>OJKC01001824.1_pt1 | contig 12382 bp, 10 predicted proteins | sample 1596401 | NCBI WGS metagenome assembly OJKC01 (sample SAMEA4350162, study PRJEB24818) | metagenome | biome: human; feature: gut; material: faeces | place: Denmark | collected 2013-09 | reverse complement strand
CCTGGGCTGCCTGACGCATCGCTGGTGATTTGGCGGAAATAGCTGACAGTAGTGCACCAACCTCTGTTTCGAATGTTGATTGTGGATCGGTTCCGGCGGCAACGGAGGATGTAAAGCTTGTTTTTTTTGTCAAGCAGAAGACGGCATACGAGATGCTCAGGAGTCTCGTGGGCTCGGAGATGTGTATGAGGGACAGGTGTTGCGCCGCATACGCTCGCTGCGCAGAAACTCTATGTCGACATCTGCCGGGACGATCTGCTCCTCGGTCGAGAAGCGGTCGCCCTCGACTATCATCGTGCCGTTCTCGGCGATAAGGCCGTTGCCGGCGAAGACCAGATCGGTGGACGACTCGCCGAATCCCGACGAGACATATACGTATGCAGACGATGTGCGTGCCGACTGCTGGCGCACGAGCGAGGTGAGGTAGGCGTGTTTGCCTATGGTCTCGGGCGAGGCCGAGAGGTTGAATATCACCTCGGCGCCCGCGGCGGCCTTGTGCGACGACGGGGGTACGGGCACCCACAGATCCTCGCATATCTCCACGCCGCACCTTACGCCGTCGATGACGGGCTGCAGGTCGGTGCCGAAGGGTACTTCACACTCTCCGATAGTGATTGCGGCATCCTTGATCCCGGCGCCCGAGGCGAACCACCGTGCCTCGTAGAACTCGGCATAGTTGGGTATGTAGCTTTTGGGTATGGCACCGAGATATTTGCCGCCTGCCATTACAACGGCGCAGTTGTATATGGCGTTTCCGTAGCGCAGCGGTGCGCCGACGATGGCCGCGACGGGAATGTCACGCGAGACCGCGGCGATGCGGTCGAGCGCCTCGGCGGCGGCATCGAGCAACTTCGGCTGCAGGAACAGGTCGCCGCATGTGTATGCCGTGATGCACAACTCCGGAAAGACCATGACACGCACGCCGCGCGCAGCCGCACGCCGCATCAACCCTGTAATGTGGTCGGCATTGAAGCCGCAGTCTGCGACCCTGACGGCGGGCACGGCCGCCGCAACCTTGAAATATCCGTATCGATTCATATCGTGCGGTGTCAATCCTTGACGTATGCCTTCTCTATGCGCAGCACGTATGCCTTGTGGAAGTCGGCCGACGGATACCATCGTTCGATGAGGCTGCGGTCGATGAAGTTCTCGGGCTTGATCATGTCGGCGTAGAGCTTGCGGCACTCCAGTACGAGACGCGCCTCGGCGATGGCGGGGGTATCGTTGTCGGTGAACTCCACCGCAAGGCCCGCATTGTGGAGTTTGTCCTCGTCGCGACCCGAGTGCGAACCGCAATATTTGAGCGCTTCGCGGTACTGCTCGGGCAGGAACGATAGGGTGAGCGTATCGCTCTGCTCGACAAGCCCGAAGGTATATCTCTGGGGGCGTATTACGGCGACGGCGACGGGAAATCCCCATATTACGCCTACGCCGCCCCATGATGCCGTCATGGCGTTGTGGCGCACGTGGTCGCCTGCCGTGATGAGCATCCAGTCGCTGCCGATGTCATGTATGAAGTTGTCGTTGATCTGTGCGGGATCGACTTCGTGAAATCCTTTCATATTTTTGGACTTATGTCGTTTACGATCTATTTATATGATATGTTGCGGCCGTCTGCGTACATTTATTCGGCCCACAATTGTGCCAGATTGATTATGACGTCCGTGGCGCGGCGCATCGTATCGAGCGAGCAGTATTCGAACTTGCCGTGGAAGTTCATGCCGCCGGTGAAGAGGTTGGGGCACGGAAGTCCCATAAACGAGAGGCGCGCGCCGTCGGTACCGCCGCGGATGGGGCGCACGATAGGCTCTACACCTGCCTGACGCATCGCCTCCATCGCCTTGTCGATCACCTGCGGGTGCGGCTCGACCATCTTGCGCATGTTGAAGTATTGGTCCTTGAGCGTGAGTTTAAGCACATCCTTGCCGTAGCGCTTCTGCAACAGGTCGACGCAACTCCACATCCACACCTTCTTCTGCTCGAAGCGCTCGCTGTCGTGGTCGCGGATGATGTAGCTTATGCGGGCATTCTCGACCGTGCCGTTGAGCGCGACGCAGTGGAAGAAACCTTCGTAGCCGTCCGTATGCTCGGGACGCTGTACGGCGGGGATCAGCGCGTTGAGTTCGCACGCAACCTGTATGGCGTTTATCATCTTGTCCTTGGCGTAGCCCGGGTGTACGTTGCGGCCCTGAATATCTATCGTTGCCGAGGCGGCGTTGAAGTTCTCATACTCCAATTCACCTTCATATCCGCCGTCCATCGTGTAGGCAAAGTCGGCACCGAAAGCCTTCACGTCGAAGTAATCGACACCGCGGCCGACCTCCTCGTCGGGGGTGAAGCCTATGCGTATCTTGCCGTGGCGTACCTCGGGATGTGTCATGAGATACTCGGCTGCGGTCATGATCTCGGCGCAGCCCGCCTTGTCATCGGCCCCGAGCAGCGTCGTGCCGTCGGTATGGATGATGGTGTGACCCTTGAAGAGCGCCAGCTCGGGGAAATCCGCCACACGCATCGTCAGCGCGGCATTGAGCTTTATGTCGCCGCCGTCGTAATCCTCTATGATGTGCGGATGCACATCCTTGCCGCTCATGTCGGGCGAGGTGTCGACGTGTGAGATGAAACCTATGACGGGTGCCGTCTCCAGACCCGGCGTCGCGGGAATGGTGCCCATGGCGTATCCGTGTTCGTCGACCGTAACCTCTGTCATGCCGAGCGTACGCATCTCGTCGGCCAGAAAGTTGAGCAGCACGAGCTGCTTTTCGGTCGAGGGGAAGGTCTCGCTGTTCCCGTCCGACTGCGTGTCGAACGATACGTATTTCAGAAATCTGTCCTTGAGTTCCATAATCTTATTTTTTTGTAGGCGGCGCGGAGGCCGCCCGTTGTTGTATTGACTCTTAATTGTTCTCTTTGCGGGCCCGCATCGTATGCAGCACGAAGTATACCATTAGCACGATGTACATTCCAAGACCGAGCCACTCGGCACCCTTCGACTCGGCCCAGCCGGTCATTTTCCAGTCGCAGTCGAGGTATTTGAGTACGGCGCTCACGACGCCCATCAGCGCACCGCCTGCGATGAAGCCCGAGGCGATGAGCGTACCGCGGTCGAAACGCGCCTTGTTGAGAGCCTCGTCCTTCGAGCGGTTGGCGACGAACCATGCGATAAGTCCGCCGACTACCAGCGGGGCGTTAAGGTACATCGGGATGAACATTCCGAGCGAGAAGGCCAGTGCGGGGATACCTATGGCCGTGAGCACCAGAGCCAGCACGGCACCCATGAAGTAGAGTATCCACGGTGTCGAGCCTCCGGTCATGAGGGGCTGTATGACGGCGGCCATGGCATTTGCCTGCGGTGCCACCAGAGCATCCTCGCCCACGAAGCCGAACGAGTCGTTGAGCACGATCATCACGCCGGCGACGGTTGCGGCCGAGACGGCCGTACCGAGGAACTTCCACGCCTCCTGCTTGCGGGGCGTGGTGCCGATCCAGTATCCGATCTTGAGGTCCGTTATGAAGCCTCCGGCCATCGAGAGGGCCGTACATACGACACCGCCGATGATCAGCGCGGCGGTCATGCCGGCCGTACCGCTCAGGCCGATGCTTGCCAGCACGAGCGAGCTGAGGATAAGCGTCATGAGCGTCATGCCCGAGACGGGGTTGGTGCCCACGATGGCGATGGCGTTGGCGGCCACGGTGGTGAAGAGGAATGCTATGACGAAGACGATAAGCAGCGCCACGATGCTCTGCATGCCGTTGTCGAGCAGACCGAAGTGGAAGAATACGAAGGTTGCGATGAGCGCCGCGATCAGCACCGAGAGAATCAGACGCATTGACAGGTCGCGCTGCGTGCGTTCGGCTGCGGGTGCGGCCTGCCCCTTCTTCGAGGTGAGCTCGCCTACGGCCAGCGCTACGGCCTGACGTATGATTCCGGCCTGACGCACTATACCGATAAGGCCGGCCATTGCTATGCCGCCGATACCGATCGGGCGTCCGTATGTCGTGAATATATCTTCGGGCGAGAGCGCGGCCGAGGCGGGGTCAACCGACCCGATAAGGGGCACGATGAGGAACCACACGAGGCACGAGCCTGCCGTGATGATGACCGCATACTTCAAACCGATAATATATCCGAGGCCGAGTACGGCGGCACCCGTATTGAGCGAGAATACCACCTTGAACTTGTCGGCACACATTGCGCCGAACTCGCATATACGTGTCGATACGACTTCGGTCCATGCGCCGAAGGTGCTGACGATAAAGTCGTAGACACCGCCCACGAGACCCGCCACGGCCAGCAGCTTGGCTTGGTCGCCGCCCTTCTCGCCCGAGACGAGCACTTCGGTTGTAGCCGTAGCCTCGGGGAAGGGATATTTGCCGTGCATCTCCTTGACGAAGTATTTGCGGAAGGGGATCAGAAGCACTATGCCCAGCACGCCGCCCAGCAGCGACGAGAGGAATATCTGATAGAAGTGCGCCTCCAGCCCGAGGATGTAGAGTGCCGGAAGGGTGAAGATGGCACCTGCAACGATAACGCCCGAGCTGGCGCCGATGGATTGTATGATGACGTTCTGTCCCAGCATGTTCTTCTTGCCGAGGGCTGTGCCGGCGCCTACGGCGATGATGGCGATGGGTATGGCGGCCTCGAACACCTGTCCCACCTTGAGACCGAGGAATGCCGCCGCGGCCGAGAATATCACGGCCATGATTATGCCCATCGTGACCGAGTAGGGCGTCACCTCGGCCGACGTTGTCGAGGCCGGCATCAGTGGCCGGTACTCTTCGCCCGGCTTGAGTTCGCGGTATGCGTTTTCGGGCAGAGATACGTCGTGTCTGTTTTCTTCCATATAGATTGCAAGTTTAGGGTTTCCTTACTTCGGGCGGTCAGCGAGGGAGTGTTGCCGCGTGGACGCACCTGCCTGCCGCTCAATCTACAAAGGTAACAAAAATATGGAAATATCCCGAGCGGGTTGCGCAGACCTCTGCAAAAAAGCCCCGATCCATGTCGGATCGGGGCTTTCGGGGTAACGACCTGTATTCGCCGGCCCTGCTCTATCCGGAGGGGCAGACCATGCGGCCGCAAGAGGAAACGTCAGATATATTTGTCCCCCTTGTCGAACTTAACGTCGTCGATATATTTCTTGATGCTCTGTTCGTCGCTGCGCGGGCATATCATCAGCACGTCGTCCGTATCGACCACGATATAATCCTTCAACCCCTTGATGACGGCGATTTTGCCTGCGGGAATCGAGATGATCGAGTTGCGCGTGTCGTAGGTATAGCAGCCGTCGTTGGATTTGGCATTGGCGTAGGCATCCTTGCGCGAGAGCTGGTAGACCGAGCCCCATGTACCCACGTCGCTCCAGCCGAAGTCGCCGCAGCGGACATATACGTTGTCGGCCTTCTCCATGATCCCGTAGTCGATCGATATGGCGCGGCACTCCGAGAAGACCTGCTCGATGGCGGCCTCCTCGCGGTCGGTCCCCAGATCCTCCATGATGGCCGAGAAGAGGGCGTGGTGCTCGGGCAGATGGCGGCAGAAGGCCTCGATTATGCTGCTCACCTTCCAGATGAAGATGCCGGCGTTCCAGAAGAACTCGCCGCACTGTACGAATGTCTGCGCCAGCTCCAGATTGGGCTTCTCGGTGAAGCACTTGACGCGGCTGATGACGTCGTTGTTCGACTTCTGGATATATCCGTATCCCGTATCGGGGCGGCTGGGCTTGATGCCGACGGTCATCAGGGCGTCGTGGCGGTCGGCAAACTCGAGGCACTCGCGGATGATGGCGTGGAAATCGGTCTCGTTGAGGATGAGGTGGTCGGCCGGTGTGACGATCATCTCCGCCTCGGGGTTGATCTTGCGCAGCGTGTAGGCCGCATAGGCTATGCAGGGAGCCGTGTTGCGCCCGATGGGTTCACACAGCACCTGCCGCGGCTGCAACTCGGGTATATGCTCCAGTACGAGGTCGCGGTAGCGGCGGTTGGTGACGACAAGAAAATTCTCGGTCGGCACGATGGCCGCGAAGCGCTCGAAGGTCGAGCGTATGAACGACTTTCCCGTGCCGAGAATGTCAAGGAACTGCTTGGGCTTGACCTGTCGGCTCATGGGCCAGAAGCGGGTCCCGATGCCTCCGGCCATGATTACGCAGTAGGTGTTGCTGCTCATGTCTTTATGGTTGTAAACTTACTTGTTTTGTACTTAACGGTTCTTTTTCGGCGTGTGTGGCAGCGTGTGCCGACAGCGGCAACTGTTCTTGGGGCAGCGGTTGCGCGCGGCGTGTGTCGGCATGCCAACATCCTTACAAAGATGGCAAATAAAAACCGAATATCCAAACATCGCGTGCGCCCTTGAAGCTAAAGTATCAGTCACGGCGAGGCTGCGGAGAGTGTGGAAGACGCGGCGCTTCGGGGCGCGTGTCGGCGCCTTGCTTGGACATCATGTGTTAAACAGTCCGTGAGACTGTTTGCAATATCTTCGAAATCAAACGAATATCGGCCGGATGCATCAAAATAAAAAATAATTCGTACCTTTGCCGATTATCAAGGTGCTTAATTGAGATAGAAGGATGAAGGTAAAGTTCTTTACGGTGCCGAATCTGCTGACGCTGGGAAACCTGCTCTGCGGATCGTATGCGGCGGTGGTGCTTATCGCATACAACGACTTTCCTACGGCGATGCTGCTCATTGTGGCGGCCGCCCTGTTCGACTTCTGCGACGGTTTCGCCGCACGTCTTCTCCACAGCGCCTCTCCCATAGGGGTGCAGCTCGATTCGCTGGCCGACATGGTATCCTTCGGTCTGGTACCGTCGTTGGCGCTCTACTGCATGTATGACATGGCCCCGCAGGAGGCCGCCTCGTTCGTGGCACGCGCGGCGCGTTATCTGACCTTCCTTGTTGTGGCGTTCTCGGCTCTGCGTCTGGCAAAGTTCAATATCGACGACTCGCAGCATACGGAGTTCTGCGGTCTGCCGACGCCGGCTAACGCCCTGCTATGCCTCTCGCTCGGAGTGCTGGCATTCCGCGGCTCGCTGGAGGTGAGCCGTGGGGCAGTTGTGGTGCTGGCCGTAGTGACGGCGCTGCTGCTCATAAGCCCCATACGGATGTTCGCCCTGAAATTCAAACACTTCCGTTGGTACGGAAACCAGCTGCGATACCTGTTCATCGCCGTGAGCGCCGTGCTGTTGGTGTCGTTCGGTTTTGCCGCCGTACCGGCGATAATCACCCTTTATATAGTAGTATCCACACTGCGGTGGGCAATAAAAAGCCGCAAAAAAGAGTTTTAGCTGTGTCTGCCGTGCGGGATGGCCGTAGGGACATTCTGACACGGAGGGCGGATCATGATCGTACATGACGTAATGACGCGTAGCGCATACATATTTATCGTATCGGTTGCAATGGCGCTGTTGTCGCTGTTGCCGCGGCAGGCGTCGGCACAGCTCGACGCCGCGGCTCTGGCACGTGCGCAGCGCAACGGCGAGAATGTCTCTTTAGGCGGCGTCAACCCCTACGATACGGGTACCGACGAGGGGCAGGAGAAGGGCGACTCGACACGTACGCGACGCATAAAGCGGCCGCTGGAGTCGTATCTGTTCAACGATTCGATCCGCGCGCTGCCCAATTTCTCGTGGACCGTAGACCGCGACCTGAACAGCGTCAACATCATGCCGCTCGACACGCTTATCGACAACTGGCGCATAGACTATCCCTATTACCTGAAGGGTGTGGGTGACATGACGCTCGGCGGACTGGGACAGTCGACCATGCCGTTCAACTACTTCGACCGCGCGCAGGGCCCCGACTTCAAGTTCGCACGCGCCTACGATGCCTATACCTACCGTATGGACAATGTGCCGTTCTACAACTCGAAGACGCCCTATCTGAACCTGACATATCTTGAGTCGGGTCAGAAACGTTACCGTGAGGAGCACTTCGAGATCACTACGGCGCATAACATCTCGCCCACGACGGGGTTCAACGTGAGCTACAAGGCGCGCGGCACAAAGGGCCTGTACGAGTGGCAGAGGACGATAGACCATAATCTCTCGGTGGCATTCTCGCATACGGGCAAGCGCTACTCGATATATGCGGCCTTCATCAACAACCGCATACGCCAGCGCGAGAACGGCGGCGTGGTAGGCACGTGGGCCATTGTCGATACTGTATTCGAACATCCGTCGGGTGTGCCGATGAAGCTGGCCGAGGCCGAAGCCGAGAACTCCTACCGCAACAACTCCTTCTTCGTGAAGCAGTCGTATGCCATACCGCTGCAGCCCGTGACCGACTACGACTTCTCGATAGCGGGCCTCTCGGCAGTATATATAGGTCATGTGTTCGAGTACAACACGTGGAGCAAACTCTACACCGACAAGTATGCCACCTATACCAACGACCGCGGCAGCCGCGACGAGAACGGCGAGTATGTCCCCACAACGGAGACATACTACAAGGATTGGTTCATCTCGCCGGCCGAGTCGCGCGACTCGATACGCGAAAGGGTTCTGTCGAACCGCTTTTTCGTGGAGGCGCAGCCGTGGGACCGCAACGGCGTGGTGGGAGTGCTGGACGGCGGTATCGGTATCGACATGTATGCCTATACGCAGTTCGCGCTCAAGGATTACGCCGCAGGCAAGTACGGTGTCGACCGCCGTACGGCGTGGTATGCCTATGGCGCCGTGAGCGGCAAGATACGTAAATTCGCCGACTGGGGAGCTGACCTGAAGTTCTACCCGTCGGGTTACAGGAGCGGAGACCTCGCCCTAAACGCCCATGTGGCGCTTACGGCAAAGTTCCGCGGTCATCCGGTTATCCTCTCGGGGCGGTTCTCGCAAACGAGACTCTCGCCCTCGTATTGGGAGGAGAACCTATTCTCGAACCACTATGTGTGGTCCAACTCTTTCGATAAAGAGAATGAAACCCGTTTCGAAGTATCGTTGGAGATTCCCGATTGGGCGCTCGAACTGAGCGCATGGCAGGGCGTGGTGTCGAACAAAATATATTACGGCGCTGACAGCCGCGTGGCACAATCGGGAGCGACGATAAGTCTGACGAGTTTGTACGCCCGCAAGGATTTCCGCCTCGGCGGATTCCATTTCGACCACAGGGTATTGTTGCAGTGGAGTACGAATCAGGAAGTTATCCCCGTTCCATTGTGCAGCGCCTACTTGTCGTATTATTACGATATGTGGGTGGTGCGCGATGTGTTGCGCCTGCAAATGGGTTTCGACGGACGTTACAACACCAAGTTTTACGCCCCGTCGTATAATCCCGCACTTGCGGCCTTCTACAACCAACGCGACGTGCGATTGGGAAATTATCCCTATATCGACGTGTTCGTGGCGGCCAAATGGAAGAGAATGCGCATATTCTTGAAGTACCAGCACGCGAATGCCGGTTTGTTCGGTAACAACCAGTATTTCACCGTTGCCGGTTACCCGCTCAATCCGGGTATGTTCAAGATGGGCATCTCGTGGGGATTCTATGATTAGCGTACTCTAAGGCACGCTATGAACTGCCCGCAAAACAATTTGATATGTCAAAAAAGGCAGTAGTTTTTTCGATCGTTCTTTTCGTTTTGATGACTTTTATCGCATCCGATGCCTGCCGGCAGGATATGGCGCTGAGCGCCGCGGCGGCAGAACGGGTGTCGTCCTCGGAGACGACCGACAAGGGGTATCTCATATCGGCTTATGACGATATGATGCGCCGCATCGGCGAGGAAGAGGGACAGGACTGGATCCTGATGAGCGCCATAGCGTACAGCGAATCGCGCTTCGAGTCGGATCTGGTCTCTAATCAGGGGGCGATAGGGCTCATGCAGGTGATGCCCATCGTCGGCAAGCAATTCAACGTCGCCAAGGAGCGCATAATGGATCCCGAGACGAACATACGTCTTGCGGGCAAGCTGCTCAACGAGATCGACGAGAGTCTGAATTTCTCGCCCGCAACCCCTGCGAACGATCGTTTAAGCATTATCCTTGCCTGCTATAACGGCGGTATCGGCCATGTGTCGGATGCGCGCCGTTTGGCACGGAGCAACGGCGAGGACCCCAACTCATGGGAGGTTGTGGCCCGCTATCTCGACATGAAGGCCGACCCGGCCGTATATGAGAGCGAGTTGGTCCGCTACGGCAAATTTACCGGAAGCCGTCAGACCAAGAGCTACGTGCGGGAGGTTATGGAGCGTTACGACACCTACCGCAAGATGGTAGCCGGCAGATCCTGACCGCTGGGCAAGCAAGACTGACAAAAGGGCCGTTCCCAGAATGGGTGCGGCTCCTTTTTTTGTTGATTTATTTCTGCAATGTTCGATAGATTATAGAACTTGCATGGCGTTGGATAAATAGCTGAGGCCGAATGATTATGAAACGATGTGCCGTGTGCTAAATTTTAACACTTTAAAATAGTACGGATTCAATTTATTACTATATTTGTAACAAACAGCATAAAAGCAAGGTATGTAAAGAAGGAGAATAAGGACATAATTATATAAGCGTTAGCTTTTTTCGTGCCTTTTGAAACTTGGTCGTTTTATGTAGCACATGAATGAAGTTGACGCCTGCGTTGCTGCTTTCTGCAGTACACGTGGGCTTCATTCAATTATTTGTGCTACGGGTAGACCAAGACCTCAAAAGGCAAGTAAGAGAATACGAGCCCGCGTTTTTTATTGTACTACCATAAATACAGCAACTAAATGAAACAACATTTCCGGTCACGTCCCCCATAAATGATAAGCTATAAAATTATGCTATAGCGTAAGATGCGTGCATAACATACATTTGTGTTAATAAGCATTAAGTTTGACTATTAAATATTGGCCACATTGGATGTATTGTGGTATTAAATCCTATAGGAAGGTTCATGTTAATTATATCATATTGCAAAAGTTTTAATTTAAGAATATATGAAGTATTTTATCTATACTGCAGTTTGTGCCATGGTTTTAATTGGACAATCTGTTTATGGTCAAAGTCCATATCATTTCCCGCGGCCAGAGGATTTTACTAGCGAGATCTTGGATCCAATGGATCTTGTAGGATCGGAGATTGAACATAAAGATTATCCGGATCTTGATACTTGGATAGGCGTGTGGTACGTAGCGCTGATAGGTCAAGGAATTCTAGCATCAATGGATGAGGTGGGAGTTTCTACGGCGGAGATCGGCACAGATAATGTTTTAGCCCCCATGATATTTCAAACAATGATGGCATCAGCGTTTGCAGAAGCGGGCCAAGAAAAGATTATACAGGCCATGTCTGCTTTAGATCCTGGCCCTGATATAAGATCTTCTCCTGCTTCTAATGCTTTTTACTCTTTGCATGGAAATTCTGGAGCTGTTGCAAAGATTTATATTCGTATTGGAGTTGAGTACGGATTAAAAATGTGTTTAAAGACAGTCGGTACGTATGCTTATCGGAGCGATAAAGCAATTTCGGCTTTGGTTGATCGAACATATACTAGATTAAAACCCTTGCTCCCGACTATGACGACAATAGAAAAGATTTCTATGCAATTGAAATCTGCGCAATCATCGTCGACTAATAACAATGCGGATAAGTAAAGATTCAATGTTTAAATATATTTTAGCGATGAAAAAGCAAAATAACTGTACTGAGGAAAAAAAGCAGCGAGGATATGTCTATGTGATGTCGAATCCGTCGATGCCCAAGATGGTAAAGATCGGTGTTACGCAGCAAACCGTAGAGAAACGGTTGAAAGCCTTGTCGAAACCGACCGGAGTCCCTACCCCGTTTCAAATAGAGTACGAATGCGAAGTGGAAGATTGCTACAAAATAGAGGCTGCGCTAAAAGCGATATTTGGCCCATACAGAGTGAGTGAGAATCGAGAATTCTTTCAAGTGACGGTACCCCAGATTATAGCGGTGTTGCAACTCGTGGAAAGTAAAAATACGACGAAAGAGGCTACCGCGGATGAAACGGCGTCGAAAAGGAATCCGAGGTTTAATTTTGATATGATGAATATCCCTATAGGGGCGCAGTTAACATTTGTGCAAAACGACAGTATCGTTGCTAATGTAACAGCAAACAACAAAGTCTCATGTAATGGCAAGGAACAATCGTTATCAGCATTGACTTGTGAACTTCTTGGATACATCGTCCGTCCACTTCAATATTGGTCATACAAAGGGATGAATCTTCTCGATATTTATCGTGCGACATATAAGTAGCCGAGAGATTGTAATCCGCAAGGCAAGTGAAACTGACAAAAGGAGCCGGCCCGTGACGGGTGACGGCCCTTTTTTTGATACTGTTCCAAATAGTGTGTCTGGTGGAGGGTAAATAAAAAAGTCTACAGATTTTTTAGATTTGTATAGGGAATCAACAAAAAACTAAAAAAGAGTAGACTTATGGTGTTGACAAAGGAACAACT
>OJKC01001821.1_pt1 | contig 12390 bp, 10 predicted proteins | sample 1596401 | NCBI WGS metagenome assembly OJKC01 (sample SAMEA4350162, study PRJEB24818) | metagenome | biome: human; feature: gut; material: faeces | place: Denmark | collected 2013-09 | reverse complement strand
CGCCGTAGAGCAGGGCCGCGCCGGGCTTTTCGCGCTCCATCTGGGCAGATAAGCCGTCAAAGGCGGTCTGCTGCTCGTCCGTGAGCGTGATGGGCTCCGCGGGGGGCGGCAGCTCCTGCTTCGGGCTGCGCAGCACCTCGCGCTCCTGCTGCTCGAGAAGACCGAGCTTGCAGAGCCGGGTGACAGTCTGCATGCTCGCGCCGGTCAGGGCGCAGATCTCGCGGCAGGGGCCCGCGCCGATGGCGCACAGCAGCCGCAGCACGGCCGCCTGCAGCGGCGCGGAGGTCTGCTTTTTGGCGGCGAACTGCTCCGCCTCCTCCGCGCTGACGGCGAGGGCGGCGATCTTGACGGTCTTGCCGCCGGTCTTCTGCGTCAGCTCAGCGTCCGAGCGCAGGAGCTTCCGCCTGAGCAGCTGCTGCACCGCCGTGTCAAAGACCTGCGGGGACGAAAACTGCTGGCGGAGCGTGCGCTCCGGCGCGCTGCCGCCGAATTCCTGCAGCAGCTGCACGAGCCGGGCCGCGTCGGAATTGGCCATGCCGGGCGGCAGCTTGTCCTGCGCGCCGGGCGCGAGCGTCAGGGTCTTCTTCTCCGCAAACCAGAAGCCCGCGGGCAGGATGGCCTTGACGGCCTCATAAAACGTGCAGAAATAGCGCTCCTTCATGAACGCGGCCAGCTGCAGCTGTGCCTGCGAGAGGATGGGCGCATCGTCCAGCGCGCGCTCGATGACCTTGAGGTCCCGCTGCGCGGTATCCTGCAGCGCGAGCACGACGGCCTCCGACCGGCGGTTGCCGCGCCCGAACGGCACGAGCACCCGCAGCCCCGGCTGCACCTGCATGCCCTCCGGCACGCGGTAGGAATAGGGCTTATCGATGGCATAGACCGCCGCTGCGACCGCGAGTTGTGCGATCATGGCCATTCTCCTTTCCGGTGAGCTGATCGTCATGGCTTTTCCTATAAGGGGAAGCCTTGGGCGGTGCGCACTCCAAAGCCTCCCCTTGCAGGGGAGGTGGCTCGGCGCAGCCGAGACGGAGAGGTCGTATCAAATCTGCGGCAACCTCTCAGTCTGCCTGCGGCTGACAGCTCCCTAGGAGGGGAGCCTTTCTTTTGCAACGAATGAAGGCGCAGGCGGCGGGCCTGCGCCTTTCGATCAATGTCTGTATTTGTCGTCAAGCGTGGCCTTGAGCGAGCCGGCGGCGACCTCGCGGATGGCGAGCGTCACGGGCTTCTCCTCGAGCGGCTCATGCGTGAGCTCGGATTCGATTGACAGCTGCCGGGCGCGGTGCGCCACGACGTTGACGAGCAGATAACGGCTGTCCACATTCTTGAGAAGTTCCGACATTGCGGGGTAAAGCATTAGAGTTCCTCCTTTATGCAATGGATGCGATCCATCATTTTACACTTTTCTGCGGTCATGATCGCCAGCAGCTCCGCTGCGGCATGGCCGACCGTATCGTTGACGACGAGATAGTCGTACTGGTATGCCTGGCTGTATTCCCATTTTGCCCGCTCCATGCGCTTTTCCATCGCTTCGGGGCTCACGTCGCCGCGTTTTTCGAGCCTGCGGCGGATCTCGGCGAGCGAGGGAGCCGTCAGGAAAACGAGCACGGCCTCGGGCAGGCGCTTTTTGAAGTTCAGCGCGCCGACGACATCGACGTCCATGACGACATCGGTCCCGGCCTCGAGCGCCTCGCGGATGGGGGCCAGCGGGGTGCCGTAGTAGTTGCCGACGTACTCCGCGTGCTCGAGCAGCTCGCCGTTTTCGATCATGGTCTCAAACTGGGCGCGGGTCACGAAGTAATAGCTCTTGCCGTCGACCTCGCCCGGGCGCATGGGCCGGGAGGTCGCGGATATGGAATACTGCACCCGCTCGCGCTGCTGCACGACGCTGTTCAGGACGGTATTTTTTCCGACGCCCGAGGGGCCGGACACCGCAAACAGTTTTCCCTTCATGGCTGTACGCTCGTCTCCTCTGCATTCTTTTCTTCCATGCGCGCGGCAATGGTCTCCGGCGTGACGGACGAGAGGATGACATGATCCGTATCCATCAGCAGAACGGATTTCGTCCTGCGGCCGAACGACGCGTCGAGCAGCATCCCGCGCTCGCGCGCCTCCTGCACGACGCGCTTGATGGGGGCCGAGTCCGGGCTGACGACAGCCAAAATCCGCCCCGCCGCGACGGCGTTGCCGAAGCCGATCGAGATCAGTTTCATAGCTTCCTCCGCTTACTCGATGTTCTGCGTCTGCTCGCGGATCTTTTCCAGCTCCGCCTTGAGCTCGACGACGGTCCGGGCCTGCTCGAGATCGTTGCCCTTGGAGCCGATGGTGTTCGATTCGCGGTTGAATTCCTGCAGCAGGAAATCGAGCTTGCGGCCGATGGGGCCGCCGGATGTCAGCATCTGCTCGAGCTGATCGAGATGGCTGCGCAGGCGGACGGTCTCCTCATCCACGGCGATCTTGTCGGCGTAGATGGCGGCCTCCTGCAGGATGCGGCCTTCGTCGATATTCGTCTGGCCGAGGACCTCCTGCATCTTCTCCGTCAGCCGCGCGCGGTACTCTGCGAGCGTGACGGGGCTTCTGGCCTCGACCTTCTCGACGAGGGACAAAACGGTCTTCGCGCGGCTGCGGAGGTCTGCCTCCATGGCCGCGCCCTCTTTTTCGCGCATGGCGTTGAACTTCGCCAGCGCCTCTTTGACGACGGACAGGATATCGTCCGTCAGCTTCTGCTCGTCCTCCTCCTGCTTCTCCACGACGAAGACGTCGGGCATGCGGGACAGGGCGGTGACGGAAATATCATCGCGCACGCCGTAATCGGCGGCGATGGACTTGAGTGCGGCGAGATACCTTTCGAGCACGGGCTTATTGAGCGAGATCTGCAGGCTGGTGTCGGCCGTCACGTTGACGGTGATGAACAGATCCAGCTTGCCGCGGTTCACGTTTGCCTTGATGAGGGACTTGACCGCGTCCTCGGCAAAGCCGTAGACGCGCGGGAGCTTGACGTTCAGATCCAGATAGCGGTTGTTGACCGCCCGCATCTCGACGGTGATCTCCCGGCCGTCGATGGTTTTTTCCGCGCGGCCGTAGCCGGTCATACTTCTGATCACGTTGCGTTCCTTCCTTTCTATTCTTCCGCTGTGGCCGGTGCGAGGTTGGCGGCGATGGAATACTGGCCGATGGCGCCCGCGGAGTCATAGCCGTCGACATACACGCTGACCGGCACCTGATAGGTGCCCTCCTGCGTGTAGCCGCTCATATCCGCGACGATGCGGATATTGCCCGCGAGGATCTTCTGCGCGTCCGACGCGTCGGCCCGGATGGTGACCTGCACCTGCTGGGAAAGGCTCGTGGCCTTGAATTTTTCTTCGTTGACGCCGATGAAGACGATGTTGGTCGTCCGCAGCGTCTTGATCTGCTTGCCGTGGATGATGACGTGGATGGAGACCTCCTCCTGCCCGGAGACGTTCTTCACGTCGTTGGGGATGAGGATGGTGCGCGTGATGGTCTCGTCGTTGCTCGAGAGGGTGGAAAGGTCGATGGGTTCGAGCTGGATGGAGTTGAGCCCGTCGAGCACGGTCACGTCGCCGGAGAGCGTGACAGCCTGGATGTCCGCCGTGTAGGTCACGTCGGTCTCGGCCTTTGCGCCGCCGCCGTCGATGAACTCCACCTCGAGCGGCACGACCTTGTACTTGACGATCTTCATCGTCACCTCGACCGCGTCGGCGCTGAGCGTCAGCTCGGAGGTGTCGACCTGATTGCCGTCCTTGTCGAGCAGGACGTAGGAGACGGTCTCGGTGATGGTCTTATCGACGTTGCTGCGGTCGAGCGTGACCTGGGCGCAGTCGATGGTACCCACGATGGATTCCGGGCCTTCGACGGTGATGGAGTCATAGTCGAAGCTCGTGCTGTCGAGCATGAAGCCCTCGGCGATGCGGACGTTGGAGAAATCACCCTTGACCTCGACGGACTTGCGGATCTGCCGCTCGACGGTAAAGGTGATGCTGGTGGGGGTCTTGTCCGCCCGGGTGATGGAGGAGGCGGAGACGGCGCTGGGGAGCGTAATGTCGTAGGTCATGGTGTATTCCTTGGTGCTGCGCACCTTGGACACGTCGACAACGGCCTTGATCTCGTCCTTATGCTGGTCGAGCGTCTTGAGATCGGCGTTTTTGCCGTAGAAATGCACGGAGACGAACTCCTGATAATCCCCCGTGATGACCAGCCCGTGGTCCTCCTGCAAAACCTCCGCGCCGGAGAACGTCACGGGGATGTTGCCGATGACAAGATCGACGTCCGGATTGACGACGGTCATGACGTAGACCCACAGACACATGGCCGCAAGGACGGAGACGATCAGGGAGAAGAGTTTGCTTTTCATTTGGGACCGTCCTTCCTTGTGAGGCTTGCTGCGAGCTTTTTGAAGAGAGACTTCTTCTCGGTCTCGTCCGCGATCAGCTCGTTGGACAGCAGCTTCTGCAGCGTCTGGGGGGCCAGATGGCGCTTGAGCATGCCGCCGATGGCGACGGAGATCGTGCCGTTTTCCTCCGACACGATGACGACCACGGCGTCGGAGACCTCGCTGGTGCCGACGCCCGCGCGGTGGCGCGTGCCGAGGTCGCCGGGCAGGTGCGGATTGTCGCTCAGGGGCATCACGCAGCCCGCGGCCGCGACGCGCCCGCCGCGGACGATGACCGCGCCGTCATGCAGGGGGGAATTTTTGAAAAACAGGTTGCGCAGCAGCTGCTCGGACAGCTGCGCGTCGACGATGGTGCCGGTCTTGAAATACTCGTCGAGCGGCGTTTCGCGCTCGAAAATCAGCAGGACGCCGACACGCTCACGCGACATGATCTCGCAGGCCTGCACCGTGGCGGAGATGGCGCTCTGCTCGGTGGTCGCGCCCGATTCGGACGAGAGCAGATGGAAATGCAGCTGCGCGCCGACACGCTCAAGCGCGCGGCGAAGCTCCGGCTGGAACACAATGATGAGCGCGATCGCGCCGACCTCAAGGATCTTGTTGAGCAGCCAGTTTAATGTATAGAGATTCAGCACGTCCGTCAGCAGCGTGATGGCCAGCAGCAGCAAGATCGCGCGGGCCACGCGCGCTGCGCTCGTCGAGCGGATCAGACGCAGGAGCGAATAGAAGATTATCGAAACGACCAGGATATCGACAATATCTGAAATCCCGATAGAAGGGACTTGATATAGAAGATTCTGGAAGAATTCACGGATCATAGCCATACAGTCATTCTCCCACTGATACTTATAGATGATTTGAATTATACTCCAAATTCTCCCCCCGCGCAAGCCCATGCAGCAAGAAAGTTTTTGGGAACGGCCTGTCCGAGTGAGAACGGACAGAAACGTGGGCCGCGGGTTTTCGTCATATCCCCGGAGGAATAAAAAATTTGTATAATTTCAACGCACAATTTTCACCTTTTTGTGGACAATTTTCATGCCCCTTTGGGCGCGGGCCTGCTACAATGGAGACTGTAAGGAAGGAGTGCCGCCCGAAGCGGCACGAGAGCGCAGCCTCTCGCCAGTTTCCTGGAAGGGAAGGGCTCCGCCCGGCGCGAAGCGGGTTTGCGCGCTGCAAGAGCAAAACGTTTCGTTTTCCACAAGCAGGAAAACACGCCGCAGGAGAAAGGGGAATGTGAAAGAAAGATGGCCGAAACGATTCTCAGAATGACCGGTATCCAGAAATACTTCCCGGGCGTCCACGCGCTGGACAATGCGCAGCTGGAGGTCCGCGAGGGCGAGGTCATGGCGCTGGTCGGCGAAAACGGCGCCGGCAAGTCGACGCTCATGAAGGTGCTGACCGGCATCTACCCGAGCGACGGCGGCACGATCGAGTTTTTTGGCAAGCAGGTCCAGATCCACGGCCCGCGCGACGCGCAGGCGCTCGGCATCTGCATCGTCCACCAGGAGCTGAACCTCATGCAGCACCTGACCGTGGCGGAAAACATCTATATCGGGCGCGAGCCCATGAAGGGCCCGTTCGTCGACAAGGCAAAGCAGAACGCCATGACGCAGGAGCTGTTCGACAAGCTGCATCTGGAGCTTGACCCGAAGGCCGTCGTCAAGACGCTGTCAGTCGCGAAGCAGCAGATGGTCGAGATCACAAAGGCGCTGTCCCATGAGAACACAAGACTGCTCATCCTTGACGAGCCTTCCGCCGTCCTGACCGACACGGAGATCGACGACCTGTTCGTCTTCATCCGGCAGCTCAAGAAGACCGGCGTCGGCATCATCTATATCTCGCACCGCATGGATGAGCTCAAGCGCATCACCGACCGCATCACCGTCATGCGCGACGGCCAGTATGTCGACACGCTCGAGACGCCCACGGCGGAAATTTCCGAGGTCATCCGGCTCATGGTCGGCCGCACGATCTATGAAGAGCCGAAGACGAAGTCCATGTGCCCGCCCGACGCGCCCGTCGTGCTCGAGGCCGAGCATCTTTGCTCGCTGGACGTGAAGGACGTTTCGTTCCAGCTGCACAAGGGCGAGATCCTGGGCTTTGCCGGTCTGGTCGGCGCGGGGCGGACGGAGACGATGCGTCTGGTCTGCGGCGCGGACCCGATGGACGCCGGCGTCATCCGCGTGAACGGCAGGGAAGTGAAGATCCGCAGCCCGAAGGACGCCGTCCGCTACGGCATCGGCTATCTCTCCGAGGACCGCAAGCGCTACGGCCTGTGCCTCAATCTGTCCGTGACCGACAATACGGTCCTGCCCAGCCTGGAGCAGCTGTTCCGCGGCCCGTTCGTCAACGACGGCAAGGCCGACCGGCACGCGCAGGATTACGTTGAAAAGATCCGCACGAAGACGCCGAACACACGCGCCCGCGTCGGCAGTCTCTCGGGCGGCAACCAGCAGAAGGTCGTTATCTCCAAGTGGCTCCTGCGCGACTGCGACGTGCTCATCTTTGACGAGCCGACCCGCGGCTTCGACGTCGGCGCCAAGAGCGAGATCTACAAGCTGATGACCCAGCTGGCCGAGGAGGGCAAGGCCATCATCATGATCTCCTCCGACATGCCGGAGCTGCTCCGCCTGTCTGACCGCGTGATCGTCATGTGCGAAGGTCACGTTACCGGCGAGCTCGACATCTCCGAGGCTACGCAGGAATCCATCATGACATATGCAACCAAGAGGGAAGAGGGGTAATCAATCATGGAGAAATTAGGTAAGAAAAAGCTGGATATGCAGAAGCTGCTGGCGCCGGCCGCGCTGGTCATCCTGTATATCGTGTTCTCAATCTTCGGCAATAACTTCCTGTCTCTGGACATGGTCAAAAACATTCTGGAGTCCAGCTACTACATCGGCTTCATGGCCTTCGGCGTGACGTTCATCATCATCACCGGCGGCATCGACCTGTCTCTCGGCACGGTCATGATGTGCGCAGCGCTGCTGGGCGGCTACGTGTTCAAGCAGGGCTGGCCGCTGATCCTCGCCATCGCGCTGACGCTGTTCGTCGGCATCGCGTTCGGCTTCGTCAACGGCGTTCTGATCGCCAAGCTGAAGCTGCCTCCCTTCATCGCTACCCTCGGCACGCAGATGATGTCCATGGGCTTCGGCTCCATCATCACCAAGGTCCAGTCCCAGACCTGGCCGACCGCGACGGCGGAAGTCGGCGGCTGGTTCAAGAAGGTCTTCATCCGCGCGGAGCTGTTCGGCATCAAGGGCTTCCCGGTCGGCGCGTTCTGGCTCATCGGCTTCTTCATCATCGCGGCGCTCATCCTGCACAAGACGAAATTCGGCCGCTACGTCTACGCCATCGGCTCCAATGAAGAGGCGACCCGCCTGTCCGGCATCAACGTCGACAACTGGAAGGTCGCGGTCTATACGCTCTCCGGCTTCTTCGTGGGCATGTGCGGCCTGTTCTACGCCGCGGCCTACACCACCATCACCCCGGGCACCGGCAACGGCCAGGAAATGAACGGCATCACCGGCGTCATCATCGGCGGCACGTCCATGTCCGGCGGCTCCGGCACGATGGTCGGCACGCTCATCGGCGTGTTCATCATGTCCGTCCTCAAGACCGGCCTTGCCAACTGCGGCCTGCAGGCCCCGTGGCAGACGTTCCTGACCGGCGCAGTCGTCATCGGCGCTGTCCTGCTCGACATCGCGAGAACGAAGGCCGCCAACCGCGTCAAGAAGGGCTGAGGCCCATATTCATCATGTATTGAGCACGGAACCCGTGTTTGATAAAATAATTTAGGAGGAATCACCAAATGAAAAAACTGATCGCTCTGCTTCTGGCACTGGTCATGGTTCTCGCTCTGGCTGCCTGCGCGGCCAAGACGGAACCGGCCAAGACCGAAACCACCGACACCAAGACCGAAGAAACCAAGACCGAGGATCCGGCTCCCGCTGAGGAGACCACCGGCGAAAAGATGTACATCCCCGTCATGGCGAAGGGCTTCCAGCATCAGTTCTGGCAGGCAGTCGCCGCCGGCTCCGCAGCCGCTGCGGAAGACTACAACGTCGACATCTACTTCGACGGCCCCGCTTCCGAGACCGAGATCGACGCGCAGGTCAACATGGTCAAGAACGAGCTGGCCAAGAACCCCAAGGCCATGGCTCTGGCTGCCCTGTCCACCGAAGCTGTCACCGAGATCCTCGAAGAGTGCGCAGAGAAGAACATCCCCGTCATCGGCTTTGACTCCGGCGTTCCCGGCGATACCACCGGCGCTGTCAAGGCGACCGCCTGCACCAACAACGAGAACGCGGCTGCCATCGCTGCCGACAAGTTCAATGAGAACGAAACTGTTGTCGAGGCCATGAAGAACGCGACCTCCGACAACCCCGTCATCATCGGCTGCCTGTCTCAGGACGCTGTCTCCGCTTCCGTCACCGGCCGTACCACCGGCTTCGTCGATGAGATGGCCAAGATCGCCGAGACCTATCAGCCCGGCAAGGTCTCCATCGAAGGCCACGCCAAGTGGGAAAAGAAGGTCGACGCTCCCGCCATCATCATTGAGGTCGCCATCTCCGCTACCACCGAGGCTACCGCGGTCCAGACCGCTGCCAACTCCCTGCTCGGCATGAACCCCGTTGCGATCTTCTGCTCCAACGAAGGCGCTGTCACCGGCTTCCTGGCTGCTGTCTCCGACGGCGAGGATCTCGCTGAGGGCGGCAAGTACGCGGGCCTGGTCGTCGCCGGCTTCGACGCTGGCGCTGCCCAGAAGAACGCGGTCCGTCAGGGCTGGTTCTACGGCTCCGTCACCCAGGATCCGTACCAGATCGGCTACAAGGCTGTTGAGCTGGCTGTCAAGGCTGCCAACGGCGAGGCTGTTGAAGACGTCGATACCGGCGCACAGTGGTACGATGCTTCCAACATCGACGACGAGATGATCGCCCTGCTGGTTTACGATTGATCGAGACCGAAGCACCTCTGTCATTCCCCAAAACAGATCGTGCCGCCCTCCGGGGCGGCACGATTTCTATCCGATTCAGGAATATTCTGTAAAGCAAAACGTTTCGAGGCTGGGTATGGCGAAAACGCCGGAAGACAGCCGCGGGACCCGCGGATATCTTGCGCGTTTTCCATAAAAAGAAGCATTCTGTTTGGGCAAACTGCCGCTTGACGCAAGGAACCCGCGTGCGGTACAATATAGAAAAAGCGAAACGTTATGTGATACAGGAGCAGCTATGTCGACCATCAAAGACGTCGCCCGCAGGACCGGGCTTTCCCTTTCCACCATTTCCAAATACCTCAACGGCGGCAATGTCCGCGAGGAAAACCGCCTTGCAATCGATGCAGCGGTCGCAGAACTGGGCTATTCCGTCAATGTTTTTGCCCGCAGTCTCAAGGCAAACCGCTCCATGACCGTCGGCGTCCTGCTGCCGACAATCTCGAGTCCCTTTTTTGGCCGCGTGGTTGCGGCGCTGGAACTGATTTTGCGGCGCAGCGGCTATGAATGCTTCGTCTGCAGCTATGACTTCGATCGGGATCAGGAACTCGGTAAGCTGGATTTCCTTGCGCGCTATCATGTAGACGGCATTGTTTATGTCCCGGAGCATGCGAGCGCCGAAGAGGTTCGCACCCGCGTCGGTGCAATCCCTGTCGTGCTGATCGACCGGTCGTTGGAAAATGCACAGTATGATACTGTCGTGGTTGACAATCTCAATGCGGTCTATATGGCCGTCGAGCATTTGATCGGCCGCGGACACCGCCGCATCGGCCTTATCGCAGGCCCGCAGACCATTTCCACCGCGCGGGAGCGCACCGTGGGCTACCGCCGCGTGCTGGCGGATTACCGTCTGCCGGTCGATGAGGCGCTCATTGCCGCCGGGAACTACGATCTCGAATCCGGCTCGCGTCTGTTCAGCGCCTTTCTCAATATGCCGCAGCCGCCGACCGCTGTATTCGTCACCAACTACGACATGACGCTCGGCGCGATCATGGCTGCGCATGAGCGCGGCGTGGCCCTGCCGGACGAGGTGGATTTCATCGGCTATGACAACGTCGACCTGTGCTCCATCGTTTCGCCCAAGCTTGAAATTGTCGAGCAGCCCATGGATGAAATGGGACTGTGCGCGGCAGAGCTGCTGCTGGCGCGGCTCACGGGCGACGCGTCGCCCGCAAAGCTGCTGCGCCTCAAGGCGAAGCTTTCCAACCTGTAAGTCCCGCCCGGAAGGGCGTATGAAATGACATTCTATAAGCGTAAAGGAGTTTGTTGTATGGCTAAGAATCGTTATATCGGCGAATACCCCGTAATCGGCATCCGCCCCATCATTGATGGCCGCCGCGGCCCGATGCAGCTGCGCGAGAGTCTGGAAGATCAGGTCATGGCCATGGCCGAGGCCGCGAAGAAGCTGTTTGAGGAAAACCTGTATTACTCCAACGGCGAGCCTGTGAAGGTCGTCATGGCTGACACCTCCATCGGCCGCGTGCCGGAATCCGCTGCCTGCGCCGAGAAATTCAAGCGCGAGGGCGTCGCCATCACCCTGTCCGTTACCCCCTGCTGGTGCTACGGCTCCGAGACGATGGATATGGACCCCATGACCATCAAGGGCGTCTGGGGCTTCAACGGCACCGAGCGGCCGGGCGCTGTGTATCTGGCCTCTGTTCTGGCGACCCACGCCCAGAAGGGCCTGCCTGCCTTCGGCATCTACGGCCATGAGGTGCAGGACCGCGACCAGGTCACGGAAATCCCCGACGACGTGAAGGAAAAGCTGCTGCGCTTCGGCCGTGCCGCTGTCGCAGTCGCGACGATGCGGGGCAAGAGCTATCTGCAGATCGGCTCCGTCACCATGGGCATCGGCGGCTCCATCATGGATCAGAACTTCATGGAGGAGTATCTGGGCCTGCGCGTGGAGTCCGTTGACGAGGTCGAGATCCTCCGCCGCATGGAAGAGGGCATCTACGACCATGAGGCCTATGAAAAGGCACTGGCCTGGACGAAGGAGCACTGCAAAGAAGGCCGCGACGACAACCCCGAATACGTCGACTTCCTCGGCGAAAAGCGCCGCATCAAGTTTACAAAGGAAGAAAAAGAGAAGCAGTGGGAATTCACGATCAAGATGTACTGCATCATCAAGGATCTGATCCAGGGCAACAAGAACCTGCCCGCAGGCTTCATTGAAGAATCCGTGGGCCATAACGCCATCGCTGCCGGCTTCCAGGGCCAGAGACAGTGGACGGACCATTGGCCCAACTGCGATTATCCTGAGGCTGTCCTCAACTCGTCTTTCGACTTCGAAGGCCCGAAGGAGCCGATGGTCTTCGCAACGGAAAACGACGTGCTCAACGGCCTTGGCATGCTGTTCATGGAGCTGCTGACGAACCGCGCGCAGATCTTCGCCGACGTGCGCACCTACTGGTCGCCTGAGGCGACGAAGCGCGTCACCGGCTACGATTTCGAAGGCAAGGCGAAGGAGAACGGCGGCATTATCCATCTGCTGAACTCCGGCGCAGCCTGCCTCGACGCCTGCGGCGAGTGCACCGATGAAAACGGCAATGCCGTCATGAAGAAATGGTGGGAGGTCACGGACGAGGACATCCAGAAGATGACCGACGCGACCGTCTGGTGCGAGGCCGGCTTCGACAACTTCCGCGGCGGCGGCTTCTCCAGCCACTTTGTCACCCGCGCGGAAATGCCCGCGACCATGATCCGCCTGAACCTCGTCAAGGGCCTCGGCCCCGTGCTGCAGATCGCCGAGGGCTGGACCGTGCATCTGCCCGAGGAGGTCACCAACACGCTCATGGAGCGCACGAACCCCACGTGGCCGTGCACCTGGTTCACCCCGCGCTGCGACGGCAAGGCCGGCAGCCCGTTTGAGAGCGCCTACTCCGTCATGCAGAACTGGGGCGCGAACCACGGCGCGATCTCCTACGGTCACGTCGGCGCGGACCTCATCACGCTCTGCTCGATGCTGCGCATCCCCGTTTGTATGCAC
>OJKC01001814.1_pt1 | contig 12484 bp, 8 predicted proteins | sample 1596401 | NCBI WGS metagenome assembly OJKC01 (sample SAMEA4350162, study PRJEB24818) | metagenome | biome: human; feature: gut; material: faeces | place: Denmark | collected 2013-09 | reverse complement strand
GCATACGGGCAGGATATCGTCGTCGTTTTTCAGAAGTACGGCGCTTTCCTCGGCGGCGCGAACCGCAAGTTCATGCTTTTGTTCCTCCGTCATCGTAACTCTTCTCCGGGAAACCGCAGAACGATATTTTTCCGCAAGTTCGCGAAGTCTTCCGACGCTTCTGTCGAGGTCTCCTTCGTCGATCAATCCTTTTTCATACCAATCGGCAAGTTGTTTCCCGTAATCGGCGCTATACGGCATCGCAAGATCGATGCCCGCTTTAAGCGACTTCGCGCGATGTTTTACCGCGCCCCAATCGGAAACGACAACCCCGTCAAAACCGAATTCTTTGCGAAGAATATCGTTTAAAAGGTGCTTGTTTTCGGAAGCGTAAACGCCGTTTACGGGATTATAACTGCACATCACCGTCCAGGGCTTTGCTTTCAACGCGATTTCAAACGCGCGGCAATACGTTTCGCGCAAAGTTCTCTCGTCCATTTCGCTGCTCTGAAAAAAACGATCGTATTCGCGATTGTTTGCGGCGAAATGTTTCAGCGACGTACCTACCCCTTTGCTTTGAACGCCTTCGATATAGGCGGCGGCAAGTTTTCCCGCAAGAACTCCGTCCTCGGAAAAATATTCGAAATTTCGTCCGCAAAGCGGCGTGCGTTTAAGATTCACGCCGGGGCCTAAAATGATCGCAACGTCATGTTTTATGCAATCTTCGGCGATAGCCTGCCCTACGGTGTATACAAGCGACTCGTCGAAAGAATTGCCGAGAGCGGAAAGCGTAGGATAACAAACCGATTCCGCGGCGATCTGCTCGCCGTCTTTCTCTTCGGTTACAAAACGCAACCCGTGAGGGCCGTCGGAAACTCTGAGCGACGGAAGTCCGCATACTTCCGCCGTAGACCAATTGTCCCGCCCCGTTACCGCAATTATTTTTTCATTGATTGATTTCTTCATAAATATCGTTATAAACTCCCGCCGTCCAGCCTAACATTTCCGTTTCCGTATACTCGTTCGCCGTGGCTTTTCCGCCCTTTACCGCATCGTATTTTTCCCATAACTTTCCCGTATTTGCAAAGCAATCTTCCACGGTAGAAAGATATTTCTTTCCTATCCTCACGGCTTCCTCATGCGAGCCGACCGCTTTAAGCGCGTAAAACGCAAACCATACAAGAGGAGCCCACATGTTCGGATATCCCCATTGCCCTGCAAAATCCTCATCCGTTTTTTCGCATGCCGCAATACCATAAGGATATTCCAATTTTTTCAGAATGCGCAATAAAACGTCTTTATCGTTACTTATCCCCGCCCAGAACGGAAGCATGTCGGCAACGGACGTAACGCAACCGAATTGTCCTCCGGGAACGGCGTCGGTAAGTTTTTGCCCGTCGAAACAAAAACGATACATCATTTCTTTCCGTTTTTCGGATGCGGCGATATACCCGAAACGTTTTTCCTTTTCGCCGAATTTCGCAAGCGTCGTTTCGTAACGGTATAACAAGCTGTTAAGATCGACGGCGGCAAATTCGCTGCAACGGAAATCGAATCTCGGTGAAAAATCCCACCCCGATTCGCATTCGGCAAGAATATTATTTCCTATCGTTTCTCTGTCGGCGTTTTCGAATTTACGTTTCAATCTGACTTCGGCTTCGTCAGCCATAAATATTTTTGTCTTTGCGTCTGCGGAATTGCCGTAATGATTCAATCCGCCGGGTAATACGCGTTCTCTCATCCAGTAATCGTATTCTCGTTCCATAGCGGACAAAAGAATCGCGGCGTTTTCGCCGTCGATAAATGGAAGCAGATCGCAGACCATAATGCCGAAAACGGGCGGCTGCGTGCGATTGAGCATACCCGTCACCGCGGCGTTGGGCATATACCCGTACTTTTGTATCAAGAACGCCATATCGAGAGCATTACGGAGCGCGTCTTCGATTTTTCCGTCGGCTATCAGCCCTTTATTGATAAAACAAGTATCCCAATAATAAAACTCGTCGAAAATTCCTTCCGCACAAGGCGAATTATAAGGATACGGCAACGGAATTCCGTCGGCACGGTGTCCTTTTTTTCTTAAACTTTTTTCCCAACTATTGCGAATATATTCACGAACCGTCATAGTATCTCCCGAAAAACGGCGGACTTAGCATATCGTTAAGCCCGCCGCCGTCATCAATTCTTTCAGAAAAGCGAAACGTCTTCTATTTCGATTTCGAACGTTTCTCCCGCAGTAGCGTATTTATTCAGGAAAAGCATAACCGAACCGTAGGAAGAGGCAAGTTTTGCGCTTTCTACGTCTATAGTCAATTCGGCTACCCCGTCACTATCAAACGTGAGATCCTCTCCGTAAACCATTCCGGACGCTCCGTCTACCTGGAAACGTACTTTTTCAAGATTTCCGCTGACAAGACGCACCTTAACGTGCAACTTGGTTGCTTCTACGGTAGCGGTATCGAAGTTAAAGAGATACGTACTCCACTCATCGGTAGCCGCGGCGGTAAATCCGATTTTTACGGTTTTATCATCGTTTATCGTTGCGGTATAAAAATCTTTCGTGGCATTCCATTGGTTATTGCCCTGTCCCGTTATCCCGCGGAATGTTTCAGCGGTTTCCTGCGAACTTGCCGCAACGGTGAACGCAAACTCTTTCCATTCGGAAACGCCCGCGCTGTTTTTGCTGCGAATCTTTGCGTTATGCTTACCTACGGCAAACGCTTTTTCTTCCGTGGGTTTATACGCGCGGCACATCATCGGAGCGTCGCCCGAAGGACGCGTACGCTGCATAAGGTCGTTAATTGTGTTTCCGTCCACTTCCAATTCGTATTCCGAAGCCGCGAAAACACGTTCCCAATAAACGACGCCGTCTTTCACTTCGACGTAATCGGGCGCAACGGGAGCCTGTTTTTCACCCGCTACCATGGCAATCTTGGTGAACTTAATTTCGGTTTCTCCTTTTGTTTCGTCGGTCGTGCCTTCCAACGGACAAGGGTTATTCAATTCGAGGTATATGGCTTTCCAGCTTCCTTCTCCGTCGAGATCCACGTCGGTCGTATTCAGACTGACCGAATTTTTCCCGGGTTTAACGACATAACGCTGATACTGTTTGAAACTGCTTTCGCCGCCGAATTCAAACTGCATGACGGGTAAACTTCCTTTCGTCACTTCGAACTCGAGTTCGAAACTCGTTGCATTCATGGCCGCGTCATACCAAAGGACAAGGCTTGTCCAGGCGTTCGTCATTTTGCTTCTGTCGTAAGATACCACAAACGCATTGTCGTCGCTTCCGTTCACGACGTAATTGATTTCTCCGTTATAAGTGTTGTTCTCGATTTTGTTGATTCCCGATACGACGTTTTTGCCGAGACGATAGCCGGAAACCACAACGACGCATTCGCTTTCGAATTTCCCGTCTTTCGTAGACGCGGTTATCTTGCACGTACCTTCGTTTACACCCGTTACGTTACCGTTTTCGTCTACGGTAGCAACGCCCGGATCGCTCGTTCTCCAGTCCACTTCGGCACTGCTCGCCGAAAGCTGTTCGCTTCTGCCCGCATCCAGGCTAATGTTCTCTTTATCGAGCGTAATCGACGAAGTAGTTCCCGTCGATTCCTTCGGGGTTTCGCTGCATCCGACCATAAAGATCGACGTTACCGACAGCGCGAGCGTCAGTGCAAGCGCTAAAAATTTGCCTTTTCTGTTCATATTGGTTTTCCTCCTGATATATAGATTTTATTAAGGCCTTATTGATTAAACGGAAAATCTTTAAAGATTTCCTCATAGATTGCAGACGGAACGTTCGTCATGTACAAACGTTTCCAGTCCTGCGTGATTGTGCGGAATTGTCCGACGCAAACGTCTTTATTGCTGTTCCAGTCGGGCGTCCACTGCAAACCTTTTTCACGCCACCAGTCCGCTCCGATATTCGCTACGTATTTAGCCTCGTCGATATCGGAAGGTTGCGACGCGTCCCATACGCACAGTCTTATATCCATCTCAGACAAAATATACAACGTTTCGTTGTTTTTTACGCTGCCGTCCCGGCTTAAAAGTCCCGCTTCGACCAGATCGATCTGGCTTCCGAACGGGTGATAGTTATAACCGAGCGTAGCATAATCGAGTTTGATTCTCGTGCGTTTTTCTTCGGCATAATTGATACTGTTCGACATGAAGTTTTTATGCGCGTCGTTTCCGAAGTTTTCATCGTAAAACGATCCTTTCGGATTGGCATGTTCGAGCAAAACCCATCCGGTAGATTTCGTATACGCCCATATTTTCATGTTCTGAAATTCGATACCCGTATTGGAAACGGGATTTTGTCCGTTCTGAAGATAAATCGTAGACCAGATTCCAACGCCCTTCCAGCCGAGCGGTTTGTTGCCGTTACCGGAACCCGCCCTCGGGTGATATTTCCAGTCGTTGGTATCGGCGCAGGACGGTACGGCTTCGTGATACGCGCTGTCTACGGAATGTTTCGGCGTGTATGCCGACTCGTCGTCAGCGATTTTTTCATCGCTTAACTGCTTGAAATCCTGCTGATTATCCGATAAATACTTTACGTTTTCCGCGGACAAGTCGCAAACGAAAGCGCCGTCTTTTGCGGAAAGATATTTCGTCGTTCCGGTTTCGAATCCGTTTTTCGCCATATCGCGTATCGTCTTCATCGCCTCGACGTAGTTTTTTTCGACTCCGCCGCGAATTGTTTCCAGCGCATCGTCGTCTCTTGATTCCTTTGCCGCCTTTTTCAGATCTACTCCACCGAAATATATCGTTCCGTTGTTTTTCTTTGCCGCGTCCAGATTGCCGAGCGCGCTCCGCCCGCTCGTATCGAAAATCGCCGTTACCCCGTTTTGATATGCCGAAGAAGCATAGTCTTCGGCTTTTACCACGTTCGTTTGCTCTTCGATATACTTTACGCTTACCGAAGCGTTGCCGACGCCTTGCAAAAAGCCGTACAGCACGCGATTATCGAAACTGTTTTCATATACGGAAACATACCCCGCTTTTTGCGCGCCGCTTTCCGCAATCGTCCGTCCGCCGAGATACCCGTATTCCTCGGGTTGAAATTCCAACGCGCAAACGTTGTCTCTCACGTCGCGAAGAGCCGCGTCCAGAACGATAAATTTCATTCCTTTGAAACTTTTAACGTAACCGGACAAGCCGTTATACGCCTCTCTCCCGACTATGGCAACCGTTTCGATTCCGCCCTTTGCTATTTCTTCCTCCACCGCGCGACGATAATTATCCGCGTTTTTTCCGAGTTCGAGCGTTTTGAATCCGCATTTTGCCTCTTCTTTTGCGGCTGTATATACTTTGCCGCCGAATTCGTCGTTAATATCGCCCGCATAACAGAGCAAAACCTTTGCGTCCGCTTCGTTTTTCGGCGAGCAGGAACATGCGGAAGCTATAAGGAACAAAGATAACGCCGCCGCTAAAATTTTTTTTATTTTCATTTTTTTACCCCTTTACGCTACCCACGGTAATCCCTTTTACGAAATAACGCTGCAAGAACGGGAATACGAGTGCGATCGGCAAAACGCCCAGGAATATCTGCGCCGCCTGTAAATTTTTCCCTCCGATATTTTTCAATGCTTCCAATTGTTCGGGCGTAAGGGTAAAGCCCGATTGCTTCGTGGGATCGCTCGAAACGATCATCGTATACAGATAAGACTGTAACGGATACTTAGACGGATCGTTCATAAACATGATTCCGTCAAACCAACTGTTCCATTGTCCCACCGCGGTAAACAAAACAATCGTAGCGATCGAAGGCATCGAAAGCGGAATGTATATTTTAAACAAAACGGTAAATTGCCCCGCCCTGTCCAATAAAGCCGCCTCTTCGATATCCCGCGGAATGCCCCTGAAAAAGTTCATCAGCATCAGCACGAACCAGACGTCGCATGCTCCCGGCAAAACGTAAACCAGAAAACTGTTCAACAATCCGAGTTGCTTATACAGGAAATACGTAGCGAACAATCCGCCGCTTAAAAACATCGTGACGAGAAAAAACCAGGTAAATCCGGTTCTTCCTTTAAACCTTCCGTCCGTTTTCGACAGCGGATATGCCGTAAGCACCACTACGATGAGCGAAGCCGACGTGCCGAATATCACTCTCATCACGCTGATTACGAGCGACGTGAAGAATTCGCTTTTCTGCAGAAGGTACTGATACGCCTGCAACGTGAACCCCTTCGGCAAAAGGAACACTACGCCTTTGCTTGTAAATTCATCCGATGAAAACGACATCGCGAGAAGATGAATGAACGGAAGAATACAAATCAACGCCAATAAGCTAAGCACCGTATAGTTTATGATTTCAAAAGCGATTCTTCCTTTAGTTTTTTTGATTTTCATCTCTCGTCACCTCAGAACAATCTGTAATCAAACTTTTTGTAGGCGAAATAATACGTTCCGCCCATAAGCACGAGAGTTACGACCGACTTTGCGAGGTTTACCGCGCTTGCCACGTCTACCTGACGATTGCCGAACATGCCGAGCCGATACACAAACGTATCAATGATATCTCCGCCTTCGTAAACCATCGGGTTGTAAAGCACAAGAACCTGATCGAACCCGCCGTTTAAAATTCCGCCGATAGACAAAGTCATGACCATTGCCACAACCGGAGCGATGCTCGGAAGCATAACGTTAATAATCTGTCTGATTCTTCCGCCGCCGTCGATCTCGGTCGCCTCGTACAAAGTTTCGTCCACTCCCATAATGGCGGCAAGAAAGATTACCATATTGTAACCCATGCCTTTCCATACGTCCGATAAAATTACCAGCGTCCGGAACCAACCGTTATCGAGGAAAAACATAATTCTCGTACCGAATATCTTTTCAAGCACGGTGTTCACAACGCCGCCGTAAGCAAACATTTCAAGCAAAATACTACCTAAAATGATCCAGCTGAGAAAGAACGGCAAAAAATACATTGTCTGAAAAAACCTTGAAAACCATTTTTTCCCGACTTCGTTGATTAAAATCGCCAACAATAGCGGCACGATTATTCCGAGAACTATCTTTATCCCGGAAATCAGCAACGTATTACGCACCGAGTTCCAGAATTTTTCCATTTTAAAAATATAGATAAAGTTCCCGAATCCGTGATTGCTCGCCCACTCCTGACCGAAAAACGTTCCTTTGAAAATATCGAACTTCTGAAACGCCATCACGATGCCGAACATAGAGCCGTATTTAAAAACCAACGTGAGAATTACTCCCGGCAGCAGCATCATCCACCACACCCATTGTTTCTTTACGAAACGCACGAACTTGGACGATGTTTTATGTTGTAATATATTTTCTTTCATATTTATTTTGCCTGTTCGGCATACCATGCGTTAACTTCCGCGGCGACTTCGTCTCCGCCGATTTTTTTCCACGAGGAAACAAACGAATCCCAGGTGTTGTCGATATTTTTCTCGCCCATAATCGCTTTCAGATAATATTCCGAAACTTCCTGAGCCATCAACGCGCCTTTGCTTGCCATGGCGGGCGTCGAAATCCCGTAAAATTCATCATAAGATACACGTTTTTCATCATCGTAGATCTTCAGAATCTGCGCCCATGCCCCGTCTTTATTCACGCGGGTCATAATGTTCGCAAACATGTTTTCCTGATACTTCGTAGCGTAATGATCCGCTTTCCACACAAGATATTCCGGATAAGCGTTCCACAGTTTTTTCATGTGCGCCGTCCAGGTTTCGGGCGCTTCGCCCTCCGCTTTCGGGTCGATTTCCAACTGCTTGTTAATATTTACATATTGTTCGTTGATATCATACGGATCATAAAATTGCGTAGGGCACCAACTCCATACGTAACCGTTTTCCGGCGCCGCTTCCGGCGTACCGTCGAGAGCGATATACATGTTGATCATCTTGAACAAAGCTTCAGGGTTTCTGCACTTTTTGTTCACGACGTAGTAAAACTCCACCTGCTGACGATCTATTACTACGTTTTTGCCTTCGGCAAGAGGCATTTTTGCGGCAACCCAGTCGGCGTCGTTTCCGATTGCCGTACCGAGAGGATATTCGAATTGCCACCACGGACCGATCACAACGCCGCACTTATCGCCGAGAACGTCCGCCTGCACGGCGTCTACCGTAGCCGCGGCAACATCTTTCGTTAAAATGCCTTCGTTATAAAGTTTGTTCAGCCATTTCAATGCAGTCTTGCTGTTTTCGGATACTTCGTCCGCGTGCAATTTCCCGTCGCTACCCAAAAGCCATGCATAAGGACTTGACCCGAACACATTCATATATCTGTCGATCGAAAAATATGAACCCGAAATAGCATTGCTCATCGCAAGTCCGCACGTTGCCCCTTTCTTTTGTTTGAACGCCTTCAACACTTCGTACAATTCTTCCGGAGTTTCGGGAACGGAGAGTTTAAGTTCGTTCAGCCAATCCTGACGGATATACATCACGGGAACGCCGCGGCGATTGTCGGAATACTGAGGCACGGCATAAATTCCGCCGTCGGCGTCGGTAAGCCTTTTGATAACATCGGGATCGCGATTCAAAAACGTCTTTACGTCGTCGGAAGCATATTCGTATGCCGTGGAAAGATTTTTCAGCATACCCGCCTTTTTCAGCGAGGCATAATCGCTTGCCGTGACCTTAAAAATATCGGGCAGTTCGTTCGACAACATGGAAAGACTCAGTTTTTCGCTGTATTGCGTAGGCGGAACTTTCCACAAATAGGAAAACTCCAGATTCAACCTTTCTTTCATCAGCTTGATGAACTGCTGGTTATCGGGAGTTACACTCTGAGGCACGCGGCTGTCGTTGTGTGCCTGATACTCCATTACGCCCGTAATCTTGACCGTAGTTTCGTACTTTCCGAACGGATTGCGGGTGGGATCGTCATAATCCGGCCCCGCGTTCCCGCCGTTTCTGCCGCAGGAGCAAAAGCCGATCGCGCATAATGCCGCCAGAATAAAACTGACGAATTTTAAATTTTTTTTACTCATAATCTTCCTCCGCCGATTATTTTCTTTGAGTTAATTATATCACGAAAACACTTCGGATTCAATATCCTGTTTTTTTACATTCTTTTGTTTTTTTTACCATTTTAAACAAAAAAAAGGCTTTTCACGAGAAAAGCCGAAAAAATCATCTTTATTTCATTTTATATGCACTAAGTGTTTTTCCGCCGATAAGTCATCGGCGCGCAGCCGTGCAATTTCGCAAAGGCAATCCCGAATTGCGCAGGGTTTGCAAAACCGCATTTTTTGGCGATATTCGACACAAAATCATCCGTTTCTACAAGCAATCTTTCCGCAAACCTCATTCGCTGACCGAGAATATACGAATGTAAATTTTCGCCGACGACAGCCTTGAACTTGCGCGATAAATACGCGGGATTATAATATACGGCCGAAGCCAAAGTCGTCAGCGAAAGTTCGTCGCCGAGATGCGTATCTATATACTTTTTAACCGACCCGATAATTTCGTCGCCGCAATCTTCCGAAACGTTTTTCGCTTCCTGCCCGTCGCCGATAAAACGGCATCCGTCCTTATTTCCGTCGCATAACCTTTCTAAACGGGAATATCGTATTCCGTCTCTCTCGCCGCGCGGCAGATCTACGGCAAAAACGGAATAGTTACCGTCCCGCTCGAAAATATCTTGTTGCAGTCTTTTGGCTCGTTCGATCACCACGTTAACATTTTCGGGAACGGGAATCGCCGCAAACCACCCGTTTTCTTTACAAAACGCCGATACGTCTTTTCCGAACGTGTTGCGGAGAACGTTCGCCATATCCGTCTTAGGTTCCGAGAAGATCATAAACAAAAACAACCGTCCGGAATATTCTTCGCCGTTTTCTTCTATGGAACGCCACAACTTCATACCGTTGACTTCCGCCGATAATTCATCGTTCAGCCGTACCTGAAAAGCCAATTCCGATTCTCTCCGTCTTTGTTTCTCCGCCTCGCCGATTTTTTCGCGAACCGCATTAAGTAAAACGGCGTCATCCTCTAATTTCAACACGTAAGACGCCTCCGGAAACTTCAACGCCTCATACGCATAGGAAAAATCGCTGTACCCGGTGAGAAAAATAATTTTCAGATCGGGATACGATGCCAAAAGCGATCTGCATAGCGATATCCCGTTGCATTTCGGCATATCGATATCGCACACGATTACATCTATATAATGCGTTGCGAAAAAATCTTTTGCCTGCTGCGATCCGTAGCAAACGTGCACTTCGGCATCCGTGTTTAATTCGGCAATCAAAGTGCCGGCTATCGAATCGGCTATATTTCTCTCATCATCAACCACCAATATCGTCACTTTTCAATCCTCCCGTTGAGAACACAGATAAATCGTCACTTTCAATCCCCCGAGATCGCTGCGCTTCACAAACAACTCGCCGCGCCCGCCGGCATAATGCAGTAATCTTCTACTTACGTTAACCAATCCGGACGTTTCTTCGGGACTGACAAGTTTTTCGGATAACTCTTCGATCTGCGAATCGCCGATATCTCCGTTATCGTCGAATTCTATTCTCAGATTGTTTCCTTCCGCAAAATAACGCACTCGGAATACCCCGCCGTCTTCTTTATTCGCAAATGCATATTTATAAGCGTTTTCGGCGATGGGTTGCATGCATAACTTCGGAATAGGCATTTCACGAAACGCTTCCGGCGGAGAATCGATTTGCAAATCTACCCGCTCGTTGAAACGTATTCTTTGTATTTCGAGATAATCGCGCATATTGTCGGCTTCGTCGCGCAGTTTTACGATCGGCTCGGCATTGCGCGTAATATACAGGAACAATTTCGACAATCCGCCGGTCATGCGCTCCACGCTCTCTATATCGCCCATTTTGCAAAGACTGCGGGTATTCGCAAAACAATTGTATAAAAAATGAGGGTTTATCTGCGCTTGCAACGCCTTGAACTCGCTTTCGACGCGCATCGACTTCTGCCTGTAATTTTCTTCGATATAACTCGATATCGAAGAAGTCATATAATTGAATCCGTCGTATATATTCTGAAAATCGGACGTAATGTTATCCTCTATGCGGACGTCGAAATCTCCGTCGCTCACCAGCCGCATCGCGCCGAGCAAGCGTGAATACGGGCGGCTGAAAAAATGCCGGAACATTAAAAATAAGGCAAAAGCCACAAAACATAGCAATACACATGCAACGATGAAATATATTGTAAACGTGCTTAAAGCGGGATCTGCAGACGCGGCGTCGAAACTTACGTATAACGGAAGTATATTCATCAGCTTTGTATAGTAAACGATCCTTCCTTTTCTGAGTATCGGTTTGTCCGTTTCTTCTTCCGATAAAACAGTTCCCGGCACAACGTCTTCGTCCGAACAGATTATCAATAAAGAATCATCTTCCGCATAAGGTTTCGTCTGCACTTTCGGAAATGCCGTAAGAGCTAAGTTTTTTGCGATATGATCTCCGTCAAGCAATACCGCCAATACGGAATTGTCCTGCTCGGAAAGTGACAGCGTGATCAATATTTCGCCGTTATTTCTGAGATTGCCTTCGTAGGTAGGCGAATAGCGATGCTCTTTTATAACCTTATCAAGCAACTGCTTACGATAATCGTCGCTGACAAAAGTATATAGCGTGTTATACGATAATTCCCCGTCGGGAGCAATCCATAACGCGCACGAATCGATTACATCGTAATAGGTCGTCAACGACACAAGATCTTCCATCGTTCTGTTAATCGCGGTATTACGCGCGTAGGAATCGCCCGATATTTTATCGTAATAATAGGCTTTAAGGCGAACAACGGTTTCGCTTTTCATCAGCGAAAATCCCGCGCGCGATATATTTTTGATATCGTTTTCAAGGTTCTCCGTTAACGCGACATAACTGTCTTCCACGATCTGTCTCGTCCTGTTTTTTGCCGTTCTGTTCGATACGAATAGATTTACCGATATCAGTAGACCGAACAGAAAAATGATTATTATTTCTATCAAAGCAAAAACGGTAACCAACGACAATTTCCTTTTTTTTGCTCTTACTCCGTTCATAATTCCTCTCTCAGATATTCTGCCGACGCCGGATTTGACTTTTAATTTAAATCCCGTTCGCTTCTTCCTACAGCAAACAATTCCTTATTTCGCAGTATGCCGACAAGAGTAATACAAATCTTGCCCGCATGCCACGATCGGAGCCGTCGTCGGGTTCATGACCATTCAACCGAATATCTATCGCCTCTCCTCCCGACAACCGTTTTTTATAGTATAGCATAAATAACGATCTTTTTCAATCGTTTTTAGATTTGACGTCACAATTCAGTTTTATTTTCAGTGAAAAAATCGCTTCGGATTCTTAAATTTTTTAATTATTGTTCCCCATAAATTATTTCTTCGTCGATATACTTTTTTAAAATGGCTCAAAAGTAAAGGTAAGTTCCGCAAAAACGACTAAAAATTGAAAAACGGCAAAAATGGCGTTTTTTGCGGACGTTACTTTTGCAAACTTCCACACCGTTCTTTTAATAGGGCAAAAATGGCGTAA
>OJKC01001811.1_pt1 | contig 12501 bp, 9 predicted proteins | sample 1596401 | NCBI WGS metagenome assembly OJKC01 (sample SAMEA4350162, study PRJEB24818) | metagenome | biome: human; feature: gut; material: faeces | place: Denmark | collected 2013-09 | reverse complement strand
GCGCTACGGGCTCGATCTTGTTATTATAGACTATCTGGGCCTGTTACAGCTCGGCAGCAAGCGCGGCAGCCTTGTGGCGGACATTGCGGAGGCCACGCGCGCGCTGAAAATACTCGCTAAAGAGCTTCAGGTGCCCATAATGCTTTTGTGCCAGCTTTCCCGCGGCTCCGAAAGCAGGAAGGAAAACGGCTACCGCCCAATATTGGCGGACCTGCGCGACTCCGGCGCAATAGAGCAGGACGCGGACATGGTGCTTCTGCTCTACCGCAAGGCGCTCGCCATGCGCAACAGGAAGGACGATTCCGAATACGGCGGCGCCCCTGCCGAGGAGATAGAGGACAACACGGCGGAGGTAATAGTTGCCAAGAACCGCAACGGCCCGCTCAAAACCGTCAATTTGGCGTTCCAGGGCATGTTCTCCCGCTTCGTGAACCCGTCCTAAACAGCATATAAAAAGCAAAATGCCCGCTGACCACGGGCGTTTTTTCAGGAGGTAACAACTTTGGCTTTTCATCCGATAGATTTGGACTCATTCCCCCGCAGGGAGCATTATTTGAGCTTTATAGGCAACAATCAATGCAGCTATTCCATGACCGTAAACGTGGACATAACCGCGCTCGGCGCTCATAAGCTTTACCCTGCCATGATATGGCTGCTCACGCGCACGGTTAATGAAATTCCTGAATTTCGCATGGCGCTTGTGGACGGCGTGCTTGGCGTATATGATGATATGCACCCCGCATACACCGTTTTCAATAAGGAATCGAAAACCTTCTCCGGCATATGGACGGAGTTTGACCCGAACTATTCAGCGTTCCTCGCCGCGTATGAGCGCGACAGCGCGCTGTATTCAGCCGCCGTGTCCTATGCGCCCAAGCCCAACACACCGCCCAACTCCTTCAATGTATCCATGATGCCGTGGGCAACGTTCACCGCAGTGAATCTCAATCTTTATAACGGCGGCACGGCGCTGCTGCCCATATTCACGATGGGCAAAGCCTTCTTTGCGGATGGCCGCCGCCTGTTGCCCCTTGCCATACAGGCGCACCATGCCGTGTGCGACGGCTACCACATAGGCCGCTTCCTCGCCGCGCTGCAAGGGAATATTGATGGGTTTGAGGGGTAAATGCTGTAAATGTCGCAGCACCAAAGGCTCCCCTGACGGGGAGCTGGCATGGCGCAAGCCATGACGAAAGGGGAATGGCTAAAAGCTGCCAAGTGCCGCGAGATATTCCCCCTCAGTCTCACTTCGTTCGACAGCTCCCCCGCAAGCGGTGGCGCCTTTTGGTGTAGTGTAAGCTCAAACCAAAAGCCTGCCCTGAAAGAGGAGGTGGATGCGAGTGTAACGAGCAGACGGAGGGGTTGCATCGTGGCTGCTCTTGTTTACGTCAACCCCTCAGTCAAACCTTCGGTTTGCCAGCTCCCCGTAAAGGGGAGCCTTTTGGTTAGCGGTACATAAAAACCATTGTACAATTTCGGCGGGCCGCCAATGACGGCCCCTACTTCGCATCTTATAAACTTTTGTCAAAAACCAAGGGGACGGCCTCCCGTCCCCACAACTTTACAATCTCCCGCGCTCACCCGCCGCAAGGCGGATTTCACCGCGCGTAAGCGCGCTTACTCTATTCCCTCATCAGCGGTTTCTATCGCATCTTCCACGTTTTCATCCTTTGCCGTGTCCGCCGCGGCAAACTGCGCCCTTTCAGGATGGCACAGGGCGCTGCGCTTATAGCACACATACATGGCTATGCTGCAAACCACCCAGCCCATCGGGTACGCGAGCGACACCAGCACGAATCCGCCGCCGAGCTTTGTGCCGACGTAAAGAAATATCTGGCGGAATACCACGAACGAGGACAGCATCACTATCATGGGCACCTTGGCCTTGCCTATGCCGCGCATAGCGCCCGCAAACGTTTGATTGAAGCAGGTGCAGAAGTAGAACGGCGCTATCATGCCAATGAAGCGTGAGCCGTATTGTATAACAAGCGAATCATTGGTGAAAAGCGTAAGCAGCTGATCCCTGAATATAAGCAGCAGCGCGCAAAGGAATATGGTCATGGATATGCTCATTATAAGCGCCTGCTTAACGCCCTGCCGAGCGCGCTCAAGCTTCCTTGCGCCGTAATTCTGACCGACGAACGTTGTGGACGCCATGGCTATGCTCTGCGCCGGAACCAGTGCGTATACGTCCAGCTTGTTGTAGCTTGACCAGCCCGCCATGCAGTCCGAACCGAACGCATTCACATAGCTTTGCACGAACACGTTTGAAAACGAGGTCAACCCCTGCTGCACGCCAGAGGGCAGGCCTATGGACAGCACCTGCTTTAGTATATTGCCCTTTATGCAAAGATGGCCCCAATGTATGGCATACGGCCCGGCGGAGCGCGTGAGCACGAACAGCACAAGCGCCGCGGACAGGAACTGGCTGATTATTGTTGCATATGCCGCGCCGGCAATGTCCATTTTGAACACTATTACGAACACAAGGTCCAGTATAACGTTCAGCGCGGCCGAGAATATAAGAAAATACAGCGGCCGCCTTGAATCGCCCACGGCGCGCAGTATTGCCGAGCCCATGTTGTATATAAACAGTCCCGATATGCCCGCAAAATATATGGTCAAATAATCGTGCGCCGCGCCGAAAACGTCGTCCGGCGTGCTCATCATCCTAAGCATCAGGTCAACTATCGCCATGCCCGCGCCCGTGGCGATAACGCTCATTATTATCGTCACAAGTATGGTTGTATGCACCGCGTCGTGCAATCGAACGTAGTCCTTCGCGCCGTAGGATTGGGATATAACAACGCTTGCGCCCATGGACAGGCCGGAGCACAGCCCGACAAGCATGTTTATTATGCTGCTTGTGCTGCCGACAGCCGCCAGCGCCTCTTTACCCACGAATTTGCCAACAACTATTGTATCCACGGTATTATAAAGCTGCTGAAACAGCAATCCCGCCGCCAGCGGCAGCGCAAATGTTATCAGCAGCCTCCATATCGATCCGCTCGTCATGTCCGAATCGGCGCGCTTAATATGTCGCTTAATTCCCGGGGGGACCTTCTCTTTTTCCTTGCTTACCTGTTCCAATTCCATGCTCTCTCTTTCTCTTACAACATCTTATATATCCTTTTATATATAATGATATCACATCGTATGGATTTGTCAAAGGCGCAAGCCCCGCTTTTTATGCCCAGCCCATCAATTGGATGAAACTATAAACAAGCCTGAGTCCGTAGAACACCATTACCGCGCCGCAGACTATGTTTATTATTCTCAGCAGCTTATCCGTTATTTTCCCGCTGAACAGGGATATTGCCGTGGTAACGCCGAAAAACCATATTACCGACGCACTCGTGAACCCTATAACAAACGGCAATTTTTCGCCCGCGGTAAGCGTTGCGCTCGCCGCACCCAGCAGCATTGTGCCGTCAATGAGCGCCTGCGGGTTTATCCACGTTACCGTGAACGCCATCGCCGCCGTTTTCAGCAGCGATATGCCCGCATCCGCATCGCCCGCAAGGCCGGATTTTGAGCGTATCAGCCCAATGCCCATCCATATTATTATAAGGCTGCCTATCGCCAGCACGCCCTTCCTAAGCCACGGCAGCGCCTCCATCAGCGCACCCACGCCGAAGAAGCACGCAAGGCTGAGCGATATGTCAAAAAAGGCAACTATTGCCGCCGTTGCAAACGCCTTCTTGCGCGGCTGCGTAACGGCTGTATTTATAACAAAAAGATTCTGCGTGCCTATCGGCGCAACGTATGCAAGCCCCATCATAAGCCCGCGCAGGTATATAGCCATGTTCACTCCTTATTATTTAGCAGGTAGTTTTTTATTATCTGCTATTTATTTTTAACCGAATATATTGTATGCTTAATGCATCTGCCGCGCAATGGCGCGCTATTTTATTGCAAAGCAAGTAAGGGCGAATTGCCCTTGCAATCCTGTGTATATATGCGGTAATATAAAAGTACGGAATAACTAACCACTATGCTTCACGAGGTTATGCCATGGGATTGCGTCAAAGTCAGGAACAGCGACAAATAATCGGCCAGCGCATGTATCAATATATGGATATTTTAGCCATGAATATGGATGAAATAAACCGATATGTAGACGACGCCATGCGCGATAATCCGCTGATAGAGCTGCTCTCGCCGCCAGAGCATTTTGCGCATTACAGCGATTGGGATGCGGAAAGGCAGGATGCCTTCGATAGATATTCACAGCAAAGCGCCGGAAAAACGCTGGAAGCGTTTTTGCTGGAGCAGATCGCTTCCCTTAAACTGGATGAATCCGCCCGTTCCGCCGTGGTTTATATAATATGCAGCATGGATGAAAACGGCTATGTTCCGGAAAATATCGATTGTCTTAACGAAAAATACAGCCCCGCCTGCATACATAATGCGCTTGAAATAATACAATCGCTTGAGCCGGTGGGCGTGGGGGCACGCAGCCTTGGCGAATGCTTGCAGCTGCAGTTGGCGCGGAATAAGGAAAGCGATCCCCTTCTTTACACATTGGCGCATGATTATATGCCCCGCTTATGCCGCGGGCAGTTTAAGCATATTGCAAAGGAATTGAACCTGCCCGTTAAGCGCATAGAAGCGGCGTTTAAGAAAATGACCAAACTTCAGCCCAAGCCCGGCAACGGCTTCGGGCACAGTAATTATACCAATTATGTTGTGGCGGATATAGAGCTGCATTACGATAACGCCGCGCAAAAATACATTGCCGCTTATCTATATGACCATTACGCCAATATAGGCTTAAACGATTATTATTCGCTGCTGATTTCGGATTCGAATACCGATGCCGAAACAAAGGCATACATAAAAGAAAAGACCGACTCCGCAAAATGGATAATAGGCTGCATACAAAAGCGGCGCGATACCTTGATGAGCATAGCGCAGCTTATAGCGGAAAGCCGGCCGCAGGCGCTGTACAGCGTTTCCGCGCCCATCCAGCCGCTTAGCATAGATTATGCCGCGGAGCGGCTGAACGTGAGCCCGTCCACGGTTTACCGCGCGATACGCGGCAAATATATTTCCACGCCGCGCGGGGTGCTGAGCATGGCTGCCTTCTTCGATAAAGCAAAGCTTAGTGCGGCGCCGGAAGCCGGGCTGTGCCGCAACGATATATCCCTTAAAATAAAAAGCCTTATCGCCAACGAAGCGCACCCGATGAGCGACAGCGAAATATCCAAATCGCTTGAAGCGGACGGCATAAGGATATCCCGGCGGACGGTAGCCAAATACCGCGAGGAAATGCATATACCCTCTTCGTCATGCAGAGTAAGGATAAAAAGCGAGGACAGCATATGAAAAGAAAGCGCGTAGTAATAGTCACCGGCAATCAGCGCGTGGCGCAGGCAATATTCAACGATGTAAAGGCCGTATTTAACGACGATGTTGATATTGACATAGTATATCCTTCCCAGATAGCATCTCTGGACGCCGTGGAGGCGGACGCCTTTCTTGTTACCCGCTGGTACAACATAGGCGGCCTTACGGACAAGGTATCCAGCAAATCCAAGGTGGTGCGCACAACCCGCACCATATCCGAAAGCGGCTATAAGAAAATAACCCAAATTCCCCCGGGAACCAACGTGCTTGTGGTCAATGATTCCGAACAATCCACGTCCGGCGTGATAGAGCTGCTGATGGATCTGCATTTAGACGGGCTTACATATGTTCCGTACACCGCCGGGCATTATGACCCAAGCCTGAAAATAGCCATAACCCCGGGCGAAAGCCGGTATGTCCCAAGCTATATCGAAAACATAATAGACATAGGCAACCGCCATATAGACATTTCCACCGTGCTTGCGCTTTGCAATGTTATGGACGTGAACATATCCGAAATTGCCGGCTCGCTTATGAATTACTTCAATATGCTGCTCTGCCGCGATGTAATATCCCGCCAATACAGGGATACGCTTTCAAAAAGCATGTATATGAACAGCATCCTTAAACACATGGAGCAGGGCGTTCTGCTTACGGCGCCGGATGGCCGCATAATACTGAGCAACGGCAAAATGAACGAACTGCTGCGCATGCAGATAACCGAAAACCGCGACTATGTATCCGCCGTGTTTCCGGAAGGAACGGCGGCGCGCATAGCCAATATGGATAACGATACGCTTGCGCTTAACGTTAACGGGCGTGAAATGCTCATTAACCACGAAACGCTTAACTTTGGCGATACGATAAACCACAACCTTTATTTTTTCAACGACGTAACGTATATCCGCCGGCTGGAGCGCAAATCCCGCGAGGAATCGCTGCAAAAAGGCTTTGTTGCCAAGCATAGCTTTGATGATATCGTGCACGTTTCCGCCGTGATGGATGAATGCATACGCCGCGCGCGGCTGTTCTCCCGTTCCGATAAAACCGTGCTTATACAGGGCGAAAGCGGCACGGGTAAGGAACTTGTTGCGCAATCCATACACAACGCCTCCTCCCGCAGGAACAAGCCTTTCGTCGCTGTCAACTGCGCCGCACTGCCGGAAAGCCTGCTTGAAAGCGAATTGTTCGGCTATGAACGGGGCGCGTTCACCGGCGCAAGGCAAAGCGGCAAGAAAGGACTGTTTGAACAGGCAAACGGCGGCACAATTTTTCTGGATGAAATTGGCGATATGCCACTGGCGCTCCAATCCCGCCTGCTGCGCGTTTTGCAGGAAAAGCAGGTTATGCGCGTTGGCGCGGACAGCATTATTGATATAGACGTGCGCGTTATCGCCGCCACGAACCAGAACCTTATGGCAAAGATGGAGGAGGGCATATTCCGCAGCGATCTTTATTACCGGCTGAATGTGCTGCCGTGCCACATAGCTTCCCTAAGGGACCGCAGGGAAGATATAGTACCCCTGTTCCTTAACTTTATAGGGCAAAAGTCCATACCAAACGACCTTGCGGCAAGGCTTAAAAGCTACGACTGGCCAGGCAACGTGAGAGAGCTTGAAAATACAGCAGAGTATTACACAATGATGCGGGACTTTGACATGCCTCTGCCGGAGCATATTCAGCCGCAGCACACCGCCGCCGGAGTGCTGGACAGCGACGATATAGCAATACTATCCGTGTTGAGCAATGGTTACATAGGCCGCAGCGCGCTGAAGAAAAAGCTGGAAGCCATGGGCATAAGCTTAAGCGAATACTCAATACGCAAAAAGCTGGACGTTCTGCAAAGCCGCAATTATATAAGCAGACAGCTTGGCCGCAGCGGCACCCGCATAACCGATGACGGTAAGGACGCCTTGCAGCGCCGCATGGGCAAATAAGCGGCGTTCGACCATTTTCCTTTAATTGGATGGATTATTAGGATGATTCCATCCATTTTATTTTGTTTTTCATTTCTCACATTTATGCTGCCCTGCCGGCAGCCGTTTTTCTCGTTTTCTATTTTCCCTCCAAATCCCGCTGATTTTACAATTTTTTATTTTATTTTGCTTATCGTGCCTCCAGTTGGCACGATTTTTGCATCTATTTATTGTTATAAGGGTCATATAGAAAAATATATGCCCAGACACTCACTAAAAGAAGGAGGATCACGATGTACAAGAAATTTGCCGCCCTATTGCTTGCAGTCATTATGGTCTTTGCCATGTTTGGCTGCAAAGGCGCCACCGAACCCAACCCAAACAGCACCGTTGCCCCCACGCAGGGGAATAACGACCCCGCGCAAACCAATACCGAAACCAACACCCCCGCGCAGAACGCCGAAAAGGTATACACTACCTATACTCAGGTGTATTCCGCGGAGGTAAGCACGCTGAACTATCTGCAAAGCACCGCAACCGACGTTACCGTGCTCGGCTCGCTGTGCGTAGACGGCCTTGTGGAATTCGACCGCTACGGAGTTATGCAGCCCTGCCTTGCCGAAAGCTGGGATGTTTCCGACGACGGCACCGTATATACCTTCCTCCTTCGTCAGGGCGTGATGTGGTACACCTATGAAGGCGAAGAATACGCCGAGGTCAAAGCAGGCGACTTTGTTGCAGCAGCCGAATATGTGCTCAATGCCGCCAACGCCTCCAAGGTGTCCAACACCCTGTATCACAACATTGCCGGCGCAAAGGACTACTACGACGGCATTACCGCCGATTTCAGCACCGTCGGCATAAAGGCGCTTGACGATTACACCGTTGAGTATACCCTTGTTGCGCCGCTGCCCTATTTCATCAAGATGGTATCCCTTAACCCCTGGTTTCCCGCGCAGGCGGACTTCCTGGCCGAGCAGGGCGATCAGTTCGGCACAAGCAACGATACCCTGCTGTATTGCGGAGCGTATCTTTTCGATACCTTCGAGCCCGAATATCAGCGCGTGCTTGTCATGAACGAGAATTACTGGCACAGCGACATAATCTCCATAAAGAAGCTCGTATGGAAATACAACAAGGAAGCCTCCGCCAACGGCCCCGAGCTGTATCTGCGCGGCGAAACCGATAAGGTCACCCTCGGCACAGATATAATCGAAGAGTGGAAGGCCGATCCGAATCTTTGGGATCAGGTACATCCCGCCCAGCTTACTAACATGTCCTACTGGATGGGTTTCAACTTCAATCCCCAGTTTGAGGAGCAGTATAACCCCTCCGCGTGGAAGATAGCCGCCAACAATCTGAACTTCCGCAAGGCAATGTTCTATGGCTACGATCGCTATGCCGCAACCATGACACTTGACGCCTACACTTACAAAGAGAAGTGCATAAACACCTATTCAAGGCCCGGCCTTGTGCAGGTAAACGACGTTGACTATCTAATGATGAGCGGCCTTGACGAATACTCCACCCAAGAGAACCTGTTCAACGCCGACAAGGCCGTTGAATACAAGGCCAAGGCCATGGAAGAGCTTGCCGGTCAGGTAACGTTCCCCATACTTGTGTACATGCCCTATAACGCCAGCAACAACGCCACCACCAAGCGCGTGCAGGTAATAGAGCAGCAGATGGAAGGCGTGCTCGGCGCCGACTTTATAGACATAGTGCTCGTTGGCTACTCCGGCTCCAGCTTCAATGCCGATATCCGCAACGCCGGCAACTGGGCATTCATGGAAGTTGGCTGGGGCCCTGACTACGCCGACCCCATGAGCGGCTTTGACCCCCTGCTCAAGTCCAGCATAGGCTCCCGCTACGGCAGCATATTCATGGCCGAGGACGGCTATGATGCAGAGCTTGGCTACGGCACGTTTGAAAAGATGGCCCTTGAAGCCAACTCCATAACCTCCGACCTCAAGGCTCGTTACGAAGGCTTTGCCGCGGCGGAAAAATACCTGCTCGATCAAGCGATGGTTATCCCATGCTTCCTTTCCGCCGGCGGGTATCAGGCCTGCAAGCTTGATCCCTTCTCCGGCATGTGCGGCCAGATGGGCGATTACGGTCTGAGAAAGCTCAAGGGCGCGGTTGTGCTTGAAAAGTCCATGAACTGCGATGAATACGCCGCCGCCAAGGAAAAGTATATTGCGGAGCGTACCGAAGCGCGCCTTGCCGCCGAAAAATAATAAAACAGAAATCTGATTGTTCTCCCCCAAATAAAGGGAAGGTGCGGACGATTTCGCGCCTTCCCTTGCAAAATCAAAGAAGGATAAGGGTATAACCAATGCTGAAATACATACTAAAACGCTTGCTGCAGTCCGTATTTACCCTTTTTATAATAGCAACTGTAGTGTTTCTGCTCATGCGCCTTATGCCGGAATCCGGCTATTTCGGCGAAGAGTTCGATAAAATGGATCCCGAGCAGATAGAGGCCTCCCTCAAGGCAATGGGCCTGCGCGATCCCATACCCGTTCAGCTCATGCGCTTCTATACGTCCATACTGAAGGGCGATTTCGGCAAATCCATAGTTTTCCGTCCCAACGTGGACGTGATGAAAATAATAAAGCAGAAAGTTCCGTATTCGCTCCCATTCGGCCTTGCTTCGGTTGCAATAGGCTTGGTAGTCGGCATATCAATAGGCGTGCTTATGGCCCGCTTCAAGCATCAGGTGCCGGATATGCTGGGAAACGCATATGTGGTCATAATAAACGCCGTGCCCGCCGCGGTGTATTATCTGTTTATTCAGATATATATTTCCGATCTTCTCAAGCTGCCTATTCTTTACGATGCCGATAAGCCCGTAAGCTGGATACTGCCGGCCATAAGCATGTCCCTCAGCGGAATTGCGTATTACGCCATGTGGATGCGGCGCTATATGCTCGACCAAATGACTAAGGATTATATCAGCTTTGCCCGCGCAAAGGGCCTTTCCAATAAAAAGCTGATGGTGCGCCACGTTGTGCGAAACGCCTTCGTGCCAATAGCGCAGTATCTGCCCGCAAGCGTGCTTATGACGATATCCGGTTCAATATATGTTGAATCGCTGTTTTCCATCCCGGGCATGGGCGGTTTGCTCATAGCCGCCATACAGCGCCAGGATAACCCGCTTGTTCAGGCGCTGGTGCTTATCTATTCAAGCATAGGCATACTGGGCCTGCTGCTTGGCGATCTTCTCATGGCGCTGTGCGATCCGCGCATAAAGCTTGGCGGGAAAGGAGGAGCAAACCGATGAAAAAGGTAACCAAGCTTGAAAAAAGCATAGAGGAGCAGATAGCCCAATACGGCGAAAAGCTGCTTTTTTCCGAAGCCGAATACAACCGCGACAATGCAGAGGACGGCGGCTATTCAAACTATTCATATTGGCGTTCCACATGGAGATCGTTCACCAAGAATAAGGTTGCCATGTTCTTCATGTACCTGCTCATAGCGGTGCTGCTGTTCACCATAATACAGCCCATGCTGCCCAATCAGAAGGACCCCAACGAAATATTCTGGGTCGGTACAGCGCCCGATATGAATCACCGGCCGGATTCCGAATTCTGGTTCGGCACCAATTCAACCGGTCAGGACCTTTGGTCCAGAATATGGCACGGCACGCGCACAAGCCTGCTGATAGGCATTGTTGTTGGCTTCTGCGACGCGTTCATAGGCATACTTATAGGCGCGCTGTGGGGATATGTCCGCATGCTTGATAGATTCCTTACGGAAGTTTATAACGTGCTGCACAATATTCCCAACAGTATCGTGCTAATATTGGTGTCCTATATACTCAAGCCCGGCGTGGGAACCATGATATTCGCCATGTGCGTAATGGGCTGGCTGCCCATGTGCCGATTTGTGCGCAACCAGATAGTTATAATAAGGGACCAGGAATACAATCTTGCTTCCCGCTGCCTCGGCACGCCCACGTTCCGCATGATAACCAAAAACCTGCTGCCGTATCTTGTCAGCGTTATAATGCTGCGCATAGCTTTGGCAATTCCCGCCGCCATCGGCAGCGAGGTTTTCCTTACCTATATCGGCCTTGGGCTTCCGGTAAGCATACCGTCGCTCGGCAACCTTATAAACGAAGGCAGAATAGTTATGATGAGCGCCAGTTCGCGCTATCAGATAATATTCCCCTCAATAGTGCTTTCGGCCATAACGATCTCCTTCTATGTAATAGGCAATTCGTTTTCCGATGCTGCCGACCCGAAGAACCATGTATAAGGAGGGATAGAGCATGTCAGCAGATTACAGCGAAAAAATACTTACCGTAAAAGATCTTGAGGTGCAGTTCAACCTTAGAGGACAGGTGCTCACCGCCATACGCGGCATATCGCTCGACATCTATAAAGGTGAAAGCCTTGCAATAGTTGGCGAATCCGGCTCCGGCAAATCCGTCTTTACAAAAACCTTCATGGGAATGCTGGATAAAAACGGCAAGGTCACAAAGGGCGAAATACTTTATAACGGCATGGATCTTGCCAAGTTCAGCAGCGAAAAAGATTGGCTTAAAATAAGGGGCAAGGAGGTTGCCATGGTGTTTCAGGACCCCATGACCAGCCTTAACCCGCTCAAAACCGTCGGCAAGCAAATTCAGGAAGCGCTGGAGCTGCATCAAAATTTGCACGGCCGCGCGGCGCGCGAAAGAACAATAGAAATACTTTCGGACGTTGGAATAACCGAACCCGAAAGGCGCTATAAGCAATATCCGCACGAATTTTCCGGCGGAATGCGCCAGCGCGCCGTAATAGCCACGGCAATAGCCTGCAACCCCAACATTCTTATTTGCGATGAACCCACTACCGCGCTTGACGTTACCATACAGGCGCAGATAATAGAGCTGCTTGAGCAGCTGCAAAAAAAATACCGCCTGACGATAATATATATCACGCACGACCTTGGCGTGGTTGCAAAAGTTGCGGACAGAATAGCCGTTATGTACGCCGGCGATATAATAGAAATCGGCCTTTGCAACGAAATATTCTATAATCCTCAGCATCCTTACACATGGGCGCTGCTTTCAAGTCTGCCTCAGTTGGGCATAAAGGGCGAACCGCTTTATTCAATACACGGCACGCCGCCGAACCTTTTCAAGGAGATAAAGGGCGATGCCTTCGCCCCGCGCAACCCGCGGGCGCTGAACATAGATTATGTTATCCGCCCGCGGGTTGCGCGGGGCGAAGGCATCGCCCTTTATCTC
>OJKC01001808.1_pt1 | contig 12520 bp, 11 predicted proteins | sample 1596401 | NCBI WGS metagenome assembly OJKC01 (sample SAMEA4350162, study PRJEB24818) | metagenome | biome: human; feature: gut; material: faeces | place: Denmark | collected 2013-09 | reverse complement strand
CTTCACGATCAACAACTCGCCCTTCTTCGGCAAGGACGGCAAATACGTCACCTCGCGCCATATCAAGGAGCGGCTCGACCGCGAATTGGAAAAGAACCTCGCCCTGCGTGTCGAACCGGGACAGAACGCCGATTCGTTCGTCGTCTACGGCCGCGGCGTGCTGCACCTCTCGGTGCTGATCGAGACCATGCGCCGCGAAGGCTACGAGTTGCAGGTCGGCCAGCCGAAGGTGATCGTCAAGGAGATCGACGGGGTGAAATGCGAACCGATCGAAGAGATGAGCGTCGACTGCCCCGACGAATCGGCCGGCACGGTGATCGAACTGGCGACCAAGCGCAAAGGCACGCTCACGAACATGGAATCGGCCAACGGCCGCACGCGGCTCGAATTTTCGATCCCCTCGCGCGGGATCATCGGCCTGCGGTCGAACATGCTCACCGCCACGGCCGGCGAAGCGATCATGACACACCGGCTCAAAGATTTCGAACCTTGGACGGGCGAGATCGAAATGCGCACCAACGGTTCGCTCATCGCATCGGAGACGGGTACAGCCTATGCCTACTCGATCGACAAGTTGCAGGATCGCGGCCGCTTCTTCATCTCCCCCATGGATCAGGTCTACGAGGGAGAGGTCATCGGCGAGAGCACGCGCGCGGGAGACATCACGGTCAACGTCACCAAAGCCAAACAGCTGACCAACATGCGCGCTTCGGGTTCGGACGACAAGGCGTCGATCGCCCCGCCCAAGATCTTCTCGCTGGAAGAAGCGCTCGAATACATCAAGGAGGACGAATACGTCGAAGTGACGCCCCATGCCATGCGTCTGCGCAAGATTCTGCTGCACGAGGTCGACCGCAAACGCGCGTCGAAATAATCCGGAGGGGCGATGGATCACGTCACACTGTCGCTTGCCGTCGGCGCCGTCGCAGGCGCATTGGTCGCCATTCCGATGATCTTCCAGCGGTCGTCGGCACGGTCGTGCTTCTCGGCCTTCTTCGTTTACCTCTTCGCGGCAGTCCTCGTCTTCCACGGCCGTCTGCCCTACCTGCCGTGGTGGGCGCAGGGAATGGCCGTCGTCATGATGCTGACCGTTCCCCTGCTCTTCGCCTTTTCGGGCAAGGAACGCAAGGCGATCCCCGTCGTGGTGTTCAACGCACTGCTCTTCGGTTTCCTGATCTCGGCGGCGGAGCGTTATCTCTGAAACGACCGAAATCGAACGGGCGGAACTTTTTTCGGAAGGTTCCGCCCGTTCGATTTGCCGGACAGCCGCCTATTCCGGCCGCCGCAGCGTCGCATAGGAGAGAATATGCCACGTAAGCCCGACGGCGAGCAGCAGCAACCCCGCCTGCGCCCACCACCACGCACGCACGACTCCGAAGATGCAGTAGAGCAGCGTCGCCCAGATCAACGTGACGGAGATGATCTTCGCACGCAGCGGAATGGCGCGGTACTCCCTGAAATTGCGGACGTAGGCGCCCAGGCAGGGATGTGCCAGCAACCGGTCGTACAACCACGGCGAAGAGCGGCAGAAGGCCCACGCCGCCAGCAACAGAAACGGCGTGGTGGGCAGCAGCGGCACGAAAATCCCGACGACACCCAGCACGAGCATCGCCCACCCGAACAGGATGTAGCCCGCCCGCGAGAGGCGGGAGCCGCCCGCAGGTTTGGCAGGGCGTGGAACACGCGGAGGAACAGTCGGAGATTTCACGCAGTAAAAATAACGCTTTTATCGATTCGTTTGTATCTTTGCCGGGAACGAACTGCCGTCCGGATTTGCGAAAGCGCGCCTCGGCAAATCCGTAAACAAGTTTGCTTTTGCACTCGGCTTGCACACTTTGCGGAGGACGAGCCTCCGCTTAGATAGGCGGCGTCTCGGCAAATCCCAAATAAATTTGGTTCTGCGCTCGGCTTGCACTATCTTTGTATCCGGAAACATGCCAAAACGAACCCGTCACGAAATTAATCTTGCTGTATGGAGAAAAAAATAGGAATCGCCTGCGACCATGCGGGCTATGAAATGAAGGAGTTCCTGATCGGTTATCTGGGAGCCAAGGGGTACGATGTCTACGACTTCGGCACCGACTCGCCCGAAGCGGTGGACTACGCGGATTTCGCGCATCCGCTGGCCGAAGCGATCGAAAAGGGCGAATTTGAGCGCGGCATCGCCCTCTGCGGTTCGGGCGAGGGAATGGCCATCACGCTCAACAAGCATCAGCGCATCCGCGCCGGTCTGGTGTGGCGCAAGGAGATCGCCGAACTTGTCAAAAAACACAACAACGCCAACGTCATCGTTCTGCCGGCACGCTTCATCACCAACGACGAAGCGGTGGAGTTCATCGAGACCTACCTCACTACCGAGTTCGAGGGCGGCCGTCACGAACGCCGCATCGCCAAGATTCCCGTCAAGGGCCGCGAATAGATCGGCCCGCCCGGCATCGAGCTTGCTTCGCTACGGCACTCGCTGCGAAACGGATGCGGCCGCAAGGCCCCTACAACCGCTCCCTGTGGAGAAATACCCCGTCGAAAGGCGGGGTATAGTTTTGCGCCCGCACGGGATCGTCGAACAATCCGAAAAGAGCCGAGCCACTGCCCGACATCGCGGCATAAACGGCGCCCGCCTTCAACAAACTCTCTTTGAGCACCGCCAACCGCGGATGTGCGGCGAAGACGTGCGGTTCGAAATCGTTCTTCACTCGCCCCTGCCAGGCGGTCACGGGCAGCCGCATCGACTCTTCGAGCGACGCGGCCGGTACCACAGGCCGCACGCCTGCATACGCCTCACGCGTGGAAACCGTCTCATCGGGCTTCACGATCAGCAGCGTATATTCTCCGAAAGCCGGCTTCACGGGCCGCATCACCTCGCCGCGGCCCGTACAGAGCTGAGGAGCGTTGCGCACGAAAAAGGCCGTATCGCTGCCCAGTGCCGCCGCGCAGTCGATCAACTCCGCCTCCGCAAGCCGCAGGCCGAACAATGCGTCGACCCCCTGCACGACCGCCGTCGCATCGGCCGAGCCGCCGCCCAGCCCGGCCCCGTAGGGCACACGCTTGTCGAGCACGATTCGTACGGGCCCCGCACCGTAGCGTTCGTGCATCAGCCGCCAGGCCCGCAGGCAGATATTGTCCTCCGGAGGACAATCGACCGGCAACCCCAGCTGCACGAGTTCGGTTTCGATCGCAGGCTCGATCTCCAACCGGTCGTACAACTCCCTCACGGGCACCATTACCGTCGACACGTCGTGGAATCCGTCGGCCCGACGGCGAAGCACGTCCAGCCCGATATTGATCTTGCAGTTGGCTCGTAATTTCATGCGTTGCGATTTTGTCGGCAAAATTACGATAAATTCCCGACACCGGAACCCGCACCCCCGAAATTCATCCCGTCTGTCGCGTTTTCAAGGCTCCTCTCCCGCACCCGTGACAGAACTCTATACAGCCATACTCGCGGACGGCATGTTAACCCGAAGAACGAATCTTTCAAAATCGGATTTAGCAGGCCTTTGATCCACCCAGTCGCACCGTGAAAAGCATGGAAGAATCCCGAACCTTCTCTTTGGACGTTTCCTGCGAACAGCAGTTTTCCACCTCTTGATGCCAAAAGGTGGCACCCGAAGCCCGCGCGGCGCCACGGGCACCGCAATACCTCAACAGGATGTAAGAGGTTTAGCAGGCCGCAAATCTGCACGGCCGCGCCGCAAGAAAAGCGATTGATTCCCACGCTTCGCTGTGTTCCGTTCGACATGGCGAAATCTGATTTTTTAACTCTCAATTTTTCTTTTTTAATTGCGGAGCTTCGTATCTTTGCCCTATGAAATTCCGTACCGAAATCGAAATCCTCCCCTACGACCGGCAACTCTCCTACGACGACCGCCTGCTGGCGCTCGGCTCGTGCTTCGCCACGGAGATCGGACGCCGGATGGCCGAAGCCAAATTCCGCATCGCGGTCAATCCTTCGGGCGTGCTGTTCAACCCGTTGTCGATCGTGCGCACCCTGCGGCGCTACCGCGACGGACGCCCCGTTGCGAAGGAGGAGTTGCAGCACGCCGACGGAAGGTGGTTCCACTACGATTTCCACGGTTCGCTAGCGGGCGACACGGCGGACGAAGCGCTGACGCGCATCGACGCCGCCGTCGCCGAAGGCGCCCGCGCACTGCACGAAGCGTCGGCCGTCCTGCTGACGCTGGTACGGCATGGGTCTACGAACGCACGGATACGGGCGACGTAGTAGCCAACTGCCACCGGCAACCCGCCGAACGGTTCCGCCGTCGCAGACTTTCGGTCGAAGAGGTGGTCTCGGCGATCGAATCGGTTCTGCCGGACGAATCGAGCGGCAAACGAATCCTGCTCACCGTCAGCCCCGTCCGTCATCTGGGCGACGGACTGGCGGGCAACGCCGTAAGCAAGGCCGTGCTGCGGCTCGCGGCCGAGGAGCTGAGCGAACGCCATGCGCAGGTGGCCTACTTCCCCGCCTACGAAATTCTCTGCGACGACCTGCGCGACTACCGCTTCTACGCCGACGACCTGACGCATCCCTCGCCTCAGGCGGTCGCCTACGTCTGGGAACGTTTCTGCGAGGCGCTGCTCACGCCCGACGCACGGGCGCTGCTGCCCCGCATCGCCGAGATAACGGCCGCAGCACGGCACCGGCCGCTGCGCCCTGCGTCGGAGGCCTACCGCGCCTTCTGCCGCCGCCAGCTGGAAGCCATCGAACGGCTGCCGGGAGTGGATTTCACCGAAGAAACGGCATTTTTTCGCAGCCGAATCGAAATTAATTCCTAAATTTGCCGTTCAATAGATGCTATGATGAAACTCCGCTATTTCCTCCCCTTTCTCGCCCTGTCCGCGACACTCCGCACGACGGCGGCCGAACCGCCGCGGCTGGTCGTACAGATCGTCGTCAGTTCGATGCGCGCCGAAGACCTGAACCGCTACGCCGGCAACTTCTCCGACGAGGGTTTCCTGCGGCTCGTACGCGGCGGCACCTTCTATCCCGAGAGCCATTACGACTACCTGCATACCTCGACCCCCGTTTCGCTCGCCACGCTCACCACGGGAGCCAACCCTTCGGTACACGGCATCGTCGCCGAGCGGTGGATCGATTACGTGAACAACAACGTCGTGGAACTCATCAAGGACCGCTCCGCGATGGGCATCGACTGCGACGCCGGCATCGGCGACTGTTCGCCCCGCAATCTGGTGGCCCCGACGCTGGGCGAAAGCCTCCAACAGAGCTCGCCCAAGAGCCTCGTCGCCACCGTGGCGCTCGACCCCGCATCGGCCGTCGTGGCAGGCGGGTACACGCGCAACGTATTCTGGATGGACGCCCCGCGCGCCAACTGGATCACCTCGTCGTTCTATGCCGAAACGCTGCCCGTGTGGGCCCGAAAATACAACCTCAGCCGCGAGATTCTGGGATACATTCCCTTCGCGTGGGAACTGAAATACCCCCGCGAGCGCTACCGCAACTCGCAGAGCACGGTCATCGACCTCAACAAACCCGAACACCTGCGCCGCAAACGCCACCGTCTGACGTCGGTCGAGCCCGAAAAGCCTGCACCGAACGTCCCCTCCGGCATCGAACGGATGCTCTACACGCCCTCGGGCAACGCAGTCACGCTGGCTTTCGCCAAGCAACTGCTCACGCAGATGCGGCTGGGCAAGGACACCGCACCCGATCTGCTGAACATCTGCCTGGATGCCCCGCGCCGCATCGCCGAGAGCTACGGCCCCGAATCGATCGAGGTGGAAGACATGTACTACCGGCTCGACGAGGAGCTGGCGCAGTTCCTGAACTACCTCTACGCGCAGATCGCGCCCGAAGAGGTGGTCGTGGTACTCACCTCCGACCACGGCACCAGTCCGTCGTACGACGCCGGCATCGTCGAACGCGACCGCTTCAACGCCGCTCAGTTCCAGGTGATCGTCAACAGTTTCCTCTGCGCCCAGCACGGGCCCGGGGAGTGGGTCGTCGACTACGAAGACAACAATCTCTACCTCAACCATACGCTCATCTACAACAAGGGGCTCGACCTGGCAGCCATCCAGAACGAGGCGGCGACCTTCGCCATGCAGTTCCGCGGCGTGTCGCACGCGCTGTCGTCGACGGCCATGCGGTCGAGCTACTTCGGCAGCGGCTACGGCGAGAAGATGCAGAACAGCTTCTATCCCCGCCGTTCGGGCGACGTGGTGGTCAACCTCATGCCCGGTTGCATCGAGGAGCGGCCGGACGTGCGGTCGAAATCGGGATCGATGTACGGCTACGACACTACCGTGCCGCTCGTCCTCTACGGCGGCGGCATCCCCGCCCGCAGAGTGGGACGCAGCGTCGACATGACCTCCGTCGCCCCGACGCTGGCCTACCTGCTCGACATTCCGGAGCCGGCCGCTTCGGAGGGCACGGTTTTGGAAGAATTCAGAAAATAGAAGATTCAACCAATGGATAAGATTCAGGACGAAATCATCGGCGAGTTCTCGGTCTTCGACGACTGGCTCGACAAATACGACTATCTGATCGAACTGAGCGACGCGCTGCCTCCGATCGACGCGGCGCACCGCACCGACCGCTACCTCATCAACGGCTGTCAGTCGCGGGTCTGGATCGACGCACGGCTCGAAGGGGGCAAGGTCTACTATACGGCCGACAGCGATGCCATCATCACCAAGGGCATCATCGCGCTGCTCATCCGCGTACTCAACGGCCGCACGCCGCAGGAGATTCTCGCAACCGACCTCTACTTCATCGACGCGATCGGGTTGAAGGAGAACCTCTCGCCCACACGGTCGAACGGGCTGCTGGCCATGCTCAACCAGATGCGGCTCTACGCGCTGGCGTTCGAAAAGGAGTCGGAAATGAAGCGCTGAGCCTCGGACGACGGCCGGTTTTCCGTTCTTCACCCATAAACACTGCAAAGCAATGACTCCCGAAGAGATACTCAAAGTCGAAAAGGACATCGTCCTTACGCTCAAAACCATTTACGACCCCGAAATCCCCGTCAACATCTACGACCTGGGGCTGATCTACGAAATCGACTATACGCCCGACGGCGCAGCCAACATCCGCATGACGCTCACGGCGCCCAACTGCCCGATGGCCGAACAACTCGTCGAGGACGTCAATCGGCAGGTAGCCAAGGTCGACGGGGTCAGGGAGGTCAACGTCATCCTCACGTTCGACCCCGTATGGGACAAAAGCATGATGTCCGAAGAGGCGCTGCTCGAACTCAACCTGCTGTAAGGCCATGACGGACGAGGAGCTGCGACGTGCCGAACACCGGCTGCTGGCCGGAGCCGCGACTTACGCCTGCGGCGGGTATATCGCACGCCTCGACGCACTGCACCGCAACGACCTCTACACGCGGCTGGCCTACGACCGGCTCGAACGCAAGTACGACGTCGTGCGCGAACTCTTCGCCGAGAGCGACAGCAACTGGAACCAGACCTTCTACGTCCTGCTGTTCCGCACGATCGGCGACGTGACCAACCGCGACGCATTCCTCACGCTGGCGCGGCGTGTAAGCTACCGCATGGTGCTGCGCGAACGAGCCTCGCTGCATGCCGTCGAGGCGATGCTCATCGGCGCTTCGGGATTGCTGGACAACTACCGCGACGACACCTACACCCGTTCGCTGAAACAGGATTTCGACTACTTCTCCCGCAAATACGAAATCGCACCGATGACGGGCGCCGAATGGAATCTCCGCGACATCCGGCCGGCCAACCACCCGCTGTTGCGCATCGCCCAGTTGGCGGCGTTCCTCGCATCGAACGATTTCCTGATCGACCGCCTCGTCGAATGCCGCACGGCCGAGGAGGTGCGCCGCCTTTTTTCGGCCGAAGCTTCCGACTACTGGTACACCCACTACATTCCGGCGACACCCACCCGCGAGCTGCCCAAGCGCATCGGGAGGATGAAGTCCGACCTGTTGGGCATCAACCTCGTCTCCCTGATCCAGTACGCCTACGGTGCCTACAACGGCAACGAGCGGCTGCGCGAGCGGGCCTTCGCGCTGCTCGAAGCCATTCCCGCCGAGGAGAACCGCTTCATGCGCCGCTGGCGTCTCTACGACCTGCATCCGGCCAACGCCTTCCAGTCGCAGGCATTGCTGCAACTGGCCACCGAATACTGCGACCGGCGCCGCTGCGCGGAGTGTCCGGTGGGTCGCCGCCGGCTGGCAGCGCTCAGACAGTCCGTCCCCGCCGACGAATCCCTCAGCCGACATTGACGTTATGACCCTACGAATCGAAAACAAAAGTTGCATCGTCTGCGGAAAATGCGTGCAGGTATGCCCCGCCGGAATCATGGTGCGCAACACGGACAGAAAAGGGATCGAAGCCGTACGGACCGACCGCTGTATCGGCTGCGGGCACTGCGTCGACGTGTGTCCCACCGGTTCGGTGATCCACAGCGACTTTCCGCCGCAGCGCGTACACACCGTCGATACCGGCCGTCTACCCGCACCGGAGCAGGTTTTGGAGCTGATCCGCTCGCGGCGCTCGAACCGCGCGCTGACGCCGCGCCCCATACCCGACGAAGCCCTGCAACGGATCGTCGAAGCGGCACGCTACGCCCCCACGGCCTCGAACTCCCGGCAGGTCTCCTTCACGCTCGTCACCGAGCCCGAACAACTGCGCCGCATCGCCGACTTCACCGTCGGCGTCTTCGCCTCGACGGCACGCAAACTGCTGCATCCGGTGGTACGGACGTTGCTCAAACCTTTGCGTCCCGACCTCTACCGTTATGCCGCGCGCTTCGCCGAGATCGAACGCGAACACGAAGCCGGCAATGACCCGATCTTACGCAGGGCGACTGCCCTGCTCATCATCCATACGCCCGCTTCCAACCGATTCGGATGCGAGGATGCGAATCTGGCCTACCAGAACGCATCGCTGATGGCCGAGTCGCTGGGCGTGAGCCAGATTTACATGGGATTCGTCCTCACGGCCGCCCGCATGGGCAGGAAAAATGCGTTCGCACGGATCGCCGGCATAACGGGCCGCCCGCAGGCGATCATGGCGCTGGGCATACCCGCGTTCCGCTATTCGAAATACACGGAGAGGTGACGGCCAGGCCATGCAATCCTCTCATTTTCAAACAACGGCGCAACCGACTCCCTGAACGGCCGCACGGATGCAGCCGCAGGCGTTCCGACCGGGAAGGCCCCGAGCCTGTCCCGCCCGATATGCTGCGGCAAACGGGGAAAAGCGCCGGAGCGGCATTTCAAAACCGACTGTTCGCCAATCCGATCCCGTTTTTTTCTCAATCTCGCATTTTTATATTATCTTTGTTGTTCTAAGATCGAAAATCAATAAAACAGACTCATCCGTATGGATATTGTAACCGGTATAATCAAACTCCTGTTCGGTTCGAAGGCGGACAAAGACCGCAAGGCCATCGAACCCTATGTCAACAAAATCAAGGAGGTCTACCCCTCCATCGCCGCACTTTCGAACGACGAACTCCGCGGCCGGAGCCAGGCGCTGATGAAGCAGATCGCCGATTTCATCGCCCCCGACGAGGAGCGCATCGTCACTCTGAAAGCGCAGCTGGAACGCGCCGAAACCGCACTCGAAGAGAAAGAGAAGATTTCGAAGGAGATCGACGAGATCACCAAACGCATCGACGAGAAGATCGAACAAAAGCTCGACGAAATCCTGCCCGAAGCGTTCGCCATCATGAAAGATACGGCGCGCCGTTTCGCCGAGAACGAAACGGTCACGGTCACGGCCAACGATTTCGACCGGCAGCTGGCCGCCTCGAAGGATTTCGTCACGATCGACGGCGACAAGGCCGTCTACGCCACCCACTGGCTCGCGGGCGGCAACGACGTCAAATGGGACATGGTGCACTACGACGTGCAGCTCTTCGGCGGCGTGGTGCTCCACAAGGGCAAGATCGCCGAGATGGCCACGGGCGAAGGAAAGACCCTCGTAGCGACGCTCCCCGTATTCCTCAACGCACTGGCACGCAAGGGCGTGCACATGGTGACGGTCAACAACTACCTGGCCAAGCGCGACTCCGAATGGATGGGCCCGATGTACGAATTCCACGGACTGTCGGTGGCCTGCATCGACGATACGCAGCCCAATTCCGCCGCCCGGCGGCAAGCCTACATGGCCGACATCACCTTCGGCACGAACAACGAATACGGCTTCGACTATCTGCGCGACAACATGGCCTCGTCGCCCAAAGACCTCGTGCAGCGCAAGCATCACTACGCCATCGTCGACGAGGTCGACTCGGTGCTCATCGACGACGCCCGCACGCCGCTGATCATCTCCGGTCCTGTCCCCAAGGGCGACGACCAGCTCTACGAGCAGTACCGCCCCGCCATCGAGAATCTCTACAATCTCCAAAAGAATCTGGTGACGGGACTCGTGGCCGAGGCCAAGCAGCTGATGGCCGACGGCAAGACGGAAGAGGGCGGCATCAAACTGTACCGCGCCCACAAAGGTCTGCCCAAGTACAAGCCGCTCATCAAGTTCCTCTCGGAGCAGGGCATCAAGGCGCAGATGCAGAAGACCGAGAACATCTACATGCAGGACAACAACCGCCGTATGCCCGAAATCACCGACGACCTCTTCTTCGTCATCGACGAGAAGCTCAACTCGGTGGAGCTGACCGACAAGGGACACGAGGCGCTGTCGAAATACTTCAATGAAGACGGATTCTTCGTGATGCCCGACATCGGCGCCGAAGTGGCCGAGATCGAAAAGGGCGAAGGGACAGTCGAGGAGAAGGCGCAGAAGCGCGACGCGCTCATCAACGACTACGCCGTCAAATCGGAGCGTGTGCACACGGTGCACCAGCTGCTCAAAGCCTACGCCATGTTCGAGAAGGACATCGAATACGTCGTGATGGACAACAAGGTGAAGATCGTCGACGAGCAGACGGGCCGTATTCTCGACGGCCGCCGCTATTCGGACGGCCTGCACCAGGCCATCGAGGCTAAGGAGCGCGTGAAGGTCGAAGCGGCGACGCAGACCTTCGCCACGATCACCTTGCAGAACTATTTCCGCATGTATCACAAGCTGGCCGGTATGACCGGTACGGCCGAGACGGAGGCTTCGGAGTTCTGGAGCATCTACAAGCTCGACGTAGTGGTCATCCCGACCAACAAACCGATCCTGCGCGATGACCGCGAAGATCTGATCTACAAGACCAAGCGCGAGAAATACAACGCCGTGATCGACGAAATCGTGCGGCTGGTCGAAGCGGGCCGTCCGGTACTCGTCGGTACGACGTCGGTCGAGATTTCGGAGTTGCTGAGCCGTATGCTCAAACTGCGCGGGATCAAGCACAACGTCCTGAACGCCAAGCAGCACCAGCTGGAAGCGCAGATCGTGGCCGAAGCCGGCCGTACGGGACAGGTGACCATCGCCACCAACATGGCGGGCCGCGGTACCGACATCAAGCTGTCGCCCGAAGTGAAGGCAGCCGGCGGTCTTGCGATCATCGGCACCGAGCGCCACGAAAGCCGCCGCGTCGACCGCCAGCTGCGCGGCCGCGCCGGCCGACAGGGCGATCCGGGTTCGTCGCAGTTCTTCGTCTCGCTCGAAGACGACCTGATGCGTCTGTTCGGCTCGGGCCGTATCGCCACGTGGATGGACCGCATGGGCCTCAAGGAGGGCGAGGTGATTCAGGCCGGCATGATGACCAAGGCCATCGAACGCGCCCAGAAGAAGGTCGAGGAGAACAACTTCGGCATCCGCAAGCGGCTGCTCGAATACGACGACGTGATGAACTCGCAGCGCGAGGTGATCTACACGCGCCGCCGTCACGCCCTCTACGGCGAACGCATCGAAATCGACCTGAACAACATCATGTACGACTTCGCCGAAGCGTTCCTGCAAGCGCACGAAGGCGCCGAGTTCGAAGATCTCACCTACGAAATGATCCACGAAGCGGCCATCCAACCCACGTTCGATGCCGAAACCTTCGCCAAGGCCAAGCACGACGAACAGGTGGAGCTGATCGTCGCCGATCTCAAAGCCGCCTACGCACGCCGTGCCAAGCTCATCGCCGATACGGTGCGCCCCGTCATGGAACGCATCTACGAAGACCGCAAGGATCAGCTCGACAGCAACATCTACTTCCCGATCACGGACGGGCACCTGGGCTACAACGTTCCGGTCAACCTGCTGCGCTGCAAGGAGACGGACGGTGCCGAAATCTTCCGCGTCTTCTCGAAGGTGGTGATGTTCACCACCATCGACGACGCATGGCGCGAGCACCTGCGCGAAATGGACGACCTGCGCCAGAGCGTTCAGAACGCCACCTACGAGCAGAAGGACCCGCTGCTGATCTACAAGTTCGAATCGTTCGGACTCTTCTCGAAGATGCTCGAAAAGATCAACCGCGACGTACTCTCCACGCTCAACAAGGCCTACATTCCCGTCCGCGAGCAGAACGCCGAAGCCGTGCAGCGCGAACGTCAGGAACGCGCCAAGGTCGACGTCAACAAATTGCAGGCTTCGCGGATGCAGGCCGCTGCGCAGGCCGGTCAGGGCGAACGCGGCCCCACGG
>OJKC01001807.1_pt1 | contig 12528 bp, 8 predicted proteins | sample 1596401 | NCBI WGS metagenome assembly OJKC01 (sample SAMEA4350162, study PRJEB24818) | metagenome | biome: human; feature: gut; material: faeces | place: Denmark | collected 2013-09 | reverse complement strand
GGCGGCAAAAGCCGCCTATTTATTATAAGTTTATTCAATCGATTCGTAAAGACATCCATTATTTAGATTTAATTATTAAAAGCTATTACTAATTACCATTTTAATTTATATCTTTGCAAACAACCCTAAACTCTAATATTATGAAAAAGATTTTTCAATTTGCATGATTGTAATTATTACAACGGTTACAACTGTTTATTCATTAAAGAAAATCCATCTGATGTCCGAACTATTATGTGCAAACATTGAAGCACTATCTACCGGTGAAGACGATGGATACATCAGAAATGAACATGGGTGTATTATTTGGCCCGCAATAACTTGTTTCGGAATAGTCATTACACCGGAGGGTAGTTTCGCGGCGGATTTTCCCGATAGCAGAAATTGAAAAACCGGAATCAGAGTGCCTATACTCTATAATAATACGTTTAGGCACTCTTTTTCATCCCCCAAATCATACACCGTATCTCGTGTGATGCCTTTCAAAAAATAGAAATCTTTGGAATGATATGATTCCGTGTCGTATCCCGCTCCATTCACAAACGGAACTATTTCCGGCTGTTCACACTCTGGACGGCCCTGCCGACAAAAACAAATCGGCCAAAACGAACCGGCTGTAATGACGTCGAATCCCATAGTCCCGATCCAAACCGGTATACTCCTATGTTGAAAAAAAGTAGATATATCGCATTATTCTCCATATTCCTCTTAATTGGGTGCAGAGATAACCCAAATAAGCATCAAAACCATTTCAAAGAATACGATATTACGTGTCGATCCTACGAGACAGAGTTATACGGACGATTTCCATATTTGCTGACGGTCGACTCACTTTTGATCTCCGTCGCGGCAGAGGGATCGGGAGGGCGAATCGGTCGAATTTATTCGATCGACGACAAACCGCAAGAGATCGGAGCGTTCGGACGCATCGGACGCGGGCCGCTCGAATTCGTTCATCCCGAACCTACAGCAGCAGCCGGTACCCGGTTTCTGATCCGGAACCTCAATTGCCGAGAAGTGGCTATGATGGAGATTGTGAAAATGCACGATTCCATTCGCGTCGAAGAGATCGACCGCATGAAATTCAAGCCGGTACGACATGACGGTATCGATTGGGAACCTGCTCATTTCGCATTGGTAGGCAACGATCGAATCGTCGCAGTCAGTTACGGAGGCAAAGGAGCGTTCTTTTCGCTTTACGATACAAAGATGACCCCGCAGGGTACGTTCGGAGATCCGCTCATCGACGAAGAGATTTCCGCCTCGGAACGGCGACGCTGCCTCAACGGTTCACTGGCCGTCGACGGGAACGATTTCTGTTATGTACCGAACGACATTCCCCGAATCGCATACTACCGGATGATCGACGGATCGCCGCAAGAGTTATGGCGCGACACATTCTACGAATCTTATTACACCGTAGAGGGAAAACAAGTTCGTTATAATCAAACCCGCACAGTCGGTATCACGCATCGCGTCGCTATGGGCGGAAATTACATCTATATTCTGTTCCTGGATGTTCCGATCGCAAAGGCAAATATCAGTCATACGGAGACTTTTGCCGCCGATATCGTCTTCGTCTACGACCGCAAAGGATATAAAGTCGCACGATTGAATCTCAACCAACGAATCTACTCCATGGCACTTTCAACCGATCAAAAACGACTTTACGGCGTCGTATACCCCGACAACAGGCTCGTCGCTTTCGATCTGCCCGAATTCGATTGAACTCAGCTCCCCGAAACGGAAACGGGCCGGTCTTCGAAGACCGGCCCGTTTTTCAATCCCTTCGCGACGCTCAGCGAAGCGTGAACTCCGAGAAGAGGAAATAGTGGTCGCTGGGGTACATCGCCCCCTTGCGGTCGCGCACGATCTCCGCATCGCACACCTCCACGTCGCCGCGATAGAAGATGAAATCGATGCGGTGCGACTTCTTGGGCTTGTACTCCTCGCCCTTGAAGGCATGGGCGGTGAAGCCCGTCTCGCCCGACCCGTGGACGCTCTCGTACATCTCGCGCCAGCCGTCGACCGTGCGGATGTAGCCGATCGGCGCGCTGTCGATACCCGCGTTGAAATCGCCGCAGAGAATCTGCGGGAAATCGGGGGCGTACTGCGCGCACTCGTCCATCACCATGCGGATCTGCTCGCGGCGCGCCTCGTCGCTCTTGTGGTCGAGGTGCACGTCCAATACGCGCAGCTCGCGGCCCGAACGTTTGTCGCGCAGCCGCACCCAGTTGCAGTGGCGCGCCCGCGTGGTGTTCCACGAACAGCTGCCGCCAATGAGCGGCGTCTCCGACAGCCAGTAGCACCCTGCCGAGACGAACTCATAGCGGTCGCGGCGGAAGAAGATCACGTTCTTGCCGATGAAATGATACCCTTCGGTATAGGGATCCATCTCCGGCCCTGCGAATCCGTAGGGCACGTAGCCGCGCAACATCTCTTTCAGATAGGCGTAGGAGTCGTAGATCGCCTCCTGCAAGCAGATGATGTCGGGACGCCGCGAAAGGATCGTCTCGACGCACAGATCGCGGCGGTTCTCCCAGACCCGTTCGGGGTAGGGAGCGTCGGCTTCGAGCCCCGTGATGCGGATGTTGCACGTCATCACGCGGTGGATACCGTCGTCGGATTCAGCCTTTTCGCCGGCTTCGGCGGTACCGGCGAGCGACAGCAGCACACCGGTAATTATCAGAATCCTGCGGAACATACGCTACTCTCTGAAATATACGCCCTCCGCTTTGAGCGACTCTTGCAGTTTTCGGACGTCGAGGTCGCGCAGTTCGACATTCTCCTTGACAGAGAGTGCCGCAGCCTTGCCCGCAGCCTCGCCGAGAGCCATTGCAGGAGCCATGACGCGGGCGGAAGCCAATGCGAGATGCGTCATCGACACGTTGCGTCCGGCGACGATGAGGCCGTCGATCTTCTGCGGTATCAGACAGCGGTACGGGATGTCGTAGCAGTCCGGACACCAATAGAGCGAGCAGTCGCCGCCCACCGGATGGTGAAGGTCCACCGGATAACTTGCGACGGCGATGACGTCGTCGAACCTGGCGCAGTTGAAGATGTCGTCCTCGGTCAGAATGTATTCCCCGACGATGCGACGGGTTTCGCGGATGCCCATGAACGGAGCGACGCGGTCCACGTATGCGTTCTCGAAACCGGGGATGTATGCTTTCAGATAGCGTACGATCTCCTCGTTCTGCTCGGCGCAGATGATCTCGCCCTGCGTGTACTGTGCAGGGTCGGTTGCGTCGATGCCGTTGACGCGCGACATGTTCACCCACCACTCGTCGGGAGCCATGCCCGTCATGAAGATGGTACGCTCGACAGGGAGTTTGTAGCCTGCCTCGCGGGCCTTCTTGATTTGGTTGCGGAAGCCGACGAACGTACAGTTGTCGTCCGCGCGGAAGAACTCGTTGGGGATGAAGTCGATGTCGTATACGTCCGGATGGTCGGCCACGGCGTCGCGCAGTTTGCGCGAATCGACCCCGCGCATCGAAAACATGAGCGTCGGAGGCTGCGGGATGCCCTTTTCGTTGCCGTAGTTCATCGGTGCCCCCGCACGGTAGGCGATGTCGCCGTCGCCCGTACAGTCGATGACGCGCTTGGCGAGAATCGCTTCGCGCCCCTTTTTGGAGTCGATGATTACGCCTTTGACGGTGTTGCCCTCCATGATGACGTCGGTTGCGAAGGCGTACATCAGCAGGTCGATGCCGCACTCCTTGATAATCTGGAATGCCAGATGTTTCGTTCCCTCGGGGTCGATCATCGTAAGGCTGACGTGGAGCGGACATGCACGGTGGTGCGTAGCCAGCCCCTTCTCTTGCAGACGCTCGACGAACTGCAACGGCAGACCCTTGATGACGACGTTGCCTTTGCGCCCGAGGAATCCGAGCAGCGGCAGACCGATGGTCATGTTGCCGCCCAAGAAACCGCGGCTCTCGACGAGCATTACTTTGGTGCCTTTCTCCAAAGCAGCCGCCTGGGCTGCCATAAGTCCCGCAGGGCCTGCGCCCACGACCAGGACATCCACCTCCGCACGCACCGGAATCCGCCGGGCCGGTTCTTCAATCTGTTTCATTTTCGGTATCGGTTGATGTTTTATCTTGAATTTATTCTTCATTTTTCTCTCCATGGCATAGCTCGCGCAAGCGCGGCTCTGCTCATTCGGCTCAGCGAAAACGTCGGATGAATTAATCGGGTAATTCTATCCCAAATAGGCGCCCGTCGCACGCAGTTCGGCGCGCAGCGCCTCCACGTCGAGGTCGGCGGGCTGCACGCCTGCCTTCAAGGCCAGCCGTGCGGCGCGTCCGGCCGCTTCGCCCAACGCCATGCAGGTCGACATGACGCGCGTCGAAGCCATCGCTTCGTGGTTCATCGACGAGCAGCGGCCCGCGACGAGCAGATTGCCTACATGGGCCGGAATCAGCGTGCGGTAGGGGATGTCGTAGCAGTCGTCGCACCAGTAGAGCGTGCAGTCGCCGCCCTTGGCGTGGTGGATGTCCACCGGATAGCCCGCCACGGCGATGGCATCGTCGAAACGACGGTCTTCGAGAATATCTTCTGCCGTGAGGACGTATTTGCCTACGATCACGCGGCTCTCGCGGATACCCATGAAGGGTGCGATTTTTTCCAGATGCGCTCCGGCGAAGCCCGGCACGAATTCGCGCAGGTAACGTTCCACCTCGTAGACCTGCTTGCGGCCCTCGATCTCGCCGTGCGTGTAGCTTTCGGGACGGGTCGAATCGACGCCGTTCACGCGCGTCATGTTGACCCAGATCTCGTCGTCGGCAAGTCCCGTGATGAGGATCGTGCGTGCTACGGGGATGTGGATACCCTTGGCGCGCGCCTGCTCGATTTGGTTGCGCAAGCCGACGGTGATGAACTTGCCCGTGCGGAACTGCTCGGCCGGCATGGTGTCCATGTCGTAGACGTCGGGATGCTGGACGATCGCGTCGCGCAGCCGCTGCACGTCGACACCCTTCATACAGAACATCAGCGTCGGGGGCTGCATGCCGCCTTCGGCGTCGCCCTTGCGGCACTCGACGCCCGCGTGGAAGGCCACGTCGCCGTCGCCCGTGCAGTCGATGACGGTGCGGGCCAAGATCGCTTCGCGGCCCGCCTTGCTCTCGATGATGACGCCCTTCACGTCGTCGCCCTCCTTGACTACGTCGGTGCAGAAGACGTAGAGCAGTACCTCGACGCCCTTCTCCTCCATGATTTCGAGTGCCGTGCGCTTGGCCTCTTCGGGGTCGATGATCGTCAGGCTCATGTGCAGGGCGCAGGGACGGTGTTCGCTCGCTGCGCCGCGTGCACGCAGCCGGTCGATGAAGTTCTGGGGCAGGCCCTTGATGATCTGCGTTCCCTTGTGTCCCAGGAATCCGAGTACAGGCAGGCCGATCGTAAGGTTGCCGCCCAGAAAACCGCGGCTCTCGACGAGCATTACGCGCAGGCCGTCGCCCGCAGCCGCCTCGGCGGCCATGATGCCGGCGGGGCCGCCGCCCACGACCAGAACGTCCGCCTCGGCGCGGACGGGGATGTCGCGTGCCGGACAATGTATTGAATGTTTTTCGCTCATAATTAGGATGGGTTGTTTATCGGTTCATGATTTATCCGTTTTGACCCGTGGCCGAAACGTTTCGTTTTCGGTCGTAAATATATGTTTTTTATGTCGAAAAAGCAAATAAAAAGAAAACGTCCGGAGAGAAAACCGGACGTTTTTCGTATAAAGGGTCTCGTGTACGGGACTAAGCCTTGCCTGCCGAACCCAGCACGTTCTCGCATTTGTGCATGTAGAGCTTCTTCAGCTCGTCGCGGGCCGGACCCAGGTATTTGCGGGGGTCGAACTCGGCGGGGTTGTCGATGAAGACCTTGCGTACGGCGGCGGTCATCGCCAGACGGCCGTCGGAGTCGATGTTGATCTTGCATACGGCGCTCTTGGCTGCCTTGCGGAGCTGCTCCTCGGGAATGCCGACGGCATCTTTGAGCTTGCCTCCGTGCGTGTTGATGATCTTCACGTACTCCTGCGGAACCGACGAAGCACCATGCAGCACGATGGGGAATCCGGGGAGTTTCTTCTCGATCTCGGCCAGAATGTCGAAGCGCAGTTCGGGCGGAACGAGGATGCCCTCGGCGTTGCGGGTGCACTGTTCGGGCTTGAACTTGTTGGCGCCGTGCGACGTGCCGATCGAGATGGCCAGCGAGTCGACGCCGGTCTTCGTCACGAAATCGATCACCTCTTCGGGCTTGGTGTAGTGCGCGACCTCCGAAGCTACCTCGTCTTCGACGCCGGCCAGTACGCCCAGCTCGCCTTCGACCGTCACGTCGTGCTGGTGAGCATACTCGACGACCTTTTTCGTGAGGGCTACGTTCTCATCGTAGGGGAGCGACGAACCGTCGATCATCACCGACGAGAAGCCCATGTCGATGCAGCTCTTGCACAGTTCGAACGAATTGCCGTGGTCGAGGTGCAGCGTAATCGGAATACCCTTGCCGCCGTTGAGCTCCTTGGCATACTCCACGGCGCCCTGTGCCATGTAGCGCAGCAACGTCTGGTTGGCGTATTTGCGGGCGCCGGCCGACACTTGCAGGATAACGGGCGAATTGGCCTCGACGCACGCCGAAATGATCGCCTGCAACTGCTCCATGTTGTTGAAGTTGAATGCAGGAATGGCATAACCGCCCTTGATGGCCTTGGCGAACATCTCGCGCGTATTCACCAGTCCGAGTTCTTTGTAAGATACCATAACCGTTAAATTTTAGTTATTTGATACGAAATGAATCTCTATGGGAGTTCATGCAAAGATACAACAAAATTCAGAAACCGCCGCGCGGGAATTCGGAATATTTTTTAATAAATTGAAAAGCGTGCGGCGCGGGCGGATATTTCGCAAGAATTTCGTATCTTCGACGACGTCTTAGATATTCTGTCTCGGCATAATCAAACATAAATGTTTGCTTCTGCGCTCGATTTTCGTACTTTGACTGACGTCTTAGATACTCTGTCTCGGCATAATCAAACATAAATGTTTGCTTCTGCGCTCGACTTTTCGTATCTTTGGCCTCTGTAAATCGCAGACCGGCGGAGGGCGCTTTGCGCCGTCGTGCCGTGCATCGTGGCCGGGAAGCGGAGAGCGGATTTCCTTCGGGAAGAATGCCGGTGCGATTGTAATGTTAAGGAACGTTTTCGTTAAGCCGAGTGCAGAGCCGAACGCAGTTCGAGCTATGCCGAGGCGAGAAAACGAGGAAAGGAATTCAACATTTAACGATCTAAAAAATAACGCGAATTATGCCAGAATTCATCTATCAGGAGCCGTTCCCCGTGGGCGAGGACACCACGGAGTACCGTCTGTTGACCAAGGATTACGTGAAAGTCGTGGAGTGCGACGGCCGCAAGATTTTGAAAGTCGACCCCAAGGGGTTGGAGGAGTTGTCGAAGGCCGCCTATTCCGACGTGTCGTTCTACCTGCGTGCTTCGCACTTGCAGAAACTGCGCAACATCCTCGAAGATTCCGAAGCCTCCGACAACGACCGCTTCGTGGCCTACACCATGCTGCTGAACCAGTGCGTCGCAGCCGAAGGCGAACTGCCCACCTGTCAGGACACGGGTACGGCGATCTGTATCGGCCACAAGGGCGAGGACGTCTATACGGGCGCCGACGACGCCGAGCATATCGCGCGCGGCGTCTACGAGACCTACAAGGAGCGCAACCTGCGCTATTCGCAGGTGGTTCCCTTCACGATGACCGACGAGAAGAATTCGGGCACGAACCTTCCGGCGCAGATCGACATCTACGGAGGCCACCCCGGCATGGAGTACGAGTTCCTCTTCATCACCAAGGGCGGCGGTTCGGCCAACAAGACCTTCCTCTACCAGCAGACCAAGGCGCTGCTGAACGAGAAATCGCTGACCGATTTCATCAAGACCCATATCTTCGACCTCGGTACGTCGGCCTGCCCGCCCTACCACCTGGCCATCTGCATCGGCGGTACGTCGGCCGAGATGTGCCTCTCGACCGTGAAGAAGGCTTCGGCCGGCTATCTCGACGAGTTGCCCACTTCGGGCAACGAGGGCGGCCGCTGCTTCCGCGACCTGGAGTGGGAGGAGAAGGTGCTCAAGATCTGCCAGCAGAGCGGTGTCGGCGCCCAGTTCGGCGGCAAATACCTCGTGCACGACGTGCGCGTGATTCGCGCCCCGCGCCATGCGGCTTCGTGCCCCGTGGCCATCGGCGTGAGCTGCTCGGCCGACCGCAACATCAAGGCGAAGATCACTCCCGAAGGCATCTTCCTGGAGCAGTTGGAGAAGAATCCCGCCCGGTTCCTTCCGAAGCAGGCACCCGCCATGTCGCCGGCCGTCGACATCGATCTGGACGAGGGGATGGACAAGGTGCGCGAGATTCTGACGAAGTATCCGATCAAGACGCGCCTGAACCTGCGCGGAACGCTCATCGTGGCACGCGACATCGCCCACGCCCGCATCAAGCAGATGCTCGACGAGGGCAAGCCGATGCCCGACTATTTCAAGAAGCATCCGGTCTACTACGCCGGCCCCGCGAAGACTCCCGAGGGGATGGCTTCGGGTTCGTTCGGCCCCACGACGGCCGGCCGTATGGATCCCTACGTCGACCTGTTCCAGTCGCACGGCGGTTCGATGGTGATGGTGGCCAAGGGCAACCGCTCGCAGGCCGTCACCGACGCCTGCCGGAAGCACGGCGGGTTCTATCTGGGGTCGATCGGCGGGCCGGCGGCGATTCTGGCCAAGAACTCGATCAAGTCGGTCGAGGTGGTCGACTTCCCCGAGCTGGGCATGGAGGCTGTCCGCAAGATCTACGTCGAGGATTTCCCCGCCTTCGTCATCGTGGACGACAAGGGCAACGACTTCTTCGCCGACTTCAAGCACTGATGCCTGAAAAGGTCTGATACGCACCACAATCGGCTCTTCGGAGCCGGCTGTGGTGTGTTTTGTGCCGCAGGCAATAAAACGGCCTGTTTTTCGTTACGTCCAAGATAGTACAACAGTCAATCGATATTACGGAATGAAACGAACCGTTTATACGTGGATGCTGACCTTGCTGACGGTATTCGGCGCAACGGTCGCGTCGGCCGACGAAAAGGTCTCCTTCGAGGTGAAGGCGCCGATGGTGGTGGCCAAAGGCGAAGCCGTGCGCGTCGAATTCTCGCTCAACGCCTCTCCCGACGAAGGTTCCTTCACGGCCCCGTCGTTCGAGGGGTTCGACGTGATCGCAGGACCGGCCTTTTCGCAGGGCAGTTCGATTCAGATCGTTAACGGGCAGATGACCCGCAGCAGCAACTACACGATCACCTACGTGCTTTTGCCGCAGCAGGAGGGCAACTTCACCATCGGTGCGGCCTCCGTGCGGGTCGGCAAGAGCCAGTACAAGACCAAGGCGCTGCCGATCGAGGTGGTGGAGGAGACGCCGGAGAGCAGCGGCGGCCAGCAGGCGGTGCAGGGCGGCCAGTCGGCCGACGACGTGCAGCAGGTCTCGAAGGACGACATCCTGCTGCGCATGATTCTGTCGCGCACGACCGCTTTCAAGGGCGAGCCGATCCGTGCGACGCTCAAACTCTACTACCGCGTCAACCTGCGGGGCGACAACGGCAGCAAGTTCCCGTCGTTCAACGGCTTCTGGGCACAGGAGATCGAGCAGGACGCACAGCCCCAGCGCGAACGCTACAACGGCAAGGTCTACGAGACGCAGGTCATCAAGGAGTATCTGCTTTACCCGCAGCAGTCGGGCGAACTGACCGTCGAACCCGCCGAGCTGAACGTCGTGGCGCAGGTGTTGGTGCAGAGCGCCAATCCCGATCCCTTCTTCGGCGGCGGCCACGAGGTCTACGACGTGCGCCGTTCGCTGCGCACGGCACCGGTCAAGGTGACGGTGCGCGACCTGCCCGCGGGCGCTCCGGCAAGTTTCAGCGGTGCCGTCGGCAAGTTCACGATGGCCTCCGACGTCCCTTCGACGGAACTGGCGGCCAACTCGGCGGCGACCTATACGATCAAGATTTCGGGTACGGGCAACCTGTCGTTCGTACAGGCGCCCAAACTGACGCTTCCCAGTTCGTTCGAGCAGTACAACGTCAAGACGACCGAGTCGATGAAGACCACGGCGGCCGGTACGACCGGCTACCGTCAGTTCGAATACCCGTTCATCGCCCGTGCCGAAGGCGAGTACGAGATCGCACCGGTGGAGTTCACCTATTTCGACCCCGCGAAGAAGCAGTATATCACGCTTTCGACGGCGCGTCTGCCGATCAACGTCGCGCCTGATGCGGGCGGCGGCGCAGCGGCGCAGGTGGTCACGGGTCTTTCGAAGGAGGATGTGAAGCTGCTGGGGCAGGACATCCGTTTCATCAAACTCGGACGTGGAAACCTGCATTTGCAGGGGCGGCCGTTCATGGGCGGGACGCTCTATTTCGTGCTGCTGGCGGCGATCGTGGGACTCTTCGCGGCGGCATACGTCGCGCTGCGCAAACGGATCCGCGACCGTCAGAATGCGGTGCTCATGCGCGGCAAGCGAGCCAACAAGGTGGCCGTACAGCGGTTCCGTGCTGCGGCGAAATTCATGCAGGAGGAGAACCGCCATGCCTTTTACGAGGAGATGCTGCGGGCGTTGTGGGGCTACATGAGCGACAAGTTCAACATTCCGGTGGCCAATCTGACAAAGGAGAACGTGCGCGAGGAGCTCAATAAACGGGGCGTTTCGCAGGAGTTGTCGCAGAGCTTCTCGGAGATCATCTCGCAGTGCGACGAGGCGCAGTACTCGCCGTTGGCCGGGGCGCGCATGAGCGACGTCTACAACGCAGGGGTGGATTTTATTTCGAAACTCGAATCGGTGATTAAAAAATAGGAGGCTATGAGAACCAGCCGGATATTTTGGAGCCTGCTGCTCCTGTTCCTGAGTCTTACCGCTGCTGCGCGGGCGCAGGGCGACCGCGATTCGCTCGCTGCCGCGACGACCGATCCGCTGACCGTGCAGACGGCCGGCGGCAACTCGCTGGCTGCCGTCGAGCAGGTGTGGGACGCCGCCAATACGGCCTATATCAATTCGGACTATCATCGGGCGATCGATGCCTACCGGCAGTTGATCCTGCGGGGCTATGCGTCCGACAAACTCTACTACAATCTGGCCAACGCCTACTTCAAGGTGGGGCGTTACGGCAAGGCGATTCTCTACTACAACCGCGCGCTGCGGCTCGCTCCGGGCGATGCGGACATCCGCTACAATCTCGACGTGGCCAATACCTTCACCAAGGACAAGATCGCCGTCGTGCCGGAGTTTTTCCTCAAAGGCTGGGTGCGCTCGGTGCGCATGTCGCTCGGGTGCACTGCGTGGAGCGTCGTCTCGCTGGCGGCGCTGGCGCTGCTCTTCGCGCTCGTGCTGCTTTACCTGCTGGCCGGAAGGCTGGCGTGGCGCAAGGCGGGTTTCTACGGTACGCTGGCGATGCTGCTCGTCTTCGTCGCCTCCACCTCGTTCGCCGTGACCGAGCGGCGCGAGCTGCTCGACAGTACGGAGGCCGTCGTGATGAGTTCGTCGGTCTCGGTCAAGAGTTCGCCCGACAAGGCGTCGACCGATCTGTTCGTGTTGCACGAGGGGACGAAGGTCCGCACGGTGAGCGAGCTGGGCGACTGGCGCGAGATCGTCATCGCCGACGGCAAGAAGGGGTGGGTCGAGGCCCGCACGATCGAAACGATTTAACGAAAACGCATCGCGGCGGCGACCGGTTCAGGTCGCCGCCGCGGATATTCATTCTCGAATGTCTCAATTACTGACCGACGTGGTGGAGGAGTTGTCCAAACTCCCCGGAATCGGCCGCCGCACGGCGTTGCGGCTGGCCATGCACCTGTTGCGCATGGAGCCGTCGATCGTGGCGGGCATGACGCGGAGCATCGACCGGTTCCGCCGCGAAATCCGTTATTGCAGGGAGTGCAACAATCTGTCGGACACCGATGTCTGCCCGATCTGCGAAGATCCGAAACGCGACCGTTCGACGATCTGCGTCGTGGAGCAGGTGGCCGACGTCCTCTCGATCGAACATACGCAGCAGTACCGGGGGCTCTATCATGTGCTGGGCGGCGTCATCTCGCCCATGCAGGGCATCGGCCCTTCGGACCTGAAGATCGACCTGCTGCTCGACCGTATCGCCCGGGGCGATGTGCGCGAGGTGATTCTCGCGCTGAGCACGACGGTCGAGGGCGAGACGACCTCTTTCTACATTACGCGGCGTCTCTCCTCCTGCGAGGGTGTGCGCGTTACGTCAATCGCCCGAGGTATCGGCTTCGGCGATGAGCTCGACTATGCCGACGAGCTGACTATTGCCCACGCGATTCACAATCGTCGCCCGATCTGATACGGCCCGGCTCTCTTTTTTATGTTTACGGTCTCCTGCCGTCTGCTGACAGGCCGTTTGCCATTGCGGGTGAGCGTTCGCTTGTCCGGCCGGATTTCGGTCCGCAGACCCGGGGGAAGCGTATCTGCTCAGGGGAATGCCGCATTGTGCCCGGTATCGCCT
>OJKC01001806.1_pt1 | contig 12528 bp, 13 predicted proteins | sample 1596401 | NCBI WGS metagenome assembly OJKC01 (sample SAMEA4350162, study PRJEB24818) | metagenome | biome: human; feature: gut; material: faeces | place: Denmark | collected 2013-09 | reverse complement strand
TATTGAAACATGGACGTAAAGCTAAGTCGTTGGTAAAGTATGGGCTGGAGGAAATATCCAACATTCTTTTCCGACCGACTTACGTCCCCAAAATCAATGTCTTCAAATTTTTGTCATGTACTTAAAATGTTAATATATTTAGTGAAGGCTTTGATTGTCCGGATGTGGAATTTATTCAATTGGCAAGACCGACTAAGTCATTGTCAATGTTTCTTCAGCAAATCGGTAGAGGATTAAGGAGAACAGAGGATAAACAAAAAGTAATCTTTTTGGATAATGTTGGGCTGTATAATCGGTTCGGTTTGCCTTCTGCCCGAAGAATGTGGCGAAAACATTTTGAAGGACAAGATGTTGATGAAAATGAATTAAAAGGAACCACAGAAAAAGATGTACAGGTACATTTTATTGAAGATTTTGAGGAAGGCAATGAACAAGTGGCTTTGATTCATTCTTCGTTGCAAGAAAATGAAATAAGAGAAGATGAAAATATTATGGAAGAAAATAAAAATTATAAACATGAATTTTCTGAATTCATGCGCCAGTCTGGTTTGTCATCAGGGGCAGCAAGTAGTTATTTGTCCGCAATAGAGAATTATGTGGATTCATACATAAAAGAATATGTAGACAATAAGCATACTACTTTGTATAGAATTATTGATGTGGCAATAATTGAAAATATACAGAATAAATTAAATGCTAATATTTTCTTCAAATCGATTAATGCTCAGAAACATAATCGATTTTCTGCGGCACTCGGTAAATATGTAGCATTTGCTAAATCGTTTGCTGTTAAAAATGTGTTTATTGAAAAAAGGGAAAATAGTAGTTTTCAAAAAGATAAAGAACGATTGAATGAAATTGATAAAGAAATTCAAGTGTTCAATAAGTATGGAGCAAAAATTCCTGATAGTTTAGTCATGGAAAAAGAAGAGCTCGAGAATCGTTATTGGCGTGAGAAAATGTCTGTGGAAATTGCGGATATGTTGAATGCGAAATACCGTAATTTAGGTTGTAAAATATCGCTGTGTATCAACTATTCCGACGAGGATGGTTGGCGTGTTGTTACTGAGAAATAAGAAGTGGCAACCGGACCGTAGGCAACGATTATTGGGGCCGTTTAACTTTTGTTGAGAGGGGTTTTGTTTATGTCGGGCGAATTTTCAGTAATTTTGCCTTGGATTTTCGTGCGCGTTCGGCTGCGGGCGTGTGCGGAATGAGATAAAAGACATAGATGTATGGCTGACAATTATTTAGAAAGAAAATACGAAGAATATCAGGCGCAGAAGGCTGCGGGAAAGAAATCATCGGGCAGGTCGACATTGGCAGGTGCCAAGCCCGGCTATTTGCAGGTGCGGTTTCCGCGGCGGCGTGTGTTTGTCACCGGAGGTGCGGCAGGCATCGGACGGACTATCGTTGAGGCGTTCCGTCAGGCAGGCTGTCAGGTGGCATTCTGCGATGTAGACGAAAAACTCGGACAGCGCACCGCCGAAGCTACCGGTGCACAGTTTTTCCCGGTAGATGTGCGCAGTGCGGAAGCCCTCGAGGCATGTATGGACAGAATTTTGAAAGCCTGGGGCGACATTGATGTGATAGTCAATAATGTAGGCGTGGGCGGCTTCAAGCCGCTGACGGAAATGACCGTTGAGGATTTCGACAGTGTGCTTGCCACGAACTTGCGCCCCGTGTTTGTCACTTCCCGCCGGTTGGCGCTCCACCGCCAGTCGCTACCCGTGGCAAATACCTATGGCCGTATCATCAATCTCTGCTCCACGCGCTATCTGATGAGCGAGCCCGGAACGGAAGCCTATGCGGCTTCGAAAGGCGGCATCTATTCGCTTACCCATGCGCTTGCGCTTTCGTTGGCCGACTTGCATATCACGGTCAACTGCATTTCTCCCGGCTGGATTGAAAACTATGCCTACGACAGTCTTCGTGAAGAAGACCACCGTCAGCATCCGTCGCAGCGTGTCGGCAAACCTGAGGACATTGCCCGCATGTGCGTTTTCCTCTGTCAGGAAGAAAACGACTTTATCAACGGTGAGAACATTACCATCGACGGCGGCATGACGAAGAAAATGATTTATATCGAATAAGGATACGAATGGCAAACAGTTATGAAGAACGGCTGGGCACCGACCGAATGCTGCCGTTGATTTTCCGCATGGCGCTGCCGGCTGTCGCCGCTCAGATAGTCAATCTGCTCTACAATATCGTGGACCGCATCTATATCGGTCATATTCCCGGTTACGGAACGGATGCCCTTGCCGGCATTGGCGTGACGGGGTCGATTATCATGCTCATTACGGCCTGTTCGGCGTTTGTCGGCGGTGGCGGTGCTCCGCTGGCGGCGATTGCGTTGGGGCGTGGCGACCGCGGTCGGGCAGAAAAATTGTTGGGCAACGGTTTTACGTTGCTCTTGTTTTTCTCCGTGATGTTTTCCGTAGGTGTCTATCTGTTTATGGAGCCGCTGCTCTTTCTGATTGGTGCTTCGGAGCGTACCATCGGCTACGCTGTCGACTATCTTTCCATCTATCTTTTGGGCACGGTGTTCGTGCAGCTTGCCGTAGGCCTTAACCCGTTTATCAACACCCAGGGACGGCCTCGCATCGCCATGGCATCCGTCGTGATTGGGGCGGTGCTCAACATTGTGCTCGACCCTCTGTTTATTTTTACGTTCGATATGGGTGTGAAAGGGGCGGCCGTGGCAACGGTCATTTCGCAGGCTGTCTGTGCCGTGTGGGTGATGGGCTTTCTCATGTCGGAGAAGGCCACTTTACGCTTGCATTGGAAAAATATTCGTCCGGACAGCCGCGTGATGCTCGCCATTCTCGGACTGGGAATCTCTCCCTTTATCATGTCGAGTACGGAAAGCCTTGTCGGGTTTGTGCTCAACAGTTCGCTGGTGCGTTTCGGCGACCTCTATGTCAGTGCGCTTGCCATCATGCAGAGTGCCATGCTCTTTGTCAGCGTGCCGCTTGTCGGATTCTCGCAGGGATTTGTCCCGGTGGTGGGCTACAACTACGGCCACGGCGACAACGGCCGCGTGAAGGAGTGTTTCCGCATTGTGGTGAAGGTGATGTTCTTTTTCAATCTGTCGCTGGTGCTGTTCATGATATTGTTCCCCGAACTGGTGGCGGGCGTGTTTACCGACGATGCTCGGCTGATTGCCGCCGTGGGTGAATATATGCCGCTTTTCCTTGCCGGAATGACGATTTTCGGCCTGCAACGTGCCTGTCAGAACATGTTCGTTGCGCTTGGTCAGGCAAAAGTGTCGGTGTTCATCGCATTGTTGCGCAAGGTCATTTTGTTGATACCGCTTGTGCTCCTTCTCTCACGCCTTGTAGGACTTGAAGGCGTGTTTGCCGCCGAAGCCATTTCGGACGCTCTTGCCGCCGTTCTCTGTACGGCTATCTTTGCCTATCAGTTTCCGCGCATTTTGCGGCGCAATGTCCACGTTACCCGTTGAGGTCGAAATCAAACGAGAGCTGCACGGCGAGCGGTTCGCCGTCGGATGTCTTTTTTCCTGCATACGGATTTGACACCGACAGTCCGAGCAGTCGGATTGGGCGTTCGGCATAGTCGATACCTTCCAGCATTTCCTTTGCCAGCGGCAGGATACTTTTCTTGGTGGTGAGCGTTTCGCTGACCGTGCGGCTGCGCGTGATTTGCGTAAAGTCGTGAAACTTCACTTTCAGTGTCAGCGTGTTGCCCTTGAAGCCGCTGCGTTGCAACCTGCCGACAAGTTCCAGTACTACCTGATAGAGACTTACTGCCACCAGTGAACGCTGCGAAAGGTCCTTTTCCAGCGTGTGTTCGCAGCCCACTGATTTACGGATGCGTTCCGGCTCTACCGGTCGCAGGTCGATACCACGGGAAAAGTTGTAATATACAGCCCCCATTTTCCCGAAATGCGCCGTCAGTTGTTCCAATGTCAGTTCCCGCAGTTGCAGGCCGTTGGTGATGCCCATGCTCCGCATTTTTCTGGCCGTCACCGGCCCGACACCCCAAAACGCCTCAATAGGAAGCGTGGCGATGAAGTCGAGTGCCTGCGAGGGGTGGATGGTGCAAAGCCCGTCGGGTTTACGGTAGTCGGACGCCACTTTTGCCAAAAACTTGTTGTAGGAAACTCCCGCCGAGGCCACCAGCCCCAGTTCTTCACGTATGCGCCGCTTGATTTCCTTGGCGATGTCGACCGCCATTTCCATATGCCGCTTGTTTTCCGTCACGTCGAGAAACGCCTCGTCGAGCGATAGCGGCTCGATGATGTCCGTATAATCGTGGAAAATGTTGTGAATCTGGCGCGACACCTCTTTATAGACGGCCATGCGCCCTTCAACGAAAATCAAGTCCGGACACAGCCGCTTTGCCTTGGTCGAAGCCATGGCCGAGCGCACCCCGTAGCGGCGTGCCTCGTAGCTTGCAGCCGCCACAACGCCCCGTTCCTCCGCATGGCCTACGGCAATGGGCTTGCCGCGCAGCTCCGGATTGTCGCGCTGTTCCACCGACGCAAAAAAGGCGTCCATGTCGATATGTATGATTTTCCGTTGGTCCATAGATATAGACAAATATAGATAAAATGCCGTTTACGATGCAATATAAACAAAAAATGTGGAAACACTGCTCACTTTATTTTAATTTTGAAAACGGAAACACAATTGAAAAACATCCTAATCAATAAATGAAAAACGGATAATGGCAGAAAAATTCTACTATTTTACTCACGGACTATGCTGCATGTTCTTTCTGATTTTCGGCATCCGAATGCTGTTGAAGAAGGACAAGGAACGCACGCAGAAAGTGCTGACCGGCACATTGCTGTTCTGGCTCTTTTTGCAGTTGAAGGATCTTGTGCTTTACAGTCCGGCAGTAGAGCGCGACGGATTTGTCTATAATCTGGTTGTGCTTGTCGACATGTGGGCGGTGCAGGTGTGCTCGTTCTATTTGTTCGAACTGTTGTCGGCCGGATGGCTGACATGGCGGCGCATTGCTGCGCTCTGGTCTGCCAATCTCGCCATAACGCTTGCCTATGTGTTCAGCGGCAATGCCGTGTGGGTGGATGTCATGCTTATCTATTCCATTGTCTATTCCGTAGTTTTTGTAGTAATCACATATTTTGCCGCGCGTCGCTATAACAGTTTTCTGCGTGCCAACTATTCCGACACGACACGCAAAAACATCAAGTGGCTGAAATATACGACGGTCATATTTTTCATCTGCCTTGTGGTGTGGTCGGTGACAGTGGTCTACGATTCTTTCCTGTCCGATGTCATTTATCTGCTGTCGTCGCTTGTCTTTTGGACCTTTATCTTCTATTTCGGCGAAATGCAGGAATCCGTGCCGCTCTATGGCAATATCAATCTGAAGCATCTGTTCCGGCGTAATCTTGTCGATGCGGCAGAAGATGCAGCCAATGAGCCTGCCGGTGAAGAAAGTGAGGGGAATGGTGATGCGGTAGGCGCGCAGAGCAATTTGCCCGTTCAGTTGCAAAAAGCGATGGAGACCGATGAGGTGTTCCTGAATTCGCGGCTGACGCTTACCGACCTTTCGGCATTGCTCGGCACAAACCGTACTTATCTTTCCGTCTACTTGAATAACGAACTGCATACGACTTTCTACGACTATGTCAATTCCTATCGAATTCGCAAAGTGGTGGCACGGCTGGAGTCGTCCGACGAAAAGACGACAATGGCCGAAATAGCGGAGTCGTGCGGTTTCAATTCACTGTCCACTTTCCGCCGCTGCTTTGTCCGAGAGTTTGGAATGACATTTGCTGAATATCGGCGTCAGCACTCTCGCGGCCTATAAAAATGTGGAAAATTCTGCATAATTTCCTGCAATTGAAGCGTTGGAAGGTAGTTTTTGACGGATTGATAGGGTTTTAATCCTATTTAACCATATATTTGCAATAATGAAACACACAAGAGACATACATAGAACCATTTGTTTTAAACTCGTTTTTCTGTTGCTGTTGCCGGTATTTCTTGCCTGCTCCGGCTCAACCGAAACCTATTGCTATCAGGTGCCGGAAGAAAAACTGAAAGAGGGTGACATCGTGTTCCGTTGCGGTCCGGGAGTAGTGAGCCGCACGGTGTTGTTTCTTGACAAAGGAGGCATTTATTCCCACATTGGACTGGTGGTGCGCGACAAGAGCGGCTGGTATGTCATTCATGCCGTGCCCGGAGAACCTGACTATCAGGGCGACCCCGACCGCGTGAAAATGGAATCGATACGCGATTTCTTTTCTCCCGAAAGGGCTTCGGCGGGTGCCGTTGTCAGGCTGAAATGCGATTCTGTCGACTTGCGGCCTACGTTGCAATCGGCCCGCGAAGTGTATCTCCGCCGTACGCTGTTCGACCACAACTACGACCTGGAGGACACGACCAAGATGTATTGTACGGAATTCATTACCTTTGTGTTTAAAAAGTCGGGGCTTGACCTCGTTCCGCCTGTCATCAGGAAAGTGCCTATTCCGGGGCGCGACGAGCGGTGTATTTTGCCGTCCGATATTTACAATCGGAAAGATGTAGAGTTAATTTATTCATTTTAATAACTTAAAATTTAACCATTATGAAAAAACTGTTTTTTGCACTGTTTTCAACACTTGCGTTGTTTGTGTTTGTAGGCTGTTCTTCATCTCCGAAAACGCCGGGTGACGCTGTTTTGAGCTATGTGGAAATGATTAAAACTTCTGACTACGACAAGCTGATGGACGAAATGTATGTCAAAGAAGGCACTTCCGCTGAAGAAGTTGCTGAATTCAAGACCGGTTTCAAGGCTATGGCACAGGACAAACTGTCGAAGAAACTGGAAGAAAAGGGAGGCATCAAGGACGCTGTGATTGAAAAAGAAGAAATTTCGGAAGACGGAATGACGGCTAAGGTAAGCGTGAAAATCACTTACAATGACGGAAGTGAAGAAACGGACAACTGGGATTTGGCTAAAAGTGGCGACGACTGGAAATGGTCGTTGAATAAATAATCTTTCTCTGAGTGTAGGGAAAAGGGAATTTAGAATCATTATATTTTTGCTGAAATGCTGTTGCGGACCATTCCGCGGCAGCATTTTTTATTGCCGTGGGTAGATAAAAAAAGTTGCTCCAATCACTTGGAACAACTTAAAATCATTACAATTCCTCGAAATAAAAGAGACTTACTTGTAAGCCTCAGCTGTGGTGGTAAAATACCACTTAACAGCTTTCAAAACAATCTTTTTCATAATTATAAACCTTAAAAACCTAAAATTAATACCTATGAAAGCGTTTACTAAACCAATCTTTTGTACTGCAAATTTAATATGAGAAATTATATTCTCCAATAGTCTGTGCTATAAAAATGTGTTTTATAACATGATTTTAACTATATGGTGTTAATTTAACAAATTGTTGAGGCGGATTTATTGAGTGTGACAACTCTGTAAATATTTGGATTATAGGTGAATGTGATGCGTGGGTGTTCGGACGTACCTGGGGCGTGTCCCTACGAATTGTGTGACAATACTCACTTTTCTTTTGCTTGAGGTGGGATTGGAAACGGATTGACAAGCATGAAAAATTTGTTCTTCTGTTCTTCTGTCTAATATTAACCTTTCCGTATCTTTGCATAAGATAAGATGCGTCTCAGCAGAAAACTCAAACAAGTTTGGTTTTCTGCCTTCGACTTTCGCTATCTTTGCATAAGATAAGATGCAATGTCGCATCGGTTCAAGACGAAAAAGAATGGAATGGATTAACAGTATAATAGCCTCGGTCAACGATGTGCTGTGGTCGTATGTGTTGACGATAATGCTTATCGGCTGTGCCTTGTGGTTTACGTTCAGAGGACGGTTTTTGCAGTTTAGGATGGTGAAGGAGATGGTGCGTCTGTTGGGCGACAGCAAGCCTAAGTCGGACAATGGCGAGAAGCACATTTCTTCATTTCAGGCGTTTGCGGTGTCGATTGCCAGCCGTGTCGGTACGGGCAATCTGGCCGGCGTAGCGACCGCCATTGCCATCGGAGGTCCGGGTGCGGTGTTCTGGATGTGGCTCATTGCCCTGCTTGGCTCGTCGAGTGCATTTGTAGAGTCGACGTTGGCACAGCTCTACAAGACCCGTGGCGAAAAGTCGTTTGTCGGCGGACCGGCCTATTATATGCAGCAGGGGTTGGGCAAACGCTGGATGGGAATCCTCTTTGCCGTGCTTATTTCCATTACTTTCGGATTTGCATTCAATTCCGTACAGAGCAACACGATTTGTGCCGCGTGGGAAAATTCCTTCGGCATCGATCCTTTCTGGATGGGAGTGGGGCTGACGGTGGTGACGCTTTGCATTATTTTCGGCGGTGTTCACCGCATTGCCAATGTCAGCGGCGTGATTGTGCCCGTGATGGCAATCGGCTATATTCTGTTGGCTCTTTTCGTTGTTCTTTCCAATATTCAGCATATACCTTCGTTGATTGCCACCATCGTGGGCAACGCTTTCGGCTGGGAACAGGCGTTTGGCGGGGGCGTGGCGGCTGCATTGGTGCAGGGCATGAAGCGCGGACTGTTCAGCAACGAGGCCGGTATGGGTTCCGCTCCGAACGTGGCGGCTACTGCACATGTGAGCCACCCTGTGAAACAAGGTTTGATTCAGGCACTCGGCGTGTTTACCGATACGCTGATAATCTGTACCTGTACGGCATTTATCATTCTGCTTAGTGATACGGCCATCGCTTCGAACGCCAACGGCATTCAGCTTACGCAGTCGGCTCTGGAGAGCGAAGTGGGGCGCGTGGGCAATGTGTTTGTGGCTGTTGCCATTATGCTTTTTGCCTTCAGCAGCATTATCGGTAACTACTATTATGGCGAAGCCAATATCCAGTTTATGACCAAAAGCCGCACGGTGCTCGTTGTCTACCGTCTGCTGGTGGCGGCAATGGTGATGTGCGGCGCACTGATGACGCTCGACCTTGCCTGGGGATTTGCCGACGTGACGATGGCGCTGATGACTATCTGCAACCTTGTGGCGATTGCCTTGTTGTCGCGCCAGGCGTTCCTGCTGCTCGAAAACTACCGCCGTCAGAAGCGCAGCGGCGTGAAGGATCCCGTGTACCGCGACGGCGACATTCCCGAACTTCGTGGCAAAGGCGACTGCTGGAAATAGCCGCGATGCGTTTCCTGCACGACGAAATCGCTTCCGTTCGGAAAATCTTTTCTAACTTTGCACCCGGTAAAACCCAAATCGGTCTAAATTCTAACGGCTGATTGGGGGTAAAAAGATGTAAGGTTTTATGTGGATTGTACTTGCTTTTCTTTCGGCGGCGCTGCTGGGCTGCTACGATGTATGCAAAAAAACGTCGTTGCGCGACAATGCCGTTATTCCGGTGCTTTTTCTCAACACCGTTTTTTGCAGTTTGATATTTCTTCCGTTTATTGTCGGTTCGGCTGCGGGGTGGATTGACTCCTCGTCGCAACTTTATGTTCCGGCGTGCGGCTGGCACGAGCACCGCTATATCATGCTCAAGGCGGTTATCGTGTTGTCGTCGTGGATATTGGGCTATTTTGCCATCAAGCATTTGCCGCTGACCATTGTCGGGCCAATCAATGCTACGCGGCCGGTGATGACACTCGTCGGCGCACTTCTTATCTTTGGCGAAGAACTCAACCTGTGGCAGTGGGCGGGTGTGCTGCTTGCCATTGCCTCGTTCTATCTGCTCAGCCGCAGCGGTAAGAAGGAAGGTATCCGCTTCTCCCATAACCGTTGGATATTTTTCCTTGTCGGAGCCGCTTTGCTCGGAGCCGCCAGCGGACTTTACGATAAATTTCTTGTCGCACCTGCAGAAAACGGCGGCATCGGCATCAACAAGATGGTGGTGCAGAGTTGGTATAACGTTTACCAGTGCCTGATTATGGCGGTGATTCTCATTCTGCTCTGGTACCCCAAACGCCATACTACCACGCCTTTCCGCTGGAAATGGGCTATCGTGCTTATCAGCATTTTCCTTTCGTTGGCTGACTTTGCCTATTTCTACGCCTTGTCCTATCCCGACGCCATGATTTCGATTGTGTCGATGGTGCGTCGCGGCAGTGTCATTGTTTCCTTCCTGTTCGGCGCGATGCTCTTCCGCGAAAAGAATCTCCGTGCGAAAGCCCTCGACCTTCTGCTCGTGCTGCTCGGCATGGTGTGCCTTTGGATTGGTACGCACTAAACAAGGAGAAAGGTTTGGAATTTTGGCGGAAACCCACTAATTTTATCCGTTCGTTTTTGAACTACAGTTTATAGACAACATAAATAGCTATGGAAAAGAAAGATGTACCCGTACTGCTTCTGACAGGATATCTGGGAAGCGGTAAGACAACTTTGGTAAACCATATTCTGACAAACCGTAAAGGTATCCGCTTTGCGGTGATTGTCAACGACTTGGGTGAGGTGAATATCGACGCCTCTCTGATTCAGAAGGGCGGCGTTGTCGACCAGAAGGACGACAGCCTGGTGGCATTGCAGAACGGCTGTATCTGCTGTACGCTGAAAACTGACCTGATTGACCAGATTTTTGAACTGATGAAGTCGGAGAAGTTCGACTATATCGTAATAGAGGCGAGCGGTATCTGCGAGCCGGAACCTATTGCACAGACCGTATGTTCTATCCCTACATTCGGCGAAGCCTACCGCAAATACGGCATCTGCCGTCTGGACTGTATTGTGACCGTAGTCGATGCTCTGCGTTTCCAGAGTGAATTTGCCTGCGGCGACAGCCTGACGAAAGCCGACATTGCCGAAGACGATATCGAAAACCTGATTATCCAACAGGTGGAATTCTGCAACAAGATTCTCTTGAACAAGGCTTCAGAGGTGACACCGGAAGAGTTGGGCCGTATCCGTCAGATTATCAAGACTATTCAGCCGGGTGCGGAAATTATCGAGTGCGACTACGCAAACATTGACCTCGACCAGATTCTCAATACCCGCATGTTTGATTTTGAGAAGGTTGCCACTTCGGCAGGTTGGATTCGCGGCATAGAAGGACCTGTGGAAGAGGAAGAACATCACCATCATCATGACCATGAAGATGAGCACGAACATCATCACGACCACCATGACCACGAATGCGGACACCATCATCATCACCACCACGACGAAGGTGAAGCGGAGGAGTACGGTATCAGCACGTTTGTCTACTACCGCCGTCGTGCTTTCGACATCAACAAGTTTGACTATTTCGTGGCAAAACATTGGCCGAAGAGCGTTATCCGCGCGAAAGGCGTATGCTATTTCTCCGACAACCGCGACATGTCGTATCTGTTCGAACAGGCCGGCAAGCAGAAGTCCATTAAAGAAGCCGGACTATGGTATGCTACGGCTCCGGCCGATGAACTTGCCGAACTGATGAAGCAGGAACCGGGGCTGATGCGCGACTGGGATCCGGAGTATGGCGACCGTATGCAGAAAATCGTATTTATCGGTCAGAAAATGGACAAGGAGCAGATTATAAAACTGCTCGACGACTGTCTGGAATAGAGGAACGATGAAGATATTGCAAATATCCGATACACATGGCTTGCATCGGCAGTTGGCAGATTTGCCGGCTGCCGATGTAATTGTTCATTGCGGTGACTTTACGGAGGCCGGAACGGAAGAGGAAGTGCTCGATTTTTTGAATTGGTTTGCCGAACAGCCGTATGCTCATAAGATTTTTGTGGCGGGCAACCATGACCTGTGCCTTTGGGATGCCGGCGGTATTGAGGATTTGCCCGAAGGAATGCATTTTTTGCAGGACTGCGGTTGCGAAATCGATGGCGTGCGCTTTTTCGGGTTGGGCTACAATCATCCCGAAACTCTTATTCCCGATGCAGTCGACGTGCTTGTCACTCACGAGCCGCCTGTCATGATTCTTGACCGTTCAGCAGGTGTACATTGGGGAAATGCTTCCCTGCGCAGCCGAGTGTTCGAAGTCAGTCCCCGTTATCATCTTTTCGGTCACGCTCACGAAAGCTACGGAATTCTCCACAAATCCGCCACAACCTTCTCCAACGCCTCCCTCCTCGACGATGCCCACCGCCTTGTCCACCTGCCCCGCCTGCTGGAACTGGAGTAGGAGCGCTTTAGATTGACATTGCTAACTCTATAAAGGGAATACATTTTGTTCGGTAGATGTTTTCATCAAAAAGGTTCTCAATATAGTATGAGGGAATGGTGTCGTAGCCGAATTTTGCTCCTAATATAGCGCAAGCGATGGCTGCGTTTGTGTCTGCATCACCTCCTTCGTTTACAATGGCAAGTAATCCTTCTTCAAAATAGGCGGAATGCCAATAACACCAAAGAGCAGCGGAAAGAGTCCGTAAGGTGTAAGCCATTGTTTCTTCGTTGTCAAGTTGCAAATCAGAAATATTAGTGCTGTTATAGGCAAGATGAATCCACTCTTCTATTCTATGATCGTATTTGTTTCCACTAGTGTCCACTAAAAATTAGAGGACGAGTTAAAAATTATAATTACTAAATAAATTTGGTCCATCAAGACCGCTTTGTTCTTTGACATCATTGAATTTAGTTTTGCTGAAGAGATCCCTTAATGG
>OJKC01001805.1_pt1 | contig 12531 bp, 9 predicted proteins | sample 1596401 | NCBI WGS metagenome assembly OJKC01 (sample SAMEA4350162, study PRJEB24818) | metagenome | biome: human; feature: gut; material: faeces | place: Denmark | collected 2013-09 | reverse complement strand
AGCGTATGTTCCTTTTGACCTTCCTTGTGGTGAACGTGGCGGACAACAGGCAGCGCCTCGGCAACAACGTCTTTCAGGCGGGCTCCATCGCCCAGAAGTACAACTGCCAGCTCACGCGGCTGGACTTTCAGCAGGAGGAGGGCTTCATGAGCAGCCTCCCCTTGGGGCTGAACCAGATCGAGATCCAGCGGGGGCTGACCACCTCCAGCGTGGCGATCTTCGTGCCGTTTACCACCCAGGAGCTGTTTCAGGACGGCAAGGAAGCCCTCTACTGCGGGCTGAACGCCCTTTCCAACAACCTCATCATGGTAGACAGAAAGCTGCTGAAAAACCCCAACGGGCTGATCTTAGGCACGCCCGGAAGCGGCAAGTCCTTCTCTGCCAAGCGTGAGATCGCCAACGTGTTCCTCGTCACGAATGACGATATCATCATCTGCGACCCGGAGGCGGAGTACGGCCCGCTGGTGGAGCACCTGCACGGGCAGGTAGTGAAGATCTCGCCCACCTCCACCGACTATCTGAACCCCATGGATTTGAACCTGAATTACAGCGATGACGAAAACCCGCTGAGCCTGAAATCCGACTTCATCCTCTCCCTGTGCGAGCTGATCGTGGGCGGCAAGGACGGCCTCATGCCGGTGGAAAAGACCATCATCGACCGCTGTGTGCGCTCTGTTTACCGGGAGTACCTGAGCGACCCCCGCCCGGAAAAGATGCCTATTTTAGAGGACTTGTACAACGAGCTTCGCAGGCAGGACGAAAAGGAAGCGCAGTATATCGCCACGGCGCTGGAAATCTACGTCACCGGCTCACTCAACGTGTTCAACCACCGCAGCAACGTGAATATCGAAAACCGCGTGGTCAGCTTCGATATCAAGGAGCTGGGCAAGCAGCTCAAAAAGATCGGTATGCTGGTGGTGCAGGACGCGGTGTGGAACCGCGTCACGATCAATCGTGAGCAGCGCAAGTCCACCCGCTACTATATCGACGAAATGCACCTTCTTTTGAAGGAGGAGCAGACCGCCGCCTATACGGTGGAGATATGGAAGCGCTTCCGCAAGTGGGGCGGCGTTCCCACGGGCATCACCCAGAACGTCAAAGACCTGCTCTCCAGCCGCGAGGTGGAGAACATCTTTGAAAACTCCGATTATGTGTATATGCTCAACCAGGCTTCCGGCGACCGGCAGATTCTGGCGAAGCAGCTCAACATCTCGCCCCATCAGCTCTCGTATGTGACCCAATCCGCCGAGGGCGAGGGGCTTTTGTTCTACGGCAGCGTGATCCTGCCCTTCGTAGACCGCTTCCCCAAGGATACGGAGCTGTACAAAATCATCACGACAAAATTGTCCGACCTCTCCGAACAAACCGGGGAGGAATCGAAGGACGCAATTACAGTGTAAGGAAGGAGAAAAGAATATGGATAACCACCTTATGATTTTTGAAAGCGCAGATTTTGGTCGGGTACGTTCCGTGCTGAAAGACGGTGCTCCTTGGTTTGTTGCGGTTGATGTGTGCAAAGCTCTCGGATTGAACCAGGTTACGCGCGCAATGTCCAGATTGGACTCGGATGAAGGTGGGTTACTTGAAGTACCCCACCCCCAGAACGCCGATAAGACGATTGAAATAAATGCTGTAAGTGAAGCCGGACTCTATCATTTGATCCTTTGTTCCAAAAAGCCGGAAGCGAGAGCCTTCAAGCGCTGGATCACCCATGAGGTCATTCCCTCCATCCGCAAGCACGGCGCGTATATGACGGACAGCCTGTTGGATGCGCTGGAGGCGCACCCCGAGGCCGTGCCGGAGTACCTGAACCGCCTGCGCAGCGAAAACGCCCGAAACCGGGAGCTGACCCGCCGTCTCCGGCTTGCCCTCCCCAAAGCGGAGTATTACGACGCCTTTGTTGACCCTGCGGACTGCACCAATATCCGCACCACCGCCAAGGAGCTGGGCGTTCCCGAAAAGCAGTTTACCCGGTATCTGGAGGAAAAGAAGTATCTGTTTCGGGACAAGAACCGCAAGCTCTTTCCCCGTGCGGTCAAAAAGAGCGCCGGTCTGTTTCTGGTGAGGGACTTCTACACCGAGCGCGGCAAGCTGGGACACTATACCCTCATCACCCCGGCGGGCAAGCGGCATTTTCTGGAGAGAACGGATGAAATTCTGTTTGAATAACGCTTTTAATCCATCAGCAGTCCCATCAGGAGGTGATGAATATGGCAAAACGCTCGCCAAGGCTGATTTTCACCGAGGAAGAACGCGCCCTGCCGGAGCTGGAACGAGCTGTCCGCAAGGCGGACAGGGCGGCGGTTAAGCTGGAAAAGGCCGAAGCGAAAATTCCCAAGAAAACCGTTAAGGTCAAAAAGCGCGTTGTGGACAGTGAGAGCGGCAAGGTCACGACGCGCCTTTTCTTTGAGGAGGCGGACAAAAAGCGTCCGCCCTCCAGGCTGGCCCACGCCGCAAGGAAAGCGCCGCTGGATACCGTCCGCAGCGCAGTCCACCGCAAGCTCCGGGAGGAGGGCGGCGACAACTCCGGCACGGAGGCGGCGAACACCCTGACCGAGACGGCGGAGCGCACCTGGCGCATTGCGGAATCGGCGCACCGCTCCCATGCGGAAAAGCCCTACCGCGGGGCGGACAAGGCGGAAGCCGCCGCAGACAAAGCCAATCTCAAGGCGCTGAACAAACAGTACGAGCAGGAATACGGCAGGGCTTCCAATCCCTATTCCCGTTGGCAGCAGAAGCAGGCCATTAAAAAGGAATACGCCGCCGCAAAAGCGGGGAACGGCGCGAGGAATACCGTCAAAGCGTCCGAGACCACTGCGAAGGCGGCCGGGCGCGCCGCCGAGGGAAGCAAGGAACTCGGCAGCTTTTTTGTCCGGCACAAAAAGGGCTTCCTCATTGCTGGCGGTATCGCCGCTGCGATACTGCTGCTCATGACCTGCATTTCCTCCTGCTCCACGCTGTTTCAGGGCGGGGTATCAGGCGTTGCGGCCTCCACCTATCCGCTGGAGGATGCGGATATGCTGGCGGCGGAAGCCGCCTACTGCGCCATGGAGGACGAGCTGCGGGAATACCTGAACAGCTACGAACGCACCCACGATTACGACGAGTACCATTTCGACCTGGACGAGATCGAACACGACCCCTATGTGCTCATTTCCATGATTACCGCCCTCAAGGGCGGAGAATGGACGATTGACGAAATAGGCGGGATTCTGGAGACGCTGTTTGAAAAGCAGTATATCTTAACGGAAACCGTCGCCACGGAAACCAGATACCGCACCGAAACGCATATCGGCTATTACACCGACGAAAACGGCAATCTGCAAAGCTACGAGTACGAGGCGGAGGTGCCGTACACCTACTATATCTGCCATGTGGAGCTGGAAAACTTCAACCTCTCCCATGTGCCGGTGCATATCATGTCCCACGATCAGCTCTCCATGTACGCCGTGTATATGAGCGTGCTGGGCAACCGCCCCGACCTGTTCCCCGATTCCCCGTATGTGAACCGGTACTACCACACACAGTATGAGAAGTACGAGATACCCCCGGAAGCGCTGGCAGACGAACAGTTCGCCGCCATTATCAAGGAAGCGGAAAAGTATCTGGGCTACCCCTACGTCTGGGGCGGCAGCTCGCCCGCCACCTCCTTCGACTGCTCCGGCTTCGTTTCGTATGTCTACAACCACTGCGGCCTGCATTGGAGCTTCGGCAGGCTGGGCGCGGAGGGGCTGCGGGGCATGTGCGCCTACGTCTCCCCGGAAAGCGCCCGTCCCGGCGACCTTATTTTCTTTGAAAAGACCTACGACACCGCAGGCGCGTCCCATGTAGGCATCTATGTGGGCAATAACAGGATGCTCCACTGCGGCGACCCCATTCACTACGCTTCCATCGACACGAGCTACTGGCGAAGCCATTTTCTCCAGTTTGGCAGATTGCCTTAACAACAACCATATCAACTCAAAAAAGGAGGATGTTATGAACCCGCGACTTGAAAAGCTGCGTCAGGAGCGCGAGAAGCTGGCGGAAAAGCTCGCATCGCTGACCGCACGGCTCAAAGCCCTGGACGAGCAGATTCTGAAGCTGGAAAACACGGATATTGTGGGCATCGTCCGCGAGAACGGGCTGACCATCGAGCAGCTCGCGGCGCTGATGGCGATGCTGGAAAAGCGTCCCACGGCGGCGCTGCCCGATGAATACAGAAAAACGGAGGATTTTACGGATGAAGAATAAATGGAGATTTTTTGCCGTGACGCTGGCCGTCGTGCTCTGCATGACGGTCTTTTCCGTTACGGCCTATGCAGGCGGCGATATGGTCGATTCGACAATGGGCGACCCGACCATGGAAACCCCAACTGCAACTACACAGCCGGAGAATACGAATACCGGTGAGCAGACCCCAAACGGACAGACCCTGACCGTGTTTGTGACCGAAAATGCGGACGGAAGCCATACCGTGACCATCGGGGATCGGAGCTGGACGCTTCCCGCCAAACGGGAGCAGTCCGGAAAGGTGGTCAACGTCCGCACCTATTTGAACCTGCGCACCGGCCCCGGCACGGACTACACTGTGATTGGGCATCTGCTCAACGGCGCGGAGGTGAAGGTGCTGGAGGAAAGCAACGGCTGGTACAAGGTGGTCGTGCCGGAGCAGACAGGCTATGTATACGGCAAATACCTTGACGTCATGAACGCGCCGACAGAAAACAGCGGAAACGATACGGATATGGCGGGGCTGCTGGAAATTCTGCTGAAATACTGCGCTGCTTTCGGAAGTTCTTCATCAGCGCCCCTGACCCCGGACGGCAACCTGACGCTCATGGACGACATCGGCTCCGCTTTCGGCGCAGGCAAGCAGTTCATCACCGTGACGACCAAGGGCGGCAACACCTTTTATCTCATCATCGACCGGGACGATAAGGGCAATGAGAACGTCCATTTCCTGAATCTTGTGGACGAGGCCGACCTGCTGGCGCTGACCAAGGACGGCGAGAGCATCGTCCCCGCCTGCGCCTGCACGGACAAATGCGCCGTGGGCAAAATCAACACGGGCTGCAAGGTGTGCAGAACCAATATGAGCGAGTGCGCGGGCAAGGAAGTGACGGAACCCACGCCACAGCCCGCCGAGCCTGCGGAGACCGCGCCCGAAAAGAGCGCCAACGGTGCGGGGCTCATAGTGATCGTCCTCCTGCTCCTAATGGGCGGCGGCGGTGCGCTGTACTGGTTCAAGCTCCGCAAGCCCAAGGCCGACACCCGTGGGGCGGACGACCTGGACGATTACGACTACGGCGAGGACGAGGAAGATGAGGATTACGAGTTTGAAGATGAAAACACTGCTGACAGTGAGGAGGACAAAAACCAATGATGAATACGACCTGTTACCGGCTTGTTGTGTGTGAAAAGCCCTCCGTGGCAAGGAGCATTGCCGCCGTTCTTGACGCAGGCAAACGCGGGGACGGTTTTCTTTCGGGCGGCGGCTATCTCGTTTCCTGGTGCTTCGGACATCTTGCGGAGCTTTCGGATGCGGACGCTTACGATGAAAAGTACGGCAAATGGCGAAGGGAGGACTTGCCCATTCTGCCGGAAAGCTGGCAGTACACCGTGGCGCGGGACAAGCAGAAGCAGATGAACACCCTGCGCACCCTCATGCACAGAGAGGACGTTTGCGAGGTCGTCAACGCCTGCGACGCCGGGCGCGAGGGCGAGCTGATCTTCCGCACGGCGTATAATCTCAACAACTGCCGCAAGCGCGTAAAGCGGCTCTGGATTTCCTCCATGGAGGATGCGGCGATCCTTCAGGGCTTTGACAATCTCCGCGACGGAGCGGAGTACGACAACCTCTACGCCTCCGCCCTCTGCCGCAGCAAGGCGGACTGGCTGGTGGGCATCAACGCCACCCGCCTGTTTTCCGTGATGTACCACCGCACACTGAACGTGGGGCGCGTGGTATCGCCCACGCTTGCGCTGCTGGTGCAGCGGGAAGCGGAGATCAACGCCTTTCAGCCGGAGAGCTTCTACACCGTCCATCTGGACTTTAACGGCTTCTCCGCCGCAGGCGAACGCATGAAGGAGCAGGCAGAGGCGGAGCGGCTTGCCGGAGACTGCAACAGCAAAACCGCCGCTGTTACCTCCGTCGTGCAGACAAAAAAGACGGAGAAAGCCCCGGGGCTCTACGACCTGACCACGCTCCAGCGGGACGCGAACCGCCTACTTGGATACACGGCGCAGCAGACGCTGGATTATCTGCAAAGCCTTTATGAAAAGAAGCTCTGCACCTACCCCCGCACCGACAGCCGCTATCTCACCGACGATATGGAGGGCGGCGTAAACGCGCTGGCGCTGTGCTGTGCGGGCGTCTGCGGCACGGAGCCGCCCGCAGCCGTCTGTTCGGGGCAGGTGTGCAGCAGCAAAAAGGTCAGCGACCACCACGCCGTCGTTCCCACGATGGCAGCGGGTGAAACGGACTTGGAAACCTTGCCCGCAGGCGAACGGGAGATCCTGCGCCTTGTTTCCCGTCAGGTGCTTATGGCGGTCAGCGCGCCCTTCGTCTATCTGGAGACCGAGGCAAGGCTGGACTGCGGCGGAAATGCCTTTTCTGCCAAGGGGAAAACAATCCTTCATATGGGTTGGAGGGCATACACGGAAAAGGGCAAGCAGGACAACACCCTCCCGGAGCTTTCCGAGGGACAGTCGCTTCCCGTTTCCTCCTGCGCGGTCAGGGAGGGCAGAACAACCCCGCCCAAACACTTCACCGAGGATACGCTTCTGTCGGCTATGGAGACAGCGGGCAAGGAGGATATGCCGGAAGCTGCGGAGCGGCGCGGACTGGGAACTCCCGCGACCCGGGCGGCTGTCATTGAAAAGCTGGTGGCCACGGGCTTTGCGGAGCGCAAAAAGGCGAAAAAATCTGTACGCCTCGTTCCCACCGAAGCGGGCGTGTCCCTTATTACCGTGCTGCCCGAACAGCTCCAGTCCCCGCTTTTGACCGCCGAATGGGAGCACCGCCTCAAGGAGATCGAGTGCGGCGAGCTGGGCGCGGACGAGTTCCTCGCCGGCATCTGCGATATGGTCGCAGCGCTGGTTCGGGACGCTGCGCCTGTGGACGGCGCGGAGGTGCTGTTCCCCTCCGGCAGACCCGTTGTGGGCAAATGCCCCCGCTGCGGCGCAGAGGTCACGGAGAGCAAAAACGGCTATTTCTGCGAGAGACGGAGCTGCAAGTTCGGGCTGTGGCGGGACAACCGCTTCCTTGCCGCCAAGAAGATCAGCCTGACGAAGAAGATGGCTTCCTCGCTCCTGACGCAGGGACGCGCCTACGCCAGCGGCGTCTACTCCGAGAAAACCGGCAAGACCTACGACGCATTCATCGTGCTGGAGGACGACGGCGCGCGTTCCTCCTATAAGCTGGACTTCACCAAATGACCCTCACAGGCTCCCGCACGGGCGTTTCGTTCCCCTGCGGGAGCCGCTGTTTTTACCATGATCCAAAGGAGGTATGCACGAAATGGCTGAAAAACAGACCAACAAGGAACGGCTCAAAGACATCACCGACAGCATTGAGACGGGCATAAAGGAGCTGTTTGAGAGCGACAGATACAGGCAGTACCTTGCTACCATGAGCCGCTTTCACAAGTACAGCGTCAACAACACCATGCTCATCTATATGCAGCGCCCCGACGCCACCCATGTGGCGGGCTTCAACAAATGGCGCGATCAGTTCGGAAGGAGCGTCAAAAAGGGCGAAAAGGGCATTAAGATCATCGCCCCCACGCCCTTCAAGAAGAAAATCGAGCAGCAGAAGTTAGACCCCGACACCAAGCTCCCCCTGCGGGACGAGAACGGCGATATTATCACGGAGGAAAAGACGGTGCAGATCCCCATGTACAAGCCCGTGGTGGTATTCGACGTGCAGCAGACCGCGGGCAAGCCCCTGCCGAAGCTGGCGGCGAACCTTGCGGGGGACGTGCAGAATTACGGGGTGTTCATGGAAGCTCTGCGCCGCAGCGCGCCCGTCCCCATCTGCTTTGAGAAGCTGGCGGAGAATATGGACGGTTACTTCTCCGTGGACAAACAGCGCATCGTCCTCAGAGAAGGCATGAGCGAGGTACAGACGGTCTGCGCCGCCGTCCATGAGATCGCCCACTCCAAGCTCCACAATAAGGACGAAATCGGAGAAAAATATCAGGAGGTCGAGCTGTTCGGCAAGCCTGCGCTGTTCTCCAACGGGCGCATCGACCGGGATAAGCTGCCGGAGGGCTTGTATGTATATGACCTGCGCGGCTCGGATTACGATCCGGGTATGCCGGTAACGCTTGAAAGCCATGTCACCGTCAATCACGCCGCCTCTGTCATCACAGCAGCGCCCATTGAGCTGCCGGAGCAGGGCTTTTTGTATCTGGGCGAGGACGGGCTGAACTTCACGGGCGGCGAGCAGACCGTGAAGGAGTTTTGGCACGCACAGTACCCGGAAAAGGCAAAGCTCTCCCGCGCCGCCGAGGAGATTCAGGCGGAGAGCATCTCCTTCGCCGTCTGCGCCTATTACGGCATTGAGACAGGCGAAAACAGTTTCGGGTATCTGGCGACCTGGGCAAAGGACAGAGAGCTGACCGAGCTTCGCGCATCGCTGGAGACCATCAACCGAACCTCATCCTCCCTGATTACGGATATCGACCGCCATTACGCGGAAATCTGCAAGGAGCGCGGGCTGGACAAGGAGACGGAGAGCCTTGCCGCCCAGCCTGTGCAGGAGATCGCCGTGCAGGAGCCGGAGCCGGTCGCAGCGCCGGACAACGGCTGCGTCCCCGACCCTGCCATCTCTATTGAAAGCATGAACGCCTACGGCTACACCGATTCCAATATGCTGCCGCTGACAAAGGAGCGCGCGCTGGAGCTCATGGAACGGGACGTAAGCGTGTATATGCTCCATACCGACAACACCGAGGCCATGGCGTTCGATGCGGAGGAAATCCGCAGCTTTGACGGCATCTTCGGCGTGGAAGCCTCCGAATGGGAGACGGTCAAGGAACGCCTTGCGCCGCAGGACTACGAGAAGGCGTTCCTCGAAAATCCCACAGATTCCTTTGCCATCTACCAGCTCAGAGACAACGACGATACGGCGCAGCTCCGCTTTATGAACGCCGAGTATCTGGAGAAGAAGGGGCTTTCCATTGAAAAGGGAAATTACGCCGCCGTCTATGCGGGAAACCTTGACCGCAGGGGCGATACGCAGGACAGGTTGGATGCGCTGTATGAGACCTTCAACCTCCGCCGCCCGGAGGATTTTCGCGGTCACAGCCTGTCCGTCAGCGACATCGTGGCGCTGAAGCAGAACGGCGTGGTATCCTGTCATTACGTGGATTCCCGGGGCTTCAAGGCGCTGCCCGACTTCCTCAAGCCGGAAAACTATCTCAAAAATGCAGAGATGGCCATGGAGGACGACTACGGCATGATCGACGGCGTTATCAACAACGGGTCGAAGCAGACCGTGGCGGAGCTGGAGGAACAGGCAAAGTCCGGCAAGCCCATCTCCCTCATGGAGCTGGCGCAGGCGGCGCGCCGGGAACAGGCGCAGGCGGCACGGCAGGAGAAGAAGCCCTCCGTGCTGGCAAAGCTCTGTCCTCCCGTCAACGAGCCGAAAAAGACAGCGCGTTCAAAGCGCGCGGAAAGAGAGCTGCTATGATGAATTTTACCAACGATGAAATGAACCTCATGTGCATCTACCAGAGCGACAGCCGCAGCGGGCTGATTGCCGCCCTCACCGAAATGCGCGGATACCTGGACGAGGACGAAGCCCAGCTGCGGAATCTGACCGACAGCGCCCTGCAAAAGCTGGGCGAAATCACCGACGAGAACTTCGCGGAGCTGGAGCTGGTGCCGGACTTCGACACGGACGAATAAGGCGGATGCGGCGGCAGGAGCGGCTTTCGGGTCGCTCCCGCTTTATCTCCACATTTCTATTGGACAAAAATGCGGGTTCACGTAAAAATGTTCAATAAGCGCTTGTAAAACGGCCTCGTTTCGAGTATAATGCTATTGAACAAAACTGCGTGTACCCGCAAAAATATCCAGTAGGAGGAACAAAACATGGTAGTGAAAAGAGACGCCTACCTGAATAGGCTCATCAGCAAGAAGCACAACGGCCTTATTAAGGTCGTCACCGGCGTTCGCCGATGCGGAAAGTCCTATTTGCTGTTCAATCTTTTTAAGGAACATCTTCTTTCTGAAGGAGTAGACAAGAACCACATCATAGAAATCGCCTTTGATGCGTTTGAAAACAAGCGGTTTCAAGACCCTTATGTGCTGATGCCATATCTGAAAGAGCAGATTGCAGATGAAAAAATGTACTATATTCTGCTTGACGAGGTGCAGCTTTTGGGCGAGTTTGAAGCCGTCCTCAACAGCCTTATCCGCATGGAAAATGTAGATGTGTATGTGACTGGCAGCAACGCCAGATTTCTGTCCAAGGATGTTATCACGGAGTTCCGCGGTCGTGGCGATGAGATTCATATGTTTCCGCTCAGCTTTTCCGAGTTCATGTCGGTTTATTCGGGTACAAAACAGGACGGCTGGAACGAATATATGCTTTACGGAGGGCTTCCGCTTGTACTCCGTTTCGAGAAGCCAGAGGAGAAAATCGCTTTTTTGAAGTCGCTTTTTGAAGAAACCTATATTTCAGACATCGTGGGAAGGCATAAAATCCGCAACCGTGCGGAGTTGGAAGAGCTTCTGAACATTCTTTCCTCCGCTATTGGCTCCCTCACCAATCCAACCAAGCTGTCAGCCACTTTCAAAAGCGTCAAGCAAAAGACAATCAGCAAGATGACCATTACCAGATACATCGACTATCTGTGCGATGCGTTCCTGATTGACAGCGCAGTGCGCTATGATATCAAGGGGAAAAAGTATATCGACACCCCGGTTAAATACTATTTCACCGATATGGGGCTTCGCAACGCACGGCTGAACTTCCGTCAGTTGGAGGAGACTCACACGATGGAGAATATTATTTTCAATGAGCTGAAAATCAGAGGCTTCAATGTAGATATTGGCGTTGTGATAGTCAACAGCAGCAAGGACGGAAGCAGCGTCCGCAAGCAGTATGAAATAGATTTCGTATGTAACAAAGGCTCCAAGCGTTACTACATTCAGTCGGCCTACGCTATCCCGGATCAGGCAAAAATGGAACAGGAACAGCGTTCCCTGATGATGACCGGCGACGCTTTCAAGAAGATTATTATTACCAAGGACGCACCGGCATCGTATTATAACGACAGCGGCGTACTGATTATGAGTATCTTTGATTTCATGCTGAATCCCGATAGCCTGGAGCAGTAAGCAGTGAAGCTGTCCGAATTTCCAAATGACAGGGGGCAAGAAATATGGCAAAGAAGTGCGGGCACTACTGCAAGGTGTGCGGAGAATACAAAGCGAACGAGCGCTTTTCGGGCAGAGGCCATGCAGCGCACATCTGCAAGAAATGCGCTGCGCTGCCTGCCGCGCAGCGGTCTGAGGATATGACGCTCACAAAGCTATGGAATCTGCCGTGGCAGCTCTCCGCTCAGCAGCGGGATTGGCTCAAAGGTCTGCAAAACGACAGCCGCCCCGAGGTGGCTTCCGCCGCCCGCGAGCTGTATGCAGACCGCTTCCCATATGCGGCGCGGAATGCGCGCAAATCGCAGCTTCACATCAGACACATGAAGTTTGCTGTCCATGCCGAGGTTTTTGACGAGTATGACGACGGCTGTTACAGAGAGCTTCAATTCGCTATTGACCGGAAGAATCAAACGGTAACGCTTTGGCAGGAGGACGTAGCAGCGCAAGTCACCTTGACAGCAAAGGAGATGCGCAAGCTCCTGAATACCATCGTCAACAGCTATGAGATCTTCTGCTGGGAGGACGACTACGGCGTTTCCGAAGCTGCCGGCGCGGACGACCTTTGGGAGGACGAACGGGACACGGAAGCCCCGGATGCGCAGGAGATTCCTGACGAGCCTGAATATGCGGGTACTCCATCGTGGGAGGTATCGGTGCGCTATCTGAACGGCGAAGCACAGGAAATGCGCGGGTACGATGATCTGCCCGACCGGGTAAACGAGCTGACGCTGGAGCTGCTTTCCCTGTTTGAGGATGAACCCGATGCGGAGGACTTTGAACCAGAAGATGAATAAAAGCGCCTCCGCCCTTGCGCTCTATTTCCCAAAATCGAAAAAGTTTTAATTTTGGGAAATAGAACATCGACATACAAGAGAAAGCGTCCCGTTTCCTGCATAGGATTCGGGACATTTTCGGATATACCGCCCCTTACATAGAGCGTCCGTTCCGGGCGCTCTAAATTTATGCCATGAAGGAGGAGCAATATGCCGAGCAAGCTACAAACGTATATGCAGATGGCGGACGAGGCGCAGCGGCAGATCACCGGCAGCTACCGGGGCTGGACGGGCTTTCTCACCACCGCCGCAAGGCTGTACAAATACCCCTACGCCGAGCAGGTCATGATCCACGCCCAGCGTCCGGACGCCACCGCCTGCGCGGAGT
>OJKC01001801.1_pt1 | contig 12552 bp, 9 predicted proteins | sample 1596401 | NCBI WGS metagenome assembly OJKC01 (sample SAMEA4350162, study PRJEB24818) | metagenome | biome: human; feature: gut; material: faeces | place: Denmark | collected 2013-09 | reverse complement strand
AGGTTCCTTTTGAAAATGGGCTAAATATTATTTTGGGAGGAAATAAAACAGGTAAATCTTCAATTATCAAAAGTATATTTACTACTTTGGGATGTGAATGCAAAAGAATTGAAACTGATTGGAAGAAACTAATTTCTGCTTATTTGTTGTTTTTTAAATATGGGGAAAAGCAGTTTTGTATTGTTCGCCAAGGCAAAAAATTTCAGATTTTTGAGAATAATGAGGATTCCTATTCTTGCATTATCGAAACGGAAATTTTTCACGAATATAGTAACTGTTTAATGGATATTTTAGAAATCAAAATGCCCTGCATTTCAAAAGATGGTAAGCAATTCAATGTAACACCGCCATTACTCTTTAGATTTCAATATATTGACCAAGATGAAGGATGGAGCAGAATAGCTGATTCTTTCAGTAATGTTGCGTATATTAAAGATTGGAAACCAAATACAAATAAATATGTATGCGGTTACCTTGATGATAGGTATTATGAACTTCAAGCACAAAAAGCAGAATATATACTTGAAAAAGATGATAAGAAAAAAGAATTGAATTATAATCAAAGCTTTGTCTCCCGTATCACATCTACACTAACGCAAATTGAGCATATTGAATCCGTTGAAGAGGTTACAACAGATATTGAATCTTTGCTTGCTAAGGCGGAAGAATTAAGGAAAATGCAATTTTCTTATAATGCAGAGATGACAGTTTTGGAAAATGATATATATGTGAATCAACACAAATTGCACGTTGTGGAACACAATCTCATAGAAACAAAAAAGGACATCGAATTTGCAATGACTCAAGAAGATGAGTTGGTCTGCCCAATTTGTGGCACTATTTATTCAAACGGATTAGAGGAACAATTAAATATAACTTCAGATTATGCTCATTGTGAAAAGCTTATCACAGAACTGAGAAATAGCATATCTATTGCTACAGAAGAATTAGAAGAACTTAAGGAGAAATATAACGGTGTCTCTTTAGAAATCCAGTCTATTGAACAAAAAGTTCGGAACTCTCAACAACTTCTATCTTATTCTTCTTTTTATAAAAACAAGGGACAGTATGAGATATATGAATCCTGCAAGAGGCAATTGGAAGTTTTACAAGGAGAAATAGATTCATATGTTTCTAAAATAGCAATAATTGACGAGAAAATAAACGAAAAGAAATCCAAAGAGCGTTCCAAAGATATAAGAGAAGATATAGAAGGATATTGCCGAACCTTAGCAGATGCGATAAATCTTCCTAAAACATTCATCAAACTAAGGGATTTTGTGCAAATAATAGACCGTACTGGAAGCGAAACTCCTCGATTAGTTTATATGTATCAGTCGGCTCTGTATCTATATAATTTATATAGAACAAATAGCCCTTTCAATTTTTATGTGGTTGACACTCCTAATCAGCAAGGTCAAGATGCCGAAAACTTAGGGAGCATATTCAAATCATTAGAATTATTTTTGTCTGACGAGGGGCAGGTCATTGTTGGAACTGAACGAGAAACTGGGCTGGAAGGAAAAGTGAGCAATGTAATAAAGCTCACAGAAAAACGTAGATGTCTTAACACTATTAATTACAGCAAACATCTTGAACTATTAGAAGAATTGCAAAAAACTGCAATTAGTTGGGTTGCATTCAACCACAAAGCAAAAAATGAAAAGTAGCGGTGGAGTGAAACATTTCCGACAACTATCGCTCCAGAGAAGCATCGGAAATGTTCCACATAGATAAATCGGCAGAAAATCCCCATTTTGACGGCTTTTTGTTACATACCATAAAAACCATGGACAAGGTGGTGAGGTATGGAGGAAACAATCAAGTTGACTTTTTTGAGCATCCAACGGTGATACAATGTGGAGATGTACGCACAATCAACATCTATGCCGCTGTTTCAAATGTTACATAGGAGGAAAAGCCTTTTACACATTGGAAATTGCAACTGTTCTATTCTATAATATAGCTTTGAGGAGGTCGATATTATGAGAGATAAAAACTACCATATATATTTGGATAGCCCCGAAAGAAAACTTTTGATACATAGCTTTGTAGAGTTAAAAAATCAGCTCATTCAGCAAGGCAGATATACGGATTGTGTTGACGAGCTTGTTTTTAAGGTCATAAATGCACCGACCAAGAGAATGAAAATTGAATATGTCTAAGGCAAATTACAAAGCCGCTTATTCTTATTGATTTTAAGAGTAGGCGGCTTTTTTGCGTTCTCTGGTACTGTTTACATAGCCACCTTGACAAAGTGGCTAAATCTATGTGAAAGGAGGACGCATCTATGTCAAATTGCAAAGTGATTGCTCTGACTAACCAGAAAGGCGGTGTCGGAAAAACAACCACAGCGGTCAATCTGGGTGTAAGTCTGGTGCAGCAGGGTAAAAAAGTCCTGCTGATTGATGCCGATGCACAGGCAAATCTCACGATGGCTCTGGGTTATAACAGACCAGACGATATTCCCATAACGCTCTCTACTGTGATGCAGAACATCATAGACGATAAAACGCTTGATGTTTCACAGGGTATTATCCACCACAGAGAGGGCGTTGACCTGCTTCCGTCAAACATTGAGCTGTCGGGCTTTGAGGTAAGGCTAATCAATGCAATGAGCCGTGAGCGTGTGCTGAAAACCTATGTCAATGAGGTTAAAAAGAATTACGATTATGTGCTTATTGATTGTATGCCGAGCTTAGGCATGATAACCATCAATGCTCTGGCGGCGGCTGACAGCGTGATTATCCCGACACAGCCCCACTATCTCTCGGCTAAAGGTCTGGAGCTTTTGCTTCGCTCCGTATCAATGGTCAAGCGGCAAATCAACCCAAAGCTGTGGATAGACGGTATCTTAATGACTATGGTAATGCCCCGTACCAACATTTCTAAGGAAATTACGGCAACGGTCAAAAGTGCATACGGTAAGAAAATCAAGGTATTTGATACCGAGATACCTCATTCTATCCGTGCGGTGGAAGCTACCGCAGAAGGCAAAAGTATTTTTGCTTACGACAAAAGCGGCAAGGTTGCCGCAGCCTATGAGCAGTTAGGAAAGGAGGTGGCAGAGATTGGCGAGAAGCAGAGAAACCAAAATCGAGCTGACCGCATACGATGACCTTTTTCAGACGGACGAAAGCCGTGAGGAAGCAAAGCTCTCTAAGATAAGGAATATTCCCATATCGGAGATTGACGAGTTTCCAGACCACCCGTTCAAGGTTTTAATGGACGAGGATATGGAACAGCTTGTCGAGAGTATCAAGCGAAACGGTGTAATGACCCCTGCGACAGTTCGCTTAAAAGAGGACGGACGGTATGAGCTTATCAGCGGTCACAGGCGAAAAAAGGCTTGTGAACTTGCGGGGCTTGAAACGCTGAAATGCGAGGTTAAAGAGCTTACCCGTGACGAAGCCATTATTGTGATGGTGGAAAGTAATCTCCAACGCTCCGTTATTCTACCAAGTGAAAAAGCCTTTGCGTATAAAATGCGGTTGGAAGCTATGAAACGACAGGCAGGCAGACCCGCAAAAGAAAATTATTCCCCAGTGGGTAATAATTCTGAGTTCGCTACTTCAAGTGATGAACTTGCCGAAAAAGTCGGTGAAAGCAAAAATCAAATCTTCCGCTATATCCGTCTAACGGAGCTTGTACCCGAAATCCTGCAAATGGTAGATGAAAGGCAGATTGCTTTTCGTCCTGCGGTTGAAATTTCCTATCTGACCGAGGAACAGCAATACACCCTGCTTGAAGCAATGGAGTACAACGATGCTACCCCGTCATTGGCACAGGCTATCAAAATGAAGAAGTATAACCAAGACGGCAAGCTCACTTCCGAGGTTATCCAGTCCATTATGGAGGAAGAAAAGCCCAACCAGAAGGAAAAATCTGCTTTCCGTGACGAGAGGATAACCAAGCTCATTCCCAAGACTGTTCCTAGAGGGCAGGAAACGGATTTTGTTGTCAAAGCGTTGGAGTTTTATAACCGACACTTGCAGCGGAACAAGGCTCACGAGAGATAGCCACACACCGAGGGCGAGGTCTGCCTTTTTGAGTGGATAGCCATTATTTTGGCTTCCCCCTCTCCACACCTCACCCCCTAACTACTGCCAGTAACTATCCGAGAAAAGAAATACTTTAGGCTGTCCATAATGGGCAGCTTTTTTCGGTCAGTAAGGCAAAATATTCAATCCAAATTACAGGAGGTAACTATGAAAATCCCTAAATTGTTCAAAAAGGCTGCGGCTTTTGTAATGGCTGCGGTCACGGCATTATCCATAATGCCTGCGACGGCGTTTGCTGCGGGTGACATCGGGACGATTTCCTTTTCCCACACCTATGACAGCAACGGTAATGCGATGAGGTACAATTCCAGTGCGAATATCGGCGGCTATACCGCAGGCGGAACAGGAAATTACAAGTACCGTATGTTTGTGGATGGCGAGAATGCGTTTTGTATTCAGCCGGGAGTACCGCTGAAAACAGGAAACACCTTGAAAAAGGCTTCCTCTGATACTTGGAACGCACTTTCAGCCAACCAGAAAAAGGCGGTTGGGCTTGCCCTGCTCTATGGGTATCAGGGCAACCGAAATAATCTGTCGGGAAGTGATGATGAAAAATGGCTTGCCACGCAGACTCTCGTATGGGAGTTTGTCACAGGCTGCCGTGAAGCCACAGGCTCATATAACCAGACAAGCACCACCGTTTACAGCCTGCACTTCGGTTCAAATTATGCCAACAGCGGAGCAAGGGCAGTGTATGACCAGATTGTTGCAATGCTGCGTGAGCATAACACCATTCCGAGCTTTATGTCGGGCGGTAAGAATGACATCACAAAGGAGCTTGTCTACAAGGACGGAAAGTACAGCATCACATTGACGGACAGCAACGGCGTCCTTTCCGATTACAGCTTTTCAAGCTCTGACAGCAATGTGAGTGTATCGAAGTCTGGAAATAAGCTGACAATCAGCTCCACCGTAGCTATCAGCGGTTCTGTCCGCATTACGGCAAAGAGGAACAATGTGCCGACTGTCAGCAGCAGTGCAAAGCTCATTGCCTATGGCGACCCGAACTTGCAGGATTTGGTAACAGGTGTGGAGAATGCTGATACCGTGTCTGCATATATCAATATCGAAACGCCGACAGGCACGATTGCCCTCAAAAAGACTTCTGAGGACGGAGTTGTGGAGGGCATCTCTTTTACAATCAAAGGTGATAACTTCAATAAAACAGTTAAGACAGGAAAGGACGGCTCTGTCTCCGTGGAGGGATTATTCCCTGGCACTTATACGGTCACAGAACAGTCTATTGACCGTTATGAGCCGCAGAAAACCCAGACCGTCACACTTATCGGAGGAAAAACCTCTACTGTGACCTTCAGCAATACTTTGAAGCGTGGCAGTCTGGAAATCGTCAAGACTTCCGAGGACAATCTGGTGGAGGGAATGAAATTCCACCTTTATGGCACATCTTTAAGCGGCTTGCCTGTTGACGGGTATGCCGTGACTGATAAAAACGGACTGGCTAAGTTTGAAAATGTCCTTATCAGTGGCGATACTCCGTATGTGGTTGAGGAAGTGGATACCGCAGTCCGCTATGTCGTTCCTGCTTCCCAGACAGCTCCGATTGAATGGAACAAGGTCACAAAACGTAGCTTCGACAATGTATTGAAGAAATTCCAAGTGACTGTGACAAAGACCGATGCAGAAACAGGTTCTCCGCAGGGCGACGCTTCCCTTGCAGGTGCGGTTTACGGCATCTATAGGGGTGAGGAACTGATTGACACCTACACGACTGATGAAAACGGTCAGTTTACGACCAAGTATTATATCTGTGATAATGATTGGACTGTCCGTGAAATCAGCCCGTCCGAGGGGTATCTTCTGGATACCGCAATCCACAAGGTAGGTGCAGAACCAGAGCTATACACGGTAGAGCTGAACAGTACCGCAAACGATGTGAATGAACAGGTCATCAAAGGCAATATCGCACTCATCAAGCATACGGATAACGGGGAAACCCAGATTGAAACACCCGAAGAAGGTGCGGTATTTGAAGTGTTCCTCAAATCCGCAGGCAGCTATGAAAATGCAAAGGAAACCGAGCGTGATATGCTGACCTGTGACGAGAACGGTTTTGCCCAGACAAAGGATATGCCGTATGGCATTTATACCGTCCGCCAGACCTCTGGTTGGGAGGGGCGTGAACTGATGAAAGACTTTGATGTGTTTATCAGCAAGGACGGTCAGACCTACCGCTACCTTATCAACAACGCTAACTTTGAGAGCTATATCAAAATCGTAAAGAAAGATGCAGAAACAGGCAATACAATCCCGTATGCAGGTGCAGGCTTCCAGATTTACGACCCGAATGGAAATCTTGTGACTATGACTTTCACTTATCCCGAAGTGACGACCATTGACACCTTCTATACTACGGCAGACGGCGACCTTATCACACCGCAGACATTGGAATACGGCAAAGGCTATTCCCTTGTGGAAGTACAAGCCCCGTATGGGTATGTCTTAAATTCCGAGCCTGTTTATTTTGATGTGGTGCAGGAAAATTCCGAGGAAGAAAGCGGCATTACCGTTATTGAGGTAGTACGCTCCAATATGGCACAGAAAGGTACAATTACAGTAGAAAAGTCTGGCGAAGTATTCAGCTCCGTGGCAGGCGATAAGGGATTGTATCAGCCGATTTTCTCTGTCAGCGGTCTTGAGGGTGCAGTCTATGAGATTACCGCAGCCGAGGATATTGTCACTCTGGACGGAACGGTCAGAGCAAACAAGGGCGAGGTTGTGGACACCGTTACAACAGGAAAGGACGGTACAGCAAAATCCAAAGAACTGTATCTTGGAAAATATGCGGTTAAGGAAATCACAGCTCCGTATGGAATGGTGCTGAATGAGGAAGTCCATTCTGTTGAGCTTGTGTATGCAGGACAGAATGTTGATGTAACGGAAACGGCTACTTCTTTCTATAATGAAAGACAGCGTGTTGAAATCGACCTCATCAAGAGCCTTGCCATTGATGAAGCCTACGGCATTGGCAAGAATGGAGAAATCTTTGATGTGACCTTTGGCTTGTATGCGGCGGAGGAACTCACAGCCGCAGATGGAAAGACCATTCCTGCGGACGGTCTGATTGAGGTCATTTCCCTTGATGAAAGCGGTCACGGGAAAGCTATCAGCGACCTGCCGATGGGCAGCTATTATGTGCAGGAAATCTCGACCAACTCCGCATATATTGTCAGCGATGCAAAATACCCTGTTATTTTTGAATACGCAGGACAGGATACCGAAACTGTCCGCATCACAGCCAATGAGGGCGAAGCTATCACAAATGACATTATTTACGGCTCTGTAAGCGGTAAGAAATCTGATGAGGACGGAAAGGCTCTGGGAGGTGCAGTTATCGGTATCTTTAAGACAGGAACTACCGAGTTTACAAAGGAAAATGCGATTGCCGCTACCACATCAAAAGATGATGGTAGTTTTTCTTTTGCCAAAGTGCCGTATGGAACTTGGATAATCCGTGAAATCGAAAGCCCGAAGGGATATGTACTCTCCGAGGAAGAAATCGCCGTGACTATAGGCAAGGTGGACGAAGTTGTGGAAATCGAACTTGTCAACTACTTCATTAAGGGCAATATCGCTTTGACAAAGGTTGATGAGGATTATCCCGACAACAAGCTGTCTGGTGCGGTATTTGAGGTTTACTCCGATACCAATGGCGATGGGAAACTGGATAAAGACGATACGCTGCTTGGCGAAATGAAAGAACTTGACGGCGGCGTTTACCAGATGAGTGAACTCCGCTACGGCAAATATCTGGTAAAGGAAACCAAAGCTCCGACAGGCTTTGTGCTTGATGAAAATGTGTATTCCGTATCCGTTGAGGAGAACGGCAAGACCTACACCGTGGAAAATAAGGCGGGTGTAGGATTTATCAATGCAGCACAGAAAGGCTCTCTTAAAATCGTAAAGACTTCCTCTGACGGTAAGGTGGAGGGCTTCTCTTTCCGTGTGACAGGCGTGGACTATGACCAGACCTTTAAGACAGATAAGAACGGAGAAATCGTGATTGAGGGCTTGCGGATTGGCGACTATACCGTATCCGAAGTAAGCGACAAGGCTTCCGCAGGATATATCCTTCCTGCCGATAAACAGGCAACGGTAAAGGTGAACGCTACGGCTATCGTGCAGATGCACAATGAGTTCAGGGATACCCCGAAAACAGGCGATGACTTCAATCTGGGCTTATGGGTAAGCCTTGCAGCGTTGTCTGTTGTTGGTGCGGGCGTTCTCGGATTTGTCGGCTATAAGAACAGAAAGAAGAAAAAGGAGGACTAATTGATGGACGCTAAAACCATTATCGCAATCGTGCTTGTCGTGTTCATTGTGGGTGCGGCGGTATGGCTGAATATCCGTAACAGAAAGAATAAGTAAGTGGTTGGGGCGGCTGAAAGATGCCGCCCTTTCCTTTATGGAGGTAAAGATGAGAAACCTAAAAACCATTGAAAAGAAAGTCAGAGCTGTTTTGGAAAAGAATGAAGATGCCAGAAATGACGATATGGTGCTGTATCTTGCACTTTGTAATGCCTGTCTGAAGGATGCAGGGGCAATGCCGCTTGCAGAGATAATGACGCAGCACAAATATCTCGGTCTGCCGAGTTTTGAGAGCGTCAGCAGGACACGCCGCAAGCTGCAGGCACAGCATCCAGAGCTTGCAGGGAGTCACCCTGTGCAAAAAATGAGAGCCACGGGCGAAAAAGCCTATCGGCGTTATGCCAAAGAATAGAGAGGTGCTTATGGACGAAGAAAAACGCTCCAATCAGAACTATGAAATCATCGAGAGCTGTACTATCGGGAGTACAGAGCTTGTCATCGGTCACAATCCCAACGCACCCAACCCTTATGTGTGTTGGTACTGCAAGGGCGGCTCAAATTATTTCTGGGGTTATTACACGAATGAGCTTGATGCTGCACGGCAAAAGCTGAATGAACGATACCAGTCAGAGTGCCGTATGCCCTATAATCAGCTTTCCCAGAAGCAGAAAAACGGTGATGACCGTGAGCGATAAAATAAAATATGACTGCACGACCTGTCCTTATCCCCGATATAAGGATGGGTCAGTTATTTTCTGCGATGTCTGTATCCGCAAGATTTTAGACGAGCAGAAAGAGAAAAAGGAAAGAAAGGAGCAGCCGAATGAGTAATGAAATAAAGACAAGACCTTTAACCCCGACAGAACAGAAATACACCTATGCCCAGAGTATGCAGCTTGAGGGGCAGACAGGCACTATCGGGCATCTGCGTGGTGACTTTGCCACGACGGGCTATGGCTTTTACACCACTTGGTTTGATACCAGACCACAATGGAAATCTGACGAATTTAAGGCAGACCTTGATACGGTCATCAATGCTTTACGGGAGGATAAAGGGCTTTTGCACAATCGCTATGATATGAGTGCGTTTGCGAGGCATTTTCCCGAAAGTGCTATCAAGGGTAACTATTGTACGGAGTACGGTTTCCGTGTGGATACGGAGAAACACGCTTTTCTGCTTCGGTGCAATCCCACCAAAGGCGACTATAATTTTTACTGCTATTGTTATGTGAAGGAATGGCTTGATAAGCATATCCAGAAAGCGGAACAAGGTATCAGCTTTATTGACCCTCAATATAAAGAACTGTTCCGTATCCCAGACGGCGGAAAGGTCATTGTCACGACCTCTTGGGGAGAGAAACGGGAGTATCCCTGCCGCTTTATTGATGAATACCATACCGAAGTCGGCAGCAATCTGTACCACATCTGCGAGTTTGCCGAGCGTATGCAGAAAAACGGGGCGACCTATGAGCCGAAACCTGCGGAACAAACGCCGCAGAAAACACCGAAGCACAAGGATTTAGAACGATAAGGAGGATTTAGAATATGGCTGTTAATCAGAAAGCCGTCAAGGTCTTGAATAAGGTCTTGGAAGCAGGCTTTACCGATGAAAAAGCGATTGCCGCTATGACTATGGACGATATTCTTTCTATGCAGGGCATCACGGTTGGGGATATTACTCTCATCAATGACCTGCAAAAGAGCATTAAATCGAACAAGGTCATTTCTTTTCTTGGCGGTGGTGCGGAGTGAGTAAACAGAAATATTTGATACAGAAACGATAAGGAGGTGTAGGTTGAATGGCTGCGAAGTATCAGCTAATCACAGAGCTGTATCGGCGTACAGGCGTTGCGGTTGCAAAAAATCCGCAGGCGTGGCAGGGCTTTCTGTCCTCTGCCTGCCGCAACTATAAATGCCGTTTTGACGAACAGCTTTTAATATACGCACAACGCCCCGATGCTGTCGCCGTTGCGAAGCTCGAAACTTGGAACAGACAGTTTAGGCGTTGGGTCAATAAGGACAGCAAGGGTATTGCCGTATTTGACCCGAAAGGTCGCAGGAATACGCTGAAATACTATTTTGATATGTCCGACACCCACGAGGGCTATTATGGCAGCCGCCCTGTTCCGATATGGCAGATGGATGAGCGATACGAGCAGGCTGTTATGGAAAGGCTCTCGGACAGGTTTGGAGATGTGGAAAGCACTGACCTTGCTTCAGCCTTAATGGAAACGGCAAAGAACGCCGTGGAGGACAATCTGCAAGACTATTTTTCTCAGTTAAAGGACTGCACGAAAGACAGCTTTTTGGAAGAACTGGATGACTTTAATATAGAAGTCATTTACAGGCGGCTGGCAGCAAACAGCGTTGCTTTTATGCTGATCAGCCGCTGCGGTCTGGATACGAATGAGTTTTTTGACCGAGAGGATTTTGCGGATATTGTAAATTTCAATACCCCTGCAACGATAAACGCCATCGGCGTTGCCACGAGCGATATTGCGGAAATGGCGTTACGGGAAATCTCACAGTCTATCCGAAATGTGCAAATAGCGGGAAAAGACCAGAATCGCACCTTTGCACAAAAAACGCAGGCTCAGTATGATAAAGGCAAACAACAACCCGAAAGGAGCGAATACAATGAGCGAAATCACTTACAGCAGACAGGGGGATTATCTTATTCCCGACCTAACATTACCGACAGAGCCAGAGCTTCCGCTTGGCAGGTACGCTTTGATGCACAGGGATTATCTGGAGAAGCACAAGCGAGTGACCTATCTCAATCTGCTGACATCGGGCAGGCTGAACGGGCATCTGCACGAGGTAGAGCAGACAGCACTCCAGAGGTTGGAGCTTCTGACGAAGCAGCTCTCAGCCGAGCAGGGCGTGACAGAGGAACTGAAAGAGAAAGCACCGATGCAGTGGGTCGGACTGATGAACAACATCCGCAGCCAAGCGGAAGAAGTGATACTGACCGAACTGATTTACAAGTAAGCGTTGCCAAAGAGGATGAGGTCAGGGTCAATCTTCCAACCGTAGATGAACAAATCGAAATGATAGCAAAAGCAGAGGACGAAAAAGCCTCTGCTTTTGCTATTTCCAAAGAAGATATTGACTCCGTACTTCAGAAAGGCAGCGGTGTTGCGGACGGAAAATACCGCATCTACCGCCAATTCCAAAAGGGCGTGGACAGACAGAAAAATATTGAGTTCCTTAAAAATGAGTATGGAACGGGCGGCGGTACGCACATCTTCTCCGATGGTTTCAGCGGTCATTCTTGGTATGACAGCAAAGGTCTTGCCATTGACCGAAACGGCACTTATACCAATCACGACCTTGTGTTGAAATGGTCACAGGTTGAAAAGCGTCTGCGTGAGCTGATTAAGGATAACCGCTATCTCAATCCGAAAGAAAAAGAGCATTATGCCGATTATCTGGAGAGCGTGTCAGCCCCTCAATATGAGATTGACACCCAGAGGAAAATAGCAAGGCAGCGTTTTATCGACGCCCATCGTGACCTGCCGCCTGCCGACAAACGGGATACCCTTGCTTTGCGGCTATCTGACTTTATCCGTGACTTGGACAGGTACGAAAAAGACCTGTTATCTGCTGTGGGACGAGGCGACCTTGCAGATGTTACCGCCGAGCAAATGGAACAGCACCTATCCGACCCCTCAACTGTTCAACAGCTCATAGACTTTCTTGCACAGGTACAATGGAAAACGACCTCAGTTTTCAGCCGTAGTAATGGGTGGAAGTTTACCGAGGAATTAAGGGAGCTGCACCCACTCCGCTACCTCTACAATGAGGGCGATGTGGTGTATATCGGTACGGATAAATATGAGATTGCAACACTTACCGAGGAAAAGGTCTATCTGCAAAATGCCGAATTCCCTATCTTGGGGCAGGAATACAGCCGAGCCGACTTTGAAGAAAAGCTAACGGAAAATCCTGCAAATGACCATCTGAAAGTGGTCGTAACCGAGAAACAGAGGACAGAAACACCGTCCGAGAAAAAGCAGGACGGAATACAGTTTTCTATCGGTTTTTCCGAACACCCTGCCTTTTATGACAGACAGCTTAATGACCGCTATACGGATTTGAGCTTTGCTCTGGGGAATAAGCTGCTTGGTATTTTGGACGAGAAACAGCACCGTGAGCGTGAGGG
>OJKC01001800.1_pt1 | contig 12554 bp, 9 predicted proteins | sample 1596401 | NCBI WGS metagenome assembly OJKC01 (sample SAMEA4350162, study PRJEB24818) | metagenome | biome: human; feature: gut; material: faeces | place: Denmark | collected 2013-09 | reverse complement strand
TAACAGATTATTTTGTGATATAAAATAGCATTTTATTGATTTGAGGTGTCGGATATTGCTGTTTGACTGGAATGCCGTGGCCGCACCCGGGCAGGTGCAGGACGTGCAGCCCTGCGCGCCCCTCACCCTGACCGGCGACGGGCTGTGGGTCTGCCTTGTTTCCAGCGGGCGGTGCACCGCCAGTGTGCCCTCGGCCGGGCCCCTGCCCGCCGGGGCTGCGCTGCTGCTGCCGCCCCAGAGCGTCCCGGCCGGGCATCTGGTGCTGAGCCGCGCCCCGCTGGTGCTGGAGCCGGAGGGCAGCTGCCACCTGCTGTGCGTCCAGCTCACCGGGCAGGCCAGCGCCCAGTTTCTGGCCGGGCTGCACGAGCTGCCTTTTCTGGCCCGGGGCGAGACCTGCCCCGCCGCCGCCGAGCTGCTGGACCGCCTTGCCTCGGAGCAGGAATTGCCGGGCCGGGTGCGCAGCCAGCTGGCCTTTGCCCTGTTGTGTGAGCTGGCCGACGCCGACAGCGCCGCCCCCGCCCTGCCGCCGTTGGTGCAGGCCGCCATCGCGGACATCCGGGCCAACTACGCGGGCCTGTACGGCGTGGAGGAGCTCAGCGAGCGGCTGGGGGTGTCCAAGAGCCATCTGGTGCGCACCTTCACCGCCGCGCTGGGCATCCCGCCGGGGCGCTATCTGACCCGGGTGCGGGTGGAGGCCGCCCAGCGGCTGCTGCTGCACCGGGAGTACACGCTGGACGTGGTGGCCAGCCTGTGCGGCTTTTCCGGTGCCAACTACCTGTGCCGGGTGTTCAAAAAAGAAACCGGCCAGTCCCCCGCACAATGGCGGGCGCTGGCCGGTCACACTGCGCAGTCCGGGCTTTCGCCCGAAGAAGCTCTGCGCGAGCAGGAACTTTATATTTAAGATCTTGCCGCTGCCTTTTTCTCGTTCTTCACCCGGTACATCGCGGCGTCTGCACGTTCTACTCAAGCATTCTGTTTTTTGCGGATATTTCACCGCTGGAACTCACACAGTCTGCTTTTTCTTCCGCAACAGCAAAAACAGGGTCAGCAGCGCCGTCAGCAGCTCCGATGCCGGGAAGGCCGCCCACACGCCGTTCATGCCAAAGAGGGCGCTCATCACCAGCGAGCAGACCACAATGGCCGCCACGCCGCGGCAGATGGAGGTGACCGAGGCTTCCAGCGGGCGGTTGGTGGCGCTCAGGTAGCCCGCCGCCACGATGTTGAACCCGGCAAAGAAGTAGCCCACGAAGTACAGCCGCATGCCGTTGTGGGCAAACCGGGCCATCTGCGCCGAGTTTTCACTGTTGAACCAGCCCACCAGCGTGTCGGTCATGCCGAACACCACCGCGTACAGCATGGCCGCCAGTGCCAGCGCGGTGCAGCTGCCCAGAATGAGCAGCTTCCGGGCTCCGGCCCGGTCGCTGTGGCCGTAGCAGCGGCTCACCAGCGGCTGGGCACCCTGGGCCACACCGTTGAAAATGGCGGTGGCCACCAGCGCAAAGTTGGCCACGACGCCGTAGGCCGCCACGGCCACATTCCCGGCCAGGCCCAGCAGCAGGAAGTTGAACACCGTCGTGGTCACGCCGGAGGACATCTCCCCCACAAAGCCGGAGATGCCCAGCTGGCAGCTCTGCCCCAGCAGCTTTGCCGAGGGCAGCTGCCGCACGAACTGCACCGTGTTGTCTTTTTGGAAGAAGTGGCGGCTGCAGATGGCGATGCTGAGTATCGGCGAAACGGCGGTGGCCAGTGCCGCACCGGCCAGCCCCAGCCCCATGGGGAACATGAAGATGTAGTCGAACACCACATTGAACAGGCTGCCGCTCAGCGTGGCCACCATGGCCAGCGAGGGCGCACCGTCGTTGCGGACAAAGGCCGACACGATGTAGTTGCACATAAAAAAGGGCGTGAACAGCAGAAAGATGCGTGCATAGGGGATGCCCAGCGCCACGATACCGGCATCGCCGCCCATGAGCCGCAGCAGTGTGCCGGGGCAGAAGATGCCCACCAGCACAAAGGGCACGGCCAGCAGGCAGGCGCAAAAGACGGCATTGGAGAAATACCGCTGTGCCGCCCGCTCCTCGCCCTGTGCGCGGAGGATGGCGTAGCGGGTGGCCGCACCCAGACCGATCATGGAGCCGATGGCAAAAATGAAGTTATAAATGGGCAGGCAGAGGTTGAGCAGGGTCACGCCGTCGGTGCCCGCCGCCTGCGAGATAAAATAGGTATCGGCCAGAATATAGCAGGACGTGCCCAGCAGACCGAAAATATTCTGCGATACATATTTAAAGAACTGCTTTGTCAGATTCATCTTGGTTTTCCCTTTTTCCCGGAAATTGTCATACACAAAGCGGTATTGTAGCACACCCCGCGCGTCAAGTCAATTCCAAAACTGCCCTGCAGCGCAGAAAAAGGAAGCATCAAGCAAAGGAGAAGTGCACTATGGATTACAAACACGCAGCACAACAGGTCCTGGACTGCATCGGCGGAAAAGACAACATCCTGTCGGCCGCACACTGCGCCACCCGCCTGCGTCTGGTCATCGCAGACAACGCAAAGGTCAACAAGCAGGAGCTGGAAAACGCCGAGGGCGCCAAGGGCGTTTTTGAGGCACAGGGCCAGCTGCAGATCATCTTCGGCACCGGCACGGTGAACAAGGTATACGACGAGTTCATCCAGCTGGCCGGCATCGAGGGCGGCAGCAAGGAGGACGTGAAGCAGGCGGCCGCCGCCAAAGCACCCTGGTATCAGCGGGCCATCAAGACCCTGGGCGACATCTTTGTGCCCATCATCCCCGCCATCGTGGCTTCCGGCTTCCTGATGGGCATCATGGAAGCGCTGAACTTCATGGTGAACAACGGTTTCCTGAACATCGACACCACCGGCTCGGTGTATGTGTTCGCCAAGCTGTTCTCTAATACGGCCTACACCTTCCTGCCCATCCTCATCGCCTACTCCGCCGCCAAGGTGTTCGGCGGCAACCCCTATCTGGGCGCGGTCATCGGCATGATCATGATCCACCCCGACCTGCAGAATGCCTGGACCGTTTCCAACGGCGTCAACGTGATGCAGCCGGTGTTCGGCGGCCTGTACGCGGTGCCGCTGGTGGGCTATCAGGGCCACGTCATCCCGGTCATCATCGCCGTGTGGCTCATGTGCCAGATCGAAAAGCGGCTGCACAAGGTGGTGCCCGCCATGTTTGACCTGTTCGTCACCCCGCTGGTGTCCGTGTTCGTCACCGGTTACCTGACCCTGGCCGCCATCGGCCCCGTGTTTACCAAGTTGGAAAACGGCATCATCACCGGCGTGCAGACCCTCATCACCCTGCCTTACGGCATCGGCTCCTTCATCATGGGCGGCCTGTACGCGGTCACCGTCGTGGCCGGCATCCACCACATGTACACCCTGATCGACCTGGGCCAGCTGGCCCGCTACGGCTATACCTACTGGCTGCCGCTGGCCAGCGCCGCCAACGTGGCACAGGGCGGTGCCGCTCTGGCCGTGGCCCTCAAGAGCAAGGACACCAAGGTCAAGTCCATGGCCCTGCCCTCTGCCCTGTCCGCCTGCATGGGCATCACCGAGCCTGCCATTTTCGGCGTGAACCTGCGCTACTTCAAGCCCTTCCTCGGCGGCCTGCTGGGCGGTGCCTGCGGCGCATGGTACGCCAGCATCGTGGGTCTGGGTGCCACCGGCACCGGCGTCACCGGCATCTTCGGCATCCTGCTGCACCTGCACATGCCGCTGCAGTACATCATCATGATGGCCATCTCCTTCGGCGTGTCCTTCGCCGTGACCTGGCTCATCTGGAGCCCTGAGGAGGTCAAGGCATGAACGCACTCCAGCGCGACCTGAAAAAGCTGGTGCCGCTGGTGGAGTCGCTGGGCAAGGAAACCGTTGCCGCCGACCCCCACCGCCAGCGGTTCCACCTGCAGCCGCCGGTAGGCTGGCTGAACGACCCCAACGGCCTGTGCGTCTACGGCGGGCAGTACCACGCATTCTTCCAGTACGGCCCCTTCGACGTGAACGGCGGGGTCAAGCACTGGGGCCACGCCGTCAGCACCGACCTGCTCCACTGGGAGCAATTGCCGGTGATGCTCTATCCGGACGAGCCTTTTGACTGCCACGGTGCCTACTCCGGCTCGGCCCTGGTGGAGGATGGCACCATGTACCTCTACTACACCGGCAACGTCAAGCACCCCGGCAATTTCGATTACATCAAAGAGGGCCGCGGGCACAACGTCTGCCTGGCCGTCAGCAAGGACGGCGTGACCCTCGACAGCAAGCAGTGCCTGCTGACTAACCGCGACTACCCCGCCGGGCTCACCTGCCATGTGCGGGACCCCAAGGTGTTCGCCTACGAAGGCCGGTACTACATGGTGCTGGGTGCCCGCACGCTGGAGGACAAGGGCGAAGTGCTGGTGCTGGAAAGCACCGACAAGCTCCGCTGGACCCACATCAACACCCTGACCACCCCGGAACCCTTCGGCTACATGTGGGAGTGCCCGGACCTGTTCTGTCTGGACGGGCAGTGGTATCTGGCGGTGTCCCCCCAGGGCATCCAGTGCCAGAACGTCTACGGCTGCGGCTGGTTTGCCATCTACGGTGACTGGCGCGGGGACTGCACCCTGAGCGAATTCCACGAGCTGGACGCAGGCTTTGATTATTACGCCCCCCAGAGCTTTGTGGACGGCAACGGCTGCCGCATCCAGATCGGCTGGATGGGCATGCCGGACGCCGACTACGGCAACGCGCCCACCGTGGCTTACGGCTGGCAGCACTGCTTCACCGTGCCCCGCGTGCTGACGGCCGGGCCGGACGGCACCCTGCTGCAGAACCCGGTGCCGGAGCTGGACGCGCAGCGCAGCGCCGCCGCCCTGCACGCCGCCAGCGGCGAGGAAGTGTTCCTTGCCCCGCGCTTTGACCTGACCGCCGCACCCGCCGGCGGCGTCTGCGTGACGGTGGCGCAGGGGGTGCAGCTGGCGTATACTGAACAGGACTGCACCTGCACCCTGCGCTTCACCGACCCCGCTCTGGCCGACGGCCGCACCGTGCGCCGCGCCCGGCTGGCAGCCCCTTGCCGCAGCCTGCGGGTGGTGGGCGACAATTCCTCGCTGGAAATTTTCCTGAACGGGGGAGCCACGGTGTTCAGCACCCGGTACTACCCTGCCCCCGGCGACGTGAACATAAAGCTGACCGGGGCAGCCTGTGAACTCTGCAATTTGTGATCTGGAGGTTTTCTATGCCCGGCAATACTCTGTTTTCCATCGGCGAAGCGCTGATCGACATGATCCCGTCCCGCGTAGGATGCACCTTTGACGAGGTGCCGTCCTTCAGCCCGCGCACCGGCGGCGCACCGGCCAATGTCTGCGCTGCCTTTGCCCGTCTGGGCGGTGCCAGCAGCTTTCTCACCCAGCTGGGCGATGACCCCTTCGGCCACAAGATCGCACGGGAGCTGGAAGCCTGCGGCATCGACCTGAGCCATCTGGTGTTCACCGACAAGGCCAACACCGCCCTTGCCTTCGTGAGCCTGGAGGAGGACGGCAACCGCACCTTCAGCTTTTACCGCAAGCCCTCGGCCGACCTGCTGTATGCCCCGGAGCAGATCGACCTGGCCTGGTTCCGCGACGCTTTTGCCCTGCACTTCTGCAGCGTCTCGCTGGTGGACAGCCCCATGCGCCACGCCCATCTGGCCGCCATCGGAGCCGCCCGGGAGGCCGGTGCGATCGTGAGCTTTGACCCGAACCTCCGCTTTCCCCTCTGGCCCGACCGGGAGATGCTGCGCCAGACTGTGCTGCAGTTCCTGCCGCTGTCCAACATCCTGAAAGTCTCGGACGAGGAATTGGAGTTCCTCACCGGCACCGCCGACATCGAAGCCGCCCTGCCCCAGCTGTTTGCCGGGAATGTGCAACTGGTGCTGTACACCTGCGGCAGCAAGGGGGCCTACGCCTACACCCGCGCCGCCCATGCCTTTGCCCCCTGCCAGAAGGTCAGGGCCGTGGACACCACCGGTGCGGGCGACGGCTTCATCGGCTCCTTCCTGTGGCAGCTGAGCCGGGACGGCGTGACGGTGGACAAGCTGGAAAAGCTGTCCTGCAAAAAGCTGAAGGAGTACCTGGACTTTTCCAACCGGTTCTGCGGCCTGAGCGTACAGAAGCACGGTGCCATCGACAGCTACCCCACCCTGCCCGAGATGGGCCTCTGATCCTCTCGCATCCTGCGCCCGTTCCGGCCTTTGCCGTCGGAACGGGCGTTTTTGCTTTCCGCATTGTAATATTACATTCCAATATAACAGATATAACTTATTTCTGCATTCCTGTTTTTTGCCTGCCGGGTTGTGGTGGGCCGGAAGATGTGTTACCATAGAACCAACAGACAGGAGGTTCTTTATGCCGTTTGAATTCGCATTTTTGGACTGGCTGCAGCGGTTCCACAACCCGGTGCTGGATGCGCTGGCCGTCTTTCTCAACTACGCCGGTGAGCACGGTGAGATCTGGATCGCGTTCACGCTGCTTTTGCTGCTGTTCCGCCGCACCCGCAAGGCCGGGTGCGCCATGGCCACGGCGCTGGTACTGTATCTGGTGGCCGGGGACTGCATCCTCAAGCCGCTGTTCGCCCGGCCCCGCCCCTGCGACGTGAACACGGCGATCACCATTCTGGTCAAGCGTCCCCACGGGCACTCCTTCCCCTCCGGGCACACGGCCTCGGCTTTTGCGGCAGCCTTTGCGCTCTGGCTGCAAAACCGGAAGTTGGGCGTCCCCGCGCTGGTGCTGGCGGCTTTCATCGCCTTTACCCGGCTGTACCTGTATGTGCACTTCCCCACCGATGTGCTGGGCGGCCTTGTGCTGGGCCTTGCACTGGGTTTCTTCGCCTCGTGGCTCGTTGACAGCCTGGCAAACAAGCCTAAGAAAAAACAAATCGTATAATGTAAAACACCCTCTGTTCCCGCACAGTGAGAACAGAGGGTGTTTTTTGTTTGTTTCTGTACTTTTTGTATTGGTCTTGTATTCAGTGTCACACCCCAAAGAATTCCTTGGCGATGTCGGCGCTGCGCTTGGCGTCCTTGGCGTACCAGTCCGCGCCGATCTTTTCGGCGTATTCCGGGGTGAGCACGGCACCGCCCACCATGATCTTGCAGTCCAGTTTGGCTGCATGCAGGGCGGCGATGGTCTCCTCCATGCTCTTGAGGGTGGTGGTCATCAGGGCCGAAAGGCCCACCAGATGCACATCCTTTTCCCGCACGGTGTCCACCACGGTCTCCACCGGCACATCGCGGCCCAGGTCGATGACCTCAAAGCCGTAGTTTTCCAGAATGACCTTGACGATGTTCTTGCCGATGTCGTGCACGTCGCCCTTCACGGTGGCCAGCACGATGCGGCCCTTGCTGGCGCTGCCCTCGCCCTTCTGGGCAATGGCGGTCTTGATCTCCTCAAAGGCGCTCTGGGCGGCGCTGGCGGCCTGCAGCAGCTGCGGCAGGAAAAGGGTGCCCTTCTCATACTTGGCACCCACGATGTCCAGCGCCGGGATCAGGGCTTCGTCCACCACTTCCAGCGGCTGCTTTTCGGCCAGCAGGGCGCGGGTCTGGGCAGCGGCGTCGCCCTTCAGGCCCTTTTCCACCGCCTTGATCAGCGCCGCATAGGGGCCGGAAATTTCAGCGCTCCCGTCGGAAGCTGCCGCCGCAGGCGCTGCCTGGGCTGCCTGCTTCAGGGCCGTGGAGGCAGGCACCCGGTTTGCGTAGCGCTCAATGTACTGCATGCTCTGCGCGTCCCGGTTGGTCAGCACGTTGTAGGCATATACGGCGGCCATCATCTCTTCACTGGAGGGGTTCATGATGGCCAGATCCAGCCCGGCATACATGGCCATGGTGAGGAAGGTGGTGTTCAGGTAGGGGCGACAGGGCAGGCCGAAGCTGATGTTGGACACGCCCAGGATGGTGCGCACGCCCAGCTCCTTCTTGCAGGCTTCCAGCGCCTGCACCGTGGCCAGCACATCCTTCTGCTGGGCGCTGGCGGTCAGGGTCAGGCAGTCGATGTAGATGTCCTCGCGGGGGATTCCGGCTTCCAGTGCCGCCTCGGTGATGCGGCGGGCAATGGCCACGCGGTCCTCTGCGGCGGGCAGGATGCCCCGCTCGTCGATGGCAAGGCCCACGATGGCCGCGCCGTACTTTTTGCACAGGGGCAGGATGGCCTTGAGCTTTTCCGGCTCGCCGTTGGTGGAGTTGACGATGGGCTTGCCGTTGTACACCCGCAGGCCGTTTTCCAGTGCCTGCACGTTGGAGGAATCCAGCTGCAGCGGCAGGCTGACCACGCTCTGCAGGGCCTTGACCACCTGCGGCATCAGGGCCGGTTCATCCACGCCGGGGGCACCCACGTTCACGTCCAGCACCTGGGCCCCGGCTTCCACCTGGCTCACGGCTTGTTCCAGAACGTAGTTCATATCATTCTCCCGCAGTGCCTGCTGGAAGCGCTTTTTGCCGGTGGGGTTGATGCGCTCGCCCACCACGGTGATGCCGTCCACGTTGACATAATTCATGGGGGTGCACAGCACCGAGGGCATGGCGTGTGCCGGGCGGCCCGGCACACAGCCCTTGAACACCCCGTTCAGCAGCCGGATGAACTCCGGCGTGGTGCCGCAGCAGCCGCCAGCGGCAAACAGATTCAGCTCCCGATAGGGCTTCATTTCCAGCGCAAACAGCTGCGGGGTAATGTCGTAGCCGCTGCCGTCGGCCCGGGGCAGACCCGCGTTGGGCTTGACGAACACCGGGAAGTTGCCGGGCACGGCCTCGGTCAGGCGCTTTGCCATGGGGAAGATCTCCTTGGGGCCCAGCGAGCAGTTGATGCCCACGGCGCTGGCCCCCAGACCCCGGGCGGTGACGCCGAAGCTCTCCACCGTGCAGCCGGTAAAGGTGCGGCCGCCGGCTTCAAAACTCATGCTGGCCAGGATGGGCAGGCTGGAGTTTTCCCGGGCGGCCAGCAGCGCGGCCTTGAGCTCGTACAGGTCGGTGAAGGTCTCAAAAAAGATCAGGTCGGCCCCGGCCGCCGCACCGGCCCGCACGATGCGGGCGTATTCCTCCACGGCATCCTCAAAGGCCAGGGTGCCGTTGGGTTCCAGCAGCTCGCCCAGCGGGCCGACATCCAGCGCGGCAAGCGCACCATAGGGCGCACAGGCCCGCTTGCAGTTGGCAATGCCCGCCGCAATGATCTCTTCCAGACTGTAGGTGCTGCCCGCCAGCTTGTGGGCCGACGCACCAAAGGTGTTGGCGTTGATGATGCGGCTGCCCGCTGCGGCATACTGAGCATGGATGCCCTCGATGAGCTGCGGGTCGGTGATGTTCAGTTCCTCCGGCCGGGCGCCCAGCTTCAGGCCGGCCGCCTGCAGCATGGTGCCCATGCCGCCGTCCAGCAGGATGGTATTGCTCTGCTTGAAAAGTTCACTCACTTGCACAGGTCTTTCCCCTCTTTCTGTATTCGCAGCGGGTGCGCAGCACACAGTGCCCGCACCCGGCCAGATGTCCCTTGACCGGATGGTCGCTGACCCCCAGAATGGCGGTCACGCTTTTGCGGGGGGTCATCAGGTTGGTATCGGTGACGCACAGCCCGGCCCGGCGCGCCGTGTCCAGCGCGGCGGCCACCAGCGGCTGCACCGCGATGTCCCAGTCGCCATAGCCCGGCGAGAACCGCCCGGTGAGGTAAGTCCCCTCGGCTGCGGCCAGCTGGCGCAGCTCGGCTTCCGCCGCGTCGGCGGTCTGCTCAGCCAGGGCGCTGCCCAGCGCATCGGACGCTACACCGGCGGCGATATCCCCCACCCCGGCGCGGCGGATCTGGGCGTCCACCCCGGGGCCAAGGGTCACGGCCAGCAGAATGGCCTGCCCGCAGCCCTCCAGATGCCGCATCACGTCGCTGCCCCGCAGGATGCCGGCTTCGGTCAGCGCCTTCACCTCCGCCCGCAGCCAGACGGCGCGGGGCGTCGCAGCGGCCAGCAACGGTACGGCACAGCGCTGCAGCAGGGCCATGGTGGCGGTGTCCGCCTCCCCGCGCGCGCCGAAATACCGCGCTGCCTGCGCAAGGTCGATCAGCTCCGGTTTTTCCACCGGCAGGGTCCTGCTCTGCCCCAGCTGCATCTGCGGTTCCTCCTTGCTTTTTTGAAATAAAGTGGTTTTAAGTATACCGCAGCTGTGGGATTTTATCAATCCCGGAGAATGCAAAAAATCCCTCCGTCACGGCTCACGCCGTGCCAGCCCCCTCGGGGAGGGGGCCTTGACGGTCCGGAAACGTTCCGCTTTCAACAGGAAACATCCCGGTTCCGTCAGAAGGCTCCATCTCAGAGGGAGCTGGCAAACCCAAAGGGTTTGACTGAGGGAGTACTCTTATTTGATGCAGGTGGAGCAGGGTGTGTAGCCTGCCTCGATGGCCTCTTCGTAGCTGGAGAAGAGGATCTGGTTCTTCTCGGCCGGCAGGTTCGGGCAGGTGGGCAGGTGGAACTTTTTGCTGTTCACATTGCCGATGTAAGCCTGCTGTACCGTGCTGGCAGCCGCCGGGTCGGTGGGGTTCAGCTCGGCATCAGCGGCAAAATGCTCGGTGCCCACGGTGTAGTTCTGGCCGTCGCTGCCAATGGTGATGGTGCCCAGCAGGTCGGTGCGGTACACGCCCACCCCGGCGTCCCGCAGGATGCTCAGGGTCTCCTCATGCGGGTGGCCGTATTTGTTGTTCACCCCGCAGGAGATGATGCCCATCTCCGGCAGGACCGCGTTCAGGAAGGCGTAGCCGGTGGAGGTGCTGGAACCGTGGTGGCCCACCTGCAGCACATCGGCTTTCAGATTGGCACCGCTGGCCACAAGGTCGCTCTCTGCGGTCTTTTCCATGTCACCGGTGAGCAGAAAGCTGGTGGAACCGTAGTCGATGCGCAGCACGATGGAGGTATCGTTGGTGTCGCTGTACTGCGCCACGGGGCCCAGCATGGTCACGCTAGCACTGCCCAGGGGCCAGGTGGTGCCCACGGCGGGCACTTCCACCTGCAGGCCCTGTTGCTGGGTGTACTTGACAAAATCCCGGAAGCACTTGGTGGAGGCATCCGTCACCGGGCTGTATACATGATTGGCCGGGAAGTAGGCCAGCGCAGCCGCCAGGCCGCCTACATGGTCCTCGTGGGCGTGGGAACAGAATACATACTGCAGCTCTTCCACCCCCTGCTTCTGCAGGTAGGACACCACCAGGCTGCCGTCGTCCACGTTGCCGCCGTCGTACAGCATGAACTGGCCGTCACATTCCACCAGCACGCTCAGCGCCTGCCCCACGTCGATGAAGTGCATCTCGAACGGGGCATCCACGCTGGCTGCCGTAGAGGAAGGGTTGGGCACCACGTCGGCACTGCCGCCCGGCACCACAGCCGAGGTACCACAGCCTACAAGGCTCAGGGCCAGTGCGGCCGCAGCGGCCAGCGACAGCAGCCGCTGCAGCAGGCCGGCTTTCTTTTTCGGGGTCACTTTTTCTTTGTTCCAGTTTTCCACGATGTATTCTCTTTCTGTTGATTCTTTTTGGGTTTGTGTCCGGGGGCCGAGTGCGGCGCAAAGCGGGCACCCGGGCTGGGCTGACGCCCGGCAGGGGCGGCGGTGCGGTTCGGGCCGTGGGCAGGCTTGCCCTTACCCTTCTGGTTGGGGCGCACAGTGTAGGTGCCGTCGTTGTGGATGGTCACCTCCGGGCTGTCGGCGCGGCGGGCCGAGCGCTGCACCGCGCGGCGGCCCTCGGCGGGCACCAGCAGGGGGATGAGGTCCTCCCGGTGGGTCATCCTCAGGGCCTTGACCACCTTTTCGGCGTTGCGGGGCTCATAGTATTGCAGCAATGCACGCTGCAGGGCCTTGCCCTCGGGGGTCTTTTCCACGAACACCGGCTTGAGGGTGTAGGGGTCGAGGCCGGTGTAGAACATACAGGTGCTCACGGTGCCGGGAGTGGGGTAGAAATCCTGCACCTGCTCCGGGCGCATGTGGTTCTTATAAAGATACTCGGCCAGATACACTGCATCCTTCAGGGTGCTGCCCGGGTGGCTGGACATGAGGTAGGGCACCAGGTACTGCTTTTTGCCAGCCTTTTTGCTGAGCTCGTAGAATTTATCCTTGAACTTGTTGAAGGTCTCGATGGGGGGCTTGCCCATGTAGGCCAGGGTGTTGGGAGCGCAGTGCTCCGGGGCCACCTTCAGCTGGCCGGACACATGGTACTCCACCAGCTCCTTAAAGAAGGTATCGTCCGGGTCAGCCATCAGGTAGTCGAACCGGATGCCGCTGCGGATGAACACCTTTTTCACGCCCGGCAGCTCCCGCACCCGGCGCAGGATCTTCAGATAATCGCTGTGGTCCACGATCATGTGGGAGCAGGTGGTGGGGGCCAGGCAGTGTTTGCCGCCGGTGCACATCCCCCGGAGCATCTGTTCCCGGCAGGAGGGGAACCGGAAGTTGGCGGTGGGGCCGCCGACATCGTGGATGTAGCCCTTGAAATCCGGCTCGTGGGTCATGCGCTCGGCTTCCTCCACGATGCTGTCCGCACTGCGGCTGGTGACCCGGCGGCCCT
>OJKC01001794.1_pt1 | contig 12600 bp, 7 predicted proteins | sample 1596401 | NCBI WGS metagenome assembly OJKC01 (sample SAMEA4350162, study PRJEB24818) | metagenome | biome: human; feature: gut; material: faeces | place: Denmark | collected 2013-09 | reverse complement strand
ATGAAGGGGTGTGACGCCCTTCGGTGTTCGCTGTCCGAAATCCTGTCGCGGGGCGCTTTCCGGCAAGGAGGGGAGTTGAGGACACTTTTAATCTAATTCATAAATTGAAGAGAGAAATGAAAATGATGAAACGAACGCTGCTCATGGCGGCAGCCGTGCTGGCGTTGGCCGCCTGCTCGGACGATGACGGCCCCGACGGCCCTCAGCTGGTGACCGAAACGGTGACTTTCGAAGATGCGACGCTGAATACCAGCGGAATCCTGACGGGCGAAAAGCTTGCGGAAGAGGTGACCGGCGATACCGGAACCTACAAGGAGTACTCCGGTACGTTCTATACGTCGGGGACGGCTTCGTTCCAGTGCTATTATTCCGATCAGTGGGGTTCTCCCTACACGGCCGGATTCACCGTGTCGAACAATACCAACATGGAGACGCCCGGACTCGGAAATCAGTACAGCGTCTACGCCAAGGGCGGAGCGAAGGATTCCAAGAAGTTCGCCGTGGGCTACTACGATTCGTACAATGCTTCGCAGGGAAAGGCGGGAGCCGTGCCGACGGTGACCTTCTCGAAGAAGGTCAACCCGCTGAACATCTGGATCAGCAACAGCACCTATGCTTTCCGCTGGTGGACTTTGGGTGAAGGCGATATGGCGGGAACGATCGCACCTCCCGAGAAGGTCGACGCGATCCTCTCGATGAGGGGTTACGCCGACGGTACGCTCAAAAAGGAGGTCGCGTTCAAGCTCGTCGACGAGGAGAAGGGGCTGGTCGTCGACGAGTGGACGAATGTCGACCTGACGCCGCTGGGCTGGGTGGACAAGATCGAGTTCCACTTCGTCTGCGAGAACGTAAATGCTCCGGCCTATTTCTGTATCGACGATCTGACGGTAGCCACGGAGTTGAACTATTGACGTGCGCGGTTCCCGGAATCGGAAGAGGCCTCTCCGCTGCGGCGGAGAGGCCTCTTCCGATTAAAGCGGGGAACTGCCCTTCCGTCGAGAGGCGATCGGTCGGACGGTCCGGACGTGAAACCGGCCCGGGACGTCATTCCACCCGTTTCCACCAACGATCGGGACGTTTCCGGCCGGTATAAGGTTCTTCTGAGTAGGAGATGCGCCGGACGACGCCGATGATGAACTCTTCGGGTACGAACCCCAGATAACGGCTGTCCTTCGAATCGGAGACGTTGTCGCCGCAGAAGAAGTAGTAATTTTGGCGGAACGTATATTCGGCGAGGGGATTGCCGTCGAGACGGAGGATTCCGTCGGCGTATTTCAGTTTTGCGCCGGTCTCGTACTCTATCACTTGCCGGTAGAGTTTCCAATTGAGCGAGTCGAGCCGGACTCGAACGCCGGCCTGCGGGACATAGAGCGGCCCCATGTTGCGGATCGTCCAACCGAAATTGCGGTCGTCGAAGGGTATGGTGCGGAGTACCTTGCGTGGAATCAGCGAGTCGGGGGTACGGTTGAGGCGTCGCTGCTGATCGAGGTTTCCGATCGGTGCTGTGTGGCGATTGTTATGAAAATAGCCCTCTCGGATCGAGATGCTGTCGCCGGGAGCGCCGATACAGCGTTTGGTATATACGTAATTGATTCGGAATTCGATGCGACCGCGGTCGTAACCGCGCGGGGCGTTGAAGATTACGACATCGTTCGGATGCACCTCTCGTAGTCCGGGCATACGAAACGAACGGAGGGGGATGTCCTTTCCGAACTCGATTTTCTTGTAAATACGGGCTCCGGCGACCAGCTTGTTCGCCAAAATACGGTCTCCTGCGATCAGGGTCGGCGACATCGATTCCGAAGGAACGACGAACTGATCGCAGACGAAGATGCGCAGCAGGGCCCAACCGGTCAGGAGAAGTACGACGCAGAGAATGCTGCGAAAAAGGTATTCGATCACTCGTTGCATGATTCGGGTTGGGTTTGGACGGTCGGTTCGTGCAGCAGCTTCTGCAATTCCTCCTGCATCTCCCTGGTCTGCACGGATTCGACTTTCAATTTCAGATTCAGAGCCCTGCGGGCTGTGGTGCGCGCCTCTTCCGACCGGCCGGTTGCGGCATAGAGGCGGGCCAGCAGGTAGAGCGGGTAGAGGCGATGCGGGATCATGGCATGCGCCTGCCGGAGCGCTCGCTCGGCCTCGTCGTATGCGCCGAGCGCTTCGTAGTTTTTGGCGGCGATGTTATGGAACATCGGGTCGCTGCTCAGTTGCATTCCCTGCTGCAAGACGATATTACTGCGGCGGTAATCGCCTGTTTTGTGAAGCGCATAACCGTAGTCGTAGAGGAAGCGGAAATCTTCGGACAGGGTGCCGTACAGCCGTTCGCCGTCTTCGACGAGGTAGTCGTACCGTTCGGAATGCATCCACAATCGTACTTCTCTCCATTGTCGTTGAGCCTCTACACGAACAGCATAGCGGTCGTAGAGTCCAGGCCAGCAGGCGGCGCCGGCGACCGGTAACAGGAGCAGGGGCAGGTTGCGGAGAAGTCCGCGGTGCGGCGCATTGCGCGGTGTACACGCCGCGGCCAGCAGCACGACGAAGAGCAGCCGCAGGGGCAGGACGCTCCACGGATAGGAGAAGCAGGCGAAGACCGCGGCACCGAACAGCCCGTAGCCGAAGGGGTTCCTGCGGCGGATCGCACCGACGACGGCCGTACCTGTCAGCGACAGTAGCAATACGAAGCCGATGATACCGGTCTCCGCACCGAATTGCAGGAACTCGTTAAAACCTGATTCGGGACATCCGGCCACGAGTTGCTCCTGCCGGGGCCGCTCCTCTTCGGCGAAATAGGCGGCCTGTTCCTGTCCGAACGCCCCCGCGAAATTTCCGGGTCCGACGCCCCAGAGGGGATGGCGCAGCAAGACGCGCGAGTCGATCTTCCACATCAGCAACCGTCCGTCGGCCGAGGGGCGTTTGGCATGGTAGATTCGAACTGCGAGGAGCCTCGTCAGCGCCAGCGCGGCAACAGCGGAGATTCCCGTATGGAACGGTCGTCGTTTGTATTTCAGCCAAAGACGTCCGCCGATACGGAATTCGATCAGCGCGAGAAGAAGTCCTCCGGCGAGTACGGCCAGCCATGCGGCGCGACTCATCGTGGCGGGAAGTATGACGGCCGTCGAGACGGCGCACCCCCAGCCGAGTGCATAAGGAATGGTGCAGCGTAGCAGGATATTGGGGCGCAGCCATAGACGACGCGATCGCAGAATGCGTGCAACCGTTTTGCGCATACACATGATCCATGCAGCGGCGCAAAGAGACAACGGAGCGAGAAATCCTGCGTAGGGCCCCGGGTTGAAGAGGGTTCCCGTGATCCGGAACATTCCGTGGTTCGAATAGGTGAGTCCGTAGACCTGGCGGAAGCCGATCCATGCTTCATGGATTCCGAACAGAAACAGCAGTGTCAGCAGGAGTGCCGTGTAGTAGCGATCGGACGATAGGAGAATCCGCAAGGCGATGTAGAGCATGGCGGATTGCGCCAGTTCGTCATAGCGGGTATCGACGGTCGGCTCGGAGACGATTGCATGCCGGAACCAGATCCATGCGAAGAGTGCGGCGGCCAACAGGTCGGCCGCATGGATACCTGATCCCCTGCGTCGGAGGAGAAGGGCGATTGCCGCCAGAAGAAGCAGGGCTTCGGTCGCGTATAATGTGACGAGCGTATTTTCGTCGAGCGTCTGCATGGGCATGTCGAGCGCGCTTCCCAGCAGGTATCCGCAGGCGACGGCGAAAAGTGCGGATAGCAGAAGACGGAGCAATATCGGCAGGGATCGTTTCATTCGTTCATCGGGAGTTACGGCGCATGGGCAGGAAGATGGGAAGGTAGATCAGCAGCGCGACGACGGAGAAAAACGTCCCGCTGATCGCAGCGATGGCGAATGCGAACCAGAATACCTCTTCGGGGCCGTCGTACAGGAATGGAGCGAGTCCCAGGATCGTCGAGAGGATCGTCAGCGAGATCGGGACGATTTTGTGGTTGAAAGCTTTCAGGTAGAGTGCAATACCCCGCTTGCCGGAAATCGCGGCGCATGTATCCTCCTCGTTGATAAGATAGATGCCGGCATTGACGACGATGCCGCACAGCAGGACGAATGCCGCGAAGCCGCCTTGGTCGAAGATGAAGTCCGACCAGCCGAAGGAGAGGAAAACTCCGATGAACGATATGGGGATCATCAGAATGATGACCAGCGGTTTGCGTAGCGACTCGAAGAGGATGGTGCACATCGTGTAGATAATGGCTACCACCAGGAGAATGAGCCATGCCTGTTGTTGTTTTTCCTTCCGGCCGAAGTTGTGGGAAGGGGAGTCGGCCCGGAATCCGATCGGCAGAATCTCGTCGTTGAGTTGCCGCACGGTGCGTTCGATCAGCCGTTTCCCGAGTTCGTAGGAGCCGATGAAATCGAATCCTACCAGTATTTCGTAGGATTGTTTGGAGCGGCGGATCGAGATTCCTGTCCGGTGCTTTTCGATGGTGCCGACGGTCGAGAGTTTGGTCCTGAGCGAATCGATGCCGACTTGTGCGTTGGCGATATGCCAGCGGTCGAACCGGTCGCGGTCGCCGGATTCGAGAATTACCTGTTGCAATTCCTCTCCGTTGTAAACCGACGGAAGACGTGACTGATAAAGCATCGTGTTGAGGATCGTGTAGTAGTCGGAGACGTCGAGTCCTGTGGCTGCGATTCGTTCGTCGTCGTAGCGGATCGTGAATTCGTTGTGGGGGAGTGTCCATGCGTCGCCGTCCATGATCTCCGGTTCGGAGACGCGGCGGTTCGTAGACAGGGAGTCGATGAGTCGGTCGGCGTAAGCGGCCAGCTGATCGTAGTTGTAGCCTCGCAGGCGTATCTGATTGCTGCGGTAGGAGCTGACGATGTTGTTGTTGAACGAATTGTCGTCGATGCCCCAGACGCGCCATGTCGCTCCGCCGAAATTGATCGCTGCGCTCGTCAGCTCCTGTTTGAGCATCGACGGGAATCCGCTGTTTTCGTATTCGGGCTTGAACGTGATCTCGATGCGGGCATTGTCGTAGGAGGTGATGCGGGTGCGGAACATATCCACCTCGTCGAATTGGCAGATGTAGTTCTCCATGTGGCGTACGACGTCGTTGAGTTGCTGGACGGTACATCCTTCGGCCATGCCGGCGTTGACGTAGAGCACCTTCTGTTCCGGTTCCCTGAAATTGTTGTAGCGACTCGTGGCAGTATGGAAGAGGTGGAGCGACGAGCCGAGGAACTTGTCGAGGAAACTGCGATGCTCGGTCATGAAACGTCCTTCCATGATCTTGTTGTAGAGTTCCGTACCTCTGCCGGGCGTCTCTCCCTTTTCGGGTTCGATCTTTTCCGGCAACAGGAACGTGGGGATGCCGAATCCCCAGATCAAGGCCACGATGAACAACCAGCGGTGGCGCCGGCCCCAGCCGATAAACCGGGCGTAGGCCCGCGAGACGCGGACGGTCAGTCTGCGCCGTTTGACCGAGGAGACCGTCATGCTGCGTTTGAGCGGGAACTTGTCGAGCAGCGCCGGTATGAAGAGCAGCGCCACGATCAGCGAAACGACGAGGTTGATGACGATTACCAGCGAGAAATCGGTCAGGTTGGCCTGTTGTTTTTCGGGGAGCAACCAGACGATCCCCAATGCTCCGATCGTGGTGAGCAGCGCCCCGAGGATCGAGACGAAGACGCGCCGGTTGCGATAATAGCTGTAATGGTCGACCATGATGATCGAAGAGTCGATGATAATGCCCAGCGACACGGTGATACCGGCCAGCGTGTAGATGTGGATGTCCAGATTCAGGAGGTTGTAGAAGACGACTGCCACGAGGATATTGACTGCGAGCGTGACGGCGATGATGAGCAGGTAGTTGAAATCCCGGCTGACGAGGTAGACGAACAGCATCAGGATCGCTACGCAGAGAAGCGTGCGGAGATAGATTTTGTGCAATTCGCCCGAAACGTATTCCGATGCGTCGTAGGTGAGCGTCGCGGAGATGCCCGGCGGGAAGGCGGCTTGCAGGCGTTGCATCTCCTCTTTGACGTTTTCTGCCACCCGCAACATATTGGTGGAGGCTTCGCAGCCGATGGAGAGGGAGATCGTGTTGAGTCCGTTGATGCGGAAATAGGTTGAGGGCGGTGCCTCGCACCAACGGGCCGTCGCAAAATCGCGCAGGTGATAGATGCGCCCGTTGCGTCGGGCGATCGGGATGTCGCCGAAATTCAGCGACGCACGGTTGCGCAGTTTCAGTACGATGCTGCGATCCGTCCCGTCGGCGTGAGGCAGTGTCGTGAGACCGATGACGTCGCTGCGGAAATAGTCGCGGAATGCCGCAGCGAGATCCGCAGCCGAGATGCCGTTGACTTCCATGGCCTTGGGATCGAAGGTAATGACCCATTCGAACGGTGTCACGCCCGACAGCGAGACTTTCCCGACGCCTTCGGTCTGGGACAACGGGGTCGACATGTGGGCTTCGACATACTCTTCGATGCGTCGGGAGGGAAGATCGGCCTTGATCGTATAAACCAGCATGTCCGACTCCCTGGTGCCTCCCGTGGCGATGGAGATGGCCGGGTAGCTGACCTCTTCCGGCAGCTTAGGGTAGAGGTTCCGGATCGCCGACGCCACTTCGAACCGGGCTGCTGCCATTTCCGTCCCCTTGCGGAAACGAATGGTGACGCGACCGCTTCCTTTGGACGAGCGTGACGAGACGCTTTCGCTGCCCGTGATCGCCGAAAGGGCTCCCTCGATGCGGGAAGTGACGCTCTGTTCGATCAAGCGCGCCGAGGCGTCGGGCCACGTGAAGGAGACGTCGATTTTCCGTTCGACGGGAGAGGGGGTATACTGCACGTTGAGCATCGGCAGCATCGCCACGCCGATCACGGCCAGCGCCGCCATGATGAGCAGCACCGAGAAGGCAGGGATGCCGCGTTGCGAACGGTTTATGTCGAAACGGTTCGTCATCGGCGGGGTTTGTAAATCTCATAATAGGCCAGGGGGATGAAGAACACGCTGACGAGCGTACCTACCGTCATGCCGCTGATAATGACCAGCGACATCGGGAATTGCAGGTCCGATCCCATATCGCCGCGGGCGAGGAAGGGGAGCACGGCCAGAATCGTGGTGAGAGAGGTCATTACGATGGCTTTCAGACGGCGTTGTCCGGCTTCCAGAATGGCATGTTTGAGCGAGACCCCCTGACGGCGCAAGGTGTTGATCGTGTCGATTTTGAGAATCGAATCGTTGATGACGATACCGCAGACGACGATAAGGCCGATCATCGACATCAGGTTGAGCGATACCCCGAAGAACCACAGGACGATCAGCGCACCGAAAAGGTCGATGACAATCTCCGAGAGGATGATCCACGGCTGGACGAGCGATTCGAATTGTGCGGCGAGGATGAAGAAGAGCAGCAGCAGCGCGACGATCAGTACGCCGACGAGTTGTCCGACCATGTTGCGGTTGGAGAAATAACTGCCGCTGAAACTTACTTCGAAACGATCGTCGTCGGCTACGCAACGCCTGATCGTCGCCATGACAGCGGGGATATCTTTGGTCGAGGGTGTCAGGTCGAGCGGGTAGTAATCTCCTTCTGCGCCTGCGACGATCTGTTTGAGATCCGTGTCCATGGTTTGACGCATCAGAATGCCGACAGGAATTTCGGTCTCGGCAGAACGGATGAAGGTCTTGCCGAGCAGATCGTCGAGGTCACGCAGGTTGTTGCCGATCACCACGGGAAGAGACTCGTCTCCGGTCGTGATTGTGAAGAGCGTGTTTTCGTTCAGTGCATTGCGCAACGTGGTGATGAGGTCGGCGTAGGAAATACCGTAAAGCGCCATTTGCTCGGGGCGCGCCACATAAAGAATATCCTCCTGCAAAGCGACAGGGGAAATCGGTTGGTCGGGTAATGCGGCGCGGATGCGATCGATGAGCGATTGCAGTTGTTCGGGGTCTGCAGCCCGTCCGGAGGTCGAGCGCAGACGTGCCGTGAGACGAGCTTCGCGCTCGGCAAAGATCATGTCGAAGATGTTGCCCGAAACTCCGAATGAACAGAGTGCTTCGGGGGCGTGTTCAGCTATGTAATTCCTGATGGTGCGTTGAACGGGGGCGACATCTGCCGCATCATGGCATTTCAGATAGACGACCGCTTCGGTTACGCTGGTTTCGTCCGTGTGCGAGAGTACGAACTGTTGGACACCTGCCATGACAGTCGATTGATCGATGTGCTCTTCGACTGCGGCGACGAGGGCCTTCGTGCGGCGGCTGTTCTCCTCGGCTGAGATGCGGTCGTTCCAGTCTATGCGGACCAGCATGTCGCTGTAGGTCATTTTCGGCAGCCGCTCTTTGTCGATCTCCGTGAAGAGGAAGATCAATCCTGCGAAGGAGACGGCGTAGATGCCCCACATCAATGCCCGATGCCGGAAAAACCAGACGAGAATGCGTTCGTAGCGCTTCGTGATCCGATCGAACGAAAATCTGTCGAGCCATGGCGTGGGACGGAAGGTCGGTTGATTGCGGTACCACCAGCGGTAGTAGACCGGCAGTAGGGTGATCGTGGTTCCATAGGCGACGAAGAGGGTGATCGCCACTGCCATGGCTTGGTCGTAGAAGAGCGCTCCCGCCATGCCGTTGATGAAGATCAGCGGCACGAAGACGGCGCAGGTGGTGAGAATCGACGAAAGCATCGGTGCGACTACTTCCTGCGTTCCCCGCAGCACAGCCTTTTTGAGCGTCTCCCCGCGCAGCCAGCGTGCCGTGATATTGTCCACGACGATGATCGAGTTGTCGACCATCATGCCGATGCCCAGAACCAGTCCCGACAACGAGATGATGTTGATCGAGATGCGAAGCAGATAGAAGACCAGTATCGAGACGATGAGTGTGACGGGGATCGTCAGGATAACCAGCAGCGGCGACTTGATGTCGCGCATGAAAAAGAGAATGATGAGGCAGGCGAGCAGTGCGCCCGAAATAATGTTGCTGACCAAATTATTGATCGAGTAGTCGAGCAACTCGGTCTGATCCCGAGTGACGGTGAATTCCACGTCGGGGTAGTCGTGTCGGAACTGGTCGAGTTGTTTCTGAATCTCCTCTTTGAGTTTCGACATGCGGGCATCGGACTGTTTGATCACGGCCAGCGAGACGGCGCTGCGCCCGTCCGAGGAGATCATGCCCTGTCGTTTGCGGGGATGTTCGATCACACGCGCCAGTTCTTTGAGCCGAAACAGCCGGCCGTTGATTTTGAGGAAGATGTTCTCGACATCGTTCTTTCCGCTTACTGCCGACCGGAACTTGACGTTGTACTGGTATTCGCCGTCGCGTATGGTGAGGCTACCGAGCGAGACATCCGCTCGTTTGAGAGCCTGCTCGATATCGTTCATCGTGATACCGGCTTGTCGGAGTTTGGTCTCGTCGGGCAGCACGAGCAGTTCGGACGAGACGCACCCGCTCAGGTCGACCATGGCCACTTCGGGGAGCTGCTCGATGCGTTTGGTGATGACTTGGGCGGCGAAGCGGCTCAGCGCGGAAAACTCCTCGGATACGGGGAACAGTTCGTCCCGGTCGGTGGCAGGGTGTTCGTCGCGCAGGGTGAGATTGATGTAGAAAGCGGGAATGTCGGTTGCACTCGCCTTGATGACCTTCGGGCGTTCCAGGTCGCGCGGCAGCGAGGAGACGGAGCGGTCGATTTTCTCATTGACTTCGATGAAGAGGTAGTCGATATTGCTTCCCTGTTCGAACGTCAGACGGATGATGCCGTTTCCTTCGCGCGCTTCGCTGCGCAGATCCACCAGTTGCGACAACTGAATGAGTTGTTGACGCAACGGTGTGATGACCGTTTCGTTGAGCTGGCGTGCCGAGATACCTTGCGCGGGAATCTGGATCGTGATATAGGGTGCATCGACGTCGGGCACGAGCGAGATCGGCAATAACCGGCTGCTTACGATACCGAGTATGACCAATACGATCGTGGTCATCGTCACGGCGATGGGACGGTCGAGGAGTCTGCGTAGCATGACGGTCTTCGTTTAGCGGTTGTCAGTGAGTGTTACCTCCGAACCGTCGGCGAGGTTCAGATTCCCCGATACGATGATCAGGTCTCCCGGATCGAGCTCGGCGGAGCGATCGCGATTGGCTTCGACGACGTACTCGCGGCTGTTGGCCAGCGAAGTATGGACGTATGTCCATTGTGCCCGTCCCTCTTTGTAGCGGAACAGCACTTCCAGATTGTCCCGGATGACGACAGCGCTTTTGGGGACGACGAGTTGTCCTGCGATTTTCTGGCGTACGGCCACGCGGACATTCATGCCGTCGGTCAGCGTCCCGTCGTTGGCGACCTCGGCGTCGACCTGCACTTGTCCGTGTTCGTCGATCGACGGGTTGATCGCAATGATGCGTCCCTTCACTTCTTTGCGCAGATCGGCGAACGGCGTGATTGTAACCTCCTGCCCCCGGCGGAGCTGTCCGTACTCGGATTCGAGGACGGTGAAGCGGACGTTGAGGCGCCGGTCGTCGAGCAACGTACAGAATTCGCCCTTGGCATTTTCATAGAGATGTTGCTGCACATTCGCGACCTTACCGGAAAATGGCGCGCATAACGAGCATTGTTCGAGATTTCTGCGAGCGCTTTGCAGCGACGCCAAGGCATCGGCATAGCCCGAACGGATGCGTGCCAGTCGCAATACCTCGACCGGAACGTTGATCGTATCGCCGACGGGATAGCCCAGACCGACGAGCACGTCGTAGAATTCCAGCCGGCTCTTGTCGAGCGCCAATTGCGATTTGTGCAGCTGGACGGCGTATTCGGTCGTATCGATTCTGGCGATTACCGCTCCCCGATTCACTCCCTCGCCGTTCCCTGCATGAATGGCGACGATCGTCCCCGTGACAGGAAACGACAGCGTACTGCGTTTGGCGGCGATCAAACGGCCGTTGCTGATGAGTTCGCGGACGAAATCGCGGCGGCGCAGCGTATCGACGGTCACTTCGTTGCGTTCGATGCGGTGTTGCATGTGGTCGGCCGATGCGGAGGTTTTCTCCTTCGGATTGGTGCCGCAGCCGGCGATAAGGGCGATGCAAATCAGCGGAAGCAGAGATTGTTTCATGGCAAAAGGGTTATTCGGCGATGAGTTTATCGAATTCGACGTTGATATCGGTGTGCGAAATGAAGTCGTAGAGCGTTTTGCGGCGCAGCGAGTAGTAGTAGTTCCAGAAGGCGGCCATAGCCGAGACGTAGGTCTGGTTGGCTTCGTCCTTTTCGGTCTGTGCCGTATTCATCTCGGTGACCGAAATCGTGCCACGCCGGAAATTCTCCATGGCGATCGCATAGCGACGGTCGGCGACTTCGCGCGCTTTGCGGGCTACGGCGCATTGGTTGCGTTGATTGTAGAATTGTTCGATGAGCGTGTAGACGGCGTGCCGGTAGTCGATCTGGTCCTGCTCGATCTGGTTGTGGAGCATTTCGGCCTTGGCCTTGGCCATGCGCACGCGCCCTTTGCCCATTCCCCAGTCGAAGATCGGGATAGAGAACTGCAACCCGACGACCTCCTGATCCAGCAGGTTGGAGTAGGCCGTGCGGAAGTCGTCGCCGGTTTGCGAAAGACCGAAGCGGGCGTTGATCGTGGCCGATGCGCCCCGTTCGGACTTCGCCTGCGCGATCGCGGCTTCGGCATTGAGCTGCCGGATCTGGTTGTCGATCTCGAACGAGGAGTTGGCCAGCGCCTTGTCCAGCACGGTGGCGTAGTCGATCTCGATCGGAGGAATCCGGTCGTCGAGCAGTGGTTCGATTTCGGTCGTTTCGCTGAACCGCAGATACGAGTTCAATTTCATTTGGGATTCGCGGGCCGCCAACGCCGTATCATTGATCGACAGGCTGTCGTTGAGCATCCGCAGTTGGAGTTGCAGCAGCTCGTCCTTGGTGACGCTGCCCAGTTCGAGCCGTTGTTCGGCGATGGCGTAGAGGGATTTGGTGTTGCTGTAATTCTTGACGGCGATCGTGTGCTTGGTCTTGCTGAGCAGCAGGTTGAAATAGTAGGTCACTGCCTGTATCGTGATGTCCTCCATCGCTTCGATGTACGTGCGTTTGGCCAGTTCGTACTCCTTGGGGGCGATCTTCTTGTCCCATTTGAATTGATTGTAGGCGAAGAGCGGTTGGGTGTAGGAGAGCGTGATCGGCTGAGAATAGTAGGATTTCGAATCCTTCGGCGCGAACTGGTCGAGCCGGTTGAGCGACGAGTAGAGCCGCAGCGTACCGCCCGTCAACGCGATATTTTGCTTGATCGACAGTCCGAGCGTGTTCTGGAGATTGTAGTTCTCCATGTAGCGCATCTCCCCCGTGTCGTAATCCTGCAACAGCCGCAGCGAGCGATCGAAACTCAGCACTTCGCCCGTCAGGTTCAGCGACGGCAGCCGGCTGGCGCGGTAGGAGCGGTAGGACCAGTAGGATGAAAGAAAGGTATACTCTGCCACCATGGCGGCGTCAGCATGAGTCCGCGCAGCGTAGATCGCTCCGTCGAGTGTCAGGTCCATCGCCTGTGGCGTGCTGTGGGGTGTTTTCCATGCTGCCGCAACCCGCCATACGGGACACTAGGCCGTGGGCATGCCCTTGGCCTCTGG
>OJKC01001790.1_pt1 | contig 12633 bp, 10 predicted proteins | sample 1596401 | NCBI WGS metagenome assembly OJKC01 (sample SAMEA4350162, study PRJEB24818) | metagenome | biome: human; feature: gut; material: faeces | place: Denmark | collected 2013-09 | reverse complement strand
TGCGATGGATTGAATTTGTTCTGCCTCTGAGGGGAAGAAGGACATCTGCGCCCCAGCAGGGGCATCGAACATATTTAGCTGAACACCAGTTCCGTGAGGATCGTTTCCTCGGCCTGCGCTTTCAGCGTGTTCATCAGCCCTACCCACTTCATCGGGTCGCTGGCTTTCAGCGCTTCCGTCACGCCTGCCGACTTCATCAGCTCCGGCATCATCTGTTCCAGCCGGTTGTTCGCCGCCTCGTCGATCTCCCGCAGATGGGGGTACAGCCTCTCGGACAGCAGCAGGCTGTTCCACAGCACCGGACGATGCTCCTTCAAGTAATCCTTCCGCATCCTGCCGTACTTGCCCAGCGGGGCTTGCGGCTGCTCTGTCAGGCTCAGGTCGGGAATCAGATAATCCCCGCTGCGGGTGTAGGTCAGTTCGCTCATGGCTTTCGCTCCTTTCCGCGATTTTCTCGCGCTCATAATTCTTGATGGTGACTTCGATCTGCCGCAGCACCAGCTCGCTGGACTGGCTGATGGCCGTTCCAAGAGCGGCGACGGTCTGCGGGGTGTTGAAATCAAAGACGTTCAGAAAATCCTCATGCTCGAAGTAATCTCCCGGCTGCATCCCGCAGCGGGACAGCAGCGCATAGGTGGTGCTGACAACGGCGGCGTTCCGAAAAGCGGCTCCGATGTTGAACTCATCATAGTCCTCCAAAAAGGAACCGTCAACGATGCCGACAATATCGCGCCGGTTGTCGTGCCAGTATTCATCTACAAGCTGCGCCGCCACACGCTCCATCTGATCGGCAAGTCCGTTTTCACCGGAAACGTCGAAGCGCTGCTCCAGCGCCGCAGATACCACCTCACGATGCTCCTGCCGGTATTCCCAAAGATAAGGGCGGCGAGAGTTCTCGCCGCCGCTGGTATCGGAAACATCGAATACATATCGGAGTTTGGGTTGGTCGCTGCTGGTATCCACAAGGGCGATGCCCTTGCTGCCTCGCCGCACATAGCGGCGCATCTGCTTATTCCAAAGGTCGTATCCCGCGCAGGCCGTGGCTTCCGGGCGCTGGGCGAAGATCATGAGCTGCTCGTTGTAGGGGTACTTATACAGCCTTGCGGCGGTGGTCAGAAATGCCGTCCACTTCTGGTAGCTTCCCGTGATCTGCTCCGCCGTGCGGTCTGCCATCTGCGCATAGAGCTGTACTTTACTCGGCATCCATATCCTCCTTTTCAAAATCGGGGAACAGGTCGAGCGCGTCATATTCCGCGTCGCTCATCCTGCGCAGCTTTGCGATGGCGCTGTCCGTCAGCTCCCGCAGCTCCGTTTCATCCGCAGCGAGGTAGCCGCGCATTTCCTCCAGCGCCGCGATCAAGCCCGTGCGGGTGCCGGTGTTGTAGAGGCTCATAAGCTGGCGTTCTTCAAAGGTGATGTTCATATCAAAGCTCCTTTTCTGCGCTCTTTTTGGGCGCTGTTTTGTGTGGACGTTCTTGGGCCGGTTGGCTTTTGAGCTGCTCCAGCACAGATTTCTTCTTTTCCCGGTGTGCCGCCTCTGCCAAATCCATCAAGGAGATGGACATACCGGCCTTGACCTGTGCTTCAAGGTCGGCGACGGTGGGCTGTTTGGGGCCGTTGTTGATAATGCCGTCGATCATGCCGTAATCATCTTCCATCGACATCTCGGCGGCTTTCAGATAATTCTCCGGTTTCTGAAAGGCGGGCAGCTCCTGAAATCCCATGCTGTCACAGTAGTGATAGGATACCTTGCCGTCCTGTTTCAGCGCAACGATGTCGCTGACGGAGAGGCTGTGTCCCACAAAATCGCCGGGGCGCTCGTCGTTGAAAATGTAGTAGAAGTTTTCAAGGATTCTGCCGGTATCATCGTCCGGGTACACCTCACGGGTATAGACGGCTTCATAGTTGGCCGGGTCAGGCGGCGCGGCCAGACTGCCGAGGTTGGCAAAACGCAGCTCCACCGGCGCATCCCGGCGCAGTTGGTAGATCGCCATAGAATCGGTGGGACTGTTCAAAAAACGCTGCTCCACATCGCGGGGCGGGATATGGCCTTTGACCGCATCCCAATCCGGTCTTGTGACGCCGAACATTCCGTCGTGCTTGATGATGTCCTCGGCTTCAAAGACCATTTCCTCGGCGTTGTCGGGATAGAGCATATAAACCGTGATGTCATGCTCCAGCAGCTCCACCGCCCGATCCTTGGAAAGTGGGAGCATATCGCTATCCAGATACCCATAGCTGCGCATATCGTCCACCGTCAGCGTGGGGTCAGGCATCGGGACGGCCTGTTCCAGCTCCGGGAGCATATTATCTGCCGCATCGGTGGGAACAGCGACTGCGCCGGTGATCTGTTCGCTGTCCAAGGGCGGCGTAATCTGCGCCTCCTGTAAATCCTCCAGAATTTCCATATCTGCAAATGTCACCTTGGTTGGTGTCATGCCCTGAATGGCAAATACCTCCGTTCGGACAGCCCCGGCAACAGATGCAACCGGCGAATCTTCAATGGCGCTGCTGTCAATAACACCGCCATCCAGCAGCTTTTTGCTTTCCTTGTCGTAGAGCGAATAGTCCCAACCGCCGTCTGTATGCTGCACATGGAGATATACCGAGCCATCCACAAGATAAAGCGCTTCGTCTGTTTGTGTGGCGCTCACTTCTTCACGATTGATGCCGCGCTCCTTGCAAATCTCCGCAAAGTGCCGGTCAATGTCCGTAATCAGCTCGGAGGCAGTCTTGTTGATGGTTTCCAGACTGGCGCGAAGCTCTTTCAACTCCTTGCCCTTTGACCATGTGGCGATATAGCCGAAGCTGTTTTCGCCCGTTTCAATGCCGTAATACTGGCAGACCGCATAGGAGATGCTTTCGGCCTCGACCTCCTCGGTGTTGCGGCTCTTTTCGCCGGGGACAAGGATCGTCTCACCATCGTCCGCAAGCTCCGTCATGTGTTCGTAGTCGTGGAGCTTGGCGTGGGCAATCTCATGGACGGCGGCGCATACCGTCTGCACCTCACTCATACCGGCGCGGATGGTGATGCTCTGCGCCTTAATGCTGAAAAAGCCGTCCGTATCCCGCGCAACGGGCTTTATCTCCATCGGAACGGGAGAAGCACGGCGCAGCGCCTCCATGAAAACCTCATACTGCTGTACATTGCCGCTCAGATCGGCGGCAAGCTGGGGCAAGGGCTTTCCCGCAGTCTGTGACACATCAAAGACGGACACCACCTTGAACATAGGGATACGGATTTCCTTTTCCTCAATGATGGCCTTGCCGTCTGCATCCAGTATCGGCGCGTTGGTTTCCGGGTCGGTCTTGATTTCCTCGACCTTTTTCTTATAGGGAGTAGGAGCGATGATGCGGATACCTTTTTCGCCTTTCAGGACGTTCCTGCCGAACTGATCGCGCCACTTGTTGAAGCCCGCCACATGGGTGGCGTCGGGGCGCTGCATATAGATGAGCATGGTATTATTGACCGAGTAGCGGTGAAAGCGGCTCATGGTGGAGAGATACTGCTGGTACTTATCGCTCTCGAACAGCTCCTTAATGCCATTTTCGATGCTGTCAACGATCTCCCGCATCCGGTCTTTGCTGGTTTGTTTTTCAGCCATGATGATCTCCTTTCAGAAAAAATAGCGCCCCTGCGCAGCAGAAAACACATCCTGCACAGGGGCGATTCTCCGCAGATAGACGTTGTTTTTGAGCTTGCGGATAGAATGACGTAGCCCCTTGTGATTCCGCATGAAAAAAGTCTTGCGGCACGGGGCCTTTACGCACTCTATCTGCGGAGGTTCCAGTATTGTTCACGCTTCCGTTTGGCGTCCTGCTTTCGGCGCTCCTGCTTGGCGCAGGCGGGGCAATATTTGGCGCGATTGGAGGAAGAATAGACCGGCTTACCGCAGACGGCGCAGCGCTTTCCCGGCCTTTCCCGCATCACGTCGGCCAGCAGCTCATGGTCGGCGGGAAGCACCGCGTTTCGGAACCAGTTGCACAGCAGCGAGTAGGAAATACCCTGTACGCAGACGCAAGGCTCTCCATCATCCAGCGCGAGGCAGTTGCCGTGATCGTAATTACAGCAGAGCTTCCGAATGAGCTTCTTGGCGCGGCGGAGCTGCTTGTGATCCATACGCGGCGCATCAGCCATTGTCGAACACCAGCTTATAGCCCGTGTGCTGCCCATCGTCCTCCAAAAGAACGCTGGCATCATAGGTTTTCCCGGTCTTTTCGGAGTAGCAGCCTTTCAGCGGGGCGCGGCCATTTTTCAAAAGCGCAGCGGCAAGAGATTTCGTCAGCGCCTTTTTCTTGGCGGTGAAAAAGCGGCTGTTTTTCCAGAGAACAAAGGAACAGGCACGGTTCTCGCAGAAAAAGCCTTTCGGTGATTCCGTCACCTCGGCTCCGCAGCGGGGACACTTGCCGACTACCTCACGCCCGGAGGGGAACAGGACTTCCGTACCGGGGATGGGTTTGTAGGTCTGCACCAGCTCATGTAGCATGGCGGCGATCCCATCCATGAAGCTGTCCGGGGCGATTTCACCGCGCTCGATCTCTTTCAGGCGGTGCTCCCATTCAGCGGTGAGCTGCGGAGACTGGAGCTGTTCAGGCAGAACGGTGATAAGCGCCGTGCCGGTGGAGGTGGGCAGCAGATTTGTGATCTTCTTGGACTTCCTGCGCTCCACAAAACCGGAGGACACCAGCTTTTCAATGATACCGGAACGGGTCGCCGGGGTGCCAATGCCCTTGCGCTCGGCATCATCTGGCATATCCTCCTTGCCCGCGTTCTCCATCGCAGCCAGCAGCGTATCCTCGGTGAAATGCTTGGGCGGCGTGGTTTTTCCGGTCTTGACCGATGCGGCAGATACGGAAAGCGTCTGATTCTCCGTTACCACCGGCAGCGCGGGCGCTGCCTCTGCCTGCTCCTGCTCATAGCGCTTCCAGCCGGGAGCAAGGACGGTTTTGCCCTTGGCGGTGAAGCTCTGACCGGCACAGTCCACCGTAATGACCGTTTCTGCGTAGCGATGTGGTTCATCCACCGCACGAAGCAAGCCCCTTGCCGCCAGCTTCAGCACCTCGCGTTCGCCCAGCGGCAGAGAGGCCATATCTACCTTTTCCGCGCTGATGGTGGGAACAATGGCGTGGTGATCGGTGACTTTTTTACTGCTGCATACCTGCTTGGCGCAGATGGTCGGAGGCTTCTCCATACCGCAGACAGCGGCAGCGGCGGCAACAAGGCCGGGGACGCTGCCCTCCATATCGTCGGTGAGATAGCGGCTGTCGGTGCGCGGGTAGGTACAGAGCTTCTTTTCATAGAGCGCTTGGAGATAGTCGAGGGTCTGCTGAGAGGTGTAGCCGAGAACGCGGTTGGCGTCGCGCTGGAGGGAGGTCAAATCGTAGAGCGCGGGCGCTTTCTCAGACTTTTCCTTGCGCTCCACGCTTTTGACCACCGCCGTCTTGCCCTTGCAGGCATTGGCGATAGCGTCGGCGTCCTTTCTGTCCTTCATTCTGTCTGTCGCGGCGGGAAAGCCGCAATCGAGCTGGACGGTGTAGAACGGTTCTGCCACAAATGCGGAGATCTCCGCCTCACGCTGTACCAGCAGCGCCAGCGTGGGCGACATGACGCGCCCAATGTTCAATGTGCGGCCATACGTCAGGGAGAAATACCGCGTGGCGTTGATACCAACCAGCCAATCAGCCTTGGCGCGGCACAGGGCAGATTGATGCAGGCCGTCATAGTCGCGCCCAGACTTAAGCTGCTGGAAGCCGCTGCGGATGGCATCATCCTCCATTGAAGAAATCCAAAGCCGCAGAATCGGCTTGGAGCATCCCGCAAGGCAGTAAACCGTGCGGAAGATCAGCTCACCCTCGCGCCCAGCGTCGCAGGCGTTGACCACCTCTGCCACATCCTCCCGGCGCATCAGCTCCCGCAGAATGTCAAACTGCTTCTGCTTTTCAGAGCGGACGATGAAGCGGAACGAGGTAGGAATGATGGGCAGCGCCGCCAGCGTCCATTTGGCATCATCGGCATTGTAAACGGCGGCGTCGGCCAGCTCTGCCAGATGCCCGAAGCACCACGACACGATGTACCCGCCGCCCTCCAGATACCCGTCATGCCGTGACTTTGCACCCAGCACGGCGGCGATGCTCTGCGCCACGGAGGGTTTTTCGGCGATCACAAGGCGCATGGTGCAGCCTCCATTCTCTTTACGTCACGGTAGCAGGGGCGAACGCAGCTCTGTCCGAAGCGCTTGCAGCCGTAGCAGAAGTGTTCCTTGGCAGCGTCGGGAGGGCTGTCCTCCCGCGCTGCTTTCGGCTTCTGCATCATCAGTCGTTCCAGCGGATTGTTGGTGAAATATCTCATGCGTTCGTATCCTCCGTAGTATCCTGTTCCGGTTCGTCCTCATACGGCTCAAACTCGTATTCGTCCTCATCCTCACCGTAGTCATAATCGTCCAGATCGGCGCTGCCTTTGGTCTGCGGCTTGGCCTTTTTCTGCTTGAAAATGTAGAACGCTGCACCGCCGCCCAGCGCGACGATCAGCAGGACGACGAGGATGCCGCCCACGCCGCTTTTTTTCTCCGGTTCCTCGGCGGCGGGTTCTGTCGGCTCGGTGGGGACTTCGGGCTTTGCCTCCTTGCCCACGCACTCGGTCATGTTGACCGCGCAGACGGGGCAGGATGTATTGACCGTACCGGCCACGCATTTTGTGGTGCAGGAGCAAGTGGCGGGCGTTTCTTCCTCGCCGGTCAGCGCCATCAGGTCAGCCTCATCCACCTGATTCAAGAAGTGGACGGTTTCTTCGCCCTCATCGTCGCGGTCAATAATCATGTAAAATACGTTACCATTCTTGCTTTCCAACGTAATGAACTGTTTTCCTGCCTTGGCGCTGGAGCCAATATCGTCGATCAGCGTCAGATTGCCGTCCGGTGTCAGCGCGTCGCTGCCGCCTGTCATGCTGCCAACAAGGAGCTGCCAGAGGTTGGCCAGCTCTTTTTCATCAAACGGAAGCGTAATGCCGCCGATGCTCACGGTACTGTCGGCGGCGTCGGTGACGGTCAGATAGCTGCCGTACACATAGCCCACACGGGCAGGTAGCAGGATTTTTACCCAATCGCCGTCCCTGCCAATCACATCGACCACCGTGCCGTTGGGGAGCTGCGTAAACGCGGTGTTGTCCAGTCCCGCGCCGGTGCGGACGTTCAGGTTGCCGCCGTTGGTCGTGACCGTGCCGATCTGTTTTGTTTCCTGCGTGTCTGCGGCGCTGCTTTCGACGGCAGGCAGCGTATCATCGGGATAGTCGCCACTGCTGGCAAAAGCGGAAACGGGGAGAATCCCGATACACAGGAGCATCAGCAGCAGACTGATAAAAATGCGCGGTGTGTTCTTAGTCATGGTTCAACGCCTCCTTTTCCGAAGTGGCCGGTGCAGGCGCGGCCTGCATACGGCGGAACAGCTCGGCAAACTGCTCCATCGTCATGCCGTTCTCACGCACCATGCCGATGATGTCGGTGTCCTCCAGCTCACGAATCTGCTTTTCCAGCTCGCGGTTGCGGCCTTGCAGATCGGAAATTTTGCCTTTGTTCTTCTCCAGCTCTCCACGGAGCTTCATAATTTTCGGGTTCATATCGTTCACTCTCCTTTACGGCAAGCGCCCATAACGGTAGAAATGGGACTGCCAATAGCTTGAATTTAAGTTTGCATAAGAGATCGGATCTCCGCAGTGGATCATCATATTGTTGCCAACATAGATACCCACATGGCTGACACCGGGGGTATCATACGTTCCGGTGAAAAACACCAGATCGCCCGGCTTGACGTTAGCAGAGGATACAGGCGTACAGATATTGCAAAGTCCCTGCGCGCCCAGTCTGCCCACATCCCAACCGGAATGATTGATGACCCAACTGACGAAGCCCGAACAGTCAAACGAGGTGGAGGGACTGCTGCCGCCCCAAACGTAGGGGTAGCCGAGATACTTTTCCGCTTCCTTGATGATGGCGGCAAATACCTCATCGTCCAGCGCCTCCGGGGGAATGTCGTAGTCGGTATAGCTGCCCTCCACATACTTGCCGATGTAGCCCGAACCGGGGAACAGGTCGGGACGGTTGCCGAGGGTGGCCATATAGGTGGCGTACATTCCGAGCTGTTCTTCGCTCATAATGTAAACGGGAACATGGGAGAGATTGAAGTTTTCCAGCGTGACCGTGCAGATGTAGTAGTCATACGGCACCTGATAGGTGTCCGTATGGGCGTTGCCGTCCGCGTCCGTCCATGTGTCGGTTTCTGTGCGGTAGCGGGTTTCCACCACCACATCCTCGGTCAAAATGTACTGGCGGTCAAAGAGCATCTGGAGCGTACCCTGCACCTCATCCAGCGTCCATTCCCCTTGATGCAGCGCCGTAATTATGGAAATGAGTACATAGGGGTCATGCTCGATGGTGTCCAGATCAAAGTGGTACTCATCGTAGTCATGGGTGCTTTCGTAGGTGTCGAGGTAGCGCTGAAGCTCTGCCTCCATTTCGCAATACTGCGCTTCCGCGCCCAGCATATCGGCGTCCTGCGACGGATAGGTACTGGCCGCGATCCCGGAGCCGACGCCATCCATCATCACCGAGCAGGAGGACAGGCCGTTGAGCAGAAATGCCAGCATCAGCAGAATTGCGGCGGCAATGGCAAAGCCGCGCCGGTGTTCCCACACATATTTGCCCGCTTTCTCAGCCTTTTCAGCGGCTTTTTTCGCGGCCTTGGCGGTATTCTCTGCCGCCTTTGCCGTAGTCTGCGCCGCCTGATTGTGCTTGGCAGCGGCATACTGCTTCTTAATTGCCTGCTTCTGCTGCCATTTGGAAACGGGATTGCTGGTGGGGCTGTCGATCTCTGCTTTCTTCTGGAGCGCGTCAAGATTGGCTCGTTCCAGCTTTTTCTCTGCACGGATGGCAGCACGATAAGGCTTGAGCTGATGGGCGCGGTGGGCAGACTGCACCAGCCGCCCGCCGCTCTCCACGGCTTGCTCTACCTTGTGCGCGGCCTCTACGCCTACATTGTCATCCTCGCTCTGCCGCACCTCCCGGTGAACCTGAGAGAGAATGAGGTTGGCGGGGGCATCCTGCACGGCATGGGTCAGCTTTGAGGGAGGCTTTTTCTTATCCACTTCCTCAAAACGGAGCTGCGTTTTGACCTTGCCGGTGGCAGGATCAAAGCCGCGTTCCTTTTTGACCACGGTTTTCTTGGGGATTTTCGCCTGCGCCTTATCCGCCTTGGCCTCCGCTTTTTTCACCCGCTTGATGGGCTTTTCCAGCTTCGGCTCGGCAAGATCGGCGTCGGAAAACTGCAAACGCGGTTCTCTTTTCATGCCGACGCCACCTCTTGCGGTTTGGTGGTCATGACGCGGTACAGCTCGGTGTCCTTCGGGAAGTGGTCAATGAAGGGCAGGATCGTGTTGCCGTAGAACAGCAGCCCCTCGCCCTCGCCGGAGTGGGTCACATAAGAAAGCTGATGCGGCGAAATGTTGAGCTGCTTTGCGAGAATCTGCCGGTCGCCAGCGGCCTGATTGAGCATATAGATGAAATCGCTGTTCTCAAAAATGTTCTCAACCTCGCGGCTGGATAACAGGTCTTTGACATTTTGCGTGATCCCGGTGGGGATGCCGCCCCATTTGCGATAGCGTTTCCAGATTTCGACACTGTACGAAGCCGTCTGTTCCTCCTTCAAAAGAAGATGGAACTCGTCAAGATAGTAGCGGGTCGTTTTATGGGCGGCGCGGTTGATGGTCACACGGTTCCAGACCTGATCCTGCACCACCAGCATCCCGATTTTTTTGAGCTGCTTGCCCAGCTCCTTGATGTCATAGCAGACGATGCGGCTGTTCACATCCACGTTCGTGTGATGGTTGAACACATTCAGAGAACCGGTGACGTAGATTTCCAATGCAGTGGCAATGTACTGCGCTTCCTTTTCATCCTGCGCACGGAGGGCGTTATACAAGTCCTCCAGCAACGGCATATTCTCCGGCTTCGGGTCGTTGAGGTAATCCCGGTAGACGATGCGCACACAGCGGTCGATGATGGTCTTTTCCACAGGGGCAAGCCCGTCCTTGCCGCCGACGATCAGCTCACACAGCGACAGAATGAAGTCGGATTTCAGGCTCAGCGGGTTATCATCGTCGCTGTAATCCAGATTCAAGTCCATCGGATTGATGTAGCAGGGCGAACCGTCGTAGCCCTTGCCGGTGGGCGACAGCTTAATGACCTGACCGTGCAAACGCTCCACCAGCGGTGTATATTCGCCCTCCGGGTCACAGATGATGATGTCATCCTTGGGGCAGATGAGAAACGCATTGGTGATCTCACGTTTTGCCGAAAACGACTTGCCGCTGCCGGGAGTGCCTAAAATCAGACCGTTGGGATTTTTCAGCAGCTTCCGGTCTACCATGATAAGGTTGTTGGAAAGGGCGTTGATGCCGTAGTACAGCGCCTCCGAACCGTTCTGGAACAGCTCCTGCGTGGTGAAGGGGACGAAGATCGCTACGCTGGAGGTGGTTAAGCCCCGCTGAATCTCGATCTGATTCAGCCCCAGAGGGAGGCTGCTCATCAGTCCTTCCTCCTGCTGGAAGTCCAGCCGGGTCAGCGCGCAGTTATATTTCTGCGCGATGCTGGAGGTCTGGAAGATGTTGGTGTCGAGCTGCCGGGGTGTGTCCGCCGTGTTGAGAATGAGGAAGGTCAGCAGGAACATTCGCTCGTTGCGGGACTGCAAATCCTGCAACAGCTTCTTGGCCTCTGCGCCGTAGGTAGCAAGGTCGCTTGGAATGATGTCCATGTCGTACCCGGCGCGGACGGCTTTTTTCTGTTCTTCGATTTTGGATTTGTCGAGATCGGTGATCTTGCGCTTGACGGTCTTGATGGCGTTGACCTGATCCACAGACTGCACATGGAGATTGACGAGGACGCTGCTCTCCATATCCAGAAAATCCGCCAGCATCCGGTCGTTCAGCTCCGGTGCCAGAATCTGCACGAAGCTGACCGCGCCCAGCTTTTTGCCCATACGAAACTGCCTGCCGGTCTTGAACTCAAAGGAGCTGGGCGCGATAAAGTCCTTAGTGGACAGCCCAGAGGGAGCCAGCCAGTCCCACGAAAAGCGGAACGGTTCCTGCTCGTCCATCCGCAGAATGTCGTGCATGACGTGCAGGCGCTCAAAGCCGTTCAGCGGCGCAGCCACAACGCCCAGCCGCTTGAAGTTGTTCAGGAGGTCGGTTTCGATGCGCTCCAAACGGGGCTTGGCAGCGCGGAGGTTGTCGGCCTCAACGCCGAACGTGAGATACTTGGTCTTAATGAGGCCGTTGTTGCCGCGGGCAAGCTGATTTTGCAGCATACCGGCGTACTCGGCGCGGATGCCGTCAAACTCGTCCCCGCAGGGCGGAATGGAAATGCTCCGTGCAAAGGTTTCCTGCGAAGCCGAGAGGTTCACAAAGGAAAGCTGGAATTGCACGGAGCTGTCAAAGTAGTTCAGGAAATCGCACCACGCCTCAAAGATGGCGGTCTTGTCCTCATTCTGCGAGAGCTGGTAGTTGATGTCCTGATACTGGATCGTTTTGGTGTAGCGCGTGTCGGTCACACGGCAAATACCGTCCGGCCACATACGCTGATACGGGATGCTGTCCTGCGCCGATTTTTCTTTCTTATCCGTTCGGTTCGCTCTTGCGATGGCGGCTTCGATCTGTTTTCGTTCGGCGCGGGTCAGCTTTTTCTTTTCGGACAATTTGATACACCTCCCGGTCTAACTGGTTTTGCCGCTCCAAAACGGCATAGAAATTGTTGGTCTTATACGGGCGCTGCTTTGGCCTCTGAAAGCACACGCGGTAGATGTTTCGGATGACGACCTCCAACGGCTGACCGTTCTTTTCATACATGGCGAACAGCATAGCCGGGATCATCACCACCATCATCACCATGGCGGCGGGGCTGGTGCCGATGCTGCCCTTGAGCAAGAAGAAAAGCGGTACGCCGATGAGCGCGCCGCTTCCGAAGCAGATGAGCTGTCGTTTCGTGAGGTTGAACAGCACCTTGGTTTTTACTTTGGTTAAGTCCTTTGGGACGTTGACATAGGCCATAGAAATCCCCCTTTACAAGAGCTTTTCATATCGAAGTTTCATCTGCGCCGGGTACAAAGCGGAGGCGGGCTTGCGGCTGCCTGTCCAGCATTTGCCGCCTGCCAAGCCTGCGCAGTTCCAACCAGCGGCGCGGAGACTGCTGCCGCTCTCGCTATCCAGCGTATAGGTGATGATCTTGCGGTATCCCATTGCCTTTGCCGCCCGCGCGGATGCGGCATAAAGGATGCTGCAAGCGTTCTTCTCACCGGTGGTGCAAAGGCGATTGACCTCCAATGTCCAGCCATCATCCAGATACCGGCTCACAGGACGGCCTACGATTGCAACACCGACAAGCTCTCCATCCTTGGCACAGCCGATGGAAAACTTATGCCCAGCAGTTGCCTTATGGTGCCGGTGATGCGAATTGACAAATGCGTTCGCTGTTGCAAGCGCGACGGGCGTGAGTGTCAGCATGGTATCACCCCCGTTAATGTGCATTGAACACGGACTTGGCAAGGCTGCTGGTTTTGAACAGGCAGAAGCACAGCAGCACCGTGTAGCCC
>OJKC01001788.1_pt1 | contig 12645 bp, 10 predicted proteins | sample 1596401 | NCBI WGS metagenome assembly OJKC01 (sample SAMEA4350162, study PRJEB24818) | metagenome | biome: human; feature: gut; material: faeces | place: Denmark | collected 2013-09 | reverse complement strand
CTCAGAAATGGTCAGCTTCGTAACACAGGATAATTTTCTGTTCCGCTGCTCCATTATGGAGAATATACGTCTCGGCAATCCGTCTGCAACCGATGAACAGGTAAAAGAAGCTGCAAGAAAAGCCTGCTGTGAGGAATTTATTGAGAAGCTTCCACAGGGCTATAATACCCCTGCTGGTGAGGCAGGTAAGCGTTTATCCGGCGGAGAGAAGCAGAGAATCGGGATTGCCAGAGCATTTTACATGACGCGCCATTCGTGCTTCTTGATGAGCCGACAAGTAATAAAGTCGAGACAGAATAGACTTGAAAAATGTATCTTAAAAGGGCAAAATATACTCGTATTATTTCATTGATTAAAGGTAAGAAAGAAGGATAGATATGGGACACGAACTTACTAAGAATGATATCAAAAAGATGGAAGAAGAGATTGAGTACAGGATACATGAGGTAAGAAAGGCTGCACTTGATGATGTCAAGGAGACAAGGGCTCAGGGGGATTTAAGTGAGAATTTCGAGTATCATGCAGCGAAAAGATTTAAGAATAAGAATGAAAGCAGAATAAGATATCTGCAGAGAACGATTAAGAATGCGACTGTTATTGATGATTCATCAGCAGATGATGAGGTTGGCGTTAATAATACGGTTGAGGTATTGTATGAGGATGATGAAAGTACTGAGACTATTAAGATTGTTACTACAATCAGAGCTGATTCATTAAGCGGTATGATCAGCATAGAGTCGCCTCTTGGCAAGGCTCTTCTTGGGCATAAGAAGGGTGACAGGGTGCTTGTACAGGTTAATCCACAGGTTGAATATTATGTTGTTATCAAGAGTATATCTAATACTGATGATTCTGATGATAATATAACAAGTTATTAATAAATAAAAAAACATATTATTAAGTTGACATAATGGCGGCATACTTATATAATCTTAGTATACATTTGTTTGTATAAGATTATTATAAGGGGTGCCGCTTTTGCAGTTTAATGAAGCACAGATTCAGGCTATACAACATAATACAGGACCGTGCATGGTAATTGCAGGACCGGGTTCTGGAAAGACCACGGTTCTTACACACAGGGTAAGATATCTGATTGAAAGGTACGGCGTTAATCCATCAGATATTCTTGTTATTACATTTACTAAGGCTGCTGCTGAACAGATGAAGCTTAAGTTTAAGGGGTTGTCAGAGGGCAGAAACTCTGCAGTGACGTTTGGCACATTTCATGCAGTATTTTTTACAATACTTAAGGCAGCATATAATTATTCTGCACACTGTATTATTAAGCCGCAGATACAGCATGAATTCGTGAAAGACCAGATGTGCAGGCTTGAACTGGAGTATGATGATGAGAAGGAAGCTGTAGCTGGTGTTTTATCTGAGATAAGCTGTGTTAAGGGTGAAGCTGTTAATATAGATGAATATGAGAGCAGATGTATTCCACCACAGAGTTTTAGAATAATGTATAGGGCATATGATGATATGCTTGTAAGAAAACATCTGATTGATTTTGATGATATGATTGTACAGTGCCGCGAGCTTCTGATGCAGAGGGAGGATTACAGGAGGGCCTGGCAGAATAAATATAAATACATTCTGATAGATGAATTTCAGGATATTAATAAGGCACAGTTTGATGTTGTGAGGATTCTTGCTGATAGATACAGAAATCTTTTCGTGGTTGGGGATGATGACCAGAGTATATATGGATTCAGGGGTTCTGCTCCACAGATAATGTTAGATTTCAATAAGTATTATAGTGATGCAGTAAGAATTGACATGTGTATTAATTACAGGTCAACGGGCAATATTGTGCTTGCTTCAAGGGCTGTAGCAGAGGAGAATGAGCATCGTTATTATAAAGATATAACGACGTACAATACACAAGGAGATACTGTATCTGTATATGAATTCAATAGTCTCAATGATGAGAAAGCATTTGCTGCATCTGAGATAAGAAGACTCATTGACAGCGGAATAGCTGCTGATGACATTGCAGTGTTATCAAGAACTAATGTAATTGGGAATATGTATATGTCAAGGCTTGAAAGTGACGGTATTCCATGCTGTGATTATTCGGCAGTACAGGATGCATATGAGCACTGGATAAGTAAGGATATTCTTACATATATAAGGATAGCACTTGGCAGCAGGGAAAGAATAGATTTTCTGCGGATTATTAATAAACCACTCAGATATATAACACGTTCATATATTACACAGCCGGCAGATATTAACGCATTGAAGAGATGCTGTGAGGGAAATGAACAGATGAGTAAACAGGTGGAAAAGCTGGTGTCTGATATTAATATAATAAGAAATATGTCTCCATTTGCGGCGGTTAATTATATAAGAAAGGGCATTGGCTATGATGAATATATAAGGGATTATATATATGAACATAAGGCTGATAAGGAAGAATTATATAATGTGCTTGATGAACTGACCCACAGGGCATCTCGGTATATGAGCCTTTCGCAATGGCTTGATGGAATTGCGGAATATCTTAAGCAATGTAATACTCAGCGTAGGAACAGCACGATGGAAGGCGTGCATATGCTTACAATGCATGGCTCTAAAGGGCTTGAATATAAGATTGTGATGGTGATGGATGTATGTGAGGGAATAATACCGTATAATAAGGCGGTTTTAGACGAGCAGATAGAAGAGGAGAGAAGGCTTTTTTATGTTGCTATGACAAGGGCAAAAGAAAAGTTGTATCTTCTGTACCCCAAGCAGAGATACAACAAAGATACAACCCGTTCACGCTTTATAGAAGAGCTTCTTACTGCTCGTTATCCTCTTCTTCGTACAGATCTTCATACTCCATAGCATCTAATTCTTCGTCAAATGCTTCAGATACAAGCTCATATTCTTCATCAGATTCAATATTCTCAAGTACAGGTTCGTTGTCGCCTTCAACCTTGTATCTGTAAAGATATACCTCATCGTTGTCTGCAGCTTCACCCTCAAGTGGAAGAAGTGCGATATAGTCGTTATCTCCAGCAGGGAATATGCGTATTATTGCACATTCACATTCTGTGTTATCGTCAAGCATAAGAGTTACTGTGTTATATTCCTGATTATTATTCTCCATAATGTCTCCGTTCTGCCAGTAATGGCTTTAGTATTTTCTCTACTCTAACAAATATTATGTATAAAAGCAATGAAAATAAAGAAAAAACACTTGCTATTTTATTATGTAAGGTGTATATTATGTATAAGTTAATAATTTAAGTCAAAGGGGACGATTTTAGCAACAACGCTAGGATTGTCCCCTTTTTGGTTAAATTAATAGCATTTACAACGAATATTATAATCTGGAGGTTCACGCCATGGATAAAATCGATAAGAAGATAATTACATTATTACAGCAGAATGCAAGAATGCCATTAAAGGCACTCGCCGAGAATGTTTTCCTTTCATCACCGGCTGTTTCAGCAAGAATTGAGAGACTTGAGAAGGAAGAGATTATTGAAGGATATGAAGTTAAGATTAATCAGTTAAAGCTGGGATATCATATAACAGCATTTATTAATCTTGAAGTTGCTCCTGTGCAGAAACCGGATTTCTATCCATTTATCAAGTCATGCCCTAATGTTGTTGAATGTAACTGTGTAACAGGCAATTATTCAATGCTATTAAAAGTTATGTTCCCAAGTACCATGGAACTTGATACATTTATCGGCCAGCTTCAGAAGTTCGGAAGAACAAGTACACAGATTGTGTTCTCAACACCTGTTGCTCCAAGAGGTATTGATGTTAATCAGGAGATGCCTACAGATAATTAAATTCATCAAAAGTTCATAATTATTTAACCTATTAACACTGTCAGACACTTGCTGTTCTGGCAGTGTTTTTGTTATAATTATCTGAGTTTAAATTTCGTGTTACGAGGAGGTATTATGAGTAAGGCTTCAGATATATTAGATAATGTAAGTAAGGTGATTGTGGGTAAGAGAAATGTTTCAGAACTTGTTCTGACAAGTATTATTGCTGGTGGACATGTTCTTCTTGAAGATGTTCCAGGTACAGGTAAGACTATGATGGCGAAAGCATTTGCAAAGAGCATTGATGGACAATTTTCAAGAATTCAGTTTACACCAGATCTGCTTCCTTCAGATATTACAGGTGTGCATGTGTTTAACCAGAAAGAGGGGGAATTCGTATTCAGAAGAGGTCCGGTATTCGCTAATGTTATTCTTGCAGATGAGATTAACAGGGCAACACCTAGAACACAGTCAGCATTGCTTGAATGTATGGAGGAACATCAGGTTACTGTGGATGGTGAATATTCTAAGTTAGAAGAACCGTTTGTTGTAATTGCAACACAGAATCCTATTGAGACAGCAGGAACTTATCAGCTTCCTGAGGCACAGCTTGACAGATTCCTTATGAAGATTAACATGGGATATCCAGAGAAAGATGATGAGGTACTTATTCTTAACAGATTCTTAAAAGAAGATCCTTCTAAAGAACTTTCAACAGTTGCAACGTGTGAAGATATTGTTGCAATGAAAGAAGATGCGAAAAATGTATATGTTCACCCGGTGCTTATTGATTATATTGTTGAACTGGCAAGGATGACAAGACAGCAGGATAATGTATCAATCGGTGTAAGCCCGAGAGGAACTCTTGGTATGCTCAATGCGGCGAGAGCATATGCGTATGTTGCAGGCAGAGATTATGTTGTACCAGAGGACATCAAGATACTTGCACCTGTAGTATGGGCACATAGAATTGTGTTACAGACAGGTTACATGAATATGGATAATAAAGAACAGATTATAGAACATGTTGTTAATAACACAGCAGTTCCTACTGAAGATTGGAAAAGATAATGAATGTATTATTGATGCTTATTGGTGTACTTATAGTATATCTGGCAATTAAGCTTGTATTTCGTTATAACTGGAATAAGGGGCTGGGTGTCGCTCTTGAATTTGAGAAAAAGCATGTTGTAAATGGCGAAACAGTTAATGTTGTTGAGGTTATATCCAACGAAAAACGTCTGCCGCTGCCATGTGTGAATCTTAAGTTTCAGGTGGACAGGGAACTTGAATTTCCTGGAACAGATACTAATTCAAGTGTGTCGGACCTTACATACCGCAATGATGTGTTCTCATTTCTGGCTAATCAGAGAATTACAAGAAGAATTCCTGTTAAATGCAATCACAGAGGTGTGTTCAAAATATCAGGCGTACAGCTTACATTTGCCGGACCATTTATGAATGAGATTAATGTTCTCAAAGTGGGTAGTACCTGTGAGATAACAGTTTATCCTAAGACTGTGGATAGTAAGATGTTCAGCTTTATAAGAAGCAGAATATCAGGAGAAGCAGAACGTAAGAAATATATGCTTGAAGATCCATTTGTGTTCAGAGGAATAAGAGATTATACAAGCAACGACAGCCTAAAGAATGTGAACTGGAAGGCAACAGCGAGAACAGGTAATCTGTGTGTTAATGAATATAATGAGTCAGTCAGCCGTAATGTATGTATTCTTCTTAATCTTGAGGATGATGGAATGCTTACATATGATTCGGTTAATGAAGAAGCAATAAGTCTTGCAGCTTCTGTGGCGGAAGAATTCATCAGACAGGGAATTAATGTCTCTCTTATTAGTAATGCATGTGATGTTGACACAAAGGAAGCAGTTGGTATAAGAGAAGGAGCAGGAGTTGGACATCTTGGAAGTATTAATACTGTACTTGCAAGAATGGATTTAAAGCTTGAAAAAGAAGAGTTTGCAGCGCTTATTAACAGAACATTTATAGAAAATGTTTCTGTCCAGAGTAGTGACAACAGTGTATATGTTGTTATATCAGCGAGCAGAAGAAAGAAGCTGCAGCAGACTATGCAGAAGTTTGAGAAAAAGTATGGACAGGTTATATGGATTGTTCCATATATGACTGGTGGAGAATACAGCCTTGATTATTGTGGTATCAGACCAGAGGGCTGGGAAGTGAAATAAGTTTATCAGGAGATAACATATGAATGAGTCTGGACAAGTTTATAATTATAATAAACTGAGAACAATAAGAACATTGACAGATATAATAAGCCAGTGTATTGTAGCGTTCGCATTTTCTGCATTTGTTATATTGGGACTTACGAATAAATCTGACAGTTATATTATTGCAACACTGCTTATGGCAGTTCCGGTTATTATAACTTATGCGGCAAGAAAGAATATACATAAGAATTTTCTATTTATGCTGATTCATGCTGCTTTGCTTATAACAGCCATTATAATTGGTAATGGAGATGCAGAGTCTACAGCATATTTTGTAAGTGTACTTGCTGTGTGTATAAGGTCTGTAAGCATAAGAGTGGCTAATGCAAGAAAAACTGAATATATGAATGAACCGCTTTATGGGAATCAGTTTGCTGATGTAACTCAGGAAGACAAGAAAGCTGCCTTGCAGGCAGGAGAGAGAATGTCACCTCTGTATTGTCTGGTTATGGTCGCAGGAAGTCTTTATGGCGGTTCAGCAGGCAACAGACTGCTTGTTAACTATGAAACAGTATTATTTGTGCTGTTTGTTCTGCTTGCTTTTCTTGCTAACCAGTTAAAAGAGCTTAATTCTCTGTTTATAAGTAATGCTGGCAAATCAGAATTTCCTGCTGAGAGAATTACAGGAATTAACATGATAATGGTCATGGTTGTGTCAGGACTTATGATTCTTGGCATGATTCTGTTCTATAGTGGGGATTATGGCAATATATTTACACTGATTGGTTCAGGTTTTGTAGCAGTTGTAAGGATAGTGCTGAAGCTGTTCTTAAGACTTATAAGAGAGAAAGAAGAAGTCTCTACGATGCCCGAAGATTCCGTGAATCCAGTCACTGATGATGATGTGGTAAATGGAGATAACGACCTTGCATTTACTGATAATCCTGTTATGAGTGCATTATTTACAGCATTTGCAATAGTTCTTGTAATTGCACTTGTTGTATTTATTGTCTATATGATTATCAGATATGCCAAGAATTTCAAAAAGTCACAGGATAATAATGGTGATGAGATTGAATTCATTGGCAATGACAGAAGAACAGAAGCAAGGATAAAGAGACGTCAGAGAGCAGAAGAAGCTAAGAATATGCCTGTTAATATGCAGTACAGGAAGGCATTCAGAAAAGCAGCAATAAAATCATCAAAGGCAGCCAGGGATTCGGATGGTAAATCACTTGAGAATATGCAGCCACAGGATATAACAATAAACAGAATAACTGACGATGCTGATGCTGCAGACAGAATTACAGCAAGTTATGAGAAAGCAAGATATTCTGATAAGAATATTTCCAAAGAAGAACTTGAATTTATGCTTGACTTTATAAAAAATGACAAGTATAATAAGCGTACATAATAAGTAAATGCTGTGAAGAGGACTATTAGATAGGAACCAGAGTCAGAGAACTGCCGGGTGGTGCGAGGCAGTCGAAGGAACTTATTGAACTCGCCTTGGAGCTGCTACCTGAAATCATTATGAGAAGTAGGAGTAGCCGGAAGCCAACCGTTATAGTGGACAGAATATAATGCAATATGCACGTATTCGGTGAGAGCGCAATTATTAATTGCGAATAAGAGTGGTAACGCGTGAGATTATATCTTTCGTCTCTTAGAGGTTAAGGCCTTTGGAGATGAAAGATTTTTTTTGTATAATTTACTTATTATGCTAATATAATTAATATATCAGGAGGATAATGCAATGTTTGATTACAGACAGTATAAGAGAGGTTATTTTATGCCACCGGTTGAGTGTAACGACTGGGTAAAGAAGGAGTATATTGACAAAGCACCAGTATGGTGTTCAGTGGATTTAAGAGATGGTAATCAGGCTTTAGTTGAGCCTATGAGTCTTGATGAAAAGCTTGAATTCTTTAATAAGCTTATTAAGGTTGGATTTAAGGAAATTGAGATTGGTTTCCCGGCAGCATCAGAGACAGAGTATGAGCTTTGCCGTACACTTATTGAGAAGAATATGATTCCTGATGATGTTACAATCCAGGTTCTTACCCAGGCAAGACCACATATTATTAAGAAGACATTTGAAGCCGTAAAGGGTGCTCCGAGAGCAATAGTTCATGTATACAATTCTACTTCATTAGCACAGAGAGAACAGGTATTCAAGAAGTCTAAGGAAGAAGTTAAGCAGATTGCTATTGAAGGTGCTAAGTTATTAAAGGAACTTGCTGAAGCTGATGGAGGAAACTTCCTTTTTGAATACAGTCCAGAGAGCTTTACAGGAACAGAACCAGAGTATGCACTTGATGTATGCAACGCTGTTGTTGATATCTGGCAGCCAACACCTGATAAGAAATGTATCATCAATCTTCCTGCTACAGTTGAGATGTCACTTCCACATGTATTTGCAAGCCAGATTGAATATATGTCTAAGTACATGCACAACAGAGAGAATGTTATTATTTCTCTTCATCCACATAATGACCGTTCGACAGGTGTTGCTGATGCAGAGTTAGGACTTCTTGCAGGAGCAGACAGAATTGAGGGAACACTTTTTGGTAATGGTGAGAGAACAGGTAATGTAGATATTATTACACTTGCGATGAATATGTATATGCAGGGTGTTAATCCTGAACTCAATCTTTCTGATATGCCACATCTTGCAGAAGTATTTGAAAGACTTACACAGATGAAGATTGATGACCGTCATCCATGGTGCGGTAAGCTTGTATTTGCAGCTTTCTCAGGTTCACATCAGGATGCTATATCTAAGGGAATGCATTACAGAATTGAAAATGATCCTAATAAATGGACAGTTCCATATCTTCCAATTAATCCGGAAGATGTAGGACGTACATATGATTCAGATGTTATAAGAATTAACAGCCAGTCTGGTAAGGGTGGTGTTGCTTATGTTCTTGAACATAACTATGGAATGGTTGTTCCTAAGGCTATGAGAGAAGATCTGGGTTATGCTGTCAAAGATGTATCAGATGTTAATCATAAGGAGCTTTCAGCAGATGAAGTGCTTGAGATATTTGAGAAGAGATATAAGAAATATACACCAGTATTCAAGATTTCTGAAGTGCATTTCAAGCAGATTAATGGAATCCAGACTGTTGTGACTATTGATGAGAATGGTAAGAAATGCAATGTTGAAGATGGCGGTAATGGTCGTCTTGATGCTGTAAGTAATGCTCTTGCCAGTCACTTTGGAAAGCCTTGTGATATCTTCTGTTATGAAGAACATTCATTAAAGAAGGGCTCTGATTCTAGTGCCATTGCATATGTTGGTATTACAGGAGAGGATGGAAAGAATTACTTTGGTATTGGTATTGACCATGATATCATCAGAGCTTCTATTGATGCGTTAGAGTCAGCTATGAACAGAAGCCTTGAAGCATAATATTTAAATTGAATAATGTGTAATATAACCCATGTCCGGAACGTATACTAGAATGATACTGATTCAGGATATGGGTTGTTTTATTAATGTAGAATAAAAAACCCCCAAAAAGGGGGAGCAGTACTTTGGTACTAATGCTATTATACGCTGAGAGAGGGAAATATAGTTAAGGGGAAACTATTGGTTCAGACATTTTTGGAGGGATAGTAATGCTTTTTAGAAAACGATTAAGTGGTTTGGATGCAAAGATTAAGAAAACTGCAGTTGGAGTTCTTTTGGTTGCAATAGTTGCAGGTTCTGTGTTTGCTGGTACGTCTTTAAGAGCTGGCGCATATTCAAAAACACAGGATGTCCTTAATGAATTATTAGGAGCAGCAAAACCTTACGGTGTAGTTGCTGAAGAATTTAAGAATGGTAATCACAATCAGACATGTTTCGCGACTAACAAGCTTGTAATAACAGATCAGTGGATGAGTGCATGGCTTGATATGAGCGTTGGAACAACATATATCAAGAGTTTTGATAATTCTGGTTCATCAGAGGTTAATGTGGATAGGAATGCATTTAATAATCTTGTACTTGGAACTGATTATGATTATGAACCCAGAGAGAATAAATATTATATTAAAGATGCTGACGGAAAAAGAACAGGTGCTGTTATTAATGTTGCTAACTGCAAGGATACAATCAATGTTTATTATGCAGAGGATTATATGGATGTAACTGCAGCACTTGATAATGTATACGATAATTTCAAGGCGTATGTAGATACACCAGATTCGGAGGCTGATATAGTTATTGGTGCTTATGATGATAGAAAGATTGATCTTGCTTCATTTAAGAATAAGCAGATTGTAGTGGTAAATATGTATGCTAATAATTATATTGACTGGCAGGGAAAAGAAGTTTCATCTTATTATGGAGAAGGACAGCTCAACATAACAAATAAAGCACAGGGACAGTTTGTTATCATTAATCTGCTTGGCGGTGATGGTGATGCAGACATTAAAAGATTCAGCATTAATGGAAAGAATACAGGCGGATTAACAGATGTTGATGTATCAGACACGGTTATTTTCAATGCTGTTAATGTAACTGGTAATATTAATATAGGTGAGGTATGTGGTATAGTTGTTGCACCAAAAGCAGATATTACTTTAACATCTACATGTAATGGAAGAGTAATTTCTAAGTCATTTGTTAATGTCAATGGACAAATGCATTTTATATCAGATAATCAACAGCAGGAGACGACACAAAAGGAAACAACATCTGTAGCACAGTCTTCAGCAGAAACAACAAAGTCAGAAGAGACAACAACTGCACAGGGAACAACAAAGTCAAACGAGACAACAACTGCACAGGAAACAACAAAGTCAAACGAGACAACAACTGCACAGGAAACAACAAAGTCAAACGAGACAACAACTGCACAGGAGACAACAAAGTCGAATGAGACAACAACTGCGCAGGCGACAACAAAGTCGAACGAGACAACAATAGCGCAGGAGACAACAAAGTCGAATGAGACAACAGTTGATGCTGGTAAGGAAACTAAGCCGACAAAACCAGAATCAAACGAAACAACAGCTGTTAATGAGACAACAAAGTCAAATGAAACAACAGTAGATTCTAATAAACAGACAAAAGAACATACAACTTCATCAACCCAGGTCACAAAGAAGACTGGTGAAGTTGCAGGAGATGAAGAATTAGTTACAGGAAAAGAAGATGAGACTGTTGATGGCTCAAGAGTCAGAAAAGCTGGTGAAGTTGCGGCTGATGAAGAGGTTGTAAAGACTGGTGACAATAATCATGTATGGGTATATATTGTGATTCTTGTAGCAGCAGCTGTTATTTCTGGAACTGTTATTGTGATAAGCAAAAAGAGCAATAAAAGATAATAAATGTTCATGATATCAGAGAGGCACAGCAGTAATGTTGTGCCTTTTTTATTGGGGTGGTATTGAAGCACTCTGCTTTTTTATGCTATAATGCAATATGTATGAGTCGAAGTAGGCTTTGAACACAAAATACAGTGAAGAACAAGGAGATGGAAGTTTTATGAAACATTTGATACTTGCATCGGGTTCACCAAGACGAAGAGAATTAATGAGTCAGGTAGGACTTGATTTTACTGTTGTTACAAGTGATGCAGATGAGAATATTAAAGAGATGGAGCCTGAAGATTATGTAAGAGAATTATCTTCTATTAAGGCACAGTCTGTATTAGAGCAATATGCAGATAAAGATGATTCTGTAATCGTTATAGGTGCAGATACTATTGTTTATCATAAAGGAGAGATTCTTACCAAGCCTAAGGATGAAGAGGATGCATTCAGAATTCTTAAGTCTTTAGAAGGTCAGATACATCAGGTGTATACAGGTGTAACTATATGCAGCACACATAAGAATGTAAGTTTTTATGAAAAGACTGATGTGTGGGTATATGATATGACTGATGAGGAAATCAGGGATTACATAAGCACAGGAGAGCCTATGGATAAGGCTGGTGCATATGGTATTCAGGGAAAATTCGCAGCATACATTAAGGGTATTGAAGGCGACTATAATAATGTTGTCGGTCTGCCTGTTGCAAGACTTGTACATGAGCTTAAAACATTTTAAGGAGAAAATATATGGTTAAATTCGTAGCAAGTGACCTTGATGGGACATTGCTTCTTAACGGAGCACAGAGCGTCGATGAATCTACGATACAGTATATCAATAAACTTGTTGATAAAGGCGTTATATTTGCACCGGCTAGTGGCAGGCAGATAACGAGTCTTAAGAGACTTTTTGGGGCTGTCAGTGATAAGCTTGCATATATTGCAGAGAATGGTGCACTTGTGGAATACAAGGGTGAAACTATTGGAAAGACTGCGATGGATAGGAAGCTTGCGTTAGAGATAATTGAGGATGTAATTGAACAGCCTAATTGTGAGGTGCTTGTATCAGGAGAACATACGTCATATATTAAGCCTAAGTCTCAAGAATATTATTACAGGATGACCAAGGTGGTCAATTATCATACTACATTAGTTGATAAGTTCACAGACATTGACGAGGATATATTAAAGATAGCTGTGTGTGATATGACAGGAATTAAGAACTCTAAAGAACATTTTATTAACAAATGGAGTGATAAGGCTTCAGTACTTGTATCGGGAGAACTTTACTTAGACCTTATGGACACTAATGTTAATAAAGGAAGAGGAATTGAGCAGGTTCAGCAGTATTTTGGACTAAAACCTGAACAATGCATGGC
>OJKC01001787.1_pt1 | contig 12656 bp, 8 predicted proteins | sample 1596401 | NCBI WGS metagenome assembly OJKC01 (sample SAMEA4350162, study PRJEB24818) | metagenome | biome: human; feature: gut; material: faeces | place: Denmark | collected 2013-09 | reverse complement strand
CGCGCATGTCGAAGCCGGTCTCCTCGTCGTCGAAGTTCTGGCGCATGTCGATCTCGTTGCCGTCCTTGTCCTGGACCACGACGTCCAGACCCAGGGACTGCAGCTCCTTCAGCATGACGCGGAAGGACTCGGGGATGCCGGGCTGCGGGATGGGCTCGCCCTTGACGATGGCCTCGTAGGTCTTGACACGGCCCTCGACGTCATCGGACTTGACGGTCAGGATCTCCTGCAGGGTGTAAGCAGCACCGTAAGCTTCCAGTGCCCAGACTTCCATTTCGCCGAAGCGCTGGCCGCCGAACTGGGCCTTGCCGCCCAGAGGCTGCTGGGTGACCAGAGAGTAGGGGCCGGTGGAACGTGCATGGATCTTATCATCGACCAGGTGATGCAGCTTCAGGTAGTACATATAACCGACGGTAACGCGGTTGTCGAACTTCTCACCGGTGCGGCCGTCGTAAACGGTGGTCTTGCCGTCGCGGTCCAGCTCGATCTTGGAGAAGTCGATGATGTGGCCCTTCTCGCCCATGATCTTGGGCAGCTTGGTGGGATAGGCAGGCGCATTCTCGCCGTGCCACATCTCGCGGGCGGTATCGAAGGTATCGCCGATATCGTTCTCACGGGCGGAGTCGAAGACGGGGGTCATGACCTTGATGCCGCATGCCTTGGCAGCGTAGCCCAGGTTGACTTCCAGCACCTGACCGATGTTCATACGGGAAGGAACGCCCAGGGGGTTCAGCACGATATCCAGCGGGGTGCCGTCGGGCAGGTAGGGCATGTCCTCCTGCGGCAGAATGCGGGAAACGACACCCTTGTTGCCGTGACGGCCTGCCATCTTATCACCGACGCTGATCTTGCGCTTCTGGGCGATATAGCAGCGGACGACCTCGCGCACGCCGGGCTGCAGCTCGTCGCTGTTCTCCGGGGTGAACACCTTGACGTCCACGATGATGCCGTATGCGCCATGGGGCACACGCAGAGAGGTATCACGCACTTCGCGTGCCTTCTCGCCGAAGATGGCGCGCAGCAGGCGCTCCTCGGCGGTCAGCTCGGTTTCGCCCTTCGGGGTGACCTTGCCGACCAGGATATCACCGCTCTTGACCTCGGCACCGATGCGGATGATGCCGCGCTCGTCCAGATCCTTCAGCGCATCCTCCGAAACGTTGGGGATGTCGCGGGTGATCTCCTCGGGTCCCAGCTTGGTGTCGCGGGACTCGGTCTCGTATTCTTCAATATGAATGGAGGTGTACACATCCTCGCGGACGATCTTCTCGTTCAGCAGGACGGCGTCCTCGTAGTTGTAGCCTTCCCAGGTCATGAAGCCGATCAGAGCGTTCTTGCCCAGAGAGATCTCGCCGTTGCGCATTGCAGGGCCGTCGGCCAGCACCTGACCGGCCTTGACGGTCTCGCCCACTTCGACGATGGGGCGCTGGTTGATGCAGGTGCCTGCGTTGGAGCGGGCAAACTTGACCAGAGGATAATCCTCCAGCTCACCCTTGTTGTTGCGGACAACAACGTGGTCGGCATCCATCTTCTCAACGATACCGTCGTTCTTGGCCAGAACAGCGGTGCCGGAGTCGGTAGCTGCCTTGTACTCCATACCGGTAGCCACGATGGGCTGCTGGGTGACCATCAGAGGCACTGCCTGGCGCTGCATGTTGGAACCCATCAGAGCACGGTTACAGTCATCGTTCTCCAGGAAGGGGATGCAGGCGGTAGCGACAGAGACCATCATTCGCGGAGAAACGTCCATGTAATCGACTTTCTCTGCGTCGATTTCCAGGATCTCGTCGCGGCGGCGGGCAGAAACGCGGGGACGGATGAAGTGCTTGCCTTCGTCCAGCGGCTCGTTGGCCTGTGCGACGACGTATTCATCCTCGACATCTGCGGTCATATATTCGACCTCGTCGGTAACGACCTGGTCGATCAGACGGCCGTTCTCGTCGTAGGTCTTCTTCACCTTGCGGTACGGAGCTTCCACGAAGCCGTACTCGTTGATCTTGGCGTAAGATGCCAGATAGGAGATCAGACCGATGTTGGGGCCTTCAGGAGTCTCGATGGGGCACATACGGCCGTAGTGGCTGTAGTGAACGTCGCGGACCTCGAAACCTGCGCGGTCACGGCTCAGACCGCCGGGGCCCAGAGCAGACAGACGGCGCTTGTGGGTCAGCTCCGCCAGGGGGTTGTTCTGGTCCATGAACTGGGACAGCGGAGAAGAACCGAAGAACTCCTTGATGGCAGCCACCACAGGGCGGATGTTGATCAGAGCCTGCGGAGTGATGACGCTCTGATCCTGGCTCTGCAGGGTCATGCGCTCACGGATGACGCGCTCCATGCGGGAGAAGCCGATGCGGAACTGGTTCTGCAGCAGCTCACCGACGCTGCGGATGCGGCGGTTGCCCAGGTGGTCGATATCATCGGTGGTGCCGATGCCGTGGCCCAGGCCGTTCAGGTAGTTGATGGAAGACAGGATGTCGGCAACGGTGACGGTGCGGCCGATCAGCTGGTCGTGGTTGCGGCGCAGCATTTCCTTCTGTTCTTCCACGTCAGAGGTGGTGTCCAGGATCTTCTTGATCTCGTCGAAGGAGCAGCGCTCGTTGATGCCGCACTCCTTCACGTCGAAGGAGAAGAAGCCCTGTGCGTCCACGCAGCCGTTGGTGATGACCTTGACCTTCTTGGCCTCCTCCTTCAGAGAATCCTCGATCTTCAGCACGACCAGATTCACACCGGCGTTGTCCGCCTTCTCGGCCATCTCGCGGGTGATCTTGGCACCGGCCTCGATCAGCAGCTCGCCGGTCAGCGGAGCCACCACATTCTCAGCGGCCACATGGCCGGTGATGCGGCGGGCCAGAGACAGCTTCTTGTTCATCTTGTAGCGGCCGAAACGAGACAGGTCGTAACGGTGCGGGTCGAAGAACAGCATGTTGATCTGGCTGGTAGCGGACTCCACCGTGGGAGGCTCGCCCGGGCGCAGCTTGCGGTAAACTTCCAGCAGGCCTTCGTCCTGGTTCTTGGTGGTATCCTTCTCCAGGGTGGCGAGGATGCGCTCGTCGTCGCCGAAGAAGTTCAGGATGTCCTCGTTGGTGGAAAGGCCCAGTGCACGGCACAACACGGTGACGGGCAGCTTGCGGTTCTTATCAATGCGGACATAGAACACGTTGGAAGCATCGGTCTCGTACTCCAGCCATGCACCGCGGTTGGGGTTCATGGTGGCGCTGTACAGGTCGTTGCCCACCTTATCCTTGGCATCGCCGTAGAAAACGCCGGGAGAACGGACCAGCTGGCTGACGATGGCGCGCTCTGCACCGTTGATCACAAAGGTGCCGGCATCGGTCATCAGCGGGAAATCGCCCATGAAGATCTCCTGATCCTTCACCTCGCCGGTCTCCTTGTTCAGCAGACGGGCGGTGACGCGCAGGGGAGCCGCATAGGTCACGTCGCGCTCTTTGCACTCCTTGATGCTGTACTTCGGCTCCTTGTCCAGGCGGAAGTCCACAAAGCTCAGTGCCAGATTGCCGGTGTAGTCCTCAATGGTGCCGATGTCGTGGAAGACCTCTTTCAGGCCTTCGTCCAGGAACCACTGATACGAGTTCTTCTGAACCTCGATCAGGTTCGGCATACTGATGACTTCGTCGATGTGGGAGAAGCTCATGCGCTCGGTTTTGCCGAGCTTGACGGGCTTGACTTTCATCATAAAATCAACCACTCCTTACTTTTATACTCTACGGGATGTCGTATACACGGGTCAAATTTGAGCAGACACACATAATTCGACCCGCGTCGAAGGGAGCGTTTCGGCGTTTTTCACAAACTTTCCGGTTTGACCCTTCCAGCTGCCGCCTGTGCACTCCCCTTTTTGGCGCACTAGTCCATTATGTGATACTAATGCAGTATACACCCTAAAAGTCTTGCTGTCAAGCCATTTTTCAGATTTTCACCGAAATAAATTTATTTTTCCATTCATTTTCGCACGCCCGGAAACGTGTAGCATATTGCCGTTTTAGGGCTTGATTTTTTTATTTTGCACGTTCCTGTTCATAATCGCCTTGTGCAATTTGTCTATCTTTGCTCTTGTGTTTTGGAGTATGACTTTTCTACCGACATCCACAGCCCGCAGGCCGGATATGCCGTTGTCCCCTACAGCCCCTTCTCGTGAAAAAGCAGCTCAGAAAAGCCCGCAGGCTTTTCTGAGCTGCAAATATAAAAAATAAATTTTCCGCTATTGATTGCCAGAGCGCACGCGGCGGCAATTAAAATCGTCATTCATCCAGATAATCCCGCAGGCGCTTTGCCCGGCTGGGGTGCCGCAGCTTGCGCAGAGCCTTTGCTTCGATCTGCCGCACCCGCTCCCGCGTCACGTTGAACTCCTTCCCCAGTTCTTCCAGCGTGCGGGCGCGGCCGTCTTCCAGTCCGAACCGCAGGGTGATGACCCGCTCCTCCCGGGGCGTCAGGCTCTTGAGCACGTTCAGCAGTTCCCGGCGCAGCAGCTGCCGCCCGGCTTCGTCCACCGGGACGCCTGCTTCCTCATCCTGGATGAAGTCCTCCAGATGGGCGTCTTCTTCCTCGCCCACCGGTGTTTCCAGGCTGATGGGGTCCTGTGCCAGCTGCAGCAGCTCCCGCACGCGGTCCGGCTCCATCTCCAGCTGCACGGCGATCTCCTCTGCGGTGGGCTCCCTGCCGTTTTTGCGCAGCAGCTCACCCGCCGCCTTTTTCACCCGGTTGATGCTCTCCACCAGATGCACCGGGATGCGGATGGTCCTGCCCTGATCCGCGATGGCCCGGGTGATGGCCTGCCGGATCCACCAGGTGGCATAGGTGGAGAACTTGAAGCCGCGCTCCGGCTCAAACTTCTCCGCTGCCTTCATCAGGCCGAGGTTCCCCTCCTGGATGAGGTCCAGGAACGGCAGTCCCCGGCCCACATAGCGCTTTGCCACCGACACCACCAGCCGCAGGTTCGCCTCGCTCAGGGCGCGGCGGGCCTGTTCGTCCCCGGCCTGCGCGGCTCGGGCAAGGTCGGCTTCCTGCTCCGCCGTCAGCAGCGGCACCCGGCCGATCTCCTTCAAATAGGTCTTCACCGGGTCGTCCAGCGCCACGCCCTCGGCCGAAAGCTCGTGCTCCAGCTTGCCGATCTGCCCCTCGTCCAGCGGCAGCAGCTCGTCGTCGGCTTCCGCCAGATGCACGCCCCGGGCCTCCAGCGCGGTGTACAGTTCGTCCAGCTGCGCCACGTCAAAGTCCCGTTCGTCCATGGCACGGCTGAGCTGCTCCGGCGTCACGGTGTGCCGCCGGGCGTGCGCCGCCAGCTCCCGGGCCAGTTCTTCTGTCTGCGACAATTTCTGCATGATCCCTGCTCCTTTCCTCTCCTGCTCCAGCCGGAGGGGAAAGCCGGGATCATTCTTCTTGCGGCAGATTTCCCTGCTTTTTTTCGCGCATCGACTGGATAAAATCGTTCAGCTGTTCGTCGGACATTTCCGCCGCCTTCTGGGCCAGGGGCATCCCCCGGGCAATGCGGTCCAGATACAGCCGGATATCATCCGGCGTGCAGTTCACGTCGCTGTATTGTGCCGCAAGGTGGCTCAATTCATTCAAGGCTTCCTCGCTGACAAAGGCGTGCAGGGTGGTCAGGCTGATCTCGATGCCCTCCTGCCTGCAGCGAAGCATGGCCTCGTAAAGTTCTTTCTGCTGCGGCTGGATGAACCGTTCCGCAGGCAGCTGGTCCTTGACCAGGTCCAGATAGTGCGGCTCCCGCAAAATGGCCGCCAGCAGCCGCTGCTGCGCGCTGGCAATGCCCAGCGCCTTGCCTCCGCCCACACTGTAGGGCAGTTTGATCTGGTCCATCTCGCCGGAGCGCAGCACCGCGTTGTTTTTCTCCCACCGGCGCTTGCTGCCCGCCTTTTTCACGGCGGCGGCCAGCTGGGTCATGATGGCCGTTTTCGAGATGTTGGTCTCCTCGGCCAGGCGGCCCGCATACACTTCCTGCTCGGTGGGGCTGGAACGCTCGGCCAGCATGTCCACGGCGTCCTTCACATATTCCAGCCGCTGGGCATCCTGCGCCAGATCATATTTGTCCCGCAGGCGTTTGAGCCGGAAATCCAGCGCGTTGCCCACGCCGTCCAGCAAAGCCTTGAAGCGCTCAGCTCCATACTTTTTGATGTACTCGTCCGGGTCCTTCGCGCCGGGGATCTGCAGCACGCCCACCTTCACCGGGCTGTTGCGGAACATCTCCAGCGAGCGCAGGGTGGCCTTCTGGCCCGCTTCATCCGAGTCGTAGCTCAGGATGACTTCGTCCGCATACTCGCTGATGAGCCGCACCTGATCCGGCGTCAGGGCCGTGCCGCAGGCGCACACCGCCGTGTCGATGCCCGCCTGGTGCATGCTGATGACATCCATGTAGCCCTCGCACAGCACGAACCGCCGGGACGCGCTGCGCTTTGCGATCTGCAGCGCAAACACCGTCCCGGATTTGTGGTACACCAGCGTTTCCGGGCTGTTGACGTACTTCGGCTTGGAGTCGTCCAGCACGCGGCCGCCGAACGCAATGATGTTGCCGCGCAGGTCAAAGATGGGGGTCATCACCCGCCGCCAGAACAGGCAGTAGACGCGGCCGGACTGGCTGCGCTTGAACAGGCCGCTGGCGTCCAGCTCCTGCCGGTTGTAGCCCTTGTCGCGCAGGTACTGGTACAGCGCCTGGCCGTCGTCGGGCGCATAGCCCAGCCCGAACCGGACGATGGTCTTGTCGTCCAGCCCGCGGCGCCGCCAGTAGGCCCGGGCCTGCCGGGCTTCCTCCACGGTGGAGTTCAGGCAGGCGTGGAAGAAGCGGGCCGCTTCCTTGTTCATGGAGAGGATGCGGCTGCGCATCCGGCCGGTCTTGTCGTCGTCCTGGGGTTCCGGCATTCCGGCCCGGGCCGCCAGCATCTTGACGGCTTCCGTGTAGTCGATGCTGTTGATCTTGCGCACAAAGCCGATGGCATCGCCGCCTGCGCCGCAGCCAAAGCAGTAAAAGCTCTGGGTGTCCGGGTAGACGTAGAACGAGGGCGTTTTCTCGCTGTGGAACGGGCACAGCCCGCCGTACAGCCGCCCCTTGCGCTTGAGCTGCACATAGCTGCCCACCAGCTCCACGATGTCGGTGCGGCGGGTCAGTTCTTCAATGTATTCGTGTGGGATCATGGATCTTTCAAACGACCTTTCCTATTTTACAGGACATGCCACTTCTGCGGCACAAAGAGCTGTTCAAAGGTGCGGATGGCAAATTCGTCGCTCATGCCGCTGATATAATCGGTGACGGCGCGTTCCCGCCCCTCCTGATACGCCAGCTGGACATAGAAGTTGGACATCCGGTCGATGTGGTTCAGGTAGTAGTCGTACAGCTCCCCGATCACCTTATCCACCTTCTGCTCCTCCCGCTTTGCGGTCTTGTCCACATACACGGTAGCGTACATGAAATCCCGCAGGGCCAGGAAGGCTTCGTTCTCCTCCGCGCCCACCTTCACATCCCTGTCGCTGTTTTTCAGGATGCTGTTGATCATGGTGGTGATGCGGGCAGATTTCGTCTGGCCCAGCACGGCCGTGCAGTCCTTTGGCAGGATCGCCGGGTCCAGCACACCAGCACGCACCGCGTCCTCGATGTCGTGGTTGACGTAGGCGATCTGGTCTGCCATGCGCACGATGCGCCCTTCCGGGGTAGCCGCCCAGGTGCCCTTGGTGTGGGTCACGATGCCGTTGCGCACCTCCCAGGTCAGGTTGAGGCCCTCACCTTCCTTTTCCAGCTTGTCCACCACCCGCAGGCTCTGCATATAGTGCTTGAAGCCGCCCGGGCACAGCTCGTTCAGGGCCCGCTCGCCCGCGTGGCCGAAGGGCGTGTGGCCCAGATCGTGGGCCAGGCTGATGGCTTCAGTCAGGTCTTCGTTCAGCCGCAGCGCCCGGGCGATGGTGCGGGCGATCTGTGAAACTTCCAGCGTGTGGGTGAGCCGGGTACGGTAAAGGTCGCCTTCCGGCGAAAGGAACACCTGCGTCTTCTGCTTGAGCCTGCGGAATGCCTTGCAGTGCAGCACCCGGTCGCGGTCCCGCTGGAACACAGGCCGGATAGGGTCCTGTTCCTCCGGCACCGCACGGCCCCGGCTGGCGTCGCTGAAGGTCGCCCAGTCCGCAAAGGTCAGGTGCTCGATCTCCTCGGTCCGCTGTCGTACATTCATGCAGGTTCCTCCCTTCGTCCGCATTCCCCCCTTCCCTTCCGCGCAATTTCGGCACAGCCGATCCCAATTGCTGCGCCCGCGGCAATTGTAGCACATCCGGTCTGTCGAAGGGGGAAACAGTCTGTCGTTTCACAAAAAAATGCTTGCTTTTTCAGTTTGCCGCTCAGAACGGCGCATAGAACGGGTCCGACACCGTCACCTGTGCGCTGCCCCGGGTCAGCTCCCGCAGCTGTTCCAGCAGCGGGCCCTCGGTGTGCTCCGGCATCTGCCAGCACAGGGTCACCCGGTCGGTGAACTGCGGGGCCGCCTGCTTTGCGCCCGCCGCGTCGATCAGCAGCGAAGCACGCTCGTACAGCGAATAATCCACCGTGACCTGCAGCTCCACCACGCTGCGCACCGTGACCACCTCGGCATTTTCCAGTGCCCGGGCCGTGGCCGTGGTGTAGGCGCGCACAAGGCCGCCGGTGCCCAGCAGCACCCCGCCAAAGTAGCGGGTCACCACCACGATCAGGTCGGTCAGGCCGCTGTGCTGCAGCACCTCCAGCGCCGGGGTGCCTGCCGTCTTGGCCGGTTCGCCGTCATCGGAATAGCGCTCCCGGTTGCCCTCCCGCAGGCGGTAGGCATACACGTTGTGCCGCGCCGTGCGGTTGGCCGCGCGCACCTGCTCCAGGAACGCAACGGCAGCTTCCTCGCTGTCGGCAAACGAGAGCGACGCGATGAAGCGGCTCTTTTTCTCCTCATATTCTCCGGTGGCCGTGCCCCGGATGGTGCGGTAATCCTCCACAGTGGTTCCTCCTGCATCTTATTCAGAATAAGTATAACATAAATCACCATTTGTGCAAGGCAAATAACAGCCGGAAGGGGGCTATGCTTTCCCAGCTTCCCTTTCCGGCTGTTTCTTCTCATTGCTTATTGCAGCGTATGCTTTTCTCGGCGTCCGGCGCAGAAGCGTTTTGGAGCCGGTCAGTTTTCCGTTGTTTCCTTTGCAAGCTGCTGCTTCAGATAGCGCAGCTGCCCGCCGCACAGCACCACCTGCACCTCGCTGTCGGTCAGGTCCAGCACCGCTTCAAACGCAAACCCCCGGGTCTTGTCCCGCACCGTCACCCGGCGGGCGGCGATCTGCGCCCGGAAGTGCTCGATCTCCAGCACATCTTCCTGCCCGATGCGGTCATAATCGGCCGGGTCGGCAAACAGCATCGGCACGATGCCATGGTTCACCAGGTTGCCCTTGTGGATGCGGGCGATGCTTTTGGCAAGGACGCACTTCACGCCCAGATACATCGGGTTGATGGCTGCATGTTCGCGGGAGGACCCCTGCCCATAGTTCTCGCCGCCCACAAGGATGCTTTTGCCCATCGCTTTGGCCCGTTCGGCAAAGCCCGGGTCGTAGCGATGGTAGCAGTAACGGCTCATCAGCGGGATGTTGGACCGCATGCTGGAAAATTCGGCACTGGCCGGGGTGATGTCGTCGGTAGAAACATTGTCCCCGGCTTTCAGGCTGACCGGCGCTTCCAGATGGTCTGCCGGCGCTTCCGGCACGGGCAGCGGCTGAATGTTCGGCCCGCGCACGAGTTCCACCCGGGCGGCTTCTTCCGACGGCAGCGGCGGCAAAAGCATGGAGTCATCCACCAGATACTGTTCCGGCTCGTGGATCGCTGCAAGCTGTGCCACATCCGGGCCCATCACATCCTCGGCCGAGGCAAAGGTTCCGCAGATGGCCGTGGCCGCCGCGCTTTCCGGGCTGACCAGATAAATTTTCGCGTTGGGGTTGCCCGCGCGGCCTTTGAAGTTGCGGTTCGAGGTGCGCACCGCGATGCCGTTAGTGGCCGGTGTCTGCCCGATGGCACAGCATGGTCCGCAGGCGATTTCCAGCATCCGCACCCCGGCCGCCAGCAGCATATCAATGTAGCCGTCCCGCATCAATTCCCGGTAGGTCTGGCGGGACGCGATGCCGCAGGTACAGCTGACATTCTCGTTGACGTGATGTTCCCGGAACACCAGCGCCGCCCTTGCCACATCGGCATAGCTGGTGTTGGTGCAGCTGCCAATGAACACCTGCTGCACCGGCTACTTTTCCACCAGCCGCAGCGGCTTCACGTTGTCCGGCTGATGCGGGCAGGCCGCCAGCGGTTCCAGCGCAGACAGATCCAGCTCGATCACTTCATCGTACACCGCATCCGGGTCCGGCAGCAGTTCCGTGTAGGCATCGGCCCGGTGCTGTGCGGTCAAAAACTTTTTCACCTGTGCGTCTGCCGGAAAGATGGAACCGGTCGCGCCCATCTCCGCGCCCATGTTGGCGATGGTGACGCGCTGCGGCACCTCCAGCGTTTCCACGCCGGGGCCGGTATACTCATACACCTTGCCCAGGCCGCCCTTGATGCTCACCCGGCGCAGCAGTTCCAGAATGACTTCCTTCGCATTGACGCCGGGCCGCAGGCTGCCGGTGAGCCGGACGTTGACCACCTTTGGCATCTTCAGCCGCATGGGCACACCGGTCATGGCTGTGGCTACGTCCATGCCGCCCACACCGATGCAGAGCATTCCGATGGCTCCGCCGTGGGGCGTGTGGCTGTCGCCACCCATGCAGATCTTGCCCGGCACGCCAAAGCGGGCCGCATGCACTGCATGGCAGATGCCGTTGCCCGGCCGCGAGACCCACACGCCGTACTTCCGCGCAGCCGACTGCAGATAGATGTGGTCGTCCGGCGTTTTATGGTCGATGTAGAGCAGGTTGTGGTCCAGGTAGCTCACACTGCACTCCGTGCGCACCCGGGGCAGGCCGATGGCCTCAAAGGCCAGATAGGTCATCACCGCGTTGATATCGTGGGTCAGGGTCTGGTCTACCCGGAGAAAAACTTCTTCCCCGGGCGTCAGACTGCCCTTCACATAATGCGCTTCGATGATCTTCCGGGTCAGCGAGCGGCCCTGCTTCGGCCGCTGTTTCTGCTGTTCCAATCCGGTCCCCTCCTTTGAGCATTCTTTGCCCCTTTATCCTACCGCCGCTTTCTGCCGAATGCAAGCCCCGGTTCGGGTTTGCCGCACACAAAAAAGGAGAGCGGCTCCGAAGAACCGCCCTCCCACAATTCAGGCTATGCTATTGAAAAGACGCCGCGTCAGGCGATCACTGAGCAGCCTTGGCTGCCTCGATCTGCTTGATGAGCTCGGGCACGACCTTGAACAAATCGCCCACGATGCCGTAATCGGCCACACCGAAGATGGGTGCGCCCTCATTCTTGTTCACGGCAATGATGCACTCGGAATCCTGCATACCAGCGGTGTGCTGGATAGCACCGGAAATACCCAGAGCCACGTAGATCTTGGGATGCACGGTCTTGCCGGTCTGACCAACCTGATGGTCAGCGCTCATCCAGCCTGCATCGGTGACGGCACGGGATGCACCCACGACGCCGCCGCCCAGAGCGGCAGCCAGCTGCTCGGCCAGCTCAATGCCTTTCTGGACATCCTTGCTGATGCCGCGGCCCACGGAGACGATCACGTCTGCGCCGATCAGATCGACCAGCTTCTCAGCGGCCTTCTCCACGCTCAGCACTTCGGTCTTGATGTCGTCAGCAGTCAGGGCGAAGGCGGGCTTCACGATCTGGCAGGCATCGGCCTTGGCCTGATCGAAGGGAGCCTTCTTCATAACGCCGGGACGCACGGTGGACATCTGGGGACGGAAGCGGGGGCAGATGATGGTAGCCATCAGGTGGCCGCCGAAAGCGGGACGGGTCATCTTCAGGTTGCGGTCCTCGTAATCGAACTTCTGCTTGGACAGATCGATGGTGGAGCTCTCCTTCAGGAAGTCAACATACTTTGCAGTGTCGATATCCAGATGGGTAGCATCAGCGGTCAGGCCGGTGTGCAGACGAGCTGCGCAGCGGGGGCCCAGATCACGGCCGATGTTGGTCGCACCGATCAGCAGGACTTCGGGCTTGTACTCGTTGACCATGTCGCACACGACCTTGGCGTATGCATCGGTGGTGTAATCCTTCAGCAGAGGGCTGTCACAGACCATGACCTTATCAGCGCCATAGCCGCCCAGCTCCTTGGCAATGCCTTCCACGTTGTCGCCCAGCAGCAGGCCGGTGACCTCGCAGCCCAGCTCGTCAGCCAGCTTGCGGGCCTCGCTCACCAGCTCGAAATCGGTGGGCATCAGTGCGCCCTGGCGCTGCTCGCAGAAGACCCAAACGCCCTTGTATTCGTTAAAATCAGCCATTGTAATCCTATGCTCCTTTCATCAGATCAGGTGCTTCTTGGCCAGGATACCAGCCAGCTGGGCAGCGACATCGTCGCCCTTCAGCATGGTGCCTGCGCCCTTCTGCGGAGGAGTGAAGGACTTGAAGACATTCGTCGGAGAACCCTTCAGACCAATGGTATCGACCTCGATCAGCGGATCGTCCTTCAGTGCGTTGTAATCGAACACTTCCATCGGCTTGTCGTAGCAGGTGAAGATGCCGTTCACGCTCATGTAAC
>OJKC01001783.1_pt1 | contig 12665 bp, 9 predicted proteins | sample 1596401 | NCBI WGS metagenome assembly OJKC01 (sample SAMEA4350162, study PRJEB24818) | metagenome | biome: human; feature: gut; material: faeces | place: Denmark | collected 2013-09 | reverse complement strand
GCGTACAACCGCGGCGCACACCACCGCGACCCGCAGCACGGCAAGCCGGTCCTCCTCAAGGGGCAGCGCACAGCACGGCGCAGCGACGCGCAGCACAGCAGCGCACAGCACCGCAGCCAAGGCGAATACCCGGCACGCGGCGAATCAAGTGCAGCATAAGAAGCGCAAAAGGAAAAAGTCCGGCAGCGGCGCGCTCAAATGGATCGCCCTGGCAGCAGCGGCGCTTATATGCGTAATAATAATAGTGTCCATAGCAAACAGCGGCGGCGCGGATGCCGTTGCGGACATGGATAAGCTGATGCAAACCGGCAAGCGGTTCAAGGCGGGCGTTAAGCTGATAGGCGTGGACGTGAGCGGCATGACGCCGGAGGAGGCGACAGGCCTTGTTAAGAACGCCGCCGAAAAGAAGCTGAAAACCGTTGCCGTCACCATAAGCAGCGGTGAAAACAGCTGGACGCTCGATTCCGACGCGATGGGCATGGGGTACGACATTGCGGACGCTTTGGCAGACGGGCTGAACTTCGGCCGCGGGGAGGACGACAACACCGTTGTTATAACCGACGGGGGCGTTGGCGAGTTCGATGCAAAGTATACATGGGACAGGGGAAAGATAATATCCGCCCTTGCTGCCATGAGCCAAAGCATAAACACGGAAGCTACCGCCGCCTATGCGGAACCCGTTACCGATTGGTCGCAGGAGGAGCGCTTTATTTACCATACGGGCGAGGAGGGCATTACCCTTAACGAGGAAGCAACGGCCGATGCGATAGAAAAAGCCCTTGAGCAGGGCGAGTTTGTATGCACCGTTGAGGCCACGGTAAACGCCGTGCTGCCCGGCGGCAATATAGACGACCTTAAAGCCGCAACGTCATTCATCGCCAGCTATACCACCAAATTTTCCGCCCGCAGGGACGACGAGGTAAAGCAGAACCGCAAGTTCAATATACAGAAGGCGGCGGACATAATAAACGGCAACACCATCCAGCCCGGCGAGGAATGGAGCTTCAATACGGTTGTAGGCCCGCGCACATACGAGCTCGGCTGGAAGGGCGCAAACGGCATAAGCGGCGGCAAGGAATACACCATTCAGGCCGGCGGCGGCATATGCCAGGTATCTACAACGCTTTACAATGCGCTGCTTTGCGCCAACATGGAAATTGTTGACCGCCGTGCGCATACAATACCTTCGGACTACGTTCCCGTAGGGCTTGACGCAACGGTGGATACCCGCGGCATAGACTTCGTTTGGAAGAACAATACGGATATGCCCTCATATATATTCGCTAAGGTGGAAAACGTGGAAGGCAGCTCCAGCCGCCATACCATAACCGTTTACGTTTACGGCAAACCGCTCCCCGAGGGCGTAACATATCAATCAAGGAACGAGATAATAGAGGAACGTTCCCGCCAGGACGAGGCAATATACACAAACGACGCTTCCATACCCACGGGCTATCAGCTTGAGCGCGTGCAGGGGCATAAGTATTACGTTGCCGAGGCGTATCAGGACAAGTATGTGGACGGCAAGCTGGCCGAAAGCAAGCTGCTCTATACCGATAAATATAAGGGCAACCCTCCGGAGGTTTCCATAGGCGCCGGCGCGCCGCTCGCATCCGGACAAACGCCCGATCCCGCGTGGCAGCCCTACGGCACGGCACTCAAGGACGCCAATTGACAAATTTCCGCGGCATTACCTGCCATTTGCTTGACAAAGGGGTGTGCAGCGGGGATAATAAAGCAAACAGAAAATAATATCAGGAGGACAAAATTATGGGCATAATCAAGGCCTTGACCGGCGCAATAGGCGGCGGTTTGGCGGATAGCTGGCTTGAGGTTATCGAGTCCGCTCCCATGGGAGACAACACCGTTTTCACCCGCGGCATAAAGGTGCGCAAGGGCGACAGCCGCAACCAGAACACCAAGGGCACAGCGGATACCGTGTCCAACGGCTCCATAATCCATGTTTACGATAACCAGTTCATGATGCTGGTTGACGGCGGCAAGGTAGTGGACTATACTGCGGAGCCCGGCTATTTTAAGGTTGATAATTCTTCCATGCCGAGCCTTTTCGGCGGCCAGTTCGGCGATTCTCTGAAGGAGACCTTCAGCCGCATCAAGTACGGCGGAACGCCTTCCTCCAGCCAAAAGGTATTCTTCATCAATCTTCAGGAGATAAAGGGCATTAAGTTCGGCACGCGCACCCCCATCAACTATTTCGACTGCTTCTATAATTCCGAGCTGTTCCTGCGCGCGCACGGCACCTATTCCATAAAGGTCACCGAGCCGCTCAAATTCTATGCCGAGGCCATTCCCCGCAACGCGGAGAGCGTGGACATAAACGACATAAACGAGCAGTATCTTAACGAGTTCCTCGAGGCCCTTCAGGCCGCCATCAACCAGATGAGCGCCGACGGCACGCGCATAAGCTTCGTAACCAGCAAGGCGCGCGAGCTTTCCAAGTACATGGCCAACGTGCTGGACGAGGAATGGAACCAGAACCGCGGCATGCAGGTGCAGTCCGTGGGCATAGGCTCCCTGTCCTATGACGAGGAAAGCCAGAAGCTCATCAATATGCGCAATCAGGGCGCAATGCTGTCCGATCCCAGCGTGCGCGAAGGCTACGTTCAGGGCGCAATAGCGCGCGGCGTGGAAGCCGCCGGCAGCAACACCGCGGGCGCGGGCGCAGCGTTCATGGGCGTTGGCCTTGGCATGAATGCCGCGGGCAACATGGCGGGCGCGTTCTCCGCCTCCAACCAGCAGCAGATGCAGTATCAGCAGGCTCAGCAGCAGCAGGCCCAACAGCAGCAGGCTCAGCAGGGCGGCTGGAAATGCTCCTGCGGCGCCACCAACGGCGACAATATGGCCTTCTGCCCCGGCTGCGGCAGCAAGAAGCCCGCTCCCCAGCCCGCCGAGGGCGGCTGGACGTGCTCCTGCGGCGCGACCAACGGCGCGAACATGGCCTTCTGCCCCAACTGCGGCAGCAAAAAGCCCGCCGAAGCGGCCGCCAAGTCCGCCTTCTGCCCCAACTGCGGCGCAAAGCTTGCGGACGGCGCAAAATTCTGCGTGGAATGCGGCACAAAGCTCAACTAAGTTTATCTGCAAAGGGGATGGCCTCGCGCCGTCCCCTTTTCCGTTTTCCGCAATAAAATTGCATATCCGCAAAAAAACTCTTTACAAACCCGCCTGCATACGCTATAATACATCTTGCGCAACGGAAAGCGCAGCAAATATGGGGCTTTAGCGAAGTTGGCTATCGCGCTACACTGGCAGTGTAGAGATCACCGGTTCGAATCCGGTAAGCTCCACCACATTTGATAAATCCGAACTTAATCCCGATAGGGAATGGGTTCGGATTTGTTGTTTATATGGAAGATGTTGTTGGGTAGGGTATTGACGAGATTGTAGACATGGTTTGTTGTGCTTTGCTAAGGTTGATTACAAGTTCATCCTGGCAAAATAAAGCAAACCATGTCGATTTTTGTTTGTGCAACTTATCGCACATTATTCATGTTTTTATTTATGCTCTCTTTTTTCCGCGGTTCCTTCTCCCCAGATCTCCCGCCCCAAACTCACCCTATTATTGCCTCTCCCACACCAAGCATCTTCTTTACCGTTCCACCCTCCCATCCCGGACCATACGTCCCATAATTTGCGCAATAGAACGAACATAAAAACGAGGTGCAGTTCAAGCCCGTCAACCTTTCTATTGGTAAAAAATACCAACGCCCAAAACGGTTGGTAAAGATTGACAAACGAGGGATGGGGTGATAATGTCAAAGAAAAGAATAAACAGGTTCCATGTTCCGCCCGAAGGTGGGCGGCTAAGAGGGAAGCCGGGTGAAAACCCCGCACGGACGCGCCGCTGTAAAGGACGAGTCGGCCGCAAAATGCCACTGAAGCGATTTGGGAAGGCGCGGCAGACATATACGGCCTGAGTCAGAAGACCTGCACGGAATGGGCTTCGCCACGCGAACTGGCACAGAGAAGCGCCCGCGCACCCCTGCATGGGAGCGGTGTGTTTTTCATATATAAATTTACTGCCGAATGCATGGAAGGCTGTAATATATCCGCACAAAATAACGCGCTGCGGGGATGAGAAAGGAACCCGTATGCAGCGGAGCATAACAAGAAAGAGCATAAACGCTTACAAGCAATATCTGTTGATGGCGGAAAAGGCGCATGCAACCATAACCAAATATATAAATGAAGCTGAACGGCTGGCGGAGTATCTGAACGGCAATCCGCTCAACAAACGCGCATTGCTTGAATACCGCGAAACGCTTGCGGAGAATTTCAGCAGCCGCACGGTGAATACAAAGCTTGCGGCGATAAACGGCTACCTTGCTTTCATCGGCGCGGATGAATATAAAGTGCATCTGTTAAAGGTGCAGCGCAAAGCCTTCATAGCGGAAAACAGGGAATTGAGCGCGGCGGAATATAAACGGCTGGTAAATGCAGCTGATGCAAGCGGGAACGATAGGCTGAGCCTTGTCATGCAGACCATCTGCGCAACGGGGATAAGGATAAGCGAGTTGAGCTACATAACAGTAGATGCGGTAAAAGAGCGGCGTATGGAAATACGGCTGAAGGGCAAAAGCCGCACGGTCATAATACCGAGCAAGCTGTGTAAAAAACTTGTGGAATATGCGAGGCGGCAGCGTATAGACACGGGCGCAGTATTCCGCACCAAAGGCGGCAAGCCGCTCGATAGGGCGAATGTTTGCCACGCCATGAAAAGGCTCTGCGACGCGGCGCATGTGGAACGTAGCAAGGTATTCCCACATAACCTGAGGCATCTTTTTGCCCGTGCCTTTTATTCGATTGAGAAGAATCTCTCCCATCTGGCAGATGTGCTGGGCCATAGTTCCATAGAAACCACGCGCATATATGTTGCCGCGAGCAGCAGACAATATGAACGTATGCTTGATAAGATGAAGTTGATAACATAAGAATACCACGGAATACTGTTTCCGTGGTAATACAAGTAAAACATTCCTTGTACCTTGTAATTATAGCATCCGGAATAGGTCTAAATCAAGAAAATAATTCGTTTTTTTGTCACAATTACAGCTAAGGCGAATATCTCTACGCCAATATGCCCGTTATGGCATTTTTTGTTGTATTCTCTGCATGTTTTTTCTATGTATTTCATCAATAAAATAAGCGATACAATGCGCTTCACCGATGATATACCACGGAAACAGTATTCTGTGGTAAATAAAAAAATAGAGGAACGTCGTGGCTCCGGGCGAAAACCGGAGATGAACAAGGGAATCGGGTGGAAATCCCGAACGGCACCGCCGCTGTAAGCGCCGAGGCTCCATCATGGCATAGGCCGGTCATTGGGAAACTGAGAAGGCGATGGAGACGCAGGATAAAATCCATAAGCGTGAGTCAGAAGACCTACGAGGTTTGTAGTTGGTGCGCCCGTGCGGTAAAACGGCGCATGAACAGTGCTTTGCAAAAATGCGGTTGCGGCAATTTTAGGGGAAGAACCCCGGAATTGCCGCAATTTTTTATGCTTAGGAGGGAAAAACATAATGGCACAGGCACAAATCGGAACGGATCCTCATGAAAAGACTCGTCTTGAACTGGAGCAGAAGTTTGCGAAGGAACACAGCAAGGCAAGCGACGAAGAACTGCTCGCCTACCTTAGGCGGCAAGCGCAGGAGCTGGGCAGACTGCCCGAAAAAGCTGACATAACAGGCTATCAGCTAATAAAAAGTCGTTTTGGCCCATGGCCGAGGGTGCTTGAAAAGGCGGGACTGAAACCGCCCACGCAGCGCAAAACCATGCGCGAAAAGCGGGAAGCCACCCGCCGCCGCAGGAAGGAGTATAAGAAACAGGAAGAAATGAAAACAAAGGAGCGGAATGAGAATGAAGCTTAAAAGGATAACGCCGCTTATAGCCCTTGTCATCGCGGCTATACTCTGCTTCACGTCGTGCAGCGGCAGCAATAAAACGACAGTAACCGAGCTTAATAACGGCGAAAGGCTTGACCTTGACTACATAGAAAACGGCAACACCTCTCAAGCCGAACCCGAAGCCACCGAAAGACCGTGGTACGCATTCTTAACGGACGCTTTCAGCTTCGGCACGGCGAACAAAGGCTCGACCAAGGCGGCAGCTCAGCCCACACCCTCGCCTGACAGCGTGAGGGAGCTATACGAGCAGGGCGACGCGCCGACGGAGCGGCCCGAAAAGAACGCCAAGCCAACGGATGCGTCCAACACGGAAGCGACGCCGTTCGTACCGCCGATAGAAACGCAAAAGCCGGGCGCAAACGGCACGAACGCGCCCGAACTAAGCGCAACGCCCGCTCCCACTCCCGTACCCACGGCGGAGCCGAAGAAGAACACAGTCACAATCCAGATACGCTGCGACACGGCCGTTAAAAACGGCATGCACCGCGAAGCAAAGTGGGCGGGAATAGTTCCGGCGTCCGGCTGCATATTGGATACGACCGAATTTGAAATAGAGGACGGGAATACGGTGCTGGACGTGTTGAAGATGGCGCGCGATAAGTTCCGATTGCATATGGAATACTCCGGCGGCAGCGGTAGCGGAGCATATGTGGAAGGCATAAACAACCTTTATGAGTTCGACGGCGGGCGCTGGAGCGGATGGATGTACTGCGTTAACGGCTGGTATCCTAACTACGGCTGCGGCGTGTACTACCTTAAACCGGGCGACAAGATAGAATGGAACTATACCTGCGACCTTGGGCTTGACCTTGACGGCAGCTGGTGGGAAGGGGCACAGGACTGGAAGGATTCGCATGAATAATGTAATCATATCAACGCATGGTCTGAAAAAGTATTATTTTGTCGGCGAAAGCACCGTAAAAGCGCTTGATGGAGTGGACATGACCGTGAACAAAGGGGAGTCCGTATGCATAGCCGGGCGCAGCGGCAGCGGTAAATCTACAATGCTCAATATGCTTGCCGGACTTGAACTGCCTACGGCCGGCACGGTGCAGATAGCAGGCAGGCGGATCGAACGCATGAACGAGAAGGCAAGGATACGTTTTAGAAGGGATGATATAGGGTTCGTGTTCCAAAGCTATAACCTTATGCCCCAATATTCGGCGCTTGAAAACGTTGCATTGCCGCTTGCCATACGCGGCGCACCGCTCAAGCTTAGGAACGAGATTGCGGAAGCCATGCTCGTGCGCGTGGGACTAAAGGAGCATATACACCATAAGCCGGGTGAGCTTTCAGGCGGTCAGCAGCAAAGGGTGGGCATAGCAAGGGCCATAATTACCCGCCCGCCCATAGTGCTTGCGGACGAGCCTACGGGCAATCTGGACACGGGTACGAGCGAGGAAACGATGGAGCTTTTGACAGGGCTTTTCCGTGAAAGAGGCACCACGTTCATACTCGTATCCCACGACCCGGGAATGAGAAAATATACGGATCGAACAATAACCTTCAGCGACGGAAGGATAAGCAATACATTAGCGGAGGAATAAAACAAGTGAGCAAAAAGTTGAAGAAGATCACGGCACTTATGCTCGTTGCGGCGCTGGCGTTGGCATTCGCGCTGCCGGCATTGGCGGAAAACGGCAGCGAAACCCCTGCGCCGGGCGCGGAAAGTACCCCTGCGCCGGAAGGCACGCCCGCACCCGAGGAGACTAAGGAGCCTGAAAGCACTCCTGTGCCTACCATACCCGTATCCGACGAAAAGCCGAATACGGACATAGCGGTGATACCCAGCAACGCTAACGCGCTGGTGCTTATGGACGTTGGCGCGCAAAGCCCCAAGGGTGAACCGGGCGACGTTGTAACGATAGTTCTGCCGGTGGCGGTAAACAGGGAATATCTGCCAAGCGAAAGATATATGCTGAGGAACATAACCATATCGCCCAAAATACCCAAGGATGCGTCCGTATCAAGCTGGCCGTTCGATCTTATAAACGCGAGCTATACACGGCATCTTGACGATATGTCATATAACTCCACTGCGGAGATATATTACGATTTCCGCATAAGCGAGTTTGCCAAAAAAGGCGTATATCCCGTGAACTTCGAAGTAAGCGCGACGGTGTGGAGGTATGACGATGTGAACGGTACCTCCATAACAGAGGACGTAACATTCAACCTTTGCGTGTATGTAACGCTTATGGGCAACGGCAGCGAATCGGGCATAACGACCAATTTCGGTCCGCTGCAAATAGCGGCCGCCAATCAATCCGGCGTGTTCGAATCCCCAATATTGAAGCCCAAGCAGAACGTTACGCTGCGCGTACCCATAGTGAATAAGGGCGGCGTGCTTAAAAACGTTACCATATCCCCTGTTATATCCAATTCACTCGATGAATTCCCGTTTATAGCGGAAAATGTGAACTACGGCAGGTACTTTGAACGCTGGGAATCCGGCGGGATGGCATACGTTGAATATAACTTCACCGTTTCGTATTATGCCACCAACGGCAATAAGCCCGTTAAGTTCCTTGCGACCTATTATGAAAACGGCGAACCGCAGCAGTGCGCGTTTTCAACATATGTATACATAACCAACGGCTACGTCGCGCCAATAGAGAAGGCAGAGACCGCCATGTCCGTAATGGTATCGGGCTATAAGCTGTTTGTGAACGGCGCCGAGGTATCCGGCCTTATGGCGGGCGACGACGCAACGATACGGCTGACACTTATAAACAACGCAAAGAAGGATACATCGCTCAAAAACGTTGCAACGCTATCGCTTGCCAATTCAAACGGGCTTACGCTTACCGTTGGCAGCAGCGATGCGGCGTATGTGAGGGCGATAAGTCCGGGTGAAACAGCTGAAGTTGAATTTAACGTTTCCGTAAAGAGGGATGCGGATGTAGGCGCATCCACCGTAGGCGTGAACCTTACATATGAAAACAGCGATTCCATAGCCGGCAAAGCGGCGCAGACAATAATGATACCCATAAGCCAGCCCATGGATATAGCGATAGACGCGCCCATAGTATACGGCACGCCAACTCAGGATTCCCCCACGTCAATAAATTTGAACATGGTGAACATGGGCCGCGGCAAGGCGCTCAACGTAAGGATACTCGCCCTTGAAGGCATATCCATGGCGGAAAGCTACTACGGCGGAGATCTTCTCCCCGGCGGTACGCTGAGCGCGGATTTTCAGGTGAACTGCACCAAACTCGGCGAGTTCACGGGCAAGCTGCTTGTGCAGTATGAGGATGCGAACGGGCAGCAGTATACGCAGGAAATTCCCCTGACGCTGAACGTGGAGGAAGCTAAGCCCGCTTCAAGCGACGCGGTGATAATAGGCAGCGATGCGGACGTTGACTCCACCAACGTAAGGGGCGGCGGACTGCCCTGGTGGGCATGGCTGCTGATAGCGCTGGCGGTTGTAGCGATAGTGATAATAGCGATAGTATCATCCAAGAACAAGAATAAGAAGTTTAAGGATGCTTACAACGATGATATAAGCGACATGAACGGCGGTAAAAAGGCATGACGTTCTTTGATTTATTCCGCTATGGCTGCATAAATCTGTGGCGGCGAAAATCGAGGACGGTACTTACGGCGCTATCTATGACGATAGGCGTAATGTGCATAATAGTGCTGATATCGGTAGGGCTTGGGTATGAAGCGTCATACCGTGAAAGCATAGAGCAATTGGGCAGCCTTACAAAGATAGACGTGACGCCCGCCGATCAAACGCTGCTGGATAAAACAGCATTGCTTAACGAAAAGGCCGTGAACGCCTTTAAGAATATAGAAGGGGTCGAGGCCGTGACGCCTGTCGTGCAGAAGAGCGCATATATAAAGTGCGGCAACTTTGTGAACATGGTGCGCATATACGGAATAGACGTGAGCACGGCGGCAAGCTTTCAGCTTGAGCCTGAACGCGGCGAAGCCCCCGGGGAGGGGACGAGGCTGCATCCGGATGTGATGTTCACGGATGATGTGGCGGCGACATTCTCGGACGCTAAGAACGACTGGGCCGCCGCTGTCGATGCGGACGGCAACGCGCTGATAGACCCGTTGGCGGCTAACATAAAGCTGACGTTTGACTATTCAAACCTTTCGGGCGAGCAGAGGGCGGACGGCGACGGCCGCGCCCTCCCCATGGGCAACTTCTATACGCTAAACGTTACCGGAGTATGCTCAACGCTCAACAACACCTATTCAACTTCCGCCTTCATGGATTTTGACCGGTTGAACGAATTGATAGACGCAAACGCGGACTATCTTGGCGCAAGGAAGGATGAAAAGCTGCTTGCGGAGGAAAAGAAAAACGGTCCGACATATGAGCTGGTATGGATAAAGGTGAAAAACGTTGAGGACGTGCAGAGGATAGCAAAGCTGATACGGAACAGCGGCTTGTCGGTATATTCGCTCAACGATATGCTTGAAACGGTCCGCACTCAGTCTCGCCAGATACAGGGCATGCTGGGCGCAATAGGTGCGGTGGCGATGCTCGTGAGCGCGATATGCGTAACAAATACGATGATGATGTCCATAACCGAGCGCACGAAGGAGATAGGCATACTGAAGGTCATAGGCACCTCGCTTGGCAGCATCTCTGGCATGTTTTTGATAGAGGCGCTGATATTGGGCATATTGGGCGGCATATTCGGCCTTGGCCTGAGCTACGCGGCGCAGAAGCTTCTGCCCGTACTGTTTGAGAACATGCAGGTGAGGAGCATAATCCCGGCGTGGCTTGCCGTGGCGGGCGTTGCGTTTTCCGGCGTGGTTGCGCTGATAGCGGCCATACTCCCTGCCCGCCGTGCGATGCGCATAAGTCCGAACGCGGCCATACGGACGGAGTGATGCATATGAGAAAGCTTTTACCTATTATATTGGCATTCATGCTTATGCTTACCGGATGCGGGATGGGAGAAGAAGGCATTGTGCAGATACTGGAGGACAAACAACCCCTGCAAAGTGCTGCGCAGCCCGAGGAACAGCTTATCGAGCGCCGCATAGAGATGACCGGAGATATTTCGCAGCCGGGCACCATGGCCATAATGTGCAGCGAAGGATACTGGCGCACATGGCGCGTGGAAACGGCCGACCAAAACGGCGAAGTGAAAGAATACCGATACGAAATCGAAAGCATGCTTCCGCAGGATGCGGAGCCATCCGCCGTGCCGGTAACGATAACGTTCAACGGCAATATGCTTAAGGTGGAGAGCGAGGCGATAGCAATGGAGTCGCCCATGCAGCTTATGCTTAACATTGAGGACGGCAAGGAACTGACGTTCAGTGTGGTGCATGACAGTGAAGAGGAGAACTTCACCGTGCGTCCGACTGACGAAAAAAAGTAGATCAACGTTGAGGTATACGTTTTTATCACAATAACAGGAGGAGAAAATGAAACGCACAAGAACTAATGCAAAGCTGTTGGCGCTTATATTGGCGCTGGTGTTTGCGTTTGAGCTGCTGCCCGCGCATATGGCGAGCGCGGCGGAAAACATCAGCAAATGGCCCGCGCTTACGAACGAAAGCGGCTGGATGACGACGAGCAGCTATATTCAAACCAGTTCAATAACCAGCGATGAATATCCCGGCGTCGGCAACATGATGCTGAAAAGCGCCGGTGATGACAACAACAGCCTTATAAAAAAGGTGCAGATACCAGGGCTTGACCCAAGCGCACCGATAGAAAAATATAATCTTACGCTTAGCGTGACGCATCTTGCTGCTGATCGCAAAGAGGCAGGCGCGGCGGAGGGCGTGTATGAAACGATAAAGCTGCCGCGCGCGAATTATTATTACCCGCAGCGCGTGATGCTGCGTGCGCAAAACGGCAGGGAATGCCCCATATACATAGTCGCAATTCCCGAACAGCACAGCTATAAGGACGAAAAGTACGATTACTCCGAAGTAATAGACCTTATGCTTGAGCTGGACGTGCGCACACAGGCCCTCCTGAGCGAGCTGAAGAGCACCAATACGGCGGAAGCAGGCGGATACTATCCTGATATGCAGGAAGCCATCTATAAAATGAATAACGATATAGCCACTTCCGGCCTGTATATGTATTGGCGGCATGCCGGGATTGACTTCAAAACAAAAATGGAAGAGATGTTTGAAGCCAAGAACAGGCATACCGATCTTAGCCCCGAGCAGTGCAAATACGTACTTACCACCATGGCCCAAGAATGGCTGGACTATTGCAGTGAACGTATTAAGCAGCCCGAAATAGCATCGCTGCGCGTGCTTGGCGCGGAAGCCGTAAAGACCGGCACTAACGAATTTACGCTGAGCCTGCCCGCAGGGACGGACCTTAGCAGCGCAGAAAGCACGCTGGAAATAGAGTTCATAGGCAGAGCGAAAGCAATAGTGGACGGCAAATGGGCCAACGGCCAAACGCTGTTCATTGAATGCACCGCGTGGGATCAGGCTACGGGCGTTGAATTCGGCAGCATAAAGAATATGTACCGCCTGAAGCTGACCACGGGCGAACCCACGATAAGCGTCAGGTACTTTGCCGTAAACGACAGGGTCGCCACGATAGACGAAGCGGCGGGCACTATATCGCTCAACCTTGATACGGCGTGGGATTGGAAGCAGACGCCCGTTGTGGACTGCTCCGGCAGCGGCTATGAGTTCCTTGATGAAAACGGCGCCGTTGTGGCGGCGGATGCGGAAGGCAAAACAGAACTTAGCGCGGTAAAGACGCTGCGCATCTGACGCGGCAGAAGCGGTGGG
>OJKC01001768.1_pt1 | contig 12722 bp, 10 predicted proteins | sample 1596401 | NCBI WGS metagenome assembly OJKC01 (sample SAMEA4350162, study PRJEB24818) | metagenome | biome: human; feature: gut; material: faeces | place: Denmark | collected 2013-09 | reverse complement strand
CTTATAGAGTATGTCTACTTGCTTACTCATGGTGAGATGTTATCAGAAAGAATAGCCTCACAAATATCCGAAATAGGACAATCATCTTCTGGCAAAGCAAAATGTGAAATCTTACGCAAAGTATGTTTTGCAGATCTTTGCGGAGTCAGGCTTTCTGCTATCAAACTTTCTGCGAGTCAATCAGAAGACTCTGGCTCGGATTTTGGGGAGCTTTTAAAAGGTATGGAATCGGAGTTCCTTGTGCATGTAAATGAAGAGAGTGGGTATATTGAGGGGCTACATCCCATTCGGTCAAAGCACGTTGTTAAGAGGCTGCATGAATTCCTGCCAATTGACAATACCGCCATTTCAGTTATGAAAATGGCGGACAAAGCGGACCTATCGATACTGTTTTCTCATCTGCCGGAGTTTACCCTGAACAAAGAAACGTTTTTCCGCGATGCGGTCGAGAGTCTATGGGATGAAAAAGACCTTTCAAACTATACTTCTGCAATACAGGGGCTTTTTTCAGGGAGTGTGATGCAGTATTTCCTTTCTAACCGGGCTGCGTTTGACGATGCAGATGCCCACGGCGGTCTTTTTCTTCTATCGACCGAAATGTGCCCCTTTGCTGTATTCGAGGATTTCGGTGTGTCGATGGATACGCTGGACAAAATGCGGGAAACATTTCCGGATAATAAGAATATAGAATATCTTTGCCGATTACGGGAGCGTATTCCCACCTGCTGTTTGCAGGAAACGTATGTCTATATTTTCTGCGATTGTTTATATAGGAAAATGCGCACCTTTCGTTTTGACGGAATAAAGGACATCACGTCCTATACCTCCATTTCTGAGTGGATCTATAACATCAATCCAGAGTGGAATGTATCGGCCGGATTTTCTCTGGACGATCTTTGGAGCAAGCCAGAAAAATTGACGCTGGAGTGCGTTTCTACGCTGATGTATCTCTCCTACTGCGGGAACAGAGAGAAATATATGGAATTTGTGGAACGAAATCTTAAGAGTATGTCTTGTATATATGGGGGGACTGTCAGGAGTAGCCAGAAATGACCTCGAACAAAGAATTACCTATTATCTGGAAAAGACTTCTCTTACAGAGCATCAGAATAAAAAAATGCGGCAATTATCTGGTGGTATGAAGAGACGTGTCGGACTCATACAGGCACTTCTTAATAATCCGGATTTTTTGATTATTGATGAACCTACCACCGGGTTAGATCCGGAAGAAAGAATCAGGATCCGCAATCTTTTGGTTGATTTTTCAAAGGATAGAACTGTGCTGTTTTCCACTCATGTAGTAGAAGATTTAGCAGCAACCTGTACACAGCTTGCCATTATGAAAAAGGGAAGTTTTTTATATTCTGGAAGCGTGAGTGGGTTGCTGGAAAATGCAAAGGGCTGTGTTTGGAATTGTACGGTACAAAACGCAGAAGAAGCCCGTTTGTTAGAAGCCAATTATTCTATATCATCTAAGCAGTATGTAGAAAATGGAATTCATATGAAAGTATTAAGCAAAGGAAAGCCAAATGAGAATTGTGTCCTGGATAATGATATCACTTTGGAAGATGCATATATTTATTTGACGAATAGTTGAATATAACGGCGGGCAAGTTGCCCGCCGTAAATTATGCTTATTTTGTTAAAAGACCGGATAGATTTTTTCCAATGCAAAATCCAATCTGTGGATATAACTCCTGAATTTCCTGATATTTTGCTTCAATCATTTCTGGTTCATCAGCCCAGATCTTTTCATATATTTTGAAAGCTCTTTTAAAATGTGTTTTGGCTTGCGGAAGATTGGCAGTCATCAGATAAATGGTTCCAAGGGTTTCCTGTACTTTGGCATAATCCAGACAGTCATCGGAATGGTATTCCTTGATGATGCCGGATAATTTTTGCAATTCGGAGATTCCTCTTTCGGGTTCCTGCTGTTCTGTCAGGAACATTGCATAATTGGCAATCTGAGGTATGCTGTCATTTATATGAAGCAGGTTAAATTGGTCAAGCAGTGAGATACTTTTTTCCATGTGTTCTCTTGCAAGATCGGGATGACCGTTCATGCGGTAAAGTCCACCGAGATTGGCATGAAGGTTGGAAACAAGGCGAGCATTGTCAACAGTGATAGTTTCTATCTGGGCAAGTGCATCTTTTTCCAGTTTTATTGCTTTTTCAGGTTTAGTTTCAAGAGTTGCCTGAAAATCCAGTAATAATGCCCGGTCGGAGTCGGTGCCAATACTTTTTGTTTTTAATAGACATTTCAATTCCTGAATGATTCCATTCATACCTTTGTGGTAGTTATAGTTATCCATGTATGGAAATGCATTTTCCAGAAAAAGCAGATACTTTGGTATATCATCCTTTTCAATCAATTCTATGATATTTCCGATTGTTTGAAACAGTTTCTTGTAATAATCAACTTCCATTCCATGCATTAAACATATGTGCTGTAAAGAATCCAGTAATATGTGGCAGCGAGTTACAGATGGTTTTGTCTCTGAAAGGGTGATTTCCTGAATCATCGGATGCAGAGAGATAGTGCGACGTGTTGTTGTCTGAACGAAACCAGTCTCAATTAAATCGTTGATTTCATTTAGTGTGGGCAGTTCCAGCCATTTGGCAAATATACGGGCAGAAATACCGGTGGAAGGAAGAAAGCACATATTACACATGATATCCTGCTGTTCAAGAGATAAAGTGTATAAAGAAAACAGCGTATGGATATGACTGTAATAGGTGGCTTTGCTGCTTTGTCCATCTTTGATTATTTTAATTTTATCTTCGTTATGGAAAGATGCTTTTTCCACCTGAAGTCTTGTTAATAACTGGTCTGGAGTTGAGATTCCATTTTCCAGAAGTTTTGCTGCCAGTTCCACGGCAAAAGTATGAGAATGAACAGTTTCGATGATCTTTTCAACTGTTGCCCGGTACGTGTCTGCCTCTGAATAAAATACTGATGCCAGCTGGAAGAGAGCGTTCATATTCTCTATTTCTTTTAATGGCAGAGTACAGTATTCATCCAGTTTGCTTCTGGTTGTAAACAAAATCTGGCAGCGATATTTTAATACTACTGACAGAAAGCTGTCCTGTGTCGCAGTGACATTAAAATTATCTATGATAAGCAGAGTATCGGATTTCAGGGAACGAAGGAAACGGTTATGTCTTTGAAACCGTTCCTGTTCAGTGCTTTCCGGCAGATCGTCAATAAAATCCATGTCAGTAATATCCTGATGAAGATTGCCGGTATATTCTACATAAAGGATATTGGTGTATTGCTTTATGTACCGCTTTGCGTAGGCTTTGGCAAGTTCACTTTTTCCGATTCCGGCGATTCCGCAAAGAAAAACATGACGGTTTTCCTCAAGCATGGTATATAATTCTTCCAGTTCTTTATCTCTTCCGATAAAATGACGGCATGGTTTCGGAACCTCACTGTCCATAATATAATCCAGTACAATAGGGGATAAAGCGCCTCCGGCGAGCAGCTTCTGATTTTTGGTATTACGTTTGATGAATTGGCGTTCCATGCCAAAAGAAATCAGTTTTGCAAGAAACAGCAGTCTTGAACTGGCTGGTTTATATAAGGGAGTCAGATTTTTCTTTTTCGCATCTGAGATGCTGTCATCCTGAATGAATAAAGTGTAAATATCTTGTATAGCCATATTACAGTCAGACATCAGTGGAAGAAGATTCTGGTGGATGGTATGGGCTAATTTTTCCTGATTGGATGGCTTGGAATAGTAAGCGGATATTTTAGGACTGATTTTAGCCTGACCAGTCATCCAGCGGCAAACCAGACCGTTATCCATTGAAAAATCCTGATTTGCCGGATCATCCATAAAATCTTCAAATAATTCGTATAAAAAATCAGGCTGACTCATTTGATTACTTTCGCTGATATGATTTTTTAAGCAAGTGCTAATAGAAGAAAAATCGCATCGATTCAATAGAAATTCCCCTTTCGTAGTTAAGATTGAGTATATCTATCATAACACGAACATATATTCGATTCAAGAAAATACGGATATTTTTAAAGTGATTGTGTCAATTTACAATCAATTTCTATTCAATGTGGTTTTCAGGCAGGTTCTGTAAAATAAGCTCAGAACAAACAATAACGGGAGGAGCTTATGCAACAGAATATTGAATTTGAGCGGTGCATTGATTTTCTGGTACGGATGATTGATAAGTACGGCGAAGAAGTCCTCCGGGAGTTGGAGGAAGAAAAACAGAATAAGGAAGAAAAAGAAGCGGCAGTTTCCTGAAATACAAAATGTAAATCAGACTGTCGCTTTTTTCATGCATTTTTAAATCAAATAAATTTTAAAAGCTGATGCAGAGTGTGTGGCTCATTATTCTGAGAAGCGGTAATACGCGTATCAAATGGCTTGAAATGATTTTGCGTATAAAAGCTCAGAAGAAATTCATTATCTTCGCATTCAAGAAACTCCATAACGCCACCTACGGAATATTTGAGACTGGATATGGTTTCCAGTGCAAATCCCAGTAGAATATTTCCAGGAATTCGTTTTTCCTTTGGAAGAGAATAGTTCTTTCCCAACTGGGCAATCAGGTAAGCTGCGGTAGTATAGGATTGTGTTTCTTCATCCAAAATACTGACACGGGACAGTTTTTTTGCCATTGTCTTGCTGATATTTGAAGCACGGACAGAGATTGGTTTTATTGTAAGTGAAAAATAACCAACCAGTGAAGCATCTTCAGCATCAAATACCAGATAAGTGATAGATTGATCTTTTTTGGTAAACTCAATCGCATTATGTAATAAAAAGTATTCCACATCGGGATTTTTGGGACAAGAAAAATCGGAGAGTAAGTCGTAAAGACTTTCCTCTCCGATATATGTCGGTTCGTCTTTATCCAAATATGCCCGAATATTAACGGTAAAATATTTATCAGACATGTTTTTTCTTCCTTTTTGACATTAAAGCTAAGATTTCCTGTGGGTTCGTTAACTGACGTCCGGGAAGTGTCTGCTTTGGTGTGCGGTCACGGTCGGCTTCGTCAATTGCTGCGACAAAACGCTTTACGCTATTTGGATTGGATACGACAAAATTATGAGTAATACTTGAAGTAGCCATACTAACACCTCCTCTTTTTTGGCTTTTTTGTGTATTTATAGTATATGCAATGTGTGATAAAAACACAATATCAAAAACAGAAATTATTTCTAAATAATTTTCAAGCCGGACATTTATTAGACGCTTCCGGTAAGCGAACAATATTTTCGAGCCAATCATTTATAAGTCGCCAATGGTGGGCGGGCAATATTTTGATAACAGAAATGCTCTGTATCTAACTTAATTATACGATTGGCGAAGAAATGCGTCAATACGGAAAATAAGTATTGAAAATAGTTGGAACAAGTACTAAAATAAGGTTGGGACAATAAAACAGAGTTATACTGCGAGGAAGATTATGAAGAATAAAAAGATTAAATGCGATATATATACCAGAGTATCCACAACCATGCAGGTAGATGGCTACAGTCTGGATGCTCAGAAAGAAAAACTCAAGAGATATGCGGAATTTCAGAATATGGAAATCGTAAATGAGTATTCAGATGAAGGTAAGTCTGGAAAGAGCGTAGAGGGCAGACCGGAATTTCAGAGAATGTTGGATAATATTGAGAATGGAACAGATGAGGTACAGTTTGTACTGGTGTTCAAGCTTTCCAGATTCGGTCGTAATGCGGCAGATGTTTTAAATTCTTTGCAGAGGATGCAGGATTTTGGAGTGAATCTGATCTGTGTAGAAGATGGGATTGACAGCTCAAAAGATAGTGGAAAGCTGATGATTTCTGTTCTGTCTGCGGTGGCAGAGATTGAACGAGAGAATATCCTTGTTCAGACAATGGAGGGACGTAAGCAGAAAGCCAGGGAAGGAAAATGGAACGGTGGATTTGCTCCATATGGCTATGAATTGGTAAATGGAGAATTGCAGATTGCAGAGGACGAAGCAGAGATTATTCGTCTGATCTATGACAAATTTATTCATACCAATATGGGAATCTCTGCGATTGCCGCATGGCTGAACCAGCATGGATATAAAAAGAAAAAACGACAGAATAATACACTGGACGCATTTGCCTCTTCGTTTATAAAAGGCGTTCTGGATAATCCGGTATACTGTGGAAAGTTGGCTTATGGACGAAGGAAGAACGAGAAAGTTTCAGGAACAAGAAATGAATATCGCATTGTAAAACAGGAAAATTATATGCTGCATGATGGTATCCACGAAGGAATTATTTCAGAAACAGATTGGGAGCTGGCACATCAAAAACGGGAAAAAACAGGTGTGAAATATGAAAAGACGCATAGTCTGGATCATGAGCATATCTTATCTGGAATATTGAGATGTCCGTTATGTGGAAGCGGTATGTATGGGAACGTGAACCGAAAGAAAAAGAAAGACGGAACCTTATATAAAGATTATTTCTATTATGCCTGTAAACATCGTCGTCTGGTAGACGGTCATAAATGTGGATATCGTAAACAATGGAGTGAGGAGAAGATTAACAATGCAGTGGAAGAAGTTATTCGGAAGCTGGTGAAGAATCCTAAATTTGAAGAAGCAATTCTGAATAAAATTGGTTCAAGAATAGATACAGAAGAAATAGAAAAAGAGATTGACGGATTGGAAAAGCAGCACAGGCAGCTGACCGGAGCAAAAGCAAGACTTGGACAGCAGATGGACAGTCTGGATATTATGGATAAATTTTATGAGAAGAAATATCAGGATATGGAGACAAGGTTATACCGTCTGTACGATGAGATCGAAGGCGTGGAGAACAGTATAGAGGAAGTTAAGAACCGCCTGCTGAATATCCAGCAACAGAAAATATCAGAAGAAAACGTCTATCAATTTCTTTTATATTTTGATAAACTATATGATAAGTTCACCGACCTGGAGAAGAAAGAATTTCTTAACAGTTTTGTAGAACAGGTGGACATTTATGAGCAGGAGCAGCCAGATGGCAGATTCCTGAAGCACATAAAGTTTCGTTTTCCGGTGTATTTTGGAGACAGGGAGACACAGGAACTTTGTTGGGACAACGAAAGTACCGTTGAGACGGTAGTACTGCTTTCCCACAAAAAGCCAGACGGACATATCAACATAAAAGTTGAGTTTGGTGAGGGTGAGGGAAAAGTTCCGCTTGATAATATCGCTAAAAGAGCCGAAGAATACAAGCCCAAGGAACGAGTGACCTACAAAATGATAAAGGAGTACATAGAAGCGAAATATGGCTTCAAGGTACATACCGCATATATCGCAGAGGTAAAGAGAGATTTAGGCTTGCCGATGTACGATGCTCCTAATGCGGTAGAAGAATTGAAACAGCCGAGGAAGCATCCGACAGCGGAAAAGGTAGAAGCAATCAAAGATGCTTTGAAATATTTTGGGGTTATTTAATAGGTAGCCTGTTTATAGAATATCACATGGATTAGTAAAGCAAATAAATGATGGAAAGGGTGAGGATTATGGGTGGAAAAGAAGCATCACGGGGATTTTTATACCAGGGGTTTGCTTCAGTATTAGAGGCCTTAACGGATAAAGGTAACTGGGATAAGATATATGTCGAATTTCCAACATCAAATGATAAGGTTGATATAGCATTAGAGCAGCAAAATCAAATTGTTAAATGCATACAAGTAAAATCAACGATAAATACTTTTACCAAATCAGACATCAAAATATGGCTAGATGACCTTATAAAGGATATAGAAAGTCCTGAATATGAATTATTTTTAATCGGGCAATGTGATAAGTCCGCCAACACATTTATAAAGTCAATCGAAAAGTATTATGGGAAAGTGCTTGATAAAGAAGCAAAATCGTCGCTAAATGGGTTTGATACAGATTTGCTTGATAATAAGAGAATACGGTTTTTTATTTTGCCGTTTGAAATAGAAGTTTTAGAAAAAATTGTAAGAGATTCGTTGCATCAGTATATTTCAGATAGCAATCAAATGATGACGTTTGACCAAATTAGGTTTATTGCTTCAGCGACTGTAAATGATCAGATGATTTCTTCAACACATGGTAAAGGTATTGATAGAAAAGACTTTGATGAAGAAATGGAAAAACGCATTTTTCTTGTTGCCGATAAGTATTCCCCTAAAAGAATATCTATTGGTGTGAAAAGCTTTACCCGTGGAGCAGAAAACTTGGAAAAAGACACAGAGAGTTGTTTATCATTCATTAATAAGTTTGATGGTCGCAATATAAAGGGTGAATACGATTGGAACAAAGATATTTATAGAAATTTGGAGGAATTTTTGCTCACAAATACAAGCAACAAGTATGCATATCAAATATTTTTAGATACACATGCGTCTATAGCCTTTGCAGCAGGAAGAATTCTTGATAGTAAATCAGGTATCAACGTATTTCCGATACAAAAATCGTCGACCAATGGCACTGTATTATGGGATGTGAAACTGTCATCTAAAAGGAACTATACTAATTGGGATATTTCCCACGAAAAGTTTAATGAGAATCAATATGATTCTGCATTAGTATTAAATGTCACTCGTAACATTTACAATGACGTGGTAAAATTCATAAAAGAAAACAATCTATCAATTGGATGTATCATTAATTGTACGCCAAGCGATGTTGGTGCTACAAATTTTTCGATAGAAGATGGAACACATGCAACTGCTTTAGCTAATTCAGTTTATAACGCTATTGGCAGAAGAAGCACTGTGGAACGGCGTGCAACACTACATATTTTTGCTGCTGCTCCAAATGCATTTATGTTTTTCTTAGGTCAAAATTCAGTTGGATTTGGCAAATGTATTCTATATGAATATGATTTTGAGCAAAGAAATTCTTGTACATATTCACAATCAATAAGTTTTACTAATTAAGGGAGGATTATTTATGTCTACTGTACCGTCATATTTTAAAGATTTTCTATCTAATATTCGTTTGTCTGACAATCAAGTGAAGGATTTGAAAACAGGGCATACGACATTAAGAAGGAGATTAGAGGAAGATGAAACATTATCAAAGATTATTATTAGTACTTTCTTACAGGGAAGTTACCGACGTTCCACAGCAGTAAAACCCAAAAACGGCAATAAATCAGATGTCGATGTAATTGTTGTAACGAAATTAGACTCTGAAGAGTTTACACCAGAGGAGGCTTTGGATTTATTTGTTCCATTTTTAGAAAAACATTATAAAGACAAATATAGAATTCAAGGCAGGTCAATTGGTATAAGTTTAAGTTATGTTGATTTGGATATCGTACCTACTTCTGCACCTGGTGAAAGCGAAACAGGAGTACTTCAAGATGAGGCGATTATTTCGGAATATACAATTGAAGATTTCCAACAAAAGTTACTTACAAAATCGTTCAATAATGACTTACTTAAAAGTGCATATAACATATTTTATAAATCAGATAACGAACCTCAATGGAAATCCGAACCGTTGCTAATTCCTGACCGTGAAGCGGAAAAATGGGATAAAACACATCCACTTGAGCAAATTCGATGGACGGTTGAAAAAAACAAGAATTGCAATACCCACTATATAAATGTTGTTAAGGCATTGAAGTGGTGGCGCAAAACACAATATCCAGATATGAAACATCCCAAGAGTTATCCGTTGGAACATTTTATTGGTGATTGTTGTCCAGATGATATTAAAAGTGTCGCCGAAGGTGTTGTATTAACTCTTGAAAATATCGTTTCCCAATACACTAATAAACCTTTTTTAGCTGATAGAGGCGTTCCTGAACATGATGTTTTTGCACGAATTACAGATGAAGAATATTCTGATTTCTACGATACGGTTTGTGATGCTGCTAAAATAGCTCGTGAAGCTTTTGATTGTGAAGAATTATATGATAGTGTTTGCAAATGGAGAGAGCTATTTGGTAATGAATTTCCACCAGCTCCAAAGCCATCAAAATCTAATTCTTCAACGGGATTTACAACCCGTACTGAAAAATCGGCAGCTATTCCAGAAGGAAGATTTGCATAGATGGAGTCAAAACAAATCCTTGATAAATTAAATCAGGCTCGAAGGGCTTTAGATTCATTATCTCAAGTTGAGATAATGGATGAGTGGCAATTTGATAATGAATTAAATGTTTGGTATTTACACTTAAGTATTGTGATTGAATGTGAAACACCATATTTCCCTCAGAAATCTCAATGGTTTTTCGTTGTTGGATCCGAATACCCAAAGGGAAAAATTAAAGTATATCCAGACGTCGAAAACAGTATAATGGTTACATTGTATCATCAAGCTAACAACTCCAAAATTGAAAGAAACGGATTGTGGAGAAAAGGAGCATTATGCCTTGAGGTGAATACAATACCTAATTATCAATTGGAACCATATAGTGTAGATGAACGCTTGTTGTATCATGCAAAACGAGCAATTTGTTGGCTAGAGCTAGCGGCAAAAGGAAAATTAGTTACAGAAAGCGAGCCATTTGAGCTGCCCGAATTTTCTATGAGCAATATTTTAGAAATACAGTTTGCTTTCTCGGAAGATGTGGTTACCTTCATGCAATGGGAGAGTGTCGAATGTCGGTATGGAATAGCAGAATTAGATGTGTATAAAAGTAAACCATTTGTATACTATGTTAAGGTGTTTAAATCGCTAAGTAACAACATCCAGCATTATACAGAATGGGGAAAATATCTTTCAAAAACAACTATATCACCTCCAATTATTGCCCCGTGGATACTTATGAATCAGATCCCAGTTGTTAATGAGTGGCAAGCACCAGAAACATTTGGCGAATTGTTAGTTGCCTGTGAAAAACAACATATTAATATAATGTGTATCCTTCAAAATATTGTCTCAAAAATACGGGACGGAAAACGGCATTTGCTTTTAATTGGTTTCCCTGTTCCCCGAATTTTTGGTGGAGACCCCGAGATAATTTCTTGGAAAGCTCTGTATTTACCGACTGTATCATATGGCAAAAGGACAGCAAAAGGATTCAGAAATAATCAACAGGGATGGTGGATGCGTGATAGATGTGAGGTATTCACTAAAAATGCAAAATTGGATTGGATTGTTTCAGAAAATTGGAACCAACACGAAATATCTCAACGAGGTAAAATGAGCGACCTGTTACTAAGAAAAAGAATATTGCTCATTGGAGCAGGTTGCATTGGAGCATCAATCGCAGAAATATTTGTAAGAGCAGGAGTATATAATATTACTATTGCAGATTCAGATATATTTGAAGTCGGGAACTTATCCCGCCATATCTTAAATCTAAATAATATTGGTGAATTTAAAGAATTATCGGTATGTAATTATCTTAACTCCCTAAATCCACACGCAAATGTTAAAGTTATAAATGATACTCTTTCAAATGATGACTCTTTTAAAACAAATATTGATTTGGATAGATATGATGTTATTGTTGATTGTACTGGGGAAAATAATGTACTTGATATTCTTCAAAGAACTAATTTTAAGAGAACCCATATTATAGCTTCAGTCTCTGTTGGATTGGGTGCAAAACGATTATATGTTACACTGATGAATGGTAACACTTTTAATTTTAATGCTTTTTATAATTTGATTTCCCCGTACCTACAGGCAGAAAAAATCTTATATGATGATTACGACTTGCCAAGGAATGGAATTGGTTGCTGGCATCCGACTTTTCCTGGAAGAAGTGATGATATTTGGATTGCTGCTGCAACTTCCGTGAAGGTAATTGAAAATTACATTATATCAAAATCTCAAAAGACGCTTTCACTCATTTACGAGCAAAAAGAGAGCGATGGGATATTTGAAAGCTATGAGGTGGTGGAGAAAAGAGAGAATGGATAATTTGCTTTTTCAAGATAAGAATCAATCATATAGTGTAAAGTTCGACACAAAGGCTTATGAACAAATGCTTTATTATTGTGCTATTTCTAATCCTTATGAAACAGGGGGCATTTTAATTGGAAATTATTCTTCCAACCAAGCAATAGCCAACATTTTGCAAATAACATCACCACCCAAAAATTCTAGACATTCAAAGTGTACTTTTTATAGGGGTATAGATGGATTGAAAAGAATTTTAGACTTGGCATGGGACCAAGGCCAGTATTATTTAGGAGAGTGGCACTATCATCCAAATGCATCGTCGGCACCAAGTAATATTGATAAAAATCAAATGATAGTTTTATCTCAAGACCAAAAACTAAAATGTCCAGAACCTATATTAATTATTGTTGGAGGTTATCAAGACAGTTGGAATATAAATGCTCGGTTATTTGTTAATAAGCAAGAAATTATTCTCAATAAGCGGTAGCACTAGCCTCTTGATAAGACGCAGATTTTTGTGTCAAATTATAAGCTGTACTTGTCGAGTGAGGAAGAATTATTACGAGGATTGAAACAGGAGTATCAATCGTTAGAAGCGGAAAAGATGGAAGAAGATAGTGATATTGAAGTAATGGAAAAAAGTAATTGTGCCATAGGCTGTTGCACAATTAGTATGGTGCAAAATTAGTACCATCCATGATTTTGTGGGAAAAGGCTGCACGAACGGGATTAGTACTGTAAAAATATTGTCCAGATATCCATAGTTTTGTGGGGATATAATTCTTTAGGTTACAATCGATGATGGGGTAAACGAAAAAGCAGTTTTGACATTGCAGAGAACTGCCCCTTCGTTTACACCATTTTCGATTTGACCTAATTGAACAAAGTGAGCGTCCGGGTAGCCG
>OJKC01001764.1_pt1 | contig 12737 bp, 13 predicted proteins | sample 1596401 | NCBI WGS metagenome assembly OJKC01 (sample SAMEA4350162, study PRJEB24818) | metagenome | biome: human; feature: gut; material: faeces | place: Denmark | collected 2013-09 | reverse complement strand
GGCGTGAAAACCCTGCCGATCTCCGCGTGGGAGAAAGAATATACCGCCATCAAAGCACAGCGGGAAGCGGAATATGACACGCTGAAAGAGACCCGCGCCGAGGTTGCCGAGCTTCAAAAAATCCGCAGGTGTGTGGATATTGCACTCCGCGCCGACCAACCGGAGCAGACGCAGAGCCGCACCAAACGGCATGATATAGACCGCTGAAAGGAGTTGAACTTTTATGTATTACACCCAAGAACAAATAGACCGCGCCAACCAAGCCGACCTTGTTTCTTTCCTGCAATCACAGGGCGAGCAGCTTACCCGCGCCGGACAGGAATACCGTTGGAAACGGCACGACAGCCTGACAATCCGAGGAAACAAGTGGTACAGGCACAGTCAGAGCAAAGGCGGCGCACCCATTGATTTTGTCATGGAGTTTTTCGGCAAGAGTTTCACAGAAGCCGTTGAACTACTGACAGGAGAAAAAGGCGCAGCCCCGCCGCCGGACAGACCAAGCCCCACACCCTTTTCTGATTTCCGACTGCCACCCCGCAGCCCCGACAACTGCATAGCAAGGAATTACCTCACAGCAGCCCGCCGCATTGATGAAGATGTGTCGGGCTATTTCTTTTCCACCGGGGATATTTACGAGGAAGCCGCCCACCACAACGCCGTATTTGTGGGGCGTGACAAGGACGGAGTACCACGCTACGCCCACCAGCGCGGCACAGCCGGGAACTTACGGCTTGATGTGAAAGGAAGCGACAAAGGCTTTAACTTCTGCTATCGGGGCGAGGGCGAAAGATTGTTTGTCTTTGAAGCCCCTATTGACCTCTTATCTTTTCTCTGTCTATTCAAAAAAGACTGGCAGAAGCAAAGCTATCTTGCGCTGGGTGGCGTGGGAGATAAAGCCCTTATGTGCTTTCTCTCTGACCGCCCGAACATCAAGACCGTATATCTCTGCCTTGACAGCGACAAAGCCGGAAACGACGCTTGCAGCCGCCTTGTGGAGCTTATGCCGGAGGGCTTGACCGTCCACCGCCTTATCCCACTTTTCAAAGACTGGAACGAGGTGCAGACGCGCCGGGGCGAAATCACAGACGGGAAGTATTTGCGGGAAGCAATCTACGGCTTGAAAGAGCCACCGCAGGAAGAAACCGTTGAGATTATCCGCATGAGCGAGGTTGACACACAGACCGTTGCATGGTTATGGAAGCCCTATATCCCTTTCGGAAAAGTAACCATTGTGCAGGGCAACCCCGGCGAGGGCAAGACCACCTTTGCCCTACGCCTTGCCGCTGCCTGCACCACAGGGGGAACGCTGCCGGGCATGAACCCGCTGCCGCCGTTTCAAGTGATATACCAGACCGCCGAGGACGGTTTGGGCGATACCGTCAAGCCCCGTCTGATAGAAGCTGCCGCCGACCTTGAGCGAGTGCTTGTCATTGATGAAGCCAAGCAGGAGCTGACCCTATCGGACGAGCGTATCGAGAAAGCCATTGTGCAGACCGGGGCGCGGCTGATTATCCTTGACCCCATACAGGCGTACATGGGCGAGAAAGCCGACATGAACCGGGCGAATGAAGTGCGCCCTATCTTTCGCCGCCTTGCTGATGTTGCCGAGCGTACCGGGTGCGCCGTTATCCTAATCGGACACCTCAACAAAGCCGCCGGAGGACAAAGCGCATATAGAGGTTTAGGCTCTATCGACTTCCGGGCGGCGGCGCGGAGCGTCCTGCTAATCGGGCGCGTGAAGCGTGAACCGAATGTGCGGGTAATCGTCCACGACAAATCTTCTCTTGCGCCAGAGGGAAAGCCCGTTGCCTTTTGCCTTGACCCCGACACAGGCTTTTCATGGATAGGCGATTATGACATAACCGCCGAGGAACTGCTATCCGGCGCAGGAGGAAATACCGCCACCAAGACCGAACAGGCAGAACGCTTGATACTGGATTTACTTGCAGATGGGAAAGAGCTTGCCAGCGAGGAAATCGTGAAAGCCGCCACCGAAGCCGGAATATCCGAAAGGACGGTGCAGAACGCCAAGCGCAATATGAGCAGCATTTTAGGCGCAAGGCGTGTCGGCGGTCAATGGTACAACTTCATCAAGAAGAAGCAGCCACCCGAACCCGCAAGCTGAAAGTGCAAAACGCAGACCCTTTGCACTTTGCACTTTCGCACTTTCACGATAATTTGCGTCAATAACTCAAAAAAGCACTTGACAAAACGCTTCATGGGGGATGGCAGGGGACATCAAGCCCTTTGTCGATCCGGTGTTTGAAAACAACATCATACTCACACAGACGGAAAGCCTGATGATGAGCAACCGGCCAAAGAATCCCAAGTACGCCCGGAATAAGAATGTGCTGATCATCGGCGGTTCCGGTTCCGGCAAAACCCGCTTCTGGCTCAAGCCCAACCTGATGCAATGCACCTCCAAGTCGTATCCCACCAGCTTTGTGGTCACAGACCCCAACGGTTATACTATAAGCAGATAGACAAAGGGTGTGTTTCACAAGCACGACCGATGTTTATCTGCTGATTACATAAAGAAGGGAGGTAAAACCGTGGCAAAGAAAGAAGAAATCAAAATTACAGCTCTATATGAGCGTTTATCAAGAGATGATGAACAAGCTGGAGAATCGAACTCCATCCAGAACCAAAAGAAATATCTTGAAGAATATGCCCGTCAGCATGGGCTGAGAAATATCCGACACTTCTATGATGACGGCTATTCCGGCACGAACTTTAATCGTCCCGGTTTTGCCGCCCTGCTGGAAGAAGTCGAAGCCGGACGAGTGGAGACCCTTGTGGTAAAGGATCTCAGTCGTTTTGGCAGAAACTATCTGCAAGTTGGCTACTACACAGAGATTCTTTTCCCGAAGAAGGGCGTTCGGTTCATAGCCATCAACAACAATGTGGACAGTGCCACCCCACAGGACAATGACTTCACTCCGTTCTTGAATATCATGAAGAACATCTCCCATTCGGGAAAGGTAAGTAATGATTTCTCCCTTTTCGGACGGTTTTGACTGTATCAATCGCTGTTTTCGTTGTTCCTGCGGTAAGTTTTCCATAGTTCATGGAGTGCAAGCTGCCATTGGATTCCGGGCGGCAGCCATAGGTGAAAAAGGGGATCTACCCGAAACGCATCCGGTTCAGCCGCGGACTGAATCCAAACGCCCTTGCCGCTTAACTCGCGCAAAGCCCGCATCCAAAGGATCGGATCGCGCGCTATCCGTGTAAGATCGGCAACAAAGAGCGTGTCCGCCTTTTGCTCCACCGCCTTCTGACAAGCCCTTTTCCAGCCGTCGCGGTCAAGCGTAGTTCCTTTTTCATACTCGCTGACTTCTCCCACAATTTCATAACCCAGCCGCTCGGCCTGCTCATGCAGCCGGGCGCTTTGTGCTTCCAGCGTGTGGTCGCCGTCAAGCTGCGCCTGCGTTGCTACCCGGCAATATACTACCACACGCTTGCTTTTGTTGCTATCCATGATCTGACCTCCATTCAGATATTGCCGACAAAGCGGTAATAGATTTTGATGTCCCGGACGTTTTTCCCATCAATGACGGTCTTTTCTCCGACCTCAATGCGGTCGATCAGCTCGTCCACCGTTTCACGGTCAAGCTCCCGAATATGCAGGTGCTTTCGGACGACTGCCGCCCAGCTTTGAATGTCGGCGGCGCTCTGCTCATACTCCCTGACTTCCGCAAGAAGCGTATCCAGCCGGTCGGTTCGCTGGCGACGCTCCTGCTCGGTCTTTTCAAGCAGTACAGCGAAGGACGCTGCGCTGATGCTGCCGCAAACCTTGTCCTCATAGAGTTTTGCGGTCATTTGTTCCAGCTCATAAACGCGGCGGCGCAGCTTCCCAATCTCCTGCTGGACGCTTTCCAGACGTTCTGCGTCTGCGGCGGTGCGCTGCGCTTGCAGCCTGTCCAGCATGGCAGCTTCGTCCAGTTCCAGCGCCTCGGCATGGGCGCGGATCTCGCTCAATACAAGCTCCGTCAGCGTCATCTCATAGATGGTGTGCCTGGAACACGCGCCGTAGCCGGAGGCCGTATAACGGGAGCAGAAATAGGAAACGTACTTTTTGGACGTGCCGTTCTTGCGGCGCTGCATCTCCCGGTTGCCCTGAAGGGGTGCTTTACAGTCGGCGCAGACGAGCTTGCCGGTGAACAGGAAGGGCTTCGGCGGCGCGTTGTCCGCCGAGAGCCGCGTCCTTTCCCGGTTGATGGCCTGCACTTCATTCCATACCTCCGGCGAGATGATGGCTTCATGCAAAGCCTCATGCCGTATCCATTCGGATTCCGGCTTATAGATCATGGTGTCGTCCTTATAGGAGCGCGAGCCGGTCTGGTTCTGAATGAGATTTCCGGTGTAGACCTCGTTTGTAAGTATGTTCTTCACCGTGGCGTACATCCAAAGGTTCGCGTACTTGCAGGAGCCGTTGCCGTACAGCTTTGCCCAATACCAGCGTGGGGACAAAATGCCCTCGCTGTTCAGCACGGCGGCGATCTTGCCGTAGGCCATGCCTGCCCGCCGTAGCTCGAACATCCGGCGCACCACGGCGGCTGCTTCCTCGTCGATCACCAGCCGGTGTCTGTCCTCCTCGCTCTTGCGGTAGCCGTAGGGCGCGTAGGCGGCGATATACTGGCCGCTGCGCATTTTGGCGTGAAGGACGGATTTTACCTTATTGGAGAGGTCTTTCAAGTGGTAGTCGTTCATCAGACTGCGGAAGTGCAGCATATCTGTGTTGTCGCCCTCGGTGTCGAGGCAGTCAAGGACGGATACGAAGCGGCAGCCCAACGAGGGGAAAATAACGTCGGTATAGCGCCCTACCTCCACAAAATCACGGCCCAGCCGCGATAGGTCTTTCACAAGGATCAGGTTGATGAGGCCGTGCCGCGCGTCCTCCAGCATCTCCAGGAATCCGGGGCGTTGAAAATTCCCCCCGCTATAACCGTCGTCCCGGTAGGACTTGACCTCCGTCCAGCCGTTGAGCATTACGAATTTGGAAAGCAGTTCATATTGATTCTCAATGCTGACGGATTCATCAGCGGGGATATAGTTTTTCGCCTTGGCGGAGTTGGAGGCGTCGTCCACGCTCAACCGGCAGTAGATGCCGACCTTATATAGCTTTTTCATACGCCTCATGCCTCTCCTGCGCCAGCGCGTCGTCCACACTGCCGACGTAGCGGTAGACCACCTTGACGTCGCAGATGCGCTGTCCGTTGACCTTCCGCGCCTCGCCCACCTCGATGCGGTCCACCAACTCAAAGAGGATGCTTTCGTCCAGCGCCGTGATCTCGGTGTAGCGGCGGATGACCTCCATCCAGCGGTTTGCGTCCTGCCGGTTTTCAAGCTGCGCCCTGACCTTCTGCTCCAGCTCCGGTATGGCGGCGGCTTTTTCCGCCCGTTCGGTTTCGTATTTCCGCATGAGCGTCTGAAAGACCGTCTGGGGGATGGTGCCGGTGCATTTGTCCTCATAGAGATTCTGCATCAGCCGTTCCAGCTCCGTCATACGAGCCGCTGCCGCTTTCAGCTTCTGTTCATAGGAGATGACGCGGCTGCGGCTTTCCTTTTCCTTCATGCGGCTGATCTGCTCGGCAAGGCGCTCGCCGTCGCACTCGACGAAGCGCGCCTTTTCCCGGATGTCCATCAGCACCAGCTCCTCCAGCACATTCTCATAGATGGAGTGGATGGTGCAGGCGCTTTTGCCGCTTCTGGCATAGTTGCCGCAGATAAAGGAGCTGTACCGCCCCGGCGTTCCGTCCTTATAGGTGAAGCGCTCGATGTGGTTGCGCATCTTGAAGCCGCAGTCTGCGCAGTAGACAAGGCCGGTGAAGATGCTGCGGATGCCGTCCGTGGGCGGCGTCTTGCGCACCTTCTTTTTGTCGATGCTGACCACGGTATCCCATATCTCGCGGGAAATAATGGGCTCGTGGGTTCCCTCCACCCGTATCCATTCCTCCTCCGGCTTGTTGATGAGCTTTCTGGACTTGTAGGACAGCGTGCCGGTTTTGCCCTGCACCATGTTCCCGATGTAGACCTCACTGCGGATGAGAGCTTTGACGGTGGTTTCCGCCCACTTGTGGTTGACGTTGCGCGGGTCGCTGCGCCCCTTGCGCTGATAGTAGAGCGCACCGGGCGGCAGAACGCCCTCCTCGTTGAGCGTGACGGCGATGGCGCGGAAGCCCATGCCGGAGGCGCGCATGGAAAAAATGCGGCGCACGGTAGGGGCGGTTTCCTCGTCGATGACAAGGTGGTGCTTATCCTCCGGGTCGCGCTTGTAGCCGTAGGCGGGGTAGGTTCCCATGAACTTGCCGCTTTCCGCGCAGGCTCTTTTGACCGCCTTGACCTTCTTGGAGGTGTCCCGGCTGTAAAACTCGTTAAATAAGTTCAAGAAGCACATGACGTCGGTGCTGCCGTTGTCACTCATGGTGTCGATGCCGTTGTTCAGCGCGATAAACCGACAGCCCAGCGAGGGGAACAGGTAGTCCGTGTACTGACCGAACTCGATGTAGTTACGCCCAAAGCGTGATAGGTCTTTTACCAGAATGAGGTTGATTTTCTTGGCTTTTGCATCTTCGATGAGGCGTTTGACGCCGGGCCGGTCGAAATTCGTACCTGAGTACCCGTCGTCACAGTACACCGCGATCTCGTTCCAGCCCCGCTGACGCACATAGCTTTGCAGCAGGAGCTTCTGATTTTCAATGGATACGGACTCCCCGTCGCGCTCATCGTCGTTGCTGAGCCTGCAATAGATGCCTACGTTGTATGTCTTTTCGATCATCTGTATTTTACCTCCCGATTCTCTGCGATTCATACATCCGTGCGGCGTGATGGCTCTCGCAGGTTTTCCCTGCAAGAATATGATACCGGAGATACCATCTTCGCGCAAGGATGCCGCCGCAGGGAGGCTGATTGTCTGTTAAGATGCGTGACAGGGCTGCGCGGCTGCGGGAGCGTCCAGCTCCGTCATGGCGCGGCGCACCGCAAGCTGCTCCAGCGTCCTGCCAAGGTCCTTTTCGCCGGAAAACACGCTTGTCACGCGATAGAGGGTCTTGCCGATCCTGACCTCCTTATAAGAGGCGACCGGCTCTTTGGGGATGGCTTGCTTCTGCATAAACGCACCTCCGATTTATCATGTAAGTCCCGCTGCCACGATATGACAGCGGGGCTTGTTCGTATTCGTTCCGGCAGAGCAACCGCGCCGGAGGGATTGCTGTCATGTTGCATGATACTGCACCGGCGCGGCTGCCCGCGTATTTTGTGTCATTTGGTTTTGTTTCGCCGTATTTGTCACAGCCCCCGGCGCGAGGAATATATCGCCTCTGGGACCGGTAGCAGCCGCCTTTGGCAAGGCTGTCCCATTCCCGCAGCGCCGTGGCTTGTAAGGCTCACGAACGCCGCAGGAATCCCCCTCAAGTCAGTGGGAGGCCGTAGCTGGGGTTGCGTATCGCCCGCGCTGTCATCGCGCCCGATGCTGCCATGCATCGGGTCAAAGGCTGCGTAGATCGCTCGGACAGCCGCCCGTCCCGAAGGATGGGAGGTCTGTCGTCATGGCGGCGCGCCTTTTATCGCTTGGCTTTTCAGCCGTGCGGGGTCTGTGCTGATACCGGTGTCTATGCGGTTTTCAAGGAGCAGAGGCGAGAAAGAAGAATATCCCTCTCATATACCTCAAGAAAAATCGGGCTTTTTATAACCCCCTCAGTCGAAATTTTTCAAAATTTTCTTCAAATGGGAAAGCCCTTTGCGAACGGAATGATGCACGGCAGGCTGGGTGGTGTTTTCTCTTGCAGCGATCTGCAACTGAGACAGTCCACCAACTATGTACGCAAGGACACGCCGCCGCTGTGCGGGCGTGAGCTGTGCTAGCGCTTCTTTCAGCAGCCGTTCCAGTTCCATGCGCTCCAGCGCCTCGTCCGGCTGCTCCGGCAGATTCAGCGCCTCCGCCTCGATGCCGTCGCCTGCGTCCAGCGAGTAGAATGCCCTGTTGTCGCGGATGTACTGCGCGTAGTTGATCTGAAGCCGCTTATCTTCTTCAAGGAACGCGGCTACTTCATCGGAAACCTCGATAAAGGCATCCTCGGTGTACCACGGGTAAAGCTCCCGCAGGTTGATCGTTGTCATGTTGTATTCCTCCGTTTGGATTTTTTTGTTTGATGTCGCGTGAAAATCCAAACGGAGGGCGGTGGGGAGCGGCAGCGGAGCCTTACTTGGGCTAAATGAAGGAACATAAAAATGCCCAAAGCAACAATGCTTTGGGCATGATTCAGCGCAACTCCTCCGTTGCATTTTTTGTCAAATTCGTCAGGTGCTTCGGTACACCAGGTATCATTTCTCTTGCCTTGGAGTTGGCGTATGCAGACGGGATATGCGATTGCCGCTGGCAGACGATTCGCGGGCATCTAGCATTTTGCGAACTCCTAATTACTGCAAGAAAATAACAGAAAAAAGTATGCAAAAGGACAGGACAGATTAAAAGCCGTTTGCCTTTTTTCGGTTGCCTGTCACTTTTTGCTCTGCTAGATCAGATCAATGCATTTGAGTCCAAGCAGTCATTGTGCTATCCTGCCGATATATGCCTTGGGTTCAATATAACTACCATCTATTGCGTTCAAACAAACACGGCAGTGGTAAACAGTGGGCTCATTCTCTCCTTTAAGGCGTTCGTGAAACTCATACATCACTTCCCACGTTGGAACGAGGTGACCTATGTCTCGACGATCCTTAACATTTATCAACGCACTCGCCAACCGGATTTCGTAGACCATAACCGAATACTCTTCCACGTGATTCTCTTGATAAGCATGATTATAGACAAGCTGCTGCTTAATCCGATCCAAAATATCATCAAAAGGCATAAGCTGGGTGTTTTCAGCAATAATAGCTACTTGCTCGCCAGCTCCACGAACATCATACTGTGCGATCTTACCATTCTCATCTACAATAATATACATATACTCGCTTTCCCAAGGCGCAGCATTGCTTGGCGGCGGGCTGCCTTTCCATATTCGCCATTCATCCATGTAGGTAGCCTGTAATCCTCCGCAATCACGAATAAAGAAAATAATCCATCCGATCCCTTGCAGGCCTTTGTCGTTATATGCAATCGCCTTTTCCATAAAAGAAAACTTCATGTTTGAGTCCGCGCCTAAATTTTTCATAGCATCTTGGGCAATTTCCATCGCAGATTCGCTTTCCAATTTGGGGTTGGTGGATGTAAAATCATTTTTCTGTTCTAAAGTCTCCGCATTGCTTTCTCGCACCCAGTATGAATCACTATCACGTCTATATTGATAGGTATTGCCATTCATCTGTGCAACTAAAACAGCGTATGTCGCCGTATTTTCATTGTAGTGATATGCTTCAAAAAAAATCTTTCCCGGCAAATCATTGAAAGAGAAGGGAATAGCTGCGCTGTCATCGGGAGCTGTTGCTAACCGTTGTTGCAATTCTATAAGTTCATTAGCTATATCAGTATCGCTCTCTTCCGCTAAAGACGTTAAATAAGACATTCTTTCAAGAATATCCCGTTTCGTTTCTTGGGGAGTTTCTACCCACTGCTCGTCCGGATAAAAGAATCGCATCACATTCCGGTAATATGTTTCATCAAATGCCGCTTTTTCAATTTCCGCAACCGGATATACATCTGTTTGAGGTATAACTACAGGCGCATTTATAGTCAAATCTAATCCGCTTATTTCATTATGGAATTCCACGTTATTCGGTGCATCGTATTTATCATGAGTTCCATCTTTCGGCTGTATAGCCTCTGCTACGTAGTCCTCCGTCTTAACAACAACAGGTTCTTTTTCAGGAGTAGGCTGGCAGGCAGACAGGATTAGCAATAAAACAACTAAAGCTAAGGTTCCTACGGGCAATCGATACTTATTGGGTTTATTTGGCATAAAGCTATCCTCCGTGATTGTATAGTGTGGCTAATCGCCATATTATATTGACGATTAGCCGACGCTTATCTAACTAGAAACTCCAGTATCCCGTAAGGCTTGCGCCTCCACCATTAGTATTCGCATACACATCCAAACTACTATAAAGCGTTGTGTAGTCATGCCCGCCGGATACCTGGCTTATTGTAAATGTATAGGCATGGCTTGCTATCGCCGTGGTAGATCCTGCCTTGTAGGGCCTTACTGTAAGCCGTTTACTGCTGTTACCACCAAACGTTCCAGATGCGTACCAAGCAGAAAACTCGCGTGATATGTTCTTGAGTGCCCTCGCCGGCGTTGTGCTATTCGCGCCAAGAGTATAATCAGATGCCTCAAATGCAAGTGCAACGTTGGCCAATGCAAAGATCATTACCAGCGCAAGAGCTATTGCAATTATTTTTTTCATATCCTTCTCCTTTCTAAATCTTTGAGTTTTGGGCAAGAACAGGTATATTCATGTTTAGCCCTTGCAACTCTGCATTGCCAAATGGCAATGAGCTTGCTCAATTATGATTTGCAAGGGCTTTTTTATTCCTTCAATGGAACCACCTCCTTTTTCGCTATATATAAGACATGCTGACGCGGGAAAATCTGTCGCCAAAAGCGTATTTTTTATATACTAATAACCGACACAACCATACAGCTATTTCATCCTCATCATTCTCGCAAATTTACTCACCACAATTACCGCGACTATTATCGCGATAGCCGCGAAGGCCGCAAGGGCGCTTATCCACCACTTGCTCATGGCGCGCGTTTGCCTTTTTTAGGTTGCCTGTCACTTTTTGCTCCGCCAGATCAGATCAATATGTTGAACACGCCGGCATAAAGAGGCTATCTTTCCCATTCAATATATTTCTTAGGAAAAATTATTGTGCATTTCAACACGGGATCCATCTAACGCATTGATTGCTATATAGGATGGTAAAATATGCCCGTCCAAGGCGCTCTCTTTTTGTACAATGAATAGCCATGTCGGAATGAGGAAAACCTTGTTCCTTTCCTTTGTAGAGCGAACCATGCAGTTTGTGAGCATAATTCGCGTAATGTGTCTATCCTCGACTGTGGTAGCATCGGCTACCCATGAGGAACCAAGAATAAGCAGGTCTTTCGCGTGCTGCCATACCGCCTCAAATGATAGAGGCTTCATGTTGCTTTCTAACTTATTCGTTATAATAACGGGATACTCCCAATGAAAGAAACGGATTCCCTCCTGATCCACCATAAGCACAATTCTTTCCTGCGGCCATGGTTTGATATAGTCCGCTTCATCCTCAAACCCCAAAACCCCCGGGGTCAATATGCTGCTGTCAAACGGAATTTGCCCATCGATTGCACGGCAAAAAGTTATTTGGTAGCCCACCGAGACCGTAGCATAGCCAAAGAATCCATCCAGCATACGTGCCGCTTCAATATGTGCCGCTTCAAAGCCTTCAATTTTCAAATCATTCAATACGTTTTTTGATATTGTCAACGCTTCTTCTTTGGATAAAACGGGTTCCAGTACAACAGGACCTTCTCCGTCCCAACCGCCGTTCTTTATTATCCATGATTGTAGTTGTATGGTTCCGGCGTTCTTCGGGAAAATTTCTATTTGATTTTCATCGGCAAACACATAAACATTTTGTTCCAAACTGTTTTTGAAAACCACATTGCATGGGAAAGTCGGGTCATAATCAGCAATGGGAATATATTCCTCGTTAGGTGCATTTCGCAATTCTTCGGATAAGCTTTCGATTATTTCTGCGCTATCGGCAGATGGCTCATACAGAACGGAGCCGTCTTGCTGTTTTTTCGGCATTCCTCTTTTTAGAATGACTATGAGTTCTTCCAAATCTTCTTTCGTCATTTCACCGGAGCGCACTCCGATGAGGTCTTTAGAGAAGTATGAAAGTATTTCATCCAAGCGGGTTTGACCAAACCTGTCTTGCGTCGCTTCATACACATGAAAGCCTTCCGCTTGGCCTATCTCAATATCCGTATCCGCCACAAACCTGAAATGTGGCATTTGTATTTCTTCATTCAATTTACTTGGGCAAATAAAGGTGCTGTCAGCTTCCTTATCATCGCTTTCAACAAGTGTAGCTTCTAATTGTTCCGCCGCCTTATGCACCACTATCTCTTTTTCGGGCGTGGGCTGGCAGGCAGATATAGCAATAATGCAAAAAAAGACGCTTAAAAGGTATATGGCCTTCTTCATTTACTCATCTCCTTGTCTCCTTTGCCAAAAGGCAGGATTTCGGGGCGCATACGCAAGCATGCGCCCCAGCTTATGCTTTATTGATAGGTTGCCGAGAATGTTCCGCTCGTGGTCATTCTAGACGCATTCGGTGTGTTGTAGTACGGGTTTCGAATCTGCAAATAGATAGAAGAAATCGTTTGGTACGCGGAGTATACCGACAAGGTGCCAGATGACTGCCCAGTTGGAACTTCCGCTTGTCCGCTAACAGAAACATTGGACGCATTCACCAATTCTACAACCTGATATCGTTCCAAACCAGATACCGCAAATACAATACGCGTGTTGTCATCTTTGCCCGATGTAAACTTGGTACTTCCACTGGAACGGCTGATCGGCCCACATTTCCAAACATGGGTTATCTTAGCTTCGGTATAAGTCTTGCTAGCTGTCGTAGCTAAAGCCGAACTGGCAGAAACAAGAATCAACAGCATTATCAATGTAAATGCCGCTTTCCTTAAGAATCTCTTTTGCATAAAAACTCCTTTCATGTTCGCTGGGTATCAGACAATAATCAAGCATAATATATTACCCCTTCAGCCCTTGCAACTCTGCATTGC
>OJKC01001763.1_pt1 | contig 12738 bp, 9 predicted proteins | sample 1596401 | NCBI WGS metagenome assembly OJKC01 (sample SAMEA4350162, study PRJEB24818) | metagenome | biome: human; feature: gut; material: faeces | place: Denmark | collected 2013-09 | reverse complement strand
ATCTATTATACCGTATTGCGCGCGGGTTTGCAAGGGGAACGGGGGCGTCTCACGCGCAAGGGGGAGGGTTTCGCGGGCGAAAAAAGTGAACAATCTGAAAATTGTTAGCACTCTTTTGCGTTGAGTGCTAATTTTCGCTTGCATTTCGATGGAAATCGTGCTACAATACATCCAGCGGTCAGAAAGACTGCAACAATTATTACCGTTTATTTTCCGAGGAGGAATGATGTATGGCGATTGAAATGGAAAAGGGCTCTGTGTCGATTGATGCCCAAAATATTATGCCGGTCATTAAGCGCTGGCTGTATTCCGATAAGGACATTTTCCTGCGCGAGGTGGTCAGCAACGGCTGCGACGCCATCACGAAGTATCGCATGACGAATCCGGATGACGAGAGCGAAATGTCCGTCATGGTCACGGTGGACAAGGAGAACAAGACCCTGACCATCAGCGACACCGGCATCGGCATGACCGAGGACGAGGTGAAGCGCTATATCAATCAGGTCGCATTCTCCGGCGCGTCCGAGTTTATGAAGAAGTTCGAGGGCGACGAAAAGAAGGGCGACATTATCGGCCACTTCGGGCTGGGCTTCTACAGCGTGTTCATGGTGTCTGAGAACGTCGAAATCGAAACGCTGTCCTGTCAGGAGGGCGCGGAGCCGGTGCATTGGGAATCCAAGGACGGCATGGACTTCGCCATCAGCGAAGGTCACCGCGCCGCGCACGGCACGTCGATTATCCTCCATATCTCCGATGAAGAGAAGGAGTTCCTCGAACTCTACCGCGTCCGCGAAGTGCTGACCCGCTACTGCGGCTACATGGCGTATCCGATTTACCTGATGGATGCAAACGCCAAGCCGGCGGAGCGCGAGGAAGAAATCCCCGGCGAAACCAACGAGGACGGCACGCCCAAGAAGCGCAAGGTCGTCGATGAACCCAAGCCGAGCCTGATTAACGACACCAAACCGCTGTGGCTGAAAAAGCCGAGCGAGTGCGAGGACAAGGAGTACATCGACTTCTATCACAAGATGTTCGGCTGGGAAGATCCGCTGTTCTGGGTGCATCTGAACGTCGACTACCCCTTCAACCTCAAGGGCATCCTGTATTTCCCGAAGCTCCGCAACGACTTCGGCAAGTACGAAGGTCAGGTGAAGCTGTTCGCGGGTCAGGTGTTCGTGGCGGACAACGTGAAGGAAGTCATTCCGGAATTCCTGACGCTTTTGAAGGGCGTTATCGACTGCCCCGATCTGCCGCTGAACGTCAGCCGCTCTTTCTTGCAGAATGACGGCACGGTCAAGAAGCTGTCTGCGCACATCACCAAGAAGGTGGCGGATAAGCTCTGCGGGCTGTTCAACACCGAGCGCGAGACGTATCAGAAATACTGGGACGACATTGCTCCCTTCGTCAAGTTTGGCGCGATGCGTGATCAGAAGTTCTACGAGCAGGTCAAGAAGGCGATTCTCTACAAGACCACCGATGGCCGCTATCTGACGCTGGAAGAGTACAAGACCGCGAACGCCGACAAGGCGGACAAGAAGGTCTACTACACCAACGACCCGAAGCGTCAGGCGGCGAGCGTCGCGCTGTACACCAACCGCGGCATTGATGTTGTTGTGATGGATCACATCATCGACGGCAACTTCCAGTCCTTCATGGAATATTCCGGCGGCGAGGAAGGCTTGACCTTCGCGCGTGTGGACGCGGACGTGTCCGGTCTGCTGGAAGATTCCGAAGAGGGCAAGGAGCTGAATCAGGAGACGATTCAGGCGATGTTCCGCAAGGCGCTGGGCAAGGATGACCTGCCCGTGAACCTGCAGAGCCTGTCCGACGCGGAGCTGCCTGCGATGGTCACGGAGGACGAGCAGATTCGCCGCATGAAGGAAATGAGCCGCCTGTATGGTCAGTCCTTCGACATGCCCGACCGCTTCACGCTTGTGCTGAACCGCCGCAACAAGGCGATTCAGGAACTGGCGGCACGCGATCCGGAGAATGAGACGACGCAGCTGCTTTGCCAGCAGATTTATGATTTGGCGCGTATGAGCGCCCAGCCGCTGGAAGCGGACGAGATTACGGCGTTCCTGAAGCGGAGCCAGAAGCTCGTCGCCATGGCGGTGGAGAAGGAATAAGCGAAACCAATCCACAATTCAATAGAAAGCGCCCGACGCGGGGAAAACCTGCGCCGGGCGCTTCTTGTGCACTTTGATGCGCTTTGTATATTCCTGCCGAAACTGGAGCAGAAGTCTGTGCTGAAATTTACAAAAATGAGGATTGAATTTTCCATAGCTTCTTTCTGACTGCGGCGGTATAATGAAATCAATAAGGCGATTGCCTTACGTCGGTTGGCAATGCAATGCGCATTGCGGGAACTATGGGAAGGAGAAAACGGTATGAAAAAGTTCTCAAGGGCACTGTCTTTCGTGATGACGCTGGCAATGCTGCTCAGCGGGATCGCGGCTGCGGAACAGCAGTACTTTAACAACGGTGGAGGCGGGGAATTCGTTGATCCGCATACCTTCACCAAGCCCTATGCCGTGAACGAAGTCATCGTTCCGGCGGATGAGGCGACAGGGCAGGTTGCGCTGGAAGCGCATGTGAAGAACATCATCGAGGTTGATGGACTGAAGTTCAAGGATTTGAACGGCAACGGCACGCTGGACGTGTACGAAGACTGGCGGCAGCCTGTGGACGCGCGCGTGGACGATCTGCTCAGCCAGATGACGCTGGATGAGGAAATCGGTCTGCTGTGGCACGCCTCTACCGGCGGCACGTTCACCAGCATGTATCCCTACACGGAGGAATGGCTCTATTCCAACGAACCTACGTATACCGCCGCGGATGGCAGCTGCTACGTTCCGATGTATCACTCCATCATCAGCGATAACGTGACGACGTACCTGCACAACGTCAATGGTACGCCGGAAACGCTGATTTATGAAAACAATGCGTTCCAGGAAATCGCGGAAACGGCGCGTCTGGGCATTCCCGTTGTGCTGTCCTGCGACCGCAGCTACAACACATGGGCTGGCATGGTCAACATGCCGAACTACGCGGTTGGCATCGCGCATGACCCGGAACTGCTGTACAACCTTGTTGCACAGTACGCGAAGGAAGAGCGCGCCATCGGCTTCCATGTGCCGTTCCATTCCTATGGCGTGGAAATCGGCTCGTGGTACGGCGACGATGTGAACTACATCGCCAAGATGGTCGGCATCGAAACCAAGGCGTATGAAGAAAACGGCGTGAATGCCTGCACGAAGCACTTTGTGGCGCGCGGCGGCCGCTCCAACTACTTCAATGCGAAGTCTCCCGCGAATCTGGTGGATTCGTGGCTGGTTGGCTGGAAGAGCGCTGTCATCGACAACGGCTCCGGCTGGATCATGCTGAACAACGGCAAGTTCCTCAACAACTGCAATGTCTGCTACGACTCCGAGTCCATGGCGGTGCTGCGCCAGCAGCTGGGCTATGATGGCTGTGTCGTGACCGACTGGCCGATGTGGATGCAGGTTCCTTCTGCTTCCGGCACGACGCCTGAAGGACTTGACCTGAGCACTGCTTCTGTCGGCGAACTGTATGCGACCATCTTCAACGCGGACGTTGATCAGGTTGGCTGCTTCTTCATGGTGGAAGACGATGTGCCTGTGGACTACGACGCGGTAATCGCCCGTTATCCCGGCATGATGCAGCCCATGTGGCCCAACGCTGTGAAGGAACAGCTGGAACTGGGCAACCTGACGCAGGAAACGATTGATAAGCACGCCAAGCGTGTGCTGCGCAACAAGTTTGAACTGGGTCTGTTTGAAGATCCCTACGGCAACCTTGAAGACGCGCTGAAACTGTGCGCTTCTGACGAATACAAGGCGCAGGCGTTCGACATGACGACGATTGAAGACGTTTATCGTGCGCGCACTGCCGAAATGAACGCCATGGAAATCCAGCTCCAGACCGAATCCACCGTCCTGCTGAAGAATGATAACATGCTGCCGCTCAAGGCAGAGCAGAAGGTGTATGTTGCGGGGACGAGCAAGGACACGGTTGCCATGGATAAGGAAGCCATTGCCGCGTATGCGACGGTGGTGGACAACATGGAAGACGCAGACGTGATTGTTGCCCATGTGACCGCGATGGACGATGCGACGGAACTGCTGTTTGAGGATGCTGCGGATGCTGAAAAGCCCGTTGTCCTCTGCTACGACGGCGGCGTTTCCAACGAGCCTGATGCCTACGCGGTGGGCAGCAGCGCGGCGGTGCTGTTCCTGACCTATGACTGCACACCTGACCACGGTTCTTCCATGGGCAATTTCTATCACAAGACGCTGCCGTCCGTGCTGGCGGATATGCTCTACGGTGCGAAGGCTCCCAGCGGCAAGACCGTGTTCGAGATGGCATGGACGAGCGAAGATGCCGAACTGGATTGGGGCGAGCTGCAGTTTGACACTGGCGTGGATACCAAGACTCGCCTGTACATGGCAGCCGTGGTTCGCAATAACCCGACTGCTGACCTGCCCACGAATCTCGGCGACGTGATGTATCCTGCGCACTTCGGTATGCGCTACGACCAGCCTGCTGACATTACCTGCAACACGCTGATTATGCCGCAGGGCGTCCGCGAAGTCAGCGAAGAGACTTCTTCCGGCACCAGAATGTCTACAAAGGTTCTCAACACGGCCAAGGCGGGCGAGACCTTTGAAATCAACTTCATCGCAGAAAACAACGGCGCTGACGGCTATATCAATGTCGAAGTGCTGGTGGATGGCGAACTGGCCGCGACGAAGATGATCGCTGTGTCTGCTGGCAGCTTCCGCGTTGTGACCATCCCGCTGACCCTCGATGCCGGCGAGCATGTGATCACCGTGGGCGGCATGACGGCGAACCTGACGGTTGAGTAATACGATTCACTGTGGGCGGGGAGATTCCGGAAGGAGTTTCTCCTCCCTTCCTTTATGCGAACGCAGAGAAAACAACGGTGCTTCCCATCACACACGGGAAGCACCGTTTTGCATTATTCGCCTGTTTTCCGAACTGCTCCTTTTCCCGGAAAATGCTCCTTCGTGAGCTTCACGACCATCCCCGACAGCAGCAGCAGCGCAATCAGGTTTGGGATGCTCATCAGGCCGTTGAACGTGTCCGCAATATCCCAGAGCAGCCCCAAATCAAGCGTTGCGCCGAGAATCGACACGAACGAGTAAATCACAAGGAAAGGGCGGACGACCTTGTTGCTCTTAAACAGAAACTGCACAAAGCGTGAGCCGTACAGCCCCCAGCCGATAATCGTCGAGAAGGCGAAGCAGCACAGCGCCACCGCCGTGAAAATCGACGACCAGCTGCCGTATGTCGTCGTGAAGCCGGAAATCGTCAGCTCCGCGCCCGCTGCCACGCCGTAGGTCACCGGCGTGCCGCTGCACAGGATGACAAGCGCCGTCAGCGTGCAGATGATAATCGTGTCCGCAAACACCTCGAAGATGCCGAACATGCCCTGCGTGACGGGCTTCTGCGTATCGGCGCAGGCGTGGGCAATCGAACCCGTGCCCAAACCCGCCTCGTTGGAGAAGATGCCGCGCGAAACGCCCTTCTGCATACTTACGAACAGGCTGCCGATGATGCCGCCCGTGAACGCCGCCGGGTTGAACGCGCCCTCGAAGATGGACTGAAGCACGCCCGGCAGCCGTTCAAGATTCAGCAGCACCACGCCGATGCCCAGCACGACGTAGAACAGCGCCATGAACGGCACCAGCTTTTCGCTCACGCTGCCGATGCGTTTGATGCCGCCGAGCAGCACCATTGCCACCAGCATCGCGCAGAAAATGCCGATGATGAGGTTGAGCGTCGGCACGAAAGCGTCGCTGACGAGGTGGAATTGCGTCAGCGCCGTGTTAATTGCCGTCGTGATGGTGTTGACCTGTGTCGCGTTGCCTGTGCCGAAGACGGTTAGCGTGCCGAACAGCGCGTAGAGGATGGCGAGCCACTGCCAGCGCTTGCCCAGCCCGTTCTTGATGTAGTACATCGGCCCGCCGATCCATTCGCCAGTGGCGCTGCGTTCGCGGTAGTGGACGGCGAGGGTGACTTCGGCGTATTTCGTGCACATGCCCAGCAGCGCTGAGCACCACATCCAGAACACCGCGCCCGGCCCGCCGATGGCAATCGCACCCGCGACGCCCGCGATATTGCCCGTGCCGACCGTGCCCGCCAGCGCGGTGCAGACGGCTTGGAACGGGGTCATCGCGCCGTCCGCGGCTTCCTTCTTGTGGAACATGCGCCCGATGGTGGTTTTGAGCGCGAAGGGGAATTTGCGGATTTGCAAAAAGCCCGTGCGGACGCTGAGCAGCAGCCCAACGCCGATAATGCAGACCATCGCCGGCACACCCCAGACGAAATCGTTGACGACCTTGTTGATGGCGGCAATCGTATCAAAGAACATGGGTGAATCAATCCTTTCGGGAGTATCACTTTATTCTACCAGATTGCCGGACGGGACGCAAGGGCGAGGGAGGACGGAATGTGCGGAAAAACGGCAAAAATGCAGGGAAAAATGGCGGAAACCGTTCGTTCATCTACATGTTTGCGGAAAACGCCTTTTTCCACAAAGAAAAGAACCCTCCGCCGAAACGGAAGGTTCTTGCAAGATGCCAGAATTACGCGTTCTTCTGCGCTTCTTCGACAGCGACAGCCACCGCGACGGTCGCGCCGACCATCGGGTTGTTGCCCATGCCGATCAGACCCATCATCTCAACGTGCGCGGGCACGGAGGAGGAGCCAGCAAACTGCGCGTCAGAGTGCATACGCCCCATGGTGTCGGTCATGCCGTAGGAGGCAGGGCCAGCCGCCATGTTGTCGGGGTGCAGGGTACGACCCGTGCCGCCGCCGGACGCAACGGAGAAGTACTTCTTGCCGGCTTCGATCATTTCCTTCTTGTAGGTGCCGGCAACGGGGTGCTGGAAGCGGGTGGGGTTGGTGGAGTTGCCCGTGATGGACACGCCAACGCCCTCGTGCCACATGATGGCGACGCCTTCGCGGACGTCATCAGCGCCGTAGCACTTGACCTTGGAGCGTTCGCCGTTGGAATAGGCGACTTCCTTGACGACCGTCAGCGCATGGTCTTCCTTCACGTCAGCAGACAGGTAGTCATACTTGGTCTGCACATAGGTGAAGCCGTTGATGCGGCTGATGATCATGGCAGCGTCCTTGCCCAGACCGTTCAGGATGACGCGCAGGGGGTTCTTACGAACCTTGTTGGCATTGCGGGCAATGCCGATAGCGCCTTCCGCGGCAGCAAAGGATTCGTGGCCAGCGAGGAACGCGAAGCACTCGGTCTTCTCGTCCAGCAGCATCGCGCCCAGATTGCCGTGACCCAGACCAACCTGACGCTGGTCAGCGACGGAACCGGGGATGCAGAACGCCTGCAGACCTTCGCCGATGCAGGTGGCCGCTTCCGCAGCGGTCTTAACGCCCTTCTTCAGCGCGATGGCAGCGCCCAGCTCGTAAGCCCACTTCGCGTTCTCGAAGCAGATAGGCTGAATGCCTTCGACGATCTTATAAGCGTCAACGCCCTTGCTGTTGTTGTAAGCCTTCAGCTCATCAAAATCCTTGAAGCCGTACTTTTCCAGAACAGGCTGGAGCTGAGGCATGCGTCCTTCGTAGTTTTCAAACAGAGCCATTTCAGCATACCTCCTATATTACTGCTTGCGCGGGTCGATCCAAGCGACGGCGCCGTCTTCCGCCTTGAAGCGGCCATAGGTGCCCACGTTCTTCTCGTAGGCTTCGTTCGGGCTCATGCCCTTCTTGATGGCGTCCATCATCTTGCCGAGCGACAGGAACTGGTAGCCGCAGACCTGATTGTCCTTGTCCAGCGCCAGCTTCAGCACATAGCCCTCAGCCATTTCCAGATAGCGCACACCCTTGAGCTTGGTGCCGTACATGGTGCCGACCTGAGAGCGCAGACCCTTGCCCAAGTCCTCCAGACCAGCGCCGACGCGCAGGCCGTCATCAGAGAAAGCGGACTGGGTGCGGCCATAAACGATCTGCAGGAACAGCTCGCGCATGGCGGTGTTGATTGCGTCGCACACGAGGTCCGTGTTCAGCGCTTCGAGGATGGTCTTGCCGGGAAGAATTTCAGCCGCCATAGCAGCGGAGTGGGTCATGCCGGAGCAGCCGATGGTTTCAACCAGCGCTTCTTCGATGACGCCGCCCTTGACGTTCAGCGTCAGCTTGCAGCCGCCCTGCTGCGGCGCGCACCAGCCAATGCCGTGGGTCAGACCGGAGATGTCCTTGATCTCCTTGGCCTGAATCCATTTGCCCTCTTCCGGGATGGGCGCCGGGCCGTGGTTCGGGCCCTTGGCGACACAGACCATTTCTTCAACTTCCTTGGTGTACTGCATCGAATAGGTTCCTCCTATCTAATGATAGTCCTGCAAATAGGCATGTAAAAAGCACACGCCTGTCCTTGCGCTTCTTGATTATAACATATTTTCTGCGGATTGTGTAGGGGATTTTATAAATTCGATAAAAATTCCGCAAAAAGGCGCATCAAATCCTGCTGATGGTGCATAGGATGATTAGGGATAGTTGCGGAAAAGCAATCAAATGCTTGAATGCCAGCCAACTTTGGGAGTGTCGGCGCCGAAGGGGTCAAGGGGGCGATCGGAAAGCCCCCTTGTCGCCTCCGCAGAGGCGAAACCCTCTGCAACAACAATCCGAAAGCATGAAAGTGAAATCAAGAAAGGGGAGAAATTCGCCCATGAGCCTTAGCGAGCTTCGCCAGAAGGACGTCATCAACACGCGCGACGGGCAGTGCTTAGGCAAGCCGATGGACATCGAGTTCTGCGCCTTGGATGGGCGCGTGACGGCGATTGTCGTGCCGGGGGAGTTCAGCTTTGTGCATCTGCTGCGCGGTGAGCGGGCAGGGGTGGTGATTCCGTGGGAGAACATCTGCAAAATTGGCGATGATGTGATTCTGGTAGACGTAGAGCTGTAAGCCTATCGAGACTTACAGCTCTACATATATTTCGTTCCCCCAATAAACACGCGGGCACAGTCTGAAAGTGTCACCAACCCAATCGCGCGAAAGGGTCAAGGGAGAAACTCACTTGTGGGGTCAAGGGGCAAAGCCCCTTGCGGAGTCCAGAGGCAGAGCCTCTGGCGTCACCCCTTCACGAACCGAATCACGTTCCAGCTGGCAGCAGGCAGAACGAGGGGTTCACCGGGCTTCGGGCAGGGGAGGATGACCGGCTTCACCACGTCCGGGGCGGATTCTGTGTTCTCTGCCTTCATGTCGTCGTGGTGCAGGACGGAGTGCATCGCGAGGCGCAAATCGCCGAAGGAACGCAGGTCGAGGTCAAGCACCATCGGCTCGGTCAGGTCGCGGTTGACGGCGAAAATCGTCACGTTGCCCGCGTCGTCCATCACGGCGGCGGCGTCCATGTCCGGCACGTCAGTGTAGTGCTTCGTGTCGTGCTTGCCCGCCACAATCTTCGGCAGCAGCGATGTGCCGCGGCCGTACATCGACGCATCCATCATCGGGTAGAAAATCGTCTGCGCCCACGCGCCGCCGTTTTCGCGCGTCATAATCGGCGCAATCACGTTCACCAGCTGCGCCAGGCAGCCAATCTTCACGCGGTCGGCGTTGCGCAGCATCGTGATGAGCATCAGACCCACCAGCAGCGCATCCTCGAAGTTGTACACGTCCTCCAGCAGGTGCAGCGCTGTGCCCCACGGCTTGTTCTTGTACAAATCATGATCCTGATTCTTGGAGTGATACCACACGTTCCACTCGTCCAGCGACAGGTTGACGGTCTTCTTGGAGTGCTTCGTGCCCTTCACGCCGTCGCAGATGGCGGCGACGGTCTTAATGAACTCGTCCAAATCCATCGTCGAAGCGAGGAAGTCCTGCGTGTCGTTGTGCGGATTGCCGTAGTAGCGGTGCAGGGAGACGTAATCCACGTTGTCGTACGCCTGCATCAGCACTTCATGCTCCCAAGTGCCGAAGGTGGGCATGCCTGTGCCGGACGAACCGCACGCAACCGTCTCGATGGTGGGGTCAACCCACTTCATTACTTTCGCGGCTTCGTTTGCCTTGCGGCCGTACTCGTAGGCGGTTTTCGCGCCGGTCTGCCACGGGCCATCCATTTCGTTGCCCAAGCACCACAGCTTGATGTTAAACGGGTCTTTCGCGCCGTTCTTGATGCGCAGGTCGCTCCACGCCGTGCCGGAGGGATGGTTGCAGTATTCGACGACGTACTGCGCGTCGAGAATATCACGCGTGCCGAGGTTGATGGCGTACATGACCTCCGTGTTCGCCTTCTTCGCCCAGTCGACGAACTCATGCAGACCGAATGTGTTCGGCTCGGTCGTCTTCCACGCAAGGTCGAGGCGGCGCGGACGCTGCTCCTTCGGGCCGATGGAATCCTCCCAGCGGAAGCCGGAGACGAAGTTTCCGCCCGGATAGCGCACGACAGGCACGTTCAGCTTGCGCACCAAATCCAGCACGTCGCGGCGGAACCCCTGTTCATCCGCCAGCGGATGGGCAGGCTCGTAAATGCCAGTATAGACGGCGCGGCCCAGGTGCTCAATGAACGAACCGTACAGGCGGCGGTCGATGGGGGAGATGATGTAGTCCTTGTCCAGAATCAGCTTGGACTGTTTCATGTTGATCGCGTCCTCCTTGATATATAGGAAGAAAAATTCTGGGCGGCCAAATGCTTCGGAGGAATGTCCGAAAATCGCCCATTCAATCCATTTCATTCGACATGGGATTGGAAATTCCTCTTTCAAAATGGGCGCGGCGAAAATTTTCAGAAAATATTTTCGGGAGAATCATGCAGGGATTTCCGGACTTATGGCGAAATGTTTGTGCAGAAACCAAATCTCCTGCTTGGCAGGACAAAACGGAGGAAATTTATGCCGCTTGCACAGTTGCCCCCGATGGGCTGGAACTCTTGGAACACGTTCGGCTGGCAAATCAACGAAAAGCTGATTTTTGAAATGGCAGACCTGATGGCTTCGCAGGGCTACCGCGAGGCGGGGTATGAATATCTGGTCATCGACGACTGCTGGAGCCTGCGCGAGCGCGGCAAAGACGGCCGCATCGTGCCTGACCCGGAAAAATTCCCGCACGGCATGAAGGCGGTTGCCGACTACGTTCACAGCAAGGGACTGAAGTTCGGCATGTACTCCTGCGCGGGCGTGCGGACGTGCGCGGGCTATCCCGGCAGCTATGACCATGAATTTGTCGATGCGCAGACGTTTGCGGACTGGGGCGTGGATTTCCTCAAGTACGACTTCTGTAATTTCCCGCAGTCCGGCAACTGCAAGGCGCGCTACCTCACCATGTCGATGGCGCTGAAAGCAACCGGGCGCGAAATCCTCTTCTCCGCCTGCAACTGGGGCATGGAAGAACCCGGCGAGTGGATGCGCGCAATCGGTGCGCACATGTACCGCTCCACCGGCGATATTATGGATAACTTCGTCTCCTTCACCGACATCGTCAAGAGCCAGCTGAATAAGCTCTGCATGAGCGGCAACCACTGCTTCAACGACATGGACATGCTCACCGTCGGCATGGAGGGCAAGGGAAATGTCGGGCTGGGCAAGGTGTGCAGCTATGAGGAATACCGCTTGCAGTTTGTGCTTTGGTGCCTGTGCGGCGTGCCGCTGATGATGGGCGCGGATCTGCGCAGCCTTGCGCCGGAATACCGTGCGCTGATGCTCAATCCCGCGCTGCTGCGCATCAATCAGGACGCGGAATGCCGTCCGCCGTATATCGTTCGCCGCGACAGCGTCTGTATCCCGAACCCTGATGACGCGCAGGCTCCTTGGGCGCATCCGGCGGATACCGCGTTCGTGCTGCTGCGCCACCTGACGGACAACGAGTTTGCCCTGTTCTATGCCAACCTCTCCGACGCGGATGCCGAGGTACACTGCGAGATGGCGGACATGGGTCTGCCCGTGACCGGCGGCGTTGCGCTGGACATGACGGACGTTTTCTCCGGCGAGCATCTGGGGCCGCAGAAGGATTCGTTCAATCCGCACATCAAGGCCCATGACTGCCGCCTGTTCCTCTGCCATCTGGTGAAGGACAATGCCTGAATGTATGCAGTGCCATCGGGCGCTGCAAAGCGTGGAAATTGCGCTGACGAAGAAGCTGATTAACCGCGGGGCGACGCGCTTTCTGTGTCTCAACTGCTTGGGGAAGAAGTTCGGCGTCAGCGAAGAAACGCTGCTGCAAAAGGCGAAGGAATTCCGGGAGATGGGGTGTACTCTGTTCGGGTGATGGAGAAATTTTTTGCATGGAACGATTTGCGTGGATGGGAAAAATCAAGCCGGGGATGCAGGCGGAATATAAGCGCCGCCACGATGCCATCTGGCCGGAAATGAAGACACGCTGAAATCAGCGGGCATTCGCAATTCCAGCAGATGTTCCTGCTGGAATGAATGCTGACGATTGGAAGGGCTGTCCCTGCAAGCAGGGGCGGCTCTTTTGCTCACCGGATCAGCACGCGGACATAGCATGAGAGCGTCACCAACTGAATCGCGCGAACGGGGGTCCAGGGGCAGCGCCCTTGGGTTCCCCCAATCAACACGCGGGCATAGTATGAGAGCGTCACCAACGCAATCGCGCGAACGGGAGTCCAGAGGATCGAAGACCCTTTGGCGGGGTCAAGGGGCAGCGCCCCTTGGGTTCCCCCAATCAACACGCGGGCATAGCGTGAAAATGCGCTCAACTGAATCGCGCGAACGGGAGTCCAG
>OJKC01001762.1_pt1 | contig 12740 bp, 5 predicted proteins | sample 1596401 | NCBI WGS metagenome assembly OJKC01 (sample SAMEA4350162, study PRJEB24818) | metagenome | biome: human; feature: gut; material: faeces | place: Denmark | collected 2013-09 | reverse complement strand
GAACTGATTTTCCCCCCCCCCTCGCCTTTGCGGTGCGGCCGGCTTACGAATTGTTGGATATCCGGGGCGTCGTCGTAGATACGAAAGACCCTCCCACGCCGCTGGTGGGCGTGACGGTGCTCGTGCAGGGAACGGTTCGCGGAACGACGACCGACGCCGAAGGATTCTTCTCGATCAAGGCCAAACACGGCGACGTGCTCACCTTTTCGTTTATCGGGTACACGGGCAAAGAGTATCGGGTGAACAAAAGCGTGGCCAACCTTTCGATCGCAATGGAGGAGGAACTGACCAGTATCGATCAGGTCGTGGTGACGGGTATGACTTCGCAGCAGCGCAAGCATATCGCCGCTTCGGTCGGCGCGGTGGCGCCCTCCAATTTCGAAAACAAGCCCATCACCCGTCTGTCGCAGGCCTTGCAGGGCGGAACGACGGGTATCCTGGTGACTCAGAGTTCGGGCCTTCCGGGCGGTGACGGCGCGACGATCAAAATCCGCGGCGTGGCGTCGCTTCTGGGTTCCGACCCGCTGGTGCTGGTCGACGGCTTCGAGTTCGACATGGACAAGCTCGATCCCTCGACCGTCGAGTCGGTGTCGATCCTCAAAGACGCTGCCGCTGCGTCGATCTACGGCGCCAAAGCCGGTAACGGCGTTATCCTCATCACGACCAAACGCGGTTCGGCCGGCAAGGTTTCGGTGTCGTACAACGGTTATTTCGGTATTCAGCAGCCGATCTACCTGCCCGACTTCGTCGACGGAGCCACCTACATGGAGTATATCAACGAGGCCAACCGCAATACCACGGGCGTGGACAAGTATACCCCCGAACAGATTCGGATCACGCGCGAGGGGAGCGACCCGATCCACTATCCCAGCACCGACTGGATGAAGGAGACGATGCGCGAGACGGCCCCGATCCACGAGCACAACTTCACCGTGTCGGGCGGTAACACCACCGCGCGCTTCGCCCTGTCGGCGCAGTATCTCAATCAGGACGGTATGTACAAGGTGATGGACAACGGATTCGAACGTCTGACGGTGCGTGCCAACACGACGGTGAACCTCAACAAGGACATCATGATGTTCGTCGACATGTTCGTCGGCCGCGATACGCAGCGTCAGCCCGAGACGATGAACAAGACCATTCTGGACTACATCTATCTCGCGCCGCCGACGCTCGTCTCGAAATATCCCCGCAAGGAGGGACAGAAGCCCGGATACGACTACTACGGCGTCTATTTCGAGTGGATGAACCCGCTGGCCAACCTCGAACGCGGTACGCAGGTGGAGAGCGTGCGCGACTACGTGACGATCAACGCCCGCCCCACGTGGCATATCATTCCCGGCCTGACGCTCAAAGGACAGGTGGGCTACCGCATCGCATCGGGCATGGACAAGAAGGACCGCAACGCCTACGTCTTCCTCGACTACTTCTCCGGCAACGAGTCGGGAACGTTCGGCGCCGTGAAGTCGGCCACCTATACCACGCGCACGAGCTACTGGATGGTCGGCGCGACGCTCGACTGGACGAAGGAGTTCGGCGACCACCGCATCAACATTCTGGGCGGATGGAACGAAGAGGTCGACCGCCGCAACGGCTGGGACGACGTGGCGCTGCTCTCGTTCTTCGGAAAGGCCTATTACAGCTACAAGGACAAGTATCTGGCCGAGGTCGGCATTCGCCGCGACGGTTCGTCGCTCTTCGGCGACGGGCACAAGTGGGGCAACTTCCCTTCGGTGGCCGTGGGCTGGAACGTCAACCGCGAACCGTGGATGCAGAACGCCCGGTTCATCGACAACTTCAAGATCCGCGCCTCCTACGGTATGCTGGGCAACAACAACGTGGCGCTCTACCGCTATCAGACCATTATCGACAACTCGGGTAACGAAATCGTCAACGGCAACCCCGACCTGACGTGGGAGAAGGTGAAGATTCTCGACGCGGGCGTCGACCTGAGCCTCTTCGGGCAGAAGCTCGAAGTGACCTTCGACTGGTTCCGCAAGGTGACCGACGACATGATCGTCAACGTGCCTTCGACGCCCAGCTCGGGGCTGCTGGCCGCCCCGATGAACGTCGGAAAGGCCGAGGTGAAGGGTTACGAAATCGGCGTGGGCTTCAACCACTCCTTTACGAAGGACATCGATTTCAGCATCAATCTGGGTTACTCCTACAACAAGTCGAAGTGGCTCGAAATCACCAACGACGAGCTTATCAACGGCAATACGATCTATCGCAAGGGACACGCCATCAAGGAGTACTACGGCTATCAGGCCGATCACCTGCTCACGCAGGACGACCTCGATTTCCGCGTGCCGATCATCGGCGGCTACGACGGCGCGACGACGGCGCAACTGCCCGGCGACATCCGCTACGTGGATACCAACGGCGACAAGGTGATTACGACCGACGACCGCGTGCCGCTGGGCGACCAGGACCCGCACAGCGTCTACTACGGCAACCTCTCGTTCCGCTGGAAGAACCTCGACTTCGACATGCAGGTCAACGGCGTGGGATACGTGCCGATCTTCTATCAGGGGTTGATCTCGAACCCGCTCGATCCGGAGTACGGCGGTACGCCCCAGCGCTGGCACCTCGACCACTGGAAGGCCGAAAATCCCGACCGCAACGCCAAACTGCCGCGCGTGACGACCGATCCGGGTAACAATGCGCTGCTGTCGACCTTCTGGAAGGAGAACGGCGCCTTCGTCCGTATCAAGTACATGCAGCTGGGCTACAACTTCAAGGCGCTGGCCAAGAAGATCCATGCCGGTAACTTCCGTGTTTACGTGAACGTGCAGAATCCCTTCACCTTCACCAAGGTCGAGCTGATCGACCCCGAGACGAAGGGCACGCACACCACCTACCCGATGTTCAAGACCTATTCCGTCGGTCTGAATGTGAATTTCTAACCGGTAACACCTAAACAGTAGACAATTATGAACTATATCGATCATATCAAAGGATACCTCTCCCGCGCAGCGCTCCTGCTGCTGATGGCCGGCGGTGCGCTGATGGCCGGATGCGAGGATTTTCTGGTGCGCGACGTGCCTAACCAGACGACCGACGAAGAGTGGTGGCAGAACAAGGGACAGCTCAACACGGCGCTCAACAACCTCTACAAGCCCATGCCGTCGGGCACCATCACTTATGTCAACCACGATGTCAAGCAGTCGCAGGCGAGCGGCTATCCCAATGCCCGCGTGGAGATGGAGGCACTGACGGACAACGGAGTCGGCTCGGCCAACTATGTCTCCTACAACGCCTTTACGGCGGGAATTACATCGTCGAGCGAAGATGTCTGCAACAAGATATGGAACATGAAATGGACGGTGATACGCCGTTGCTGCCGCTTCATGGAGCACTACCAGCAGGCGACGGTGGCCCCCGACGCGGCGCCGCACGAAGGCATCCAGACCGTCGACCGTTTCGCCGCCGAGGCGCGTGCGCTCAGGGCGTTCTACCATTTGGAGCTCTTCCTCTTCTTCGGCGATATTCCGCTCGTCGACCACTCGACGCTGCCGACCGAGCAGTTCCTCGTGCGCCGTCCGCAGCAGGAGGTCGTCGACTGGATCGCCGGCGAGTTGGAGGGTGCGTCGCACAACCTGCCGGTCGTGCCGCAGACCAAGTCGGAGCGCTGGCGCTGGACGAAGGGCGCCTGCTATGCGTGGATGTCCTACCTCTATCTCTATGTCGGCGACTGGGCCAATGCCAAGAAGTGGGCCGAGGAGGTAATCAAGCTGGGAATTTACGACCTCTATCGCAGCACGGCCGATCCGGCCGACAGTTTCCGCCGGCAGTTCATCCACGAGGCCTACAACAACGACACGAAGGAGTCGATCCTCACCACCGAGCTGGGTATGCGTCAGGTGCAGCGCCATCTGGCTCCGCCCGACGGCGGTAACGGCCAGACCGGTCTGTCGCCCACGGCGTCGCTCGTCGACGAGTTCGAGTTGCTCGACGGCCGCACGCTCGACGAACTGCCCGCCGACGAGAAACGGGCCTACCAGCTCGACCCGCAGCCCGAAAAGCGCGATCCGCGTCTGGGCATGTCGATCATCTTCCCCACCGAGACCTTCCTCGGCTATACGGCCCATCCGTGGGAGCCTTCGCACAAGGACGCCATCGGCAAGGAGGGTTCGACGAAGACCGGTTACTGGATCAAGAAGTGGGCGAACGAAACCGACCGCACCAATTACAGCAGTACGGACGGCGGCAAGCTCGACTTCCAGAACATGCGCTATGCGGTGGTGCTGCTCAACTACGTCGAAGCTGCCATCGAGCTGAACCAGCTGAGCGATCCGAATATCTACGACTATCTCGACGACATCCGCGACCGTGCGGGAATGCCGCCCGTGGATCGCACGAAGTACGCTACGCAGACGAAGCTGCGCGAACTGGTACGCCGCGAGCGCCGTGTGGAACTGGCCTTCGAGGGACACCGTCTGTTCGATATCCGCCGCTGGCGGATCGCCGAGCAGGTGATGAACGGCGAGGTCTACGGCGCGACGCCTCCGGGTGCCGACGACCGCTACCTGGCCCAGACGCGCGTCTTCAACCCCAACCGCGACTACCTGTGGCCCATTCCGGTCGGTGAGATGAACACTAACACGGCGATGGAGCAGAACCCCGGGTATTGATGCCGCAGATTCGAACGACGGATTTCTCCGCCGACGGCCGGTGACGGCGGCCGGCGGAGAATTCGTAAACGGCAGAGAGAACAAACCAACTATTAATCTGACTTGTTATGCAACCGATGAAACGAACATTCCGAAGTGCGATATGGCCCCTTTTGGGGCTGTTGACCGTCGCCTGCGCTGCGCCGGACGGGCGCAATCTTCCGGCTGCGGAAGATTTCGAGAGCCTGAGCGCGCAGTTCGCGGCACCTTCCAAGGAGTACGGCTCGGCGCCGCTCTTCGTCTGGAACAAGGTCGTGACGCCCGAACGGATCGACGAAGCGATGGCCGATCTCAAAGACAAGGGCTTCGGCGGCGTCTTCGTACACCCCCGTCCGGGCATGGTGACGCAGTATCTCGACGACAACTGGTTCTCGCTCTTCCGCCATACGATGGAGAAGGGCCGCGAACTGGACATGAACGTCTGGATCTACGACGAGAACTCCTATCCGAGCGGTTTCGCGGGCGGCCACGTCAACGAGGCGATGCCCGAGAGCTACGACGAGGGCGTGGCGCTCAAATACCTGCGTGCCGGGGTGCTGCCCGATACGGTCGACCGCTTCTTCTGCTGCCTGCGACGCGAAGGCGACGCCTTCACCGACATTACGGCCGAAGCCGTTTCGCGGCGTGGCGAAAAGGGCGATTACTACCTCTTCTACAAGGCTTACAATCCCACGTCGCCGTGGTACAGCGGCTTCTCGTACGTGGATCTGATGCACGAGGGCGTGGCCGACAAATTCATCGAACTGACGCTCGACGGTTACAAGAAGGTCGTGGGCGAGGAGTTCGGCGGCACCGTTCCGGGCTGGTTCACCGACGAGCCGCAGATCGTGGTGACCGACCGCGAGTCGATCCGCTGGACACCCGACCTGTTCGATGCCTTCCGCGCCCGCTGGGGATACGATCTCGAACCCAATCTGGTCTCGCTCTGGGAGGAGGTCGGTCCGTGGCGGCAGGTGCGGCACAACTACCGCGACGTGCTGATGAATCTCTTCCTGGATCGCTACATCAAGGTCTGCCACGACTATTGCGAGCGCAACAACCTGGTCTTCACCGGCCATTTCTGGGAGCACGGGTGGCCCGACATGGGGCACAACCCCGACAACATGGCCATGTACGCCTGGCAGCAGATGCCGGGCATCGACCTGCTGTACAACAAATTCGACGTCAAATCGCCCAACGCCCACTTCGGCAACGTGCGTTCTGTGAAGGAGGTCAACAGTGCGGCCAACCAGATGGGGCGCGTGCGCAAGCTGAGCGAATCCTACGGCGGCGGCGGTTGGGACATGACGCTGCGCGACTTCAAGCGTCAGGGCGACTGGGAATATGCGCTGGGCGTGAACTTCATGAACCAGCATATCGCACCGCTGAGCATCGCCGGTGCGCGCAAGTACGACTATCCGCCCGCCTTCACGCCCCATTCGCCGTGGTGGGAGTATTACCGCGAGCTGAACCTCCACTTCGCCCGTCTGTCGCTGGCGCTCTCGTCGGGCGGCCAGTACAACGACGTGCTGGTGCTCGAACCCACCACCTCGATCTGGATGTACTACACCTACAACGCGCCGCGCCCGAACCGCTGGCGGACGATGGGCGAGGAGTTCCAGGCCTTCATCACCGCATTGGAACGGCATCAGGTGGAGTTCGATCTGGGGTCGGAGAACATCCTGCTCAACCACGGTTCGGTCAAGGGCGACCGCTTCGTCGTGGGTAAACGCGCCTACGGGACGGTGGTGCTGCCGGCGCAGATGGAGAACGTCGACGCCGCGACGTTCGACCTGCTCGAACGGTTCGCCGCGAAGGGCGGCCGGATCATCGCCTACGGTACGCCGCAGTATGTGGACGGTGCGAGGAGCGCCGAGGCGGAGGCCTTCTTCGCCGATCCGGCGAAGGTGACGCGCGCCGATGCGGGCGAACCGATCGACTACTCGCTCTTCGCTACGCCCGAAATCGCATTCGATGCGCCGGAGGGCAACTACCTCTTCCATCATCGCCGCCGCATGGACGACGGACAGCTGTTGTTCCTCGCCAATTCGAGCCTTACGCGCCCCGTCCGGGGTACGGTGACGCTGCAAGGGCGTCAGGCCGCGCTGCTCGATACCCGCACGGGCGAGAGCCGCGGGTACGGGGCGCAGGGCGAGGGCGACCGGCTGACGATCGCCTACGATCTCCATCCGGCCGGCAGCCTGCTGCTCTACGTCTTCGACGAGGAGCGCGAAGGGTTGGCACCTGCGCCTGCGCGGCGCGTGCTGACGGCGGTTCCTGCCGCGGGAGGTCTGACGGCGAAGCCCGACGCGCCCAACGTGATGACGATCGATTTCTGCGATCTGGAACTCGACGGCAAGGTCTATCCGGATCTGAACAGTTATGACGCGGCCAAACTCGCCTACCAGCATCACGGCTTCAAGGCCGGCAATCCGTGGAGCACCTCGGTGCAGTTCCGCGACCATACCGTGCGCCGCGACACCTTCACGATGGGCGGATTCAAGGCGTCGTACCGGTTCACGGTGACGTCCGGTGTCGACCGCAGCCGCTTGCAGGCCGTCGTCGAGCAGCCCGAACTCTACCGTGTGACGCTCAACGGCGTGGAGCTGAAAGCCCTGCCCGACAAGCACTGGATCGATCCCGAAATGCGCTTCATGCCCCTCGGCGATGCCGTGCGCACGGGCGAGAACGTGCTGACGATGGAGTGCTCGCCGATGCGCGTGCTGGCCGAGATCGAACCGATCTACATCCTGGGCGATTTCCGGCTCGAACCGGCCGCCAAAGGGTGGAACATCGTCGCTCCGGGCGATTTCGCCGCCGGCAGCTGGAAGGCGCAGGGCTGGCCCTGCTATCCCGGCAAGGTGACCTATGCGCGGGAGTTCGATGTCGCCGAAAAGGCGCCCTACTACGAAGTGGCGCTGGGCGAGTGGAAGGGTACGGTCTGCGAGGTGCTCGTCAACGGCCGTTCGGCCGGTATCGTCTATGCGGAGCCGTATACGGTCGACGTGACGGAGTGGATCGCGGCGGGCCGCAACCGCGTGGAGGTGAAGGTCGTGGGCAGCAACTACAACCTCATGGGGCCGCTGCACGCCGCGCACTTCAAACGGATCACGCCGGCCTTCTGGCGCGGGGTCAAGGAGTATCCCTCCGGTAAGGACTACGTGCAGCAGGACTACGGTCTGATGGGCGATTTCACCCTCGCGGCGGGTCGTTGACCCCTCTTTCGGACGAATTTGCGATGCGGGACGGCGGAATGCCGTCCCGCTTTTCGTCCGGTTTCGTTTGCGATTGTCGGGCGCTATGTCCGTGAGGAGGGGGATTTTGACATTCGGAAAGGGGGACGGCTCGAAGAAATGTCGGTTTCGTTATGAAATTTTTACGGTTTTATTTTGAAATTTTTCGTTTTATGCGTTCCTTTGTATGCGGAAAATAATCGAAAACGAAAATATCCTATGACAAAGCAATTCGATGTGATTATTATCGGCGGCGGCGCTACGGGTGCGGGTGTGGCCCGCGACTGCTCCCTGCGCGGTATCCGTGCGCTGCTGCTCGAACGCGGCGACATCGCCACGGGTGCGACGGGCCGTAATCACGGTCTGTTGCACAGCGGCGCACGCTATGCCGTGACGGACCGCGAGTCGGCCGAGGAGTGCATCAAGGAGAACATGATCCTGCGCCGGATCGCCAGCCATTGCGTCGAGCAGACCGACGGTCTGTTCCTGAGCCTGCCCGAAGACGGGCTGGAATTCCAGGCCAAGTTCGTCGAGGCGTGTCGTGCGGCGGGTATCCGCGCCGACGTGATCGACCCGAAGGAGGCGCTGCGGCTCGAACCGTCGGCCAATCCGGCGATGGTCGGCGCGGTGCGCGTTCCCGACGGCGCGGTCGATCCGTTCCGGCTGACGGCCGCCAACGTCATCGATGCCAAGGCGCACGGCGCCGAGGTGCTGACCTACCACGAGGTGCTCGACTTTCTGCGCGAACAGAACCGCATCACGGGCGTCAAGGTGCTCGACCGCAAGACGGGCCAGACGGCCGAATACCGCGCGCAGGTGGTGGTCAACGCGGGCGGCATCTGGGGGCACGACATCGCCCGCAAGGCGGGGGTGACGGTCAACATGCTGCCGGCCAAGGGCTCGCTGCTGATCTTCGGCCACAGGGTGAACAACATCGTGCTCAACCGTTGCCGCAAGCCGGCCGACGCCGACATCCTGGTGCCGGGCGATACGATCTCGCTGATCGGCACCACGTCGAGCAAGGTGCCCTTCGACGAGGTGGACGACATGTACGTGACGGCCGACGAGGTCGACCTGCTGCTGCGCGAGGGAATGAAACTGGCCCCGTCGCTGGAACATACGCGCATCCTGCGCGCCTACGCCGGCGTGCGTCCGCTGGTAGCGTCGGACGACGATCCGAGCGGCCGCAGCGTGAGCCGCGGCATCGTGGTGCTCGACCACGCCACGCGCGACGGGTTGGAGGGCTTCGTGACCATCACGGGCGGCAAGCTGATGACCTACCGTCTGATGGCGGAGTGGACGACCGACTTGATTTGCAAAAAGTTGAATCTTACGGCCAAATGTACCACCGCCGAGGAGAAGTTGCCCGGCTCGCGCGAGCCGGAGGAGGAGGTCAATCGTCGTCTGATCTCGGTGCCGGTGGCGCAGCGCGCCTCGTCGATCCACCGTCACGGCGACATGGCCGGCAAGGTGGCTGTGGGCGATGCCGCCCGGCGTTCGCTGGTGTGCGAATGCGAGGAGGTGTCGGTCGGCGAGGTGGAGTATGCGCTCAATGAGCTGGACGTGAACAATCTGGTCGACCTGCGCCGGCGCACCCGTGTGGGCATGGGTACCTGTCAGGGCGAGTTGTGCGCCTGCCGCGCCGCGGGGCTGATGGCCGAAGCGGGCAAGTACTGCGTGCGGCGCGCCAAGGAGGATCTGACGGCGTTCCTCAACGAACGCTGGAAGGGCATGGCCCCCGTGGCGTGGGGCGATACGCTGCGCGAGAGCGAGTTCACGATGTGGCTCTACGACGGCGTGTGCGGTTTAACGAGTGCTAACAATACGAAATGACGATATGAAATTCGATAGTGTAATCATCGGCGGCGGCCTGGCGGGACTCGTCTGCGGCATCCGCCTTTCGAAAGCGGGGCGGCGCTGCGCCATCATCTCTTCGGGGCAGAGCGCGCTGCACTTCTCGTCGGGGTCGTTCGATCTGCTGGGCGCGCTGCCCGACGGTACGCCCGTGACCGCTCCCGCGGAGTCGGTGGCCGAGACGATCCGGCAGGCTCCCGAACACCCTTACGCCCGCATCGGCGCCGAACGTTTCGGGGCGCTGGCGGCCGAGGCCGCCGCACTGCTCGCGGAGGCAGGCGTCGCCGTCGAGGGCGATGCAGCCCGTAACCACTACCGGCTCACGCCGATGGGCGGGCTGAAACCCGCGTGGCTGACGCTGGCGGGGTATGTGCGCAGCGAAGCGTCCGATGCGCTGCCGTGGCGCAAGGTGGTGCTGTTCAATGCCGAGGGCTTCCTCGATTTCTATACGCAGTTCCTCGCCGAGGGATTCCGCCGCATGGGGACGGAGTGCGCGGTGCGCACGTTCAACATGCCGGCGCTCGAAACGATCCGCAACAATCCCAGCGAGATGCGTTCGGCCAATATCGCCCGCATCTTCGACCGGCAGGAGAATCTCGACGAGTTGGCCCGGATCCTGCGGCGCGAGGCGGGCGATGCCGAAGCGGTGTTGCTGCCCGCCGTGCTGGGGATCGACCGCCGCGATGCGGCGGCGCAACTCGAACGGCAGGCGGGCCGTCCCGTGGCGATGGTGGCCACGCTGCCCCCGTCGGTGCCGGGATTGCAGGCGCAGTTGCAGCTGCGGCGCTACTTCCAACAGTCGGGCGGCGTCTACATGCTGGGCGACACCGCCGTGCGTTACGAGGCCGAAGGCGGCCGCATCACGGCGCTCTACACGGCCGACCACGGCGACATCGCCTTCGAGGCCGACAGCTACGTGCTCGCCACGGGCAGCTATTTCAGTCAGGGATTGGTGGCCGGGATGGACGGCGTGCGCGAACCGCTGTTCGGGCTGGACGTGGCCTGTGCCGCCGACCGCGGCGCATGGTACGACCGCGACCTGTTCGCGGCGCAGCCGTTCGAACTCTTCGGCGTGAAGTGCGACGAGCGTCTGCGCGGCCTGCGCGACGGGCGTGCGGTGGAGAACCTCTACGCGATCGGCGCCGGACTGGCGGGATTCAACCCCGTGAAGGAGGGGTGCGGCGCAGGTGTTTCGATGCTCACGGCGCTGGCCGCCGCCGAACGGATTTTAAACGAGTAAGGTTATGATGACGGAATACAGTGAAAACAATTTCGAGCAGTGCATCAAATGTACTGTCTGCACGGTCTACTGCCCCGCGGCGGCTGCCAATCCGCTCTTCCCGGGGCCGAAGCAGGCGGGGCCCGACGGCGAACGCCTGCGCCTGAAACAGCCCGGCTTCTACGACGAGGCGCTCAAATACTGCCTCAACTGCAAACGCTGCGAAGTGGCCTGCCCGTCGAACGTGCGTATCGGCGACATCATCCAGCTCGCGCGCATCAAGTACAGCAAGAAGCGGCCGGGACTGCGCGAGTTCGTGCTCGCCAACACCGATTTGGTGGGAACGCTCTCGACGCCGCTGGCGCCGATCGTCAACGCCACGGTGGGGCTCAAACCCGTGAAGATGGTCATGGATAAGGTCATGCGCATCGATCATCGCCGCACCTTCCCCAAATACGCCTTCGGCACGTTCGAGGGGTGGATGCGCAAGCAGCGCGAGGCGCAGGCGGCTTTCCCCGAACAGGTGAGCTATTTCCACGGCTGCTACGTCAACTACAACAACCCGCCGCTGGGCAAGGATTTCGTGCGGGTGATGAACGCGCTGGGCATCGGCGTGCAGCTGTTGAAAAAGGAGAAGTGCTGCGGCGTGGCGCTGATCTCCAACGGACTGATAAATCAGGCCAAACGGCAGGCGGAGGTCAATATCGCTTCGATCCGCGAGTCGGTCGTGGAACGAGGTCTTCCCGTGCTGGGCACCTCGTCGACCTGCACCTTCACGCTGCGCGACGAGTATCCCCACCTGCTGGGCATCGATACGTCGGACGTGCGCGATAGCGTGGAGCTGGCGACCCGCTATATCTACCGGCTGCTGGAATCGGGCAAGGCGAAGCTGCGCTTCCGCAAGGATGCGCCCAAGGTGAAGGTGGCCTACCATACCCCCTGCCACATGGAGAAGCTCGGGTGGTCGTACTACTCGATCGAACTGTTGAAGATGATCCCTTCGGTGGAGCTGACGGTGCTCGACTCGCAGTGCTGCGGCATCGCGGGAACCTACGGCTTCAAGAAGGAGAACTACGAGACTTCGCAGGCCATCGGCGAGGGGCTGTTCCGGCAGATCGAGGCGACGGGCTGCGACGTGGTGGCCACCGATTGCGAGACCTGCAAGTGGCAGATCGAGATGTCGACGTCGAAGCGGGTCGAACATCCGCTTTCGATTCTTGCGGCGGCGCTCGACGTGGAGTGACGCCAGAGGCGAGCGTTCGAACCGGCTCCGGAGATTCTCCGGAGCCGGTTTTTTGTTCGGGGCCGGGGAGAACGGGTGCGGAGGCGCGACGCGGCCTGCGGCAGCGGAGCGGTTGCGGACTTTCGGCGCAGGGGATGCGGCTCGCAGAGCCGTCGGTGCGTTGCGGTCCGCGGGGCGAACCGGCGGCTTCGCGCAGGCGATGTCGGCGGGCGTGACGATTTTTTTGCCTGATTTTCATTTCCGGTTACGCAATGCGGCCCCGTCGTGCGTATATAGGGTAGAAAGAGTCGATTATGGATAAAAAAGAGATGCGAAACCTCTTCGACGGCGATTGCTCGCCCGCGGAGGAGCAGGCCGCCGGCCGCTGGCTGGCCGAACACGCCGAAACGAAAGAGGCCGACGAATTGCTGTATGCCCTGCTGCGCGAGACGAAGCCTGCGACGGCCGATGCCGAGGGGGCTTTCCGGCGTGTCTGCCGCCGGCTGGGAATCGCGCCGAAGAGCTCGGCATGGCGGCTCGTCGGCCGCTGGACGATGCGT
>OJKC01001755.1_pt1 | contig 12780 bp, 8 predicted proteins | sample 1596401 | NCBI WGS metagenome assembly OJKC01 (sample SAMEA4350162, study PRJEB24818) | metagenome | biome: human; feature: gut; material: faeces | place: Denmark | collected 2013-09 | reverse complement strand
GCACAGAGCTTCAGCAGAAACCGTCCTCCACCCTAAGGTGCAGCGCCGACCGCGGCGGCAGTCGCAGACCTAGGTGCAGGGGCGGAAGCCGGAGACTCTGCCCGCCTGCAGCAGATGCTGCCGAAGCGGCATCAGTCAAATGCAAGGCAGTGAATTTCATCGCAGAATCTCAAAAATAAAAGACGTAGTTGATTGAGCTTTATGGAAACTTCTTTTCGTTTCCATCTATAGTGCAGTAATAGTGCACTTTTCCTCGATGGTTTTGTTTGCCGCATCTAAGCACATCCGCTTAGGAGAACGGGATATTTCTCAAATTTCCCTGACATTCATTGCAATTTTCTAATAATTGCGTATATGTTTCTTTATTAATCATATAGATATGTTGTTTAAAGGAGATTTTTGCAGGCATATCCGCCAAATACCCTGCACTGAAGGCGGTGTTCAGCACAACATCGTCCCCATGGACGTACGCCGGTCCGGCGAATCGAAAGCAGCCGTCCGAAACCCCGAACTAAGCATTTAGTCTGTACGGCATATCTCCCAACACGTGTAGGAAAGGCGCAAAAGCCGTGCACGCCGGCGCAGGTTTGGCGCAATGAGCGCCGCCAACAGCCAATGAGGCTGATAGGCTCAAAGAAAACAACTTCCGGTCCCTTTCGGACCTCCGCTTCATGATCCCAGCACCATTGCTTCAATCGACCGATCCGGCGTCTGCGCTCGGTGAACCTGATCCTGACGGCATTTACCGTATTGACGAAACGGATTCGGTTCTCACGCTCGCCCGCTCGCTCTATGCTGCAGACCGCCTGCCGGTCTATGGCTCGATCTTTGCAAACCTGCAGACAGCAGGACGCGGACAGTACGGCCGCGCATGGGAGAGCGCCCGCGGGAATCTTCATGCCGGCATCAGACTGCCGCTTGAAGGGGTTTATGCCACGCGGGCATCCGCCGCAGCGACGGCGGCTTTGACCGCTGAAGCGCTTCGCAGTCTCGGCTTCCCAGTGCTCATGAAGTGGCCTAACGACATCATCTGTCTTTCGCCCAATGGGCCGGCCAAAGTGGGCGGCATTCTGCTCGAAGAATCCGACGGGCTCCTCACCGCAGGGATCGGCCTCAATGTCAACTGGTCGCCCGAAGTGTCGGCGCTACGAGAGGGCGCTGCGCTCCCGCCCGGGCGCCTGGTGCCCCGCGGGGGAGCCGCAATGGATCCCTATGAACTTTGGCGGCGCATTCTCCGTCATCTGCGCGAAGCCGACCCCGTTCGGCTCACCGCCTCCTGGCGAGCGCTCGCGCAGGCTCACCTCCTTTGGCTCGGAAGCGACGTGGCGGTTGAGAGCGCTGAGGGCGCCATGACCGCGGGCCGACTCATTGGTCTCGCTCCCGACGGAGAGCTCCTCCTCGAGACCCCGTCGGGCGAAATGCTAACCATCGATCGCGGCAGTCTCGTCAAAGCGGCGCCAGCGCCGCATGCCGCAGCAGCGGCACCGCGAAATTGAGTGCCCGGGCGCCGGAGACGCATTGAACGCTCCCGCCCCGGGCGGCATGAATTCTTCTAAGGGGATTGAAAAGTCTCGGAAACTTGATCCTCAAAAGAGCAGCGCATGAGACACGCTTTCAGAATAAAAGTCTCATACGCAACACAAAATCAACGCAAGCCTTTAAACAACTCAAGGGAAGGAATTCCATCCATGCAGCAACGAACTTTTGAGGAAGTACGCGAGAGTCTGCGCGGCAAGGTGATTTTGGTCGCCAACCGCGGCATCCCCGCACGCCGCATCAGCCGCTCGATTCGCGAGCGATTTGAGGCGATTGCCGCCATTACCGCGACCGACATCGACAAAACCGAACCGGCTGCCGCCTCCGCACAGGAACTGATTCTGCTCGGAGCGGACCCGCGCGCCTATCTTGACCTTCCGCGCATCATCCGCCTCGCCCGCGAACGCGGCTGCGTCGCCATCCATCCGGGCTGGGGTTTTGCGAGCGAAGACAACAACTTTCCGAAGCTCTGCGCCGAAGCCGGCATCACCTTCATCGGCGCTACGGCCGAAGCGATGCACCTCCTCGGCAATAAGGTCGAAGCACGCCGCGTGGCCCGCAGCCTTGGCATTCCGGTGGTCCCGGGTTCCGACGAATCCGTCGACGTTCCGGGCGCGCGAAAGATCGTTCATGAAATTGGTCTTCCGATCATGCTCAAGGCCGAGGGCGGCGGCGGCGGACGCGGCATTTTCCTCGTGACCAACGAGGATGAGCTCGAAGACGCCTTTGAAAAAGCTTCAGCCATGGCAGAGGCCTCCTTTGGCAACCCCCGGCTCTTCGTTGAAAAATATCTCCCCAAGGTTCACCACATCGAAATTCAGGTGATCGCTGACCGCTGGGGCAATGTGTTTGCCTTTGACGAACGCGACTGCACGGTTCAGCGCAACAACCAGAAGCTCCTCGAAGTCACGCCGTCGCCGTGGCGCGGCATGACGCCAAAACTGCGCGCAGAGCTCAAAGACTATGCCCGCCGGCTGGTGCTGGCTGTGGGGTATCACTCGGTTGCCACCGTGGAGTTCCTCGTAACCGAAGCGGGCGAACCCTACATGATCGAGGTGAACACGCGTCTGCAGGTCGAGCACGGCATTACCGAAAGCCGCTACGGCGTCGACTTGGTAGAAGAAATGATCGCCATCGCCTTCGGGAGCACCCTGCGCTTTACCGAAGAAAACACGCGGGCCTCTTTCCATGCCCTTCAGGTCCGCGTGAATCTGGAGGATCCCCAGGAAGGCTTCACCCCCAATTCCGGCCTCATCACCCGCTACGTCTCCCCGGGCGGACCGGGCGTGCGCCTCGACTCGAACCTCTCCGCCGGCTATGAATTCCCCTCCAACTACGATTCCGCCGGCGCGCTCCTCATCACCTATGCCCGTGACTGGCAAAAGACGCTCGGGATCATGGACCGAGCGCTGCAGGAATACGTGATCGGCGGCCCGAAGACCACCATTCCTTTCCTGCGCCGAGTCGTGGCCCATCCGAGCTTCCGCGCGGGTGAAGTGACCACCACCTTCATCAAAGAGCACCCGGAGATTCTGCGCTACACGGATTTGGAGCCTGAAAGCGAACGGCTCGCCAAGCTCGTCGCGGAAATTTCTGCGCGCGGCTTCAACCCCTACGTTTCGCTCGGCGAATACCGCTCGAAGACCACGCCCAAACTGGCACACTTTCAGCCCTTCTCGCCCGAGCTCTCTGAAGCGGCGCGAAGCCGCCCCTCGCCCTATCCGCAGGGAGACCGAGAAGACCTCCTCGCCTTCATCCGCGACACGGGTCGCATCCACTTTACGGACACGACCACGCGCGACATGACCCAGTCCAACCACGGCAACCGCATGCGTCTTGCTGAGGACCGCCTGGTAGGCCCCTATCTGGACAGCGCAGGGCTCTTTTCCATTGAGAACGGCGGCGGTGCGCACTTTCATGTGGCGATGCTCGCCAACATGACCTATCCCTTCGAGGAAGCCCGCGAGTGGAACGCTTTTGCGCCGAAGACTTTGAAGCAGCTCCTCGTGCGCTCGACCAATGTGCTGGGCTACACCCCGCAGCCGCGCAATCTCATGCAACTCACCGGCGAAATGATCTGCGAGCACTACGACGTCGTGCGGTGCTTTGACTTCCTTAATGAAGCCGACAATATGGCGCCGATCGCCGAAGTCGTCCTCAGCCGTCCCGACAAGCTCTTTGAGCCCGCCATTGCGCTTTCGCGCGCGCCGTGGTTTGACGTCAACTACTGCCTGCAGTCCGCCGAAGCCGTGGTCGACATGACCGCAAAGATCATGGGCGTGCCCGAACAGACCGCTGTCCGCCGCATCACGCTCGGCCTCAAAGATATGGCGGGCGTCTGTTCGCCCGCCTTTATGACGGCCTTGGTGACGGCGCTCAAAAAACGCTGGCCCGAACTTGTTCTCCACTACCACCGTCATGCCGTCGACGGTCTCTTCCTGCCGGCCTGTGCTGCCGCGGCTGCTGCGGGCTGCGAAATTCTCGACGCCGGGCTGGGCGCCTCGGTGCGCAGCTACGGCCAGGGCGACCTCTTGTCGCTCGCTGCCTATCTTGAAGACGAACTCGGCATGAAGACGCTCTTGGACCGCGAGGCCGTGGCCAAAGCCAACTTTGCCGCCAAGCAGGTGATGCCGTGGTTTGACCGCTACTGCTCGCCCTTTTTCCAGGGCGTCGACTATGACGTCACGCGCTACCAAATGCCCGGCGGAGCCACCTCATCTTCGCAGGAAGGCGCTGTTAAGCAGGGCTACATTCAGCTGCTGCCCTTCATGCTTGAATTCCTCGAGTGCTCACGCCGCATCGTGCGCTACCACGACGTCACGCCGGGCTCGCAAATCACCTGGAACACCGCTTTCCTGGCCGTTACCGGGGCCTGGAAGCGCGGCGGAATGCCTGAAGTGGAGCGGCTCCTCAACGCCGTGCGCACGGCGGGGAGTAAGCGCACGAACCTCACTCAGGCCGAGCGCGACGAACGCCTCATCATCTACATGGACTGCAACGAAGCGTTCCGCAATCTGCTCCTTGGCAAATTCGGCCGGCTTCCGCTCGGCTTCCCCGAGGATTGGGTCTATGAAAGCGCCTTCGGGGCAAAGTGGCGCGAAGCCCTGCGCGACCGCCGTGCGGAGTCGCCGCTCCTGACACTCGCGCCCGCCGACCTTGCCGGCGAGCGCGTGAAGCTCGAAAGTCTGATCAAACGTCCGGCCACCGAAGAAGAATTCGTGATGTACATGAATCATCCGGCCGACGCGCTCAAGACCATCGAATTCCGCCGCCGTTTCGGCGACCCCAACGCGCTGCCGCTCGACGTGTGGTTTGAGGGACTCCGCTCGGGTGAAACGCTCAACTTTTCGAGCTCAGACGGCAAACCTCACCAGATGCACATTTTGTCGATTGATCCGGTGACCGAGGAGGGTTTCTCCACGGTGCGCTATGTGCTCGACAGCGAAATCCTCACCTGTGCCGTGAAGGTGAAGGAAGGCACGGGACCGAAGTCGACCGTGCTGCGCGCAGAACCCGGCAACGTTTATCAGGTGGCCAGCCCGCGCAAGGCCGACCTTTGGATCGTTCACGTGTCCGAAGGCGACATTGTCAAAGCCGGTCAGGAGCTTTTCAATGTCTCAATCATGAAGCAGGAAAAGGCTGTCTGTACAGCCGTCGACGGGATCGTCAAGCGCGTGCTTAAGCGCGCCGACTTCGCTCAGACCCGCCGCATGGTCCCGGTGGAGGAAGGCGAACTGATTGTCGAACTCGCCCCGGTGCCTAAGCGCTGCACGGCCTGCGGCACACCTGCGTTCTCACGCGAATCGCTCTTCTGTTCAGTATGCGGCGCCAGACTGCCTGATGAAGCTGAGGCGAAATAAAGGCACATTGACTCCATGATCCTCTGAGAAGAACGGCCCGCCGCATTTCGATGCTGACGGGCCGATTGTTATCCGAATGCGCTGAAGGTTATTTCTTCAAAGCCGCCAAAGCTGCGAAGGGATTGGGGCGCTTCTCTTCCTGCGGTTCTTCCCCGTCGCTCCATTCGCGCTTTTCTTCGCAGGCATCATGCACGACCATGCGCGGCAGCGCCAGAATGGCTTCTTCTTCAACCCACTTTTCGAGGTCGAAGCTGCGCGATCCTACGAGGACATCTTCGTCCTCTTCGTCATCCTCAATCGGAAGGGCATTGGCTTCTGCTTCCGTTCTTACCAAACGAAAGACTGCTCCGGAAGCAATGTGCACGGACATGGGCTTCAGGCATCGGGCACAGGAAATGTCCACGTCGCCTTCCATATCGAGATCCACGGCAGGAAGTCCGCGGCGTTCGCCGAGCCCCGTCGCGACGAATCGGAGCGTGCCGTTTTCCGTAGCGGTGAAGCCGAGCAAATTGGGAAGATCCTTCACGGCAACTTCGCCTTCAATCGTCTCACCTCGGCGGGCGAGCTCAAAGATGTTAATGAACTGCGGCATGGCTCAATAGCTCCTCAACAAAAGTCTGCCTTCGCACAGCGAACTCCCCATCGAGCCTTGGTATGTATATGGCTCTTTGGTTCGAGCGGCACCAAGTCTAGCCTATCCGCATCGAACCGCACTTTAAATGCAGTGTCTATAGAGGCTTGCGACTACAATCCACTACACCATGAAGCCTCTCCTTATTCTTGCCTCAAGCTCCCGCTACCGGCGCGAGCTTCTGGATCGACTGTGTCTGCCCTATGAATCCATTTCTCCGGATGTGGATGAAAGCGCTCAGCCCGGCGAAACGCCGCGCGAAACAGCCCTCCGCTTGGCCGAACTCAAAGCGCGTGCCGTCTGGAACCAGCATCCGGGATCCGTTGTTATCGGCTCCGATCAAACGGCCGACCTGCACGGCGTGCGGCTCGGCAAACCCCATACCCGCGAAAATGCGGTGAAGCAGCTCAGCGCCATGCAGGGTGAAGAGACCGTCTTTGCGACGGCACTCTGCGTCATCGACGCCCAAGGGCATGCTCACACCGCCGAAAGCCTCACACGGGTGCGCATGCGTCCTTTGAGCCAAAGCGCAATTGAAGCCTATATCGATCGCGAAAAACCTTTTGACTGCGCGGGTTCAGCGAAAATTGAATCGCTCGGCATTGCACTGATGTCTGCCGTATCCTCGGATGATCCCACCGCATTAATTGGACTTCCGCTGATGAAGCTCACGACACTGCTTAAAGATGCCGGCGTTGAGGTGCTTCCCGGCCTATAAACGCAGTCATTGCCCGAAACTTTCATTCAGCCTGCCCGTTTTCCCCTTTTTCTAAGGACGCCGTGATGTCTGGTCAGCTCTATCTTCTGCCATGCCCCATCAGCGAAGCACCTGCGCTTGATGCGCTTCCGGCGTCGACCGTTGAAACGGCTCGCCGTATTGATCACTTTCTTGTTGAAGCGGCGCGAACGGCCCGTGCAACGCTTAAAGCAATGGGTCATCCCAAACCCATTGCTGAACTGGACATTGTTGAAATTGGTCATGATCCGGCCCCCGAATTGATCAGCGAATGGCTCCAGCCGGTGCTTGACGGCGCCGATGCGGCCGTTCTTTCCGAATCCGGCTGCCCCGGCGTTGCAGATCCCGGTGCGCAGATTGCCGCACGGGCGCATGAATTGGGCATTCGCGTCGTACCGCTCACCGGCCCCAGTTCGATTCTCTTGACGCTCATGGCTTCGGGGCTCGACGGTCAGCGCTTCCGTTTCTCGGGCTACTTGCCTAAGCACGATGCTGAACGGCGCGCTGCCATTCTGGCTGCCGAAAAAGCGAGCCGCGCAAGCGAAACACAGCTCTTTATCGAAACACCGTACCGCAACACTGCGCTCCTCGATGCGCTCCTTGAAACACTGGCGCCCGACACACGGCTCACGGTAGCGATTGACGTCACGGGACAAAACGAATCCATCCGCACATTAACGGCTGCTGCCTGGAAGGCGATTCCTAAAGCAATGCGCACGCTGCCAAAGCTCCCGACCGTATTTGCTTTCCTCGCTAAACCAGGCAACAGAGCACCTCGGTATGCACCGGAATGTGCCGGCGGAAAGCGTGCCCATACCGCACTGTCCTCCAAACCTGCGGTCCTCAACAATCGGCCAAAGCAAGCTTATAAAACGCACCGGCCTGAAGGATCGCCCGTCAAGACACTCAAAGGAGGTCGTTGATGGACGCCATCATCGAATACGCATCAACGCCCGAAGGCATGCTCATCGTTGTCGGTGTTGCCTTCATAGGCATCGTTTTGCTCCTCACGGCGCTCATTTTCTGGATTGGATCGCTCCTGCGCCGCCGCGGCGTCAAGATCGATCAAACCCCCGATACGGACGACGAGACCGCTGACAGCTCTCCTTCGGCGGACGAGTCTGCATCTCAAGATCCGCTGGCCGCATTTGATCGTGAAGCCGCAGAACAATCTGCCCGAGCCGCATCCAAAGCCCCTATTGCGCTCGCCCGTCTGCGGGCTGCCGGTCCTGACATTACCGCCGCTGCCGAACCCAAGCTGCCGGAGCCCGTTTTGGAACAACACCCGTCCGCTCAGTCTGATGCAGCTCCGGAATCCGCCCCCGCCGTCTCGGCTTATGCCGCAGAAGTGCAGCCGCCGATGCCTGCAGCTGCTGCACCGGCTTTTTGGGAATCCCCGGCAAAACTGCAGCCGAAGGCGCCAGATCCGCTCGCCGGCACTCGCTTTCTCCTCACGCTTCCCTTTGAACGCCGATCGGGCTTATCCATGGCTCATGCTGACCTCTGCGGGATTGGCGTGGAGGCGGTCTTTTTTGATCCGGAACCGGTTTCCCGTTTGGATGAAGACGCAGTGAGACTGGTGCCGTTTCTTCCGGCTAACGCGGCGAAGCTTCTTCTGACGGAATCGGACCGCGAAACGTTCAAAGCCGGCGCACTCTGCGCGCAGCCTGATGCTGTGCTGGAACTCCCGGCCGGTCTCATTGCACTGGAATACAAATCTAAAGGCGGGCGCTTTGACGATCCGCTTCGCTGGGCTGAAACCATGCGCACCAAAGACCTGATCCAGACGGTGCTCGCCGCCGCAGCGCTTTCCGTCGCTGCGGGCCGCCCCGCTGCCCCGGTGCTTCGGACGACCAATGCCGTTTTCTTCCTGCGCCCGACCAACGAACTCAAAAATCTGCTTTCGGCTCATGTCCAGGAAGCCGAGAGCTTTCTGCTCTCCACGAGTGAAGGTGCGGGACGCCCGGGCATCAGCGCCTCGGACTACGCTTCTCTGATGATTCCTGCGCTCGAAAAGCTTTATCCGCGGGAACCAAGTTCCGGATCCGAAGCCGGTGAAGCTGCGCATCAGGAAATGTTGAGAACCCGATAAACGACATTCTCAAAATATTTCTCGCAAAGCGAGCATATTTATGATGTTTTTTTCAAATAAGCATCTTCATTTGGCCGCCTCTGCAAGCAGCCGCTCGCTGAGGCGCATCAATCCATCAAATCGGATTCCACACACTGCTTTTGTCGGTCAAGCCGAACATTCAAATTAAACGCGTAGCGGTCACCGGGATGATAAGAAACGGTGATCAAGAGTGTTTTTCCGCGGGCTGAAACATAACGGCGGCGAATCCTCAGGCAAGGTGTTCCTTCGGATTCATTGAGATTAGCTGCCGCTTCCGCTGTAAGCGTTGTGGCCTCAATGCTTTGCCTCACTTCAACACATGTTTTGCCATACAGCTCAGCAATTAACTCAATCATGAGTTTTTCAGGATGTTTAGGGGCTTCAGCCACTAATTTGGTCCATTCTCGATTGACATACTCCGACGTCCATGCGATGGGCGGAGCTCCTCGTTTTGAACCCATGCGGATCATAGAAAATCGAATAAACGTCTCTCCGGGCGGACACTGAATCTGTGCAGCCAATTCGCGGCTCACAACGATTTCTCTGATATCGAGGATATGACGCGGATTATGTGCTGCAAGCCGTCCCAAATCGGAGAGCGTGGAGAGTTCCTGATCAAATGTCTGTACTCTGCCGCGGCTTACCACACGCGTTCCCACATGCGGCGTCCTTTGGATGAGTCCAAGGCGTTCGATCTTTGCGAGTGCAGCCCGCACTGTATGACGTGATACGCCTTCACTTTCGACGAGCTGAAGCTCCTTAGGAAGCAATGAACCAACCGGATAGCGTCCCGAGGAGATACCTTCGATCAGTTTCTCGGTCAGTTTGTCCTTAAGGAGTTCGCGCGTCATGGGGTGTCTCCATTTTGTCGGATAGAGAAACGCCGCCGGATGGTGCTATGTTTTCCGCAGCATCCGGTGGCGTATCCAAAAGCTAACAGACTGTGGTCAGTAGAGACCAATCGCCTTCCACCAGAGCATGCCGCTTGAAAAGACAACGAGCACGCAGAAAGTGACAATACAGAAATTGATCTTATAAAACCTCGGGCGTTCGAAATAGCCCTGTCCGAAATAGATCGGCCCCGGACCGCCCGCATACTCCGTGATTCCCCACATGAAATTTGAGAAGATTGCGAAGCAGATGGCCACCATCGGCGCGGGTGCACCGGCTGCGATCGCTACGGATGCGAAGGGAACGTACATTGCAGCAACATGACCCGAAGCCGTAGCGAATACATAGTGCAGATAAATGTACGCAAAGCCAAGAATTAAGAAGGTTGTCACCCAATCAAGACCGCCCAAAGAAGAAGCAAAACCCAGTGACATCCACTTCACAAATCCGAGTTTCGTGAGTCCCGTAGCAAGCGAAATGATTGCACCGAACCAGACAACCGTATCCCAGGCCGCCTTGTCATTTAAAACATCCTTCCACTGAACGGCACCTGAAACAAAGAGGAAAGCGACAAGTCCCAAACCGATCGCATTGGCATTGAAGCCCGTAATTAAAGACGTTCCCCAACCAATCAGCGCGAGAATGAATCCGACCGCAACGAGCAGCTCCTGTCGTCCCATCGGTCCCATCTTCTTAAGTTCTTCACGCCCCATGACTCGTGCCTGCGGCGTGCGCTTTAATTCTGGGTCCATGAATTTGAAGGTCAGCAGCGGAAGTGCGATGAAGCAAATCATCGCTGGAACGAGTGCTGCCAGAAACCAAGACCCCCAGGTTAGCTCAACACCAAGACCGTCTTTCGCCAGCTGCGCGCAAAGCGGATTAGCTGCCATACCAGTCATGAAGAGCGCGCCCGTGATCGGCGTGAACTGAAAGCACGTCATGATCAGGAAATCCCCGATGCGCTTCCCTGTCGGTCCCGGCTGAGAACCCAACACTTCATTGATGGACTTTGCAACCGGCAGGATGATGCCGCCCGAACGAGCCGTAACAGACGGCATCGCAGGAGCCATGATGAGGTCGGCAATACCAAGCGCGTAGGCAACACCCAATGAGGATCCGCCGAAAAGTGATAGTGCACGATAAGCAATTCGTCGCCCAAGACCAGACTGTACGAAGCCAAGTGAAAGCACGTAGGCCGAAAAAATCATCCAAACAGTGCCGGATGCAAAACCTTTGAGCACATCGTTTAGCGGCAGCGTATTGGTGAAATACGTTATCGCCAACGCGATAAACATCAGCGCACCTGAAGCAACAGGAGCGGCGAGAATGCCGGCAATGGTTGCCGCGAAGATCGCGAACATGTGCCATGCAGCGGGAGTAAGTCCTTCGGGCGTCGGGATTACCCAAAGAAGAACAAGCACAGCGATCGGCACGGACCAACGAATGAGTTTTGACTTATTCATGATGCGAAAGACTCCTGCAGATAAGCAGTTTCAGCCGCAGACAATGGGGCTTTCACACCCAAAACGATGCTTAAAAGCACTGCCGTTGCGGTGAAGTTGAGGCCTTAGGAAGATTGAACGGAACCATGGAAAATCAATGGATTCCCAGGAAGCGGTTCCGTTCGACCCTCAAAAGCGAAATAGGTCAGCAGGTTTTCGCCCACTTCTCGACAACGCGGTCAACAAACTCCGGCGAAAGACCGATGTAAGTGTGGGGATTGAGCATGTGGTCAATCTCGTCCTCAGTGAAGGCCGCCGTCACTTCCGGTGTACGCATCAGCACATCCTTGAGGGGAATTTCCTTCTCATAGGCCTCCATGCAGGACTTGTAGACGATTGAATGTGCCGTCATACGACCAAGCTTGCGGGCGAGGTGCATCATCACGCACTCACTCATCATCAGTCCCTTCTGCGCGAAGAGATTGCGCTCCATGTGCTTGGGGTAGACAATGAGATTCTTCAGAATGTTTTTGCTCTTTTCCAAAGCACAGCCAAGCATGTGGCAGGCACGCGGAATAGCCTCCCACTCAGAAAGGAAGCAGCCCCAGTCCCGCTCGTTTTCGCTCACCATGGACTCAACAATCGACGGGGCGATGCTGCGCACATTTCGGCAGAGCGCCAGAACGTTTTCCAACACTGCCGGATTGCGCTTGTGCGGCATCGTGGATGAACCGACCTTGCCCATAAAAAAGGGCTCTTCGAGTTCGAGGATTTCCGTGCGCTGCAGCGTCAGAATTTCGTGATTGATGCGGCCCAGAGTACCAGCACAAAGCGCGAGCACGGTCGCAAACTCTGCCTGACTGTCTCTGGCAACATGCCATGCAATCGTCGGTACGCCAAGTCCGAGAATTTCCATCATGCGTTTTTGGGTTTCAAGGCCTTTTTCCGGCTGTGATGCAAGCGTACCGACTGCACCAGACATTTCACCCACGAAAACGCGCGGAGCCATGGCTTCAATACGTTCGATGTCTCGTCCGAGTTCATCGGCCCAAACTGCGGCCTTGTAGCCGAAAGTGATCGGAATAGCATGCACAACGTGAGTACGTCCAGCCATCACTGTGTGGTTGTATTTCTTGGCGAGATCAAGGCAGTATCCCAAGCATGCCTTCATATCGCGCAAAATCACCTGATAGGCATCACGCTGCAAAAGCACCATGCCAGTGTCGACAATATCCTGACTCGTCGCACCCCAATGAACAAATTCCCCAGCATTGTCGGGAAGGACTTTCTTAAAAGCCTTCAACAGCGGCACGATCGTGATTGAAGATTTATAGAACTCACCGATTGAAGGAATATCGAGCAGTTCAGCCTTTGCATATTTATTGATGAGCTCCGCCTTTTCCTGCGGAATGACACCGAGCTCTCCCTGCGCTTTGGCTAAAGCCGCTTCCGTGTCAAGCCACTTCTGAGCCCAAGATTGGTCACGCCAGATCCTACGCATTGCTTCAGTGGAAAACATGCAGCCGTGAATGTGCGAATCGATGGCGGTGGACGTCATAGTGAAATCTCGC
>OJKC01001749.1_pt1 | contig 12814 bp, 14 predicted proteins | sample 1596401 | NCBI WGS metagenome assembly OJKC01 (sample SAMEA4350162, study PRJEB24818) | metagenome | biome: human; feature: gut; material: faeces | place: Denmark | collected 2013-09 | reverse complement strand
CTATAAGGGTTTGTATATGAGCTATTTAATACAAAGAATACATTGACGCTCTTAGGTTCAATATCGCCTGAATTCTTATCATAGATAAATCCGTCAGAAAATAAGAGTTTTTGCAGATTCCGCTTCCCTTTCAATCCTTGTAATTGCCACAGTTCAAATAAGTTATACCTCATTTTAAAGGCAAAATTAATAAATTTATCGAGGTTCAATTTGTGTAGATATAAAATTCTTTTAGGATAATCAAATCACCACAAAAATACCGATTAAAATGCCACAAAAATACCGATTAAAATGCCACAAAAATACCGATTTTAATTGCACTTAAGAATAAAAGATTTATATTTGCATCATTAAAATGTTGCAATTATGAAATACTTACATAGGGTAGCAGATAAAATGCTACAAGAACGGCTTGAAACATTTGGTGCAGTTCTGATAGAAGGTCCGAAATGGACAGGAAAGACAACCACTGCTGAACAACATGCTAAAAGCTTTATCAAATTGCAAGACCCTGATATGGCTGATGAGTATCTCGCCACTGCAGCTGCTAAGCCCTCTCTTCTGTTGAAAGGTGAGCAACCAAGACTGATAGATGAATGGCAAGATGCTCCTGTTATATGGGATGCAGTACGTACGGCTGTTGATAATTCTAACGGAGTTCCAGGGCAGTATATCCTAACGGGAAGCAATGCTGTTGATAAGGCTAAAATAAGGCATACGGGAACAGGTAGAATTACTCGAATGAAGATGTATTCCATGAGTTTATGGGAATCGTTAGAATCATCCGGTGAAGTTTCTATAAGAGAATTATTTGACAATCCGGATTATGACATAGATGGAGCTTCAAGCAAACTGGATGTACCGGAATTGATACGTGTCGCTTGCCGTGGTGGTTGGCCTGCCACTCTACATATGAGTCAGAAATCTGCCATGTTAGTGGCTAAAGATTATGTGAATAGCGTTTGTGAGAATGATATATCTAAAATAGATGGCAAACAACGTAATCCTAAAATAGCAAGACAAATAATGAGGTCGTATGCTAGAAATATCAGCACACTGGCAAAGAAAACCAATATCCTTGCCGATATAACTGCATCCGGTGATATAACAATTTCTATGGATACTTATGATGATTATGTGGAAGCATTGGAAAAATTATTTGTCATTCAGGACATTGATGCTTGGTGTCCAGCTATACGTAGCAAAACTGCATTGCGTAGTGCACCAAAACGCTGTTTTACAGATCCTTCTATAGCTGTGGCTGCAATGAATATCGGTGCTGAAGCATTGGAAATGCAACTTAAGACGTTTGGGTTTATTTTTGAACAGATGTGTGTACGTGACCTTAAAGCATATACTGCAGATTTCAACAGCCGTATATCTTACTATCGTGATCGCTATGGTTTAGAGTCTGATCTCGTTTTACATCTGGAAGATGAAAGATACGCTTTGATTGAATGCAAACTTGGTAGTCATGAAATAGAGGAGGGTGCAAAACATCTGCTGGAAATTAAACGGCTTATCCAAGAATATAACAAAACGGAAAAGCAGGTCCCATTACGAGAACCGGATCTTTTAATTGTATTGACGGGTGGCAAAATGGCCTATACACGGGCAGATGGAGTAAAAGTTATTCCGCTTGCTTGCTTAAAAGATTAATATTAGTTAGTTGTGTAAAAACATATAAAGAATTTGATATCCAAAAGTCGATTGGATTTTGATTGAAAATAATAGGATAAAACGCAGAATAAAGCGAATTTGAGCATTCTCACTGACGGTCAGAGGGTTTGGCTTCGGGTGGCACGGAATGACATAAGGGCGGAAAAACGGATTTGGGCGGATTACAGCAATAGATGCACTTCCAAATCATTACCCAACACCTGATGCACATTTAACACTAACGGTCTCTATTTCTGCGTTCTGCGTAGGTTTACATTCTGCCTTTACAACTCCCATAAACTAATTTTGCACCAAACAAAAAGCAAGGATTATGAGGAGTACATTCAAGACCGTTTTTATGTAAACGGAAGCAAAGAGAAGAACGGAATTGTTCCCATTATGGGACGGGTTACAATCAACGGGACTATTGCGCAGTTCAGTTGCAAGCAGCGCATCTCCAAGGATTTGTGGGATGCCAAAGGCAACAAGGCGAAAGGCAAGAGCCGCGAGGCGGTGGCGGTGAACTATGCGCTGGACAACATCAAGGCGCAGATAACGAAGCACTACCAGCGGCTTTCCGACCGTGAAGCGTATGTCACGGCTGAAATGGTACGCAACGCCTATCAGGGCATCGGCACGGAATATGAAACATTGTTACGAGCCTTTGACAAGGAAAACGAGGCGTTTGCCAAGCGGGTGGGCAAAGACCGCTCCAAGCGCACGTATCAGAAGTACCTGACCGTCCGCAAATACGTGGCGGAGTTCATCAAGCGTCAATACAAGCGGACGGACATGGCAATGAACGAACTGACGGAGGACTTCATCCGTGACTATTGCCTGTACCTGCGCAACGAAGTGGGGCTGGCGCAATCGTCCGTGTGGATATACTCCATACCGCTGAAACACATTGTCACCACGGCGCACTACAACGGCAAGATACCGAGAAACCCGTTTGCAATGTACCACGTTGACCCCGACCACAAGGAGCGGGGCTTTCTCACGGAGGATGAAATCAAAGTTCTGAGCGCAATCAAGCTGGACAATCCCAACTTCGCTTTGGCGAGGGATTTGTTCCTTTTCGGGTGTTGGACGGGCATCTCGTTCACAGACATAAAGAATTTGACCACCGACAACATCGTGGAAATGAACGGTACACCTTGGATTGTGTCGAAACGCCAAAAGACGGGCGTGCCATTCCAAATCAAGCTGATGGACATTCCCATGCAGATAATCAGGCGTTACGAACCGTTCAGGATTGACAAGCGGCTTTTCAATATCGGCTCGCTTGACATTGTGAATAAGCGCATCAAGGCTGTGGCGAAGAAATGCGGGATAGAAAAGCCGGTTTCATTCCATTTGAGCCGCCATTCATTCGCAGTTTTGGCATTGAATTACGGTATGCCGATAGAGAGCGTAAGCAAGATTTTAGGGCATACGAACATAACCACCACGCAAATTTACGCGAAAGTGACCAACGCTAAACTTGAAAACGACATATCCGCCTTTGAGAGCAAGATAAGCGGACGTTTCGCCATTTGACGTACAGCCTATGAAACGGACAACAATCACGATGGACGGGTGCGGCAGGATTGCCGTGCCGTCCGATACCGCCAGCGTGTGGATGAGCGAAATGGAGTTGGTAGCTCTGTTCGATGTAATCGCTCCGACACTCCGTGCCGCCATCCGAGCTGTGTACAGGAGCGAAGTGCTGCAACTTTGCGATGTGGAAAGGCGCATCAGTCTGCTTAACGGTTATTATGCGAAGGCGTATGCCCTGCCAATGGTCGTGGCAATCGCTTTCCGTATCAACACACCCAATGCCGCAAGGGTACGCAACGCCCTGTTGGAAAGGCTGTGCTTGCGAAAAGACAGACAAGTGCTATTTTTCTTTTCGTCGCCAAATGTTTTGTGAACGGGTTTGTTGAACGGTTGTTTAGGTCGTATAATACAGAACATCAATGCGTTATCTTCACTTCTCAATAATTCAAAACTTTCAGACTTGCCTGCAAGTCTGCCGGAATGCGGCATGGTAATTTGCATGAGTGCTATTTATTATTTTGATGAATTGATGAAAGTATATATAAACATAAAGAATAACAGCGGTTTACATCCTCATCAAACTCTCAACAAAAGGATATGGCTAATGAAAAGAGAAAACGGACACAGCCTTACTCATCGCTTTTCTTTTGACAAGCGGTTTGATGAAAGAATGTTGAGCATGTATCGCTATGACTTTTAGTATGTTAAGTCGCCCATTCATCAATTCATCGGATTTTCATTCATCATCAAGCCTGCTGTGGAAGCAACGGAGGTGAGTATCGCCATCCGCAGGCTGGCCAGACGGACTTCCGTTCTGCCGACCGACAAGGGAAAACCGACACCGCCGCAGGCTTTTGGGAACAAAAGCCATAGCTCATTATGGCGTTTTCTTCACGCACCGCTGACGCTCATGCTAAAAACTCCCCAATGAGCCAGTGGGGTTGCCTCCTGAACGCCCCCGTTTGCTTCTGAAAGAAGCTGCGAGCAGTCCTTTGAGTTGCCCAAAGTTTATGAGTTGTTTTAAAGTCTGAACTCTGTTTTTATGGTAGCAAGTTTGTGTTTCGGGCATACCGAAGCTGTTTGCTATCATCCCATAGCGGGAATTTATATACATCTTATTTTTTGAGCCTGATTTTTTCGTGATAGAAATAATTTACGATGACAGGCTTTCCTTTTTCCGAGCGTCCGTAAGGCAAATCGTTCACCCGATAGGGAAATCCTTGCGTCTGTGCATATTGGGATATGTCCTGCTCCAATGCCTGCCAGTAATCAAGCCTTTTCTTGTTGTAAATCTCATCGTATAATGGGAAGAGTTCGGGATGCTTCTCACGGATATATGCCATTATCTCTCCTTTGAATTGTCCGCGCAGGTTCAGATTTTCAAGCCATATCAAATCGGCATATCCTTTCACTTCCTTGATAATCGTCTTTACATCGGTTATTCCCGGAAATATGGGCGAAACGAAACACACGGTACGGATGCCTGCCTCATAGACTTGGCGCATTGCTTTCAGGCGGCGTTCTATGCTCACGGCGTTGTCCATATCCGCACGAAACTGTTCGTTAAGCGTATTGATTGACCAAGACACTGTTACTTTGGGAAAACGTTTCAACAGGTCGAGGTCGCGAAGGACGAGGTCGGACTTCGTACATACCATAATCTCGGCGTTGCTTCCGCGCAGTTCTTCGAGCAGCCTGCGGGTACGGCGGAATTGTTCCTCATAGGGGTTGTAACCGTCCGTCACGGAACCTATCACGATGCGCTCACCGTCATATTTGTGCGGATTGGCTATCGGTTTCCAGTTCTTCACGTCCAGAAACGCGCCCCACGGTTCTGTATGCCCGGTGAAGCGTTTCATAAACGATGCGTAGCAATACTTGCAGGCGTGAGGGCATCCCACGTAAGGATTGACCGAATATCCTCCGACTGGCAGTGCGGATTTGGTCATAACGCTCTGTACGTCTATTTCCTTGATTGTTTCAGTATTCATTGTATGCGTTTGATAAATTGTTCCGGCAGTTCCTGAATCATCCTTTCTTCACCCATTATAAGCAGCAAATCCTCTTTCATAAATACGGGGATTCCTTGCGCTTTGGCTTGGTCGGCAATGTGAAGCACCCATTCGAGACGGGAATCCACTTTGCCTTTCCGATGTCCCGTTTCCGTGCCTATGACAACCCAATCGATACCCGCGAAGTCTATCTCTCCGATTTCGTCAAAGATAGGTTCAAAGGTGACGTGGTAATGTTTGGCCTTGATATTTCTTTTCAAATCTTCTAACCTTTTTTTCTCGGAACTGCGCGTGACGGTCACGCCCATCCAGACATTTTCGTCATCCGTAGAAAAACAGACCTTATCCGGACGTTTCGTAAGAAAGATATAAGCGTGTTGCGGATTGCTTTTCATTCTTCCGAAAATCTCCGCGTTCCATTCAGGCTTCCAATCGGAGAAGTCGCTCATTCCGGTCATTAGCCATACGTGAGGTTTTGGAGTGTCGATGATGTGTAGCTTGCGCCCCATATATTCGGGTACAGAAAAATCGTCCGTGATATGGAAGCGGCGACAGTTATTACGGGCATAGCAGTAGCTGCACCCTATTGAGCAGCCTATCACTATGTTCATATTCTTTATCAGCGATTTGATGCAAACACTCATAACGTAATGCTCTCCCCATCTCCCGGCATAATCAGTCGGTTCATATCCACTCCGTGGTGGCGGGCTTCGTTTCGCAGGATTTCGCGTGTTGTCTGGCAATGGTCAATAGCATCCATGTGTACGGCTATCAGTTTGATTTGTGCGGGGAGCGTGTCGAGCATCGCCATCACTTCCTGTTCGTCGGGGATGATGCAGCCGTCTGTCTTGGAAAATTCGGGGAACACCGCACCGCCGCTGTTTACAACGATATAATCAGGGCGGTATTTTTCCACGGTTTCAAGGATGCACGGTTCCCATTTGCAGTCGCCCATTATATAAATGGTCGGAAGTCCCTCCGCCATCAGCACATAGCCCGACACGGGTCCCATCATCTGGCCTATCTGACCGAAACCGTGATGACCCGTGGTGCGGTGGATGGTCAGGTTGCCTATTGTCTTGCTCTTTTCAATTGCTTCTACATTTGTAAAACCATCTTGCACGAGGGTTTCCTTGTCTTGCGGCTGGGTGTAGAAAGGGATGTCTTTCGGCAAATGTTGTTTCACGCTCGGTTCATAATGGTCAATGTGGTTGTGTGTGAGCAGTACCATATCCACGCCCTCGGTGATTTCGCTGATGGGCATTACCAGATGCACCCTCGGACTTTTATACACGCCGAGAGCGGATTGCAGGGTTCCTTTGTCGGCAAATACGGGGTCAACAAGGATGGTGTGTCCTGCATAATTGATTTTCAAGGTGGCGCTGCGCACCAACCGGATAATAGCTTTCTCGTTCATAATGTTACGCTTTTATGATTTGTCGGGTGCAAAGTTCGGAAGATTCCCCTGATGCCTCTATGCCTTAAAAAGAGGAATATATGCCATTTTGATAAAAGAATGATGTATATTTGCAGAAAGCAAAGAACAAGAGCGATGAAAACGATAACCAACCCCGAAAGACTGGTCAGCGTCCCGTTCAGCAAGACACGTTGCGGCGTGGACTTCTACATCAACACAGGCGAGAGCAAGGACATCTGTGGTGTCTTGACCGAGCACCGGACGTTCAAGACGGATTTTTTCAGTTTCTATTTCTTTCGCCGCGCCAATGGCTATGTGCTGTTAAACTTCCGCAAAATAGAGTTACGGGACGATATGGTGCTCCTCCTGTCGCCGCACCAGCAACAGGAATGGCATGTGGACGAAGCGGAACTGGACTACACTTTCCTTATCTTCCGCGAGGACTTTATGCGCACGTTCATCGCCGACAAGTTCTTCGTCTATCGCCTGCTGTATTATTATCAGACCGACACGCCACCGTACCTGTTTGCCGCGCCGGAAGAACTGGCGGAATATATGCGCCTCTTGGGGAAGATAAAACAGGAGCTGCTGCATCCTGTGGCAGACACTTACAACCTTATCGTATCTGTGCTTTACTATCTGTTGGTGGTTATCAACCGGGCATACGCCAAAACTTACCGTCTGCCGGTCGAAGTGCCGAAGAACAATTATGCATTCCAGTTCAAGGACTTGCTCGAAAAGCATATCCGCACCGTGCAGCGTGTTCAGGAATATGCCGATATGCTCTGTGTGAGCCGTATCACTCTGAACAATTCTGTAATGGCGCAGTTCGGCGTGTCCGCCACCCATCTGCTCAAACAACGCTTGTTGGAGGAATTGAAAAATGAGCTGTTGTTCTCCGACCGCAACGTGAGCCAGTTGGCGGACGAGTTCCACTTTTCCGACCCCAGCCATCTGATGCGCTTCTTCAAGCAACAGACGGAAAAGACATTTACGCAATATATCACGGACTACCAAAATGGAATATACGAATGAAAAGCAAGAAAAAACTTTATAAGACTTGCACTCCTATCCTCTTTTTTTGTATTTTTGCAGTCGGCGAGAGTTTTTAGGTGGAAATACACCGCATATCACAGAATTAGCAACCGTTGCCAAGTCATTACCTCACTCTTTGAGAAAAGCTTATAAATAGCTTGTTTCTAACAGATTCCTATTTGTGTATCGAATTTTTCGTGAAAAGTTGCGGCACCACCGACGAATCACTCGCCAGCTGGTGCCGCTAAGAGAGTCTTTAGGGACTATATGGTTATGAATCGATTAGGCTCCCAGTCCGAAGAGTTCGAGGTCGCTCTCCACTTCACCGATACCACCGATGCCGAAGTTCTCGACCAGCACCTTGGCTACACCCGGAGACAGGAAGGCGGGGAGTGTCGGACCGAGGTGGATGTTCTTCACACCGAGGCTCAGCAGGGCGAGCAGTACGATGACCGCCTTCTGCTCATACCATGCGATGTTGTAGGTGATGGGCAGGTCGTTGACGTCGGCAAGCTGGAAGATTTCCTTGAGCTTGAGGGCGATGACTGCAAGCGAGTAGGAGTCGTTGCACTGTCCGGCGTCAAGCACGCGGGGGATGCCGTTGATGTCGCCCAGGCCCAGCTTGTTGTAGCGATACTTGGCACATCCGGCAGTGAGGATAACCGTATCCTTCGGCAGACGGCGTGCAAACTCCGTGTAGTACTCGCGGCTCTTCATGCGTCCGTCACAACCACCCATCACGATGAAGCGGCGGATGGCTCCACTCTTCACAGCTTCTACGACAGGCTCTGCCAGGGCAACCACCTGGTTGTGGGCGAAACCACCCAGGATTTCTCCGTGCTCGATTTCCGTCGGCGGCTGACATTGCTTGGCGAGGGCGATGATTTCGCTGAAGTCCTTGCGTCCGTCAGGTCCGGTCGGGATATGCTTGAAGCCGGGATAACCGGTGGAGTTGGCAGTGAACACGCGGTCCTTGTAGTTGGCGTTGGGCAGGGGCGGCACGATGCAGTTGGTCGTGAAGAGAATCGGTCCGTTGAAGGTGCTGAACTCTTCGCGTTGTTTCCACCAGGCGTTGCCATAGTTGCCCACGAAGTGCTCATACTTCTTGAAGGCGGGATAGTAGTGACCCGGGAGCATCTCGCTGTGTGTGTAGACATCGACACCCTGGTCCTTGGTCTGCTCCAGCAGGTCCTCCAGGTCGCGCAGGTCGTGACCGCTGATGAGGATTCCCGGACGGTTGCGTACGCCGATGTTCACCCGTGTCATCTCGGGTTGTCCGTAACGGGAGGTGTTGGCCGTGTCGAGCAGCGCCATGGTCTTCACGCCGAATTCACCGGTCTTCATCACGAGGTCGATCAGCTCGTTGACCGCCGGCTTGCTGGTGGCGATGGTTGCCAGTGCATGCTGCATGAACTCATGGATGGACTCATCGTCATGGTCAAGACGCATCGCATGTTCCAGATAGGCTGCCATACCCTTCAATCCGTAGACAACCAGCTCCTTCAGCGAGCGGCTGTCTGCATCCGTTTCGCGCAGTACGCCTACCGTAGCTGCTTTCTCTGCATAGTCCTCGCGGCTGCCGTTCCACGTCAGTTCGTCGACGGCCGGAAGGGATACACCCAGGCTTCTGGCTTCCTCGATGAGGTTGTTGCGCAACACCAGTCCGCGGTCCACGCGTCCGAGGATGCTCTCCACATCGAAGTTGGCGTTGGTAATGGTTGAGAACAAGGCATCCACCACGAAGTTGTTCGCTTCCGGTCTTACCTTGTGGCCCGACTTGCGCAGGGCGTCGGTGACTACTGATACACCCCGTACGACGAAGAGCAACAGGTCCATTGATGTTGCCGTACGGCTGTCTTTTCCACATACACCTTTCACGGTGCATCCCGTTCCACGGGCTGCTTCCTGGCATTGGAAGCAAAACATAGCATTTTCTGTCATGGTTTTGTCTTTTTAGGCGCTGCAACTGCGCGGTTTTTCTTATTTTTGTGCTGCAAAGATGCTGATTCCTGTCGGCTGAAGTTGTAACGTATGTGACACGAACCCTTAAAGAATGTAAATCATGAACATGACCCGAGTGCTGGACCATCCGCTTTTTGACGGAATCCGGGAGAGTGAACTGAAGGCATTGCTGGAGATGCCGGGCAATGCGGTGCGCCGTTATCAAACAGGAGATTTCATCGCCTTGCAGGGAGACCCCTGCCGGGCGCTTTACATACTGGCTGAAGGGGACGCCCTGGCGCAGATGGTCAGTCCGGAAGGCAAGCAGCTGACCATTGACCATCTGAAGGCGGTTGAGCTGTTGGCGCCGGCTTTCCTCTTCGCGTCCGAGAACCGTTTCCCGGTCAACCTGGAGGCGCAGGAGGCGTGCGAGGTAATTGCCGTTGGTCGGGACAATTTCCTGGAGGCAATGCACGGCAATCCGCGGCTGATGCAGAATTTCCTTCAGGTCATTTCCGAACGCAGCCTGTTCCTGAGCCGCAAGCTCAACGAGTTTGCCTTGCAAGGACTGAAAGAGCGGTTGCTCAACTACCTGAAGCTGAACGGGACCATCCGCAATCAGAAGGAGGTGGCCTACATCCTGGGAGTAGCGCGTCCGTCGTTGGCACGTGCACTCTCCGAACTGGTTGCTGAAGGGCGTGTCGTGGCAAGTGGGAAAGAATTCAAGGTCGTCGGGATGCACCGCGGCTGAAGGAGCGGATACAGAAACACCCGGATACAGAGGCTTGTGCCGGCATGGTTGCCGTACATGCTTCCTCTGTATCCGGGTGTTCCGTTGCCTTGTACCTGACGCTTCTAGAAGGACGCAGGCAATGCCTGCAGCTGGTACATCAGTGTCAGTGCCATGCGGCGATGCCCTTCGGCATTGGGATGCAGACGATCCGTGTCCCGGGTGTGGAAATAGGGAGCATGTGCATCATTCATCGGGTAGAGCCCGCTCAGGCTGTTCAGGTCGATGACCGGTACTGCCCACACATTGGCAGTCTCTTTTACTGCCGACACGTAGGAGTCGACATACAGTCCCAGTTTGTTGGGGAACGCCTCTTCCGGCTGGATGTTCTCGTTGCTGAAGCGTGCCGCTCCGCGATGGATGGGAGTCAGCACGATGATTTGCTGGGTGGGGAAGTTGGTCTTCAGGTAATCCATGACGCGGTTGATGCGTCCACGGAAAGTCGCGCCGTTCGTTTGCGGGATGCGGCGTGCACGAGTCTCCGTCCCTCCACCCTTGACGACGGTTTCCGTCTGGGCATAGTCATACCATTCGCCCAAGGGCACTCCGGCATTGTAGTCATTGGTTCCTGCGAAGATGAGGATGGCATCGACCGCTTTTCCTTCGGCTTTCAGGCGTTCAGCCTGACGCAGCACACCATCCCACTGGTTGCCGTTCTTGGCATACACCTGTGGGTCGATGCCCAACCATTCTGCAAGATACTCCCAGTAGCACTTGGTGGTTCCTACACGGACGGAATCGGTGATGGAGTCGCCCAGGAAGGCCACCCGTTTTCCCTTCCACTGGTTGTCAGTTGCTTGTACCGGTTCATCGGACGCCGGTTGTGAAGATGCCGGGAATGCCGGCAGAGCTGTCAGCAGGGCCGACAGCAGACAGACAGATAGTTTCATGTACATCGTATATTTAAGTATTAAGTGTCATGTGTGATGACAGGCAAAAGTAGCCAATTCGGTTGAGAGTCATTCCTCCCGGACTGATATTTTCGCTGGAGGCACAGAAGCGAAATGATACTTGTCCCGGTCTGCGGGAGCTCTTCTGTGGAGGGGCTCTTCGGTTCACTATAAACTCATTAGCTAATCTTTGGCAGTAAAAAAAGAAAGATGATTTGTTTGCAGATTAATGGAAAAACCGTACCTTTGCAAGCCGATTATTATCTAGACGCTCTAAAAGTTTAGAATTAAGCGTGTTAATAGCCCGGTAAGAGGGTGGTTAGCGCTGCAAAAGAAAAAGTTTTTTAGTAGTTAACATTTAAAAAATTATTAAGAGTGGATACTTTAAGTTACAAGACCATTTCTGCAAACAAAGAGACTGTGACCAAAGAATGGGTCGTAGTTGATGCCACCGATCAGGTGCTCGGTCGCCTCGGTGCAAAAGTTGCGAAACTGTTGAGAGGAAAGTATAAACCCAACTTTACCCCTCACGTAGACTGCGGTGACAACGTGATCATCATCAACGCAGACAAAGTGAAATTGACCGGAAACAAATGGAACGACCGCATTTATCTGAACTTCACCGGCTATCCCGGCGGACAAAGAGAGATTACTCCGGCTCGTTTGATGGCTCGTCCCAACGGTGAGGACAAATTGCTCCGCCGTGTTGTGAAGGGCATGCTTCCGAAGAACCGTCTGGGTGCCAAATTGCTGGGCAACCTGTACATCTATGCCGGCAGCGAGCACAAGCACGAGGCTCAGAACCCGAAATCAATCGATATCAACTTACTTAAATAATAAAGAATGGAAGTAGTAAACGCATTAGGCAGACGTAAAAGCGCGATCGCTCGCGTGTTCGTTAGCGAAGGTACAGGAAAGATTACTATTAACAAGCGCGACCTTGCACAGTACTTTCCATCAACTATTCTTCAGTATGTCGTAAAGCAACCGTTGAACAAGCTGGGTGTTGCTGAAAAATATGATATTAAGGTTAATCTTTGCGGTGGTGGTTTCACCGGACAGTCTCAGGCTCTCCGTCTGGCCATTGCACGTGCACTGGTTAAAATCAATCCGGACGATAAGAAAGCGCTGCGCAGCGAAGGCTTCATGACACGCGATGCCCGTGAGGTTGAACGTAAGAAACCGGGACGTCCGAAGGCACGTAGAAGATTCCAGTTCAGTAAACGTTGATTTGAGTTCATAAGTTTTTTGGTTTATAAGTTTGTAAGTGGTGCTTCCGTGAGGAAGTCGCTTAGAACTCAAGGAACTTAAAAACTCAAGAACTTAGCGACTTGAAACTTCGTTTAGTATCTAAACTGTCGGGACTCCCGAAAGATGGACTACCCGGTGGTTGGTGAAAACAAAAAAGAATGTAAACGATTTAAAGAATAAACACAATGTCAAGAGTAACATTTGATACTTTATTGGAAGCAGGTTGCCACTTTGGTCACTTGAAAAGAAAGTGGAACCCCGCAATGGCTCCGTATATCTT
>OJKC01001744.1_pt1 | contig 12827 bp, 11 predicted proteins | sample 1596401 | NCBI WGS metagenome assembly OJKC01 (sample SAMEA4350162, study PRJEB24818) | metagenome | biome: human; feature: gut; material: faeces | place: Denmark | collected 2013-09 | reverse complement strand
ATCCCGCAGGCGCGCGACTGACGATAGACCTGAAGCCCGGGCTTGATATAGATGAGCTTGACCGCCGCCTTGTGCGCGATTTTCAGCAAAACAGCCGCAAAAGCTTCCAGAATGCGCTGGACGGGCTTTTTCCGCGCAGGATGATACCGGTTATGGTACAGCTTTCGGGCATAGCTGCGGACACGGAAACCAATTCCGTAACGCGGGAGCAGCGGCATGCGTTTGCCGCGCTTATAAAATGCGTACCGATAACGGTTAAGGCCGCCATGCCGATAGATCAGGCAATAATTACGCGCGGCGGTATAAACGTGAAGGAAATAGACCCATCCACAATGGAATCAAAGCTTGTGAGCGGGCTGTACTTTGCAGGCGAGGTTATAGACGTGGACGCATATACGGGCGGATTCAATATTCAAATAGCCTGCTCAACGGGCGTGCTTGCGGGAAGGAGCATAATATGACGCATATAAACGTGGCCATAGACGGGCCGGCCGGCGCGGGCAAAAGCACCGTTGCCAAGGCCGCGGCAAAGGAGCTGGGGATACTTTACCTTGATACGGGCGCAATGTACCGCGCCGTGGCGTTGAAGGCGATAAGGTTGGGAATTAACCCAAACGACGCGGAACGCGTGCGGCCGATGCTGAAGGATACGCACATAAGCGTTGAAAACGACGGCGGTGCGCAGAGGACGCTGCTTGACGGGGAGGACGTGTCCGGCCTTATAAGGACGCAGCAGGTGTCCAAAGGCGCGTCGGATATAGGCGTTATACTTGAAGTGAGGCAGATGCTGGTGCGTGAGCAGCAGAAGATTGCCGAAAATACCGACCTTGTTATGGAAGGGCGGGACATAGGCTCGTGCGTTATACCGGCTTCGCCGTGCAAGTTTTTCGTTACGGCATCAAGCGATGAGCGCGCCGCAAGAAGGCTTAAGGAGCTTGAGGCAAGTGGCAGGGATGAAGGCAAAACGCTTGAGCAGCTTAAGGCGGAGATAGAAGCGCGGGACTATACGGACAGCCATCGCCAATTTGCTCCGCTTACAAGGGTCAGCGATGCAATACTTGTGGATACGACCGATATGACCATAGAGCAGGCGGTCAAGACCGTGACGGACAGGGTAAAGGCCGTGTATTATAATGAAGCGGGAGGAAAAGACTGATGCTGTATATGCTGCTGAAAATTCTGCTGGGGCCGCTGCTGCTTTTGATACTGCGCCCCATAGTTTACGGCAAGCAGAATTTGCGCGTTAAGGGCAAGGCCATATTCATCTGCAACCACCGATCCATGTGGGACCCAGTTATAATTGCCATATGCACGCCCAGAATGGTGCATTTCATGGCAAAGAAGGAAATATTCGAATCAAAGATAGGCAACATATTCTTCCGCTCGCTGGGGGCATTCCCTGTGAACAGGAAAAACGTTGACCTTATGTCGCTAAAAAATGTGCTGAAGGTGCTAAACGATGGTAAGATATTCGGCCTTTTCCCCGAAGGCAAGCGCGAAGTGAGCGATTCGCTGGACGAATTTGAAAAAGGCACCGCGTTCTTTGCAATACGCTCGGGCGCGCCGGTAATACCCATATATATTCACCCCGATTCGCAGCGCAGGCTGAGGCCGGTTATAATGGTCGGCAAGGCCATAGATGTGAGCGAAATTGCGGCCAACGCGCAGAAGAGCACGCTTATAGATGTTGTTACGGACGAATTGGCGGATGCCGTGGCGGCGCTCGGTACGGAGCTGGAGGAAATATATTGCAACTGATACAGGCGCAAAGCATAGGCTTCTGCTTCGGCGTAAGGCGCGCGATAGACATGGCGGAGGGCATATTGAAGGAGCGGGGCTCGCTGTATATACTCGGCGAACTGATACATAATGCATCTGTCATACAGCGGCTTGAAGCGCTGGGCGCGGTAACCGTGAACAGCATAGAAGAAGTTCCTACGGGCGAAACGGTGCTTATCCGTTCTCACGGGGTGCCGCCGAAGGTGATAAAGAATTGCGCAGCGCGCTCGCTCAACGTGAAGAATGCCACGTGCCCCTTTGTTGAAAAGATTCATTCAATAGTGAGCGAACAGTATTCAGCAGGCAGAACAATACTTATATACGGCAAAGACAATCACCCCGAATGCATAGGCATAAACGGCTGCTGCGAGGACCGCGGCATATTCGTGCATACAGCGGAGGATATAGCCGTGCTTGACGCTGAACTTAAGGTATGCCTTGTTTCGCAGACCACGGCGGAGGTGGAAGGCTTTGAAAAGGTGGCGGAAGCGGTACGGGAGCATTTTTTAGATGCGGTGATAGAAAAAACGCTTTGCCCGACTACTGCGGCGCGGCAAAAAGAGGCGGAGGAGCTGAGCAAAAAATGTTCACAAATGCTCGTCATAGGCGACAAAACCAGCTCCAATACGGCCAAACTTGCCTCCGTTTGCAAAAAATACTGTAAACATGTACATTATGTATCAAAAGAAAGCGAACTTTCTCTTGAAAAAATCGCTCATAATGATATAATAGGGATTGTGTCAGGCGCTTCTGCGCCGGATTGGAAAATTAGGGAGGTTATTACCAGGATGAGCGAAATGGCAAAGACGATGGCTGGAACCCACGTAGAAAACGATGGAGTCGAAACGGGAGCTGCCGCTGCCGTTGACGAGCCCATTGTAGCGGAGTGTGACTGCAAGAACAAGGCAGAGTGCGCCTGCGCGTGCAATGCCGAACAGACCGAAGAACCCAAAGCGGAAGAACCCGCCGAGGATAAGGGCGATGGCGACACCGATTTCGCCGCGGCCTTTGAAAAGACCCTCGTGCGTATCCGCAACGGCCAGATTTTGACCGGTTCCGTCGTGCAGATAGTGGACGGCGAGGTTTGTGTGAACATTGGCTACAAATCCGATGGGTTCATTCCCCGCAACGAGTTCTCCTCTGATGCGGACGTGAATCCTGCCGATGTAGTCAAGATTGGTGATCCTATCGAGGTAGAGGTCATAAAGGTCAACGACGGCGAAGGCAACGTACTGCTTTCTCACAAGAACGTAGAGAGCAAGAAGATGTGGGATACTCTTACCCAGGACGAGCACATTTCCGAAAAGGTGTTCGAAGGCGTAGGTAAGGAAGTTGTTAAGGGCGGCCTCATCGCCACCATCGAAGGCGTGCGCGCGTTCGTTCCCGCTTCTCAGCTTTCCACCAAGTACGTTGAGAAGATAGAGGACATGGTCGGCAAGCCCATAACCCTTAAGGTTATCGAGGTAGACAAGAGCCGTAAGCGCATCGTAGCGTCCCACAAGGCCGTTATGATGGAAGAAGCCGAGCAGGCCCGCAAGCAGCGCTGGGCGGAGCTGGAAGTTGGCTCCAAGGTAAAGGGCGTTGTACGCAGGCTGACCGATTTCGGCGCGTTTGTTGACATTGGCGGCGGTATTGACGGACTTATCCACATTACCGACGTTTCCTGGAGCCGTGTGAAGAAGCCCAGCGAGGTTCTCAGCGTTGGTCAGGAAGTTGAAGTTCTTATCAGGGATGTTGACGTTGAAAAGCAGCGCGTATCTCTGGGCTATAAGCAGCTTCAGCCCAAGCCCTGGGTTACCGCGGATCAGCGTTATCCCGTTGGCTCCATAGTAGAAGGCAAGGTTGTTCGCATAGTACCCTTCGGCGCGTTCGTAGCGCTTGAGCCCACTATCGATGGACTTATCCACATTTCTCAGCTTGGCGTAAAGCGCGTTGCCAACGTTGAGGACGAACTGCATGTGGGCGATGTTGTCCGCTGCAAGGTTCTGGATGTTAATACCGAGGCTAAGCGCATAAGCCTGAGCCGCCGCGAGGCCCTCATTGAGGAGAACCCTGAGATAGCTGAGGAGATAGCCAAGGAAAAGGCCGAGCGTGAGCGCGTGGCCGCCGAGCGTGCCCAGCAGCGCGCGCAGCAGGATGCGCAGCGCCAGCAGGAGCGCGAGAATCGCCGCAATAGCAGCGAGCGCCGTCAGCAGCAGGGCGACAGGCCCGAGCGCAGCGAGCGCCGTGAGCGTCCCCGCCGCGACGAGGATGCATACGATCTGCCCCCCGTGGAGCAGTCCACTACTTCCCTTGCCGGCCTCTTTGCCGCGGCCATGGCCAACGCCGAGAAGAAGGACGAGGAGTAAGCCATTAAAAACTAAGCATTTTTATCGGGCAGCCGCAAGGCTGCCTGATTTTTATGTTTGCAAACCAGTGCAAAAAAAAGCCCTTCGCAATTCGAATGTGAATGCGAAGGGCATATTTTATTTTACCACCATGCAGCTTTCTATTCCGTAATACTCAAGGCAGGCTATTGCCGCGGAATTTATTCGCTCACCCATTATAACGATCGGTATCGCTGGTGGGCAGCCTATTGCGGATGCCGCCGATATGCGCCCTAAACAGCGCGGCAGCGGCACTTTCTCCGCAGCGGCAAGCAAAGCTTCGCGCGGGGATATCGCCCGCTCTGGGCGAGGCATACGCGGCGGAGCGGAGACTATAGGTGCGCGGCGCGGTAAAGAGCAGAGAGTATCGCACAGCGCATCAAGCTCGCGTTCGCTGTGCCGTGGCGAAAGCATAAGCACAATGTAGTCCGGATCATAAAACTCCGGATATATATTCGCTGCTTCAAGCGTCGCGGCTATATCCTGCCCGCTGTATCCGAACGATTTGGGCTTTAGCGTAAGCTTCAGCGCTTCACTTCCGGCAAGTTCAAAACCGTGTGCGGCAAGCTTGGCCTTCAGCGAATCTGCTTCCGGCAGAAACGTGCGCAGTTCATTGCGGAAGGCTTCCGTTGTGCCGTTGGCGGCGTCGAGCGATTGCAGTATAAGATAAGATGGGCTGCTTGTACCGAAAACGGAAAAGCTTGCTTTTGCGCGCTCCGCAAGCACGGCAGGGGCGGAAACGGAAATGTGCAGATACGCTCCGCCTGTTATGACGCCGAGTGTTTTATGCGCGGAGTCGCAGCATATGTCCGCGCCAAGGTCCATAGGGTGCGCCGGTGTGGGCATGAATTTAAGATATGCCCCGTGCGCGTTGTCTACTGAGAGCAGCGCGCCGCTTTCGTGGCAGGCGCGGGCTATGGCGGCTATGTCCTGCATGTTGCCAAGGTAATCGGGACTTGTTATATACACGGCCGTGATGCGTCCGTTCTGCCCCGCAAGCCTTTCGGATATTTGCTGCGCGGTTATGTTGCAGGCAATGTAGCTCTGCTCATCGTCTGGGTACAGCCATTCTATGCCTATATCAAGCAGTGCGCATGCATTTACGAATGCCTTGTGCGCGTTGCGTCCGGCCAATACAACGGGCTTTTTGCCGCATTGCGCCGCATATAGGCTGATAAGGTGCAGCATCACCTGTATGCAAAGCGTTGACCCACCGCAGGAATAAAACGTGCGTGCGCCGAAAAGACGGCTTGCTTCGGCCTCGCTTTGGGCAATTATGCCGTCTGGGGCCATCAGATCATCCGCGCCGTCTATCTCCGTAAGGTCATATGGCTCAAAGCCCAGCATGGCTTTGCCCTTATGCCCCGGCATGTGCATACGCACAGGGGAGGACGCAATGTATTTATTTACAAAGTCGCATATGGGCGTGCTCATTCTTCGCTACCGAGCTCGCGTGCGGCGGCAACCATAATGGCGCACTCCATGCGCTTTTTGAAAAGCTCACAGCCTTCCTTATATACTCCGCGTACCGAACCCGTGGCGTGGTATGCGTTTGCGGCGCATCCGCCGGAGCAGTAAAGCCTTGCCCAGCAGTCGCGGCATTCTTCGCGGGCATATACGTTGCAGGACGCAAATTCATTCTGTATTGCGGTGTTGCTTACGCCGTGCCAAATATCGCCCAGTTTGAATTTTTCATCGCCTACGAACTGATGGCAGGGGTAAAGATCGCCCCACGGGGTAACGGCCATGTATTCCGTTCCGGAGCCGCAGCCGGATATGCGCTTGTATATGCACGGCCCGCCTTTAAGATCTATCATATAATGATAGAATGTGAATGGATTGCCCTCGGCATCGCGCTTGAGCATAAGCTCGGCCAGCTTTTCGTATTGATCCATAACTATGCGCCTGTCTTCCTCCGTAAGTGCGGAAGGGTCATTGGGCGCGGTAACAACGGGTTCCATGCTCAGTTCCGTAAAGCCGAGATCGAGCATGGTGCGTATATCTTCAAGAAAATCGGGGTTGGCGTGGGTAAACGTGCCGCGCATGTAATAGCCTTTTCTTCCGCGGGCGTTGACCAGCTGCTGAAACTTCGGCACTATCTTTTCCCAGCTGCCGTTGCCGGCATAGTCCACACGGAAACGGTCATGTATCTCCTTGCGCCCATCAAGGCTCAATACAACGTTGCTCATTTCCTTATTGGCAAAATCTATAACGTCGTCGTCAATAAGCACGCCGTTCGTGGTAAGCGTGAAGCGGAAGTTTTTGTTTTTTTCCTTTTCTATGCTGCGCGCATAGGCTACAAGCTGCTTCACAACATCGAAATTCATCAGTGGCTCGCCGCCGAAGAAGTCCACTTCAAGATTGTGCCGCGTGCCGGAGTTTTCAACAAGGAAGTCGAGCGCGCGCTTGCCGACCTCGTAGCTCATTATGGCCCGCTCGCCATGATATTTACCCTGACTTGCAAAGCAATAGGAGCAGTTAAGGTTGCATGTATGCGCAACGTGCAGGCACAGTGCCTTTATAACGCCAGCCGTTTTGGCCTTCAGCGCGCCAGCCATCGGCTCGAAAGTATCGGGCGCAAAAAGCTCGCCCGCGGCCTTCAGCTCGGCTATCTGGTCATAGCACTCGGCAATGTCCTCGGCGGTTTCGTTGGGATATTTTTCGGCTATGGCGGATATAACGTTCGCCCTGTCCGCCGATTCAAACGCGGCAATCATGTCGTACGCCACGTCATCCACGGCGTGCACCGCGCCGGAGCATACATCAAGCACTATATTGTAACCGCCAAGCTTATATTGATGGATCATATTCTCTCCTTCGTGCTAAAAATGCCGCCCGTAGTTGGGCGGCATAGTTAGTTTCCTATACCCGGAATTATTTGGTTTCCTTATTCTCGCAGGCCTGGTTGGCAATACCGCAGCTGGTCTTGCAAGCGGACTGGCAAGAAGTCTGGCATTCGCCGCAGCCGCCATTCTTGGCGCTTTCGCAAAGATTACGGGTCTTTATGGTTGTGATATGCTTCATATGTACCTCCGCGCATAACTATCTGGATAGTATTATACAGCGCGCGGGAGGGTATGTCAATTAAAGCTTAGCGGCCGCTGCGCATTGATGCGCTGAAAACGCGACGCTTGGAGCCGGACTGTATGCCCTGAACTATCTCAAGGCACTCGCCAAAGCGCTGATAATGCACTATTTCGCGCTCCCTCAGGAAATTGAGCGGGTCAAGAATGCTCTTGTCATCGGTAAGGGTCATAAGGTGCTCGTAAGTGGCACGGGCTTTTTGCTCCGACGCAAGATCCTCATGCAAATCCGCTACCGGGTCGCCGGTGCAGGCGATGTATGCCGTTGTGAAAGGCACGCCGTTGGGGTCGGCGGGGAAAACGCCGCGGCTGTGCATGGTGTAATAACCGGCCATGCCGGCTTCGTCTATCTGGGCATAGCTTGCGCCGCGCATGCACTGATAAATCATGGTGCCGAGCATTTCCCAATGGGCCAATTCCTCTGTGCCTATGTCGTTAAGCGTGGCACGGCAGCGGTCGTCCGGCATGGTGAAGCGCTGGGTAAGGTATCTCAGTCCGGAGGCAAGTTCGCTGTCCGGCCCACCATACAGCGCCATCAGCAGCTTTGCCATGCGCGGGTCGGGATTGGTTATGTTTACGGGGTATTCAAGCTGTTTTGTATATATCCACATATTCTTTCCTCCTTATTCCCAGGGCCATTGGGACATTACATAGCAGCCCACTTCCGTTGGGGACTGGCCGAAATTGAGCAGCGGGCCGTATTCGCTTTCGTATTGCTCAATAAGCTGGAGCAGTCTGCGCGCATAGCATTGATAATCCGCGCGGGCATTTTCGTCGTTGGGATGCGTGTCAAGATAAAGATTAAGCTCCACGCACATAAAGCGATATTGACAGATACGGTAAAAAAGGTTGGTCTGGGCGGTATCCATTCCTGTTCCTCCTTTCACTGCACAAGCTCGGGGAACATCGTCCCCTGCTCAAAAGCTTCGCACGGGCAGAAGCCTTCGTTGTATTGCTGAATGGGAAAACTGATGCGTGCAAGGCCGGATTCGGCCTGCGCGTCAAACGTGCCGCAAATCTCGCTGGTGCATACCGTTCCCGCGGCTATAACGCCGCCGCTGCATTCGGCCGTATCGGCCGCGGCGGTGGTCACAGCTAAGGCGCAGCCGGCGCATTGGTTACATAACACTGTTCTGTTCCTCCTTGATGGGTTTTAGGGCGCGCCGCGCCCCTTTGTTACAGCATATGCATTGCGGTAATAATGGGTGCAAAAAAGCGCATGCTCGATAGCATGCGCTTTTGCAATATACGGATTATTATTTTACCTTGTGGTGATCTCCGCATGGGCGGCCACAACGGTTTTGCCGGCCTCAACGGACTGCGTGAGCCATACGTTGCCTCCTATCACGCAGTTGTCGCCAATATAAACGTCGCCGCCAAGTATTGTTGCGCCGGCGTATATAACAACGTTGTTGCCTATGTTCGGATGGCGCTTATTGCCCTTTACCAATGCGCCGTCGCGCCCAACCTCAAAGCTTCTTGCGCCCAGAGTTACGCCCTGATAAAGCTTAACATGCTCGCCTATAACGGTGGTTTCGCCTATTACCACGCCCGTGCCGTGGTCTATGAAGAAATAGCGGCCTATCGTTGCGCCGGGGTGAATGTCTATTCCGGTGAGCGAATGGGCGTGCTCCGTCATCATGCGCGGCAGCAGCGGCACGCCCAGCGTGTATAGCTCATGCGCTACGCGGAACGTGCTTATGGCCTCAAACGCGGGGTAGGCCAGCATTATTTCCTCACGGCTTTTTGCGGCGGGGTCACCTTCATAGGCGGCCTGAATGTCCGTTTCAAGTGTGGCCCTTATTTCGCCAAGCTTTGCAAACAGCCCGTCGGCAGCCTTTTCGCATTCAGCGCTGCCGCCGTATATGCTGCTGAGTATGTCCATAAGCAGCGCCCGCATGCGATACATGCTGGCCTGTTCGCGGAATTCATCGGGATTGAGAGAAAAAACCTCCGGATACAGTACTATCCTTGAAAGATCGATAAATTCCGCCATGTCGCTTTTCAGCGTTGCGTAAGTTCTTGCGCTCTGCTGCATATCAATCCTCGTCCGCTGCAAAAAGCTTGGTGGAAAGATATCTGTCGCCGGTATCCGGCATCAGCACCACTATTTGCTTGCCTGCGTTTTCTTCGCGCTTTGCAAGCTCCACCGTAGCCGCAAGTGCAGCTCCGGAGGATATGCCCACAAGCACGCCTTCCTTTTTGCCCATAAGGCGGCCATATGTAAAGGCATCCTCATCCTTAACGGGTATTATTTCATCATATATGCCCGTATCCAGTATATCCGGCACGAAGCCTGCGCCTATGCCCTGAATGCCGTGCGGCCCCTTTACGCCCTTTGAAAGCACGGGGGAGGTGGCGGGCTCAACGGCTACGACCTTTATTTTGCTGTTCTGCTCTTTAAGATATTTACCGGTACCGGTTATTGTGCCGCCCGTGCCTACGCCGGCCACGAATATATCCACCTTGCCGTCGGTCGCGGAATAAATCTCCGGTCCCGTTGTGGTATAGTGCGCCATAACGTTTGCAGGGTTCACGAACTGACCCGCTATGAAGCTGTTCGGCGTTGAGGCGGCAAGCTGATTGGCAAGCTCTATCGCGCCGGGCATGCCCTTTGCGCCGGGGCTGAGCACAAGCTGGGCGCCGTAGGCCTTCATTATCTGCCTGCGTTCAACGCTCATGCTGTCCGGCATAACGATTATCAGCTTATATCCGCGCGCTGCCGCAACGGAGGCAAGTCCAATGCCCGTATTGCCGGAGGTAGGCTCGATTATTACGGACTCCTTGCTTAGCACGCCGCGCTTTTCCGCATCGTTTATCATTGCCAGCGCAACGCGGTCTTTAACCGAGCCGGCGGGGTTGAAAAGCTCCAGCTTGGCTATGAGCTTCGCCTTCAGGCCAAGTTCCTTTTCTATTTGCGTAAGCTCAACAAGCGGGGTATTGCCTATAAGCTGTTCTGCTGAAGTATAAATGGTTGACATTGTGTTTATCTCCTTAAAAAATTAGTTTACATAATGGATGCTGCGGCTGCAAATAAGCTGTAAATACGCAAAAAAGCAGCCGATATCTGCTGCTTTTCTGCGACCTGGTGCGGCTGGCGAGATTTGAACTCGCAAGCTTTCGCCGGCGGATTTTAAGTCCGCTGTGTATGCCGTTCCACCACAGCCGCTTCCTATGACATTATAATCAAATAAAAGGCAGCAGTCAATATTGATAAAGTGACACCGCCCACGAATTGCCGTTTAATTTTTATGCATGAATATGCCGCCGAATAGGATTAAACCATTTTAGGCAAACCAACGCCATAAGCACAGCACAGCAACGCCGCGGTGTTTTCAGGCCCCTGAAAAAGCCGACGAAAACCAGCCCCTTCATAGGGCCGTGTACAGATGCACCTGAGTGCATCGGCACTATAACGTATGCAGTTGTGCATATTTGTGCACATAGGTTGCCTTGCTGTCCTCCTGTTAGCAGCTTTTAATGATGGTATATTATATACCATTGCAATCGGAAATGGAACCCCTAATGGCACGGAAATTATACGTAAAAAGTGTGGCATTATGCAGCGATTATACACTGTTGCCATGGGGCGGGAGCAATGATAAAATATACAAAACCTGAAAGGGAGCGGGAAAACGATGAACTTTGCCTACCGTGCGGGCGAGATAAACGAATACATAATAAACATAAGGCGGCATATACATGCGCACCCGGAGCTATCCTTCAATGAACGCAAGACCACGGCGTATATAGCCGATAAGCTGGAGGAAATGGGCGTAGAAGTGCAACGCTTTGACGACTATACGGGCTGCATAGGCACCATACGCGGCAGGAACGGGGGAAAGACCGTGCTGTTGCGGGCGGATATAGACGCACTGCCGATAAAAGAATGCAGCGGAGTTGAATTCGAAAGCGAGAACGATGGCGTTATGCATGCCTGCGGGCACGATTGCCATACGGCGATGCTGCTTGGCGCGGCAAAGCTGCTGAGCGAGCACAAGGACGAGCTTCGCGGCACGGTGAAGCTGCTGTTCCAGGCGGCAGAGGAATGCTTCGTAGGAAGTCACTATTATTGGGACAACGGCTACCTTGGCGGCATAGATGCGGCAATGGGCATGCATGTTTGGCCCACGGTGGAATCAGGCCGCATGGCCATAATGGACGGTTACCTTATGGCAAGCTGCGACAATTTCCGCATAACCGTGCGCGGGCGCGGAGCGCATAGCATGACGCCGCAGCTTGGCAGGGATGCTGTTGCGGCGGCAGCGGCAGTCATAAGGGAAGTGCAGACAATAGCGGCGCGCATGAATAAGCCGGACAGTCCGCTGGTAATAAGCATAGGCACAGTCGAAAGTGAAAGAGTGGACGGCAGGATATGTGAGCGCGTAAGCATGGAAGGCACATTCCGCGCGTTTGACATACGCAGCCAAAGGCTTGCGCTTGAGATGATAGAGCATATAGCCGATTCAGCGGCGGCGATATACGGCTGCACGGCGGAATTTGAGCATACGTTTTCCGGCTACGCCGTGAATAACCGCGATGCTGCGCTCAATGCGCTTGCACGTGAAGCGGCGCGGAAGCTTTTCGGTGAGGATGTGCTACAAACGACAGCAAAGGCGATGGGGAGCGAGGACTTTGCATATATTATGGAAAGAATACCATCGTCGCTGTTCGTATTTTTAGGGTGCAGGGATGAAAAGGCGGGCTGCACGCATCCCGTGCATAATGAAAAATTCAGAATAAATGAGGATATACTGCACATTGGTGCGGCGGAATACGCCCAGTTTGCGTTTGATTATCTTGAGCAGACGGCGAACGGGACGTTCATAAGCGCGGTCGGTGAGCATGAGTATGTACCCGTTATGCGCATGGACAAGCCGCATAAGGATGCGGAGTTGCTGCTGCCGTTTGATGGCGATACTCAATCGGGACTGCCAAGGTATCGCGGACGGTTTACAATGGAGATAGCGGGTAAGGCTGCGCATGGCTCCGCACCGCAGGATGGGCACGACGCCGCACTTGCCGCGGCGGATGCCATAGCGGCGCTTGGATACATAGTAAGCCGCCAAAACGACCCGCTTGATGCGCTAACCATAACCGTGAATGGGTTTAATGCGGGCGCGAAGCTGAACATACTTGCTGGAAACGCTGTGCTGAATGGCGAATACGGCTGCAACTCAGTGGAACTTTTCGCAGACGCAATGCAGTGCATAAAAACATCGGCAACCAACGCCGCGGCGGTGAACGGCTGCAGCATAAGCGCAGTATTTGGCGAAGCAGAACACGAATAAATTTACTCTTGCTCATTTGGCCGCCCGATAGTATAATGATAAATGGTCATAATGACCATTTGTCAACACGGAGTGGTATCGAAGAGGTCATAACGGGGCTGACTCGAAATCAGATTTTTTCGGTACGCTGCCGCAGCAAAACTTAATATGGAGAGGTATCGAAGTGGTCATAACGGGGCTGACTCGAAATCGGAATCGCTTCGTGGAACGCTCCACCCGAAAAAGTCTTGATTTATGCAGGTTTTCGAGGGTTCGAAAACGAAAAAATCTTTGAGTTCTCCCCATCAGTTCTCCCCATTTTCCAAAGC
>OJKC01001737.1_pt1 | contig 12882 bp, 10 predicted proteins | sample 1596401 | NCBI WGS metagenome assembly OJKC01 (sample SAMEA4350162, study PRJEB24818) | metagenome | biome: human; feature: gut; material: faeces | place: Denmark | collected 2013-09 | reverse complement strand
GCGCAATAGCCTTCCCCCTAGGGGGAAGGCTATTATAGGAGAACCATGACATTTAAAGAATTGAATCTGTCCGCCCCGCTGCTGCGCGCTGTGCAGGAGGCAGGCTATGAGACCCCGTCGCCCATTCAGGCAGCGGCCATCCCGCCGGTGCTGTCCGGCCGGGATCTGATGGGCTGCGCCCAGACCGGCACCGGCAAGACGGCCGCTTTTGCGCTGCCCATGCTGGATCGCCTCACTGCCAACCCGCCCCGCCGCAAGGGGGCTATCCGCGCGCTGATCCTGACCCCCACCCGGGAGCTTGCCTTGCAGATCGGCGAGAGCTTTGACGCCTACGGCAAGTACCTGAACCTGCGCAGCACCGTGATCTTTGGCGGTGTGGGCCAGGCCCCGCAGGTGGAGGCCCTGAAAAAGGGCGTGGACATCCTTGTGGCCTGCCCGGGCCGATTGAACGACCTGATCGGGCAGGGCTTTATCGACCTGTCGGACCTGGAGATCTTTGTGCTGGACGAAGCCGACCGTATGCTGGATATGGGCTTCGTGCACGATGTGAAGAAGGTGATCGCCAAGCTGCCCAAGGTGCGCCAGAACCTGATGTTCAGCGCCACCATGCCCGCTGAGATCGAGCAGCTGGCCGCCGGCATCCTGCAGGACCCGGCCTTTGTCAAGGTGGACCCGGTGTCCAGCACCGTGGACCGCATCCAGCAGAGCCTGTACCATGTGGAGAAGGGAAACAAGAAATTCCTGCTGCCCTGGCTCATCAAGAACCTGCAGCCCCCGGTGGTCAACGCGCTGGTGTTCAGCCGCACCAAGCACGGGGCCGACAAGATCGCAAGAGACCTCACCAAACAGGGCATCCCGGCGGCGGCCATCCACGGCAACAAGAGCCAGACCGCCCGCGTGACCGCACTGGAGGACTTCAAGGCCGGTAAGACCAGGGTACTGGTGGCCACCGACATCGCCGCCCGCGGCATCGACATCAGCGAGCTGTCGCATGTGTTCAACTACGACCTGCCCGAGGTGCCGGAGACCTATGTGCACCGCATTGGCCGCACGGCCCGTGCCGGAGCCGACGGCACCGCCGTCAGCTTCTGCGCCCCGGAGGAGCAGGAGTATCTGGCCGGCATCGAAAAGCTGAACCGCCGGAAGATCCCGGTGGTGTCCGGCCACCCGTGGGACGGCGTGCCCGCCCCGGTGCGCCCGGAGCCGCCCGTGCGCGGCAAAAAGCCCAAAGCTGCCCCCGAACAGGCCGGGAAGCAGCCGGAACAGCAGGCAAAGCCCGCGAAGGCGGCCGCCCCTGCAAAGCCTGAAAAAAAGGCTGCTGCCGTGCCCAAAGCGCAGGCAAAGCAGCCCGTAAAACTGGAAAAAGAGGAACGAACCATGGATGATCCCAAGCGTACTTCCGGCGGGCGCAGCAATGACCGCCGTTCCAACAATAACAACAACAGCCGCCCCCGCCGGGAGCAGAACGCCCCGGCCCGCGGCAGCAATGCCCAGCCCAAATTTGACCCGCACTTTGTGAGCGCCCCGGAGGCAACGCCGCTGCGCTCGGCCAGAAAGGCCCCGGCTGCTCCCGCTGCCCCGGCCATCAAGACCGCGCAGGGTGCTCAGGCCGTGCAGGGCCAGAATGCCCCGAACGGCGACCGCCGCAATGCAGGCCGCCGCAGCGACCGGAACACCCCGAATGACCGCAATGCCCGCCCGGCTGCAGCCGGTGGTGCAGGCCGTGCTCCGCGCAGTGAACGCAATGAGCGCACCGGCAGCCCCCGCAGTGCCGCCGGCGGCGCAGGCCGTGCCCCCAAGGCCGACACCGGCCGCCGCAGCCGTCAGCCCGCTGCAAAGGACGAGGACCCGGGCCTTGTGCTCATCAGCCGCCGCCCGCCGCAGCAGAAGTTCACGAACTTTGAGGAGTACATGAACGCCCACGGCGGTGCCACCGCCCCCATTGAGGACCACAGCGACGAGGTATGAGCCTGAACGAATTTGCCCCCTGGCAGTGCCCCCTGTGCGGCGCGCCGCTTGCCGGGGATGTGTCCCTGAAATGTGCCCGGAACCACAGCTTTGACCGTGCAAAAGAGGGCTACTGGCATCTGCTGCCGGTGCAGAGCATGCGCACCAAAGCCCCCGGAGACAGCAAAGAGATGGTGGCGGCTCGCCGCGCTTTCCTGAACGCCGGATATTACGGTATCTTCGGGCAGGCGGCGGGAGAGCTGTGCCTGGAATACGGCCAGCCTGCCGCCCCGGGTGCCGCACTGCATCTGCTGGATGCGGGCTGCGGCGAGGGCTGGTATGACCGCTGCATCGCGCAGCAGTTTGCCAAGGCGGGCAGGCCGTTGCAGCTGGCCGGGTTCGACATTGCCAAGCCTGCCGTGCGTCTGGCCGCCAAAGCACTGCCTGCCGCCCGGTACGCGGTGGCCTCCAGCTTCAGCCAGCCGGTGCGCACCGGCTGGGCCGACCTGCTGCTGAACTGCTTCTCGCCCTTTGCGCAGGAAGAGTTTTTGCGGGTGCTGCGGCCCGGCGGACGCATGATCTATGTGGTGCCCGGCGCGGAACACCTCTACCAGATGAAGGCCGTGCTCTATGACACGCCCTACAAGAACCCGGTGCAGGAAGTTGCCTACCCGGGCTTCCGGGCCATCGGCGAGCGGGAAGTACAGGGCACCATCACGGTGCCCCACGACCAGCTGGAAGCGCTGTTCGCCATGACCCCCTATTACTGGAAAACGCCCCGCGACGGTGCGGCCCGTCTGGCCGCCCTGCCGGAGCTGACCACCGACATCGCATTCCGGTTTTTGCTGTTTGAGAAGCTGTGACCAAAAAGCTCCCCTGACCACAGGTCAGGGGAGCTTTTTTCATGCGTGATATTCCATCCACTTGCCCTTCCAGGCGTAGAGGATCATGAGTCCGGCACCCAGTGCCCAGGACACCGGGTAGAGGATGAACACCCCTTCGATGCCGGAGAAGAGGGGCAGCACCCACTGGATCCACACGATGCGGAACAGGCACAGCGACACCAGCAGTACCACCATGGGCGGTACGCTGGCACCGGTGCCGCGCACCGCACCGGCCAGCCCGTGCAGGATGCTGAGCAGGAAATAGAAGGGGCAGAACCAGTGCATGGCGGCTTCGCCGAAGAACACCACGGTCTCGTCGTTGGTGAACAGGTGCATGATGACGTCCTGCCCGAGCAGCAGCAAGGTTCCGGTGATCAGGGTGTACACCACTCCCACCGCCAGGGTGACCCAGGTGCCTTTTTTTACCCGGTCCAGCCGGCCCGCGCCGTAGTTCTGGCCCACAAAGGTGGTGGCGGCCATGCTGATGCTGCTCACCGGCAGGATGTTAAAGCCGTCGATCTTCATGTAGGCGGCAAACCCGGCCATGGCGGCGGCACCGTAGCTGTTCACGCTGGCCTGCACCAGCACGTTGGAAAAGGAGATGACCATGTTCTGGATGCCGGTGGGCAGGCCCACCCGGATGATGCGGGCGGCCATCTTTTTGTGCAGGCGGATCTCGCGGGGGATCACCCGGCAGTCGTCGGTGGATTTTATCAGAAACCGCAGGCTCAGCACGCAGGACACCAGCTGGCTGATATCGGTGGCGATGGCGGCCCCCGCCACGCCCATGCGGAAGATCACGATGAACACCAGATCCAGCACGATGTTGGTCACCGAGGCCCATGCCAGATAGATGAGGGAGCGGCGGGAATTTCCGGCGGCGTTCAGGATGCCGGCGGTCATGTTGTACACTACACTGAACAGCACGCCGCCAAAATAGATGCGGATGTAGGTCACGGCATCCCCCAGCACCTCGGCGGGGGTATTCATGGCCACCAGCAGGGCCCGGCCGCAGGCGATGCCGCCCACAGTGAGCAGCAGGCCCATGATCACGGCGATGGCCAGCGAGGTGTGCACGGCCTCCTGGGCTTCCCGGTGGTCCTTGGCCCCCAGGAACTGCGACACCACCACGCCCGCGCCCACGGCCAGGCCCTGGCTGAAGCCGATGAGCAGGTAGATGGGGGAGCCGCTGGAGCCTACCGCCGCCAGGGCGTTGGCTCCCACAAAGTTGCCTACGATGATGCTGTCGGCGGTGTTGTACAGCTGCTGCAGCAGGTTGCCGAAGATCAGCGGCAGGGCGAACAGCAGCAGGCTCTTCACGATGCTGCCCTCGGTCATCAGATTGTTTTGGGATGGGGTTTTAACGGCGTTTGCCACGGGAGATCTCCTTTCGATGCAGTGGATGAGAACTATCTTTTACCATAACACAAAACCGGGCCGGACACAAGAGCAAAGGCCGCATGCTGCATAATTGCGGCACAGCGGCCCATACTCCCTGCAGAAAGGCAGGGGAGCAGGATGCATGCACAGCACGACCGGCACCGGGGGTGGAACCCCTTCTGGGCGGCACTGGGGGCGGCGCTTCTGGTGCTGGTGCCGCTGGTGGGCGGTACCGTGCTGCTCAGTCGGCAGCAGCTCAGCCGCCAGCTGCGGCAGGCGGCCCGGAGCCAGCAGGGCGTGGCGGTACAGCTCCCGCGGGAGAGCGACCGCCTGACCGTGCTGGTGTGCACGGCGGGGGAACAGCCGGGCTTTGTGCTGGCCTACCTGAACGCCAGCCAGAACTGTGTGCATCTGCTGGCGGTGCCCGCCGGGCTGCAGGTGACCTTTGCGGACGAGGACGCGGCGCTGGCCGACTGCTACACGGCGGCGGGGCCGGCCCGCTGCCGACAGGCACTGATGGAGTGCCTGCCCCTGCCGGAGGATACCCGATACCTGGCGTTGTCGGAGGCCGTACTGGAGCGCATCACGGCCCGGTACGGGCCGGTGCGGGTGGGCTTTTCCGGGGCGATGACCGCCGGGGAGCTGGCCCGCTATGGCCGCGACAGCCGGGTGCAGGGGCTTTCGGCGGCAGAAGCCCACGGCTTTCTGACCGGAATGGACGCGGACGCCGTTGTGCCGCAGGCCCACCGGGCCGCGGCGCGGGGCGCGGTGTGGGATGCCTTTTTCCGCCAGAATCTCGACCTGCTGCCCGGGGCCCTGCCGCAGGCGCTGCGGTCGGTGAGCGCTTCGCTGCTGACCGACCTGACCGCACTGGACCTTGACACACTGGACCGTACGCTGGAATTTCTGGCCAACAACGAAGCGCAGATCGAGACGCAGGTCCTGCCGGGCGACGAGCAGGCCGGGCGTTACACCCTCAACGAGGAGTCCCTTGCGGCGGTGCAGAGCTTTTTCAACGTTTCGCCCACCGATGGGCAGGCGTCATCCGCCAGCGAGCCGTAACCCAGCACAAAGGTGCCGGGGGCGGTGCTGCCGCTGCCGGTCAGGTCGTAGTCGCTGAGCAGGCTCAGCCGCACCCCCTGCGCCCTTGCTGCCGCGTGCAGGGCTGCATCCGGCGGGGCATTGCGCAGGTGTGCCAGCAGGTGCAGGCCGGTGTGCAGGCCGGTGAGGGTGAGTTCGCCGGGGGCAAAGGCAGCGGTCAGGGCAGCGGTCAGAGCGTCGCGGCGGGCCTTGTAGGCCACTCGCTCCCGGGCCAGATGCCGGGTGAAGTAGCCCCCGGTGATGAAGCGGGCCAGCGTCTGCTGCTCAAAGCGGCTCACGGTGCCGGAATACAGCCGGTATTTGGCGTGCCAGGCAGGCAGCAGGTGTTCCGGCAGCACCATGTAGGCAATGCGGATGCCAGGCGCAAGGCTGCGGGAGCAGGTGGACAGATACACCACCGGGCCGTCGGCCCCGGCCATGCCCTGCAGGCTGGGCAGGGGGCGGGTGTCAAAGCGGAACTCGGAGTCGTAGTCGTCCTCAATGATGTAGCGCTGGCCGGGGCGGCGGGCGGCCCAGTGCAGCAGCTCGGCCCGGCGGCCGGCCGGCATGGTGACCCCGGTGGGGAACTGGTGGCTGGGGGTAACGTAACACACGGCGGCCCCGGAGCGGTCCAGTGCATCCAGCGAAAGGCCGCCCTCGTCCACGGGCAGGCAGCAGCAGCGCATGCCGGTGTTTTCCAGCACCTGCAAAGCGCGGGGGTAGCCGGGGGTCTCCACGGCGGCGGTGCCGTGCAGCAGCGGGGCCAGCAGGCCCAGCAGATATTCCAGACCGGCACCCACCACCACCTGATGGGCACCGCACTGCACGCCGCGGTATTCGGCCAGATAATCCGCCAGCGCCTGCCGCAGGGCAAGGTCACCCTGGGCGTCGCCGTTGGTCAGCAGCTCCGGGGAGGAGTACAGCAGTTCCTTCTGCAGCCGCGCCCAGGTGCGGAAGGGAAACAGCCCCGGGTCCACGCCCCGGGTGGACAGGTCGTACCGCACCGGCGGTTCCGGCGCGGCGGGCTCCGGCACGGCCGGGGTGGGCGACGGGCCCCGTGCATCCGGCCCGACCTGCGGCAGCGCCAGATATTCCTGTACATAAAAGCCGCTGCGCTCCCGGGCGGCAAGGTAGCCCTCGGCAGCCAGCATCTGGTAGGCGGTGTCCACAGTGTTTACCGAGACAGACAGTTCCGCCGCCAGCCGCCGCTTGCCGGGCATCCGGGTGCCGGCGGGCAGGGCCCCGGTGCGCATCTCTCCGGCCAGACTGCGGTACAGCTGTTCGTACAGCGGTACCCTGGAGCCCGGTTCCAGTGCGGTGGTCAAATGGACCATGATCGTGTCCTCCTCTTTTTGCAGAATGCCAAACTGGCCCCATAAAAAAACTTTATTCTGGGTATTTTCATGAGGTCAGTTCCGCGTATAATAGGAGCATACCCGCCGGACACCCAAATGTCAAGTAGGATGGTGGGTAAGCGGCTGCGTGAGCGATCAAAGCCCCGGTGGGGCTTTGAAACGGAAAAGTCCGGCGATGTTGAAATTTGGAGGGAAAGCAATCATGTCTACTACTGCAATGTGGCTGCTGCTGGCAGTCGTTGTCGTTGCCATCGTGTTTGGCAGTGTGCTGTACAAGCGCACCTTTACCACCAAGGAACTGGCCCTTACCGGCGTCATGGCCGCGCTGAGCCTGGTGGCCTACCTGTTTTTCCGGGTGCCGTTCTACGGCGGCTCCTCGTTCCATCTGGGCAACACCTTCACGGCCCTGACCGCCCTGCTGCTGGACGGTGTGTCCGGCGGTCTGGCCGGTGCCATCGGTCTGGCTCTGGCCGACATCCTGGCCGGTGACCCGGGCTACGCCATCACCACCTTTGTGCTCAAGTTCATCATCGGTATCACCTGCGGTGCGGTGGCCCATAAGGCCTTCAAGCTGCGGGAGCTGGACAAGCACAGCAGCGGTTACCTCGTCAAGGTGATCGTGGCCGCGGCCTCCGGCCTGCTGCTGAACGTGTTTACGGACCCGTTCCTGGGCTACTTCCGCAATGTGTACATCTTTGGCCAGGAATACACCGTGGCACAGGCCCTGACCAAGATCGCAGGCGGCGTCACCTTTGTGAACAGCGTGGCCTCCACCGTGTGCGTGGTGGTGCTGTACCTGGCCCTGCGCCCGGCACTGGAGCGTGCCGGGCTGCTGCCCAAGGGCGAAACCAACTAAGCCATTTCTCTCCCCTGATACAAGCACTGCCGCCCCCGTCTGCCGGACCCTATCCCCCGGCGGCCGGGGGCGGTGGTGTTTTTGGCCTGTGGGGCGGTTCCGGCCGCTCTGCTTTGCATTCTGGCGGTGCGTGCGGCATAAGATGGAAAAAAGAGCTTGCACATGGGGGCAAAATATGGTATAGTCTTTCTATCGCGCACAGCTGTGCACAGAGAAAGAACTGAAAAGACGTGCGGGGAAGCATTGCCCTGCACTCTGGAGAAGCCCGCAGCAGCGGGTGCCGAAGGTGTAAGGCCGCAGGGAAAGGCGGCTGTATCTCTCAGGCAAAAGGACAGAGCCATCGTCTGATACGCACAAGGGCACCGCCGGGAATGCGGCGTGCCCGGCAGCGGAAAATGAATGCGCCTGAATTTTGCAGACAGAGCCTTTGGTGGGTTCTGTCTGCTTTTTTGTTTTGTGTAAGAGGGGGAAATTTACCATGCTGGAATGGATCACGCAGATCAACAATGCAGTTAACGGAGTGGTCTGGGGCCCGGCGGGTCTGGCGCTGCTGTTCGGCACCGGCCTGATCATGTCGGTGCGCACCGGATTCTTCCAGTTCCGCAAAATGGGCTACTGGCTCCGGCACACCATCGGAGCCATCTTTACCAACAAGGACGTCACCGCCCACACCAGCAAGGAGGACATGGCCATCAGCCAGTTCCAGAGCATGTGTACAGCGCTGGCGGGCACCATCGGCACTGGCAACATCGTGGGCGTGGCCACGGCCATCGTCTCCGGCGGGCCGGGGGCCATCTTCTGGATGTGGGTCATGGCGTTGCTGGGCATGATGACCAGCTTTTCGGAAAACGTGCTGGGGGTGTACTACCGCCGCAAAAATGAAAAAGGCGAGTGGAGCGGCGGTGCCATGTACTACCTCACCGACGGTCTGGGCGCAAAGAAGGGCTGCAAGCAGCTGGGCAAGGTGCTGGCCGTGCTGTTTGCCTGCTTCTGCATTCTGGCGTCCTTCGGCATCGGCAACATGAGCCAGCTCAACTCTATTGCCGGCAACATGAATGCTGCCTTCGGGGTGCCCACCATCGTCACCGGTCTGGCCCTCATGGTGGTCACGGCGCTCATCGTCATCGGCGGCCTGAAGCGTGTGGCGGCGGTCACCGAAAAGCTGGTGCCGCTCATGGCGCTGTTCTACATTGCCGGTGCGTTGATCATCGTGGTGATGCACGCAGGCAACATCCCGGCAGCCTTCGGGGCCATTTTCAAGGGCGCCTTCAACCTGCAGGCTGCCGGCGGCGGTGCGCTGGGCTACGGCATCAGCCAGACCATCACCTGGGGCTTCAAGCGCGGTGCCTTCTCCAATGAGGCGGGCCTTGGCTCGGCGGTCATGGTCAATTCGGCGTCCAACGTCAAGGAGCCGGTGCATCAGGGCATGTGGGGTGTGTTTGAGGTGTTTGCCGATACCATCGTGGTGTGCACCCTCACCGCCCTGGTCATCCTGACCACCGGCGTGGTGGACCTGCAGAGCGGCGCGGTGCTGGCCAACGTGCAGGACAACGCCTTGGTGGGGCAGGCCTTCACCGCTGCCTTTGGCAGCCTTGGCCCCAAGTTCATCGCCATTTCCATCCTGCTGTTTGCCTACTCCACCACGCTGGGCTGGAGCCACTATGGCACGAAAGCGGTGGAGTACCTGTTCGGCACCACGGGCAGCCGCATCTATAAAGTGGTGTTCGTGGGCATGACCGTGGTGGGCTCCACCATGAAGCTGGGCCTTGCCTGGGACCTGTCCGATACCTTCAACGGCCTGATGATGATCCCGAACCTCATCGGCGTGCTGGCACTGTCCGGTACGGTGGTGGCCATCACGAAAAATTATCTGGACCGCCGGGTGAAGGGGCTGGATATCGAGCCCATGTGGTCGGCCTTTGAGGAGTACCAGAAACAGGAAGAAGCCGAAGCGGCCGCCGAGGAATCGGCACAGCGCGGCCAGTAAGACCGGATAAAACGCGGCCGGGCCGTTCCACGCATCGTGGAACGGCCCGGCTTTTTTGTCAATGTTTCTTTTTGCGGGGAGGCTTCTGGGACGGTACAGCCCGGCGCGGTTTTGCCGCACTGCGCCCGGCGGCAAGGCCGCTGCCAAAGGCCCAGTGCAGGTTGAAGCCGCCGCAACGGCCCACGCAGTCCAGCGTTTCGCCCACAAAGTAAAGGCCGGGACAGCCCTTGAACTGGAAATCCGGTTCCAGCTCGGTGAGGGCAAGGCCACCGCCGGTGACCTGCGCCTGCTTCCAGCCGCAGGGGGTCAGGCCGTCGAACCGCCAGTGTTTGGCGGTGTGGGCCAGCTTCTGCCACTGGGCGGCGGAGAGCCGGTGCACATCGGCGTCCGGCAGGCCGGCGGCCTGCCACAGGGCACGGCCCAACTTGGCGTTCAGCAGGCCCAGCCAGAAGTCTGCCGCCGTATCGCCCGGCAGCAGGGGTACGCGGGCGGCGAACAGCGCGGAAAGTGCGTCCTCGGCAACGTCCGGGAAGAGGTCCAGCTCCACGGCAGGGCTTTTTACCGCCGGGGTCAGGTGGCGGGTCAGGTCCATGATGCAGATGCCGGACAGGCCGTAGTCGGTGAACTGCACCTCGCCCCGGTAATCTGCCAGCAGGGTGCTGCCATTGTACAGGGCGGCGTGGGCCTTGGCCCGGATGCCAGCCAGACGCTTGTCCGGCTTTGTACACTGCAAAGCGGTCAGGCAGGGGTACAGCGGGGCCAGTGCACCGCCGCACTGGGCGGCGAACCGGGGGCCGAAGCCGTCGGTGCCGAACTGCGGCCCGGCACTGCCGCCCATGGCACAGACCACGGCATCGGCCCGTAAGCTCTCGTCGGCACCGTCCGCGTTGGAGAACAGCACCACATAGCCGCCCCGGCTCTGGCTCAGGGTCTGCACGGTGCAGCCGGTACGCACCTCTACGCCGCAGCGGGCCAGATGATGCTCCAGCAGGGCCAGCACGTCGGCGGCTTGATTGGAGTAGGGGTATACCCGGCCGGTCTCATCGGTGCGGGTGTAAAGGCCCAGCGCACGGAACCAGCCCAGTGGGTCGGCGGCGTTCACCGTGCGCAGCAGCGCGTCCAGCGCGGCGCGGTCAGCAGAAGAGTAGCTTTCCGGCGTGATGCCCTCGTTGTCGAGGTTGCAGCGGCCGTTGCCGGTGGCCAGCAGCTTTTTGCCCGGGCGGGGGCTGCGCTCCAGCACCGTGACGCGGGCTGTGGGGTCTGTCTGCGCGGCAGCCAGAGCGGCCGCCAGCCCGGCGGCCCCGCCGCCCAGAATGAGGATGTGTGCCATGCCGGCACCTGCCTTTCGTGGTTGGATTTGTGTTTATTGTAGCAGAAGCCCGCCCAAAACACAATGAAGGGGCAAAGAAAAACGGAGCGCGCCCGGCGGGATTTTTACACCGTGCATGGCAGGTATAAATTCCCTTGGCTGACAGATACTATGGACACAGCCAATTGCAAGCAAAACCGGAAACAGGGAGGAAACACCGCATGAAAGCAACCGGAATCGTCCGACGCATTGATGAACTGGGCCGGGTGGTCATCCCCAAGGAGATCCGCCGCACCCAGCGCATCCGGCGCGGGGATCCACTGGAGATCTTTACCACCGGGGACGGGGAAGTGATCTTCAAAAAGTATTCGCCCATCGGGGAGATGAGCACCGTAGCCGCCCAGTACACCGAGGTGCTCAACAAGAGCTTTGCCCTCACCGCCTTTGTGGCCGACCGGGACCACATTCTGGCCGTGAGCGGGGCAGGCCGGCGGGAACTGGCCGACCGCAGCATCAGTCAGCCGCTGGAAAAGCTTATGGACGCCCGCCGCCCCTACCGGAACGAGGGCGAGCCGGACCGGGCCCTGATGCCCTGCGAAGGGGCCGCCCGGGTGCTGCTGTGCGCGGTGCCCATCATCGCGGCGGGGGACGTGGCCGGTGCGGTGGGGCTGCTGACCGAGGACCGCACCGCCACGCCGGACGAAGCCCAGTGTAAGGCCGTGAGCGTGGCGGCGGCCTTTCTGGCAAAGCAGATGGAAGAGTAAAAAAACGAAAACTCCCTCAGTCGCCTGCGGCGGAAGCTCCTCCCTTGGGGGCTGGCATCGCGGCAGCAATGACTGGGGGAGTTTTGCTGGGTTTATGACAGAATTATGAATCTTTCAAAACATTTTTGCAAAGCCCTTGACAGCACCGGAAAATTGGCTATAATGGTCTTAGCACTCAGGAACAAGGAGTGCTAAACAAGAAAAGCCAAGCAAAAAGGAGGCAGGCGCTATGACGATGGATGCACGCAAACAACGCGTTTTGCAGGCGATCGTGGCGCTGTATGGTCTCGAAGGTGAGCCCGTGGGCAGCAGTGTGCTGGCCAACTACTTTGACATGGCTGTGTCCAGCGCCACCCTTCGCAATGAAATGGCGGCGCTGACAAAGCTGGGCCTGCTGGAACAGCCCCACACCAGTGCGGGCCGCGTGCCCAGCGCCAAGGGCTACCGTTATTATCTCGACAACCTGCTGACGGACGATCAGCCGCTGGACCGCGTGACCCGCGCCCGGGTGGATGCCGTGTTCGCCAGCCTGGATCATGAACCGGAAAAGCTGGCACAGGGTGCCGCCAGAGCGCTGGCCGCCATCAGCGGCTGTACCGCCGCGGTCAGCACCCCCTGCGCCGAGGACCTGTGCATCGCCCATTACGAGGTGGTGCAGGTGGGCCGCAGCGCAGCCGCTGTGCTGGCGGTGACCACCGCCGGTTACGTCCGCACCCGTGTGGCGCGGGTGCGCAGCGGCCTCTCCCGTGAGAAAGCCGCTGCCCTGGCCGCACTGCTGAACCACAGCCTGACCTTTGTGGCGCCGGTGGATCTGTCCGGCCGGATGCTGGCCGAGCTGTGCAGTCAGATCGACCCGGAACTGGTGCCCGTCATCAGCGCCGCCGCCGCCATCCTGCAGGACTCGGTCAAACCCCACGTCTTTCTGGGCGGCGAGCAGCACCTGCTGGACTGGCCGCAGCTGGACGGCAAGGTGGGCGACATCCTCACCCTGCTGAACGACGAGGAACAGGCCGCTGGCCTCATCGCACCCCCCGCAGACCGCAATGAGAGCGTGCTGCTGGGCGAGGATCTGGAGCCGCAGATCCCCGGCATGTGCATCGTGAGCGACCGGTATCTGGTGGGCGGAGGCCTGTGGGGCTCCATTGCCCTGATCGGCCCCACCCGGATGCCCTTCCAGAAGCTGATGCCGCTGCTGCATTACTTTGCAGACCAGCTGGGCGAGGGCATGAGCGGCAAACGAAAAGACACCCCGCAGGCTGCCGCACCCCGGCGGACTGTGATCTATAAGGAGGATCTGGAATGAGCGAAGAAACCAAAAAG
>OJKC01001735.1_pt1 | contig 12891 bp, 10 predicted proteins | sample 1596401 | NCBI WGS metagenome assembly OJKC01 (sample SAMEA4350162, study PRJEB24818) | metagenome | biome: human; feature: gut; material: faeces | place: Denmark | collected 2013-09 | reverse complement strand
AGATGGGGCTGGCGGCTCAGGCCGGTTACCAGAACGCCATTACGTTCGAGTTCTCGCACTTCATGAGTCCGCAGTCGGCCTACCTGCAGGCGGGGCACCTGTACGACCGTTATATGGAGTATCTGAAAACCTTGGAATAGAGACCGATGAACGGACATTACCCTAAACCGGGCGGTTTGGCGGCGGCGTTGGCCGTGCTGATCGCAGTCGTGCTGGCGTCCTGCTCCCCGAAGGGTGCGGCGGGCGGCGACGCGGCCTGCGGCCTGTCGGACGACGATTTCAGAACAGAAGGCATTCTCCAAGCGATTCCCGTTCGTGCGACGTTCCTCGACGAGGTGAGCTGGGACATTCCCCACCAGAACTGGGGCGTCAGGGAGTGGGACGCCGATTTCCGGGCGATGAAAAACATGGGGATCAATACCGTGGTGCTGATCCGCGCCGGGCTGGGACGGTGGATCGCCGCGCCGTTCGAGTGCCTGCTCGAAAGCGAGGAGGTGTACTATCCACCGGTCGATCTGGTGGAGATGTTCCTCACGCTGGCCGACAAATACGGCATGGCGTTCTATTTCGGCATGTACGATTCGGGCAAATACTGGCAGGAGGGGCTCTTCCGGCGCGAGATAGACCTGAACCTGAAACTGATCGACGAGGTGTGGGCCAGATACGGACATCACAAGTCGTTTCAGGGGTGGTATCTGTCGCAGGAGATCAGCCGCCGGACCAAAAACATGTCGCGCATCTATGCGGAAGTGGGCCGCCATGCCAAGGCGGTTTCGGGCGGCCTGAAAACGATGATTTCGCCCTACATCCACGGCATCAAGACCGATCAGGTGATGGCGGGCGACAAGGCCCTTTCGGTCGAAGAGCACCGTCGCGAGTGGAACGAGATACTGGGCAATGTCGCCGGAGCGGTGGACATCCTCGCGTTTCAGGACGGGCAGGTCGATTACCGCGAGTTGTACGATTATCTGGTGGTGAACAAGGCGCTGGCCGACAAATACGGCATGGAGTGCTGGACCAACATCGAGTCGTTCGACCGCGACATGCCGATCCGCTTCCTGCCGATCAAATGGGAGAAACTGCTGCTGAAGCTGGACGCTGCACGGCGGGCCGGGATGCAGAACGTCATCACGTTCGAATTCTCGCACTTTATGAGTCCCAATTCGGCCTATCCGCAGGCGGGACATCTTTACGATCGCTACTGCGATTATTTTAAAATCGACAACCCTTACCGGAAACGGTGAATGCTCCATGAAACAGCGCGCTGACATATCGTACATGCTCTTTCTTGCGGTCACGGCTGCCGTGGGCGGACTCCTGTTCGGATACGACACGGCCGTGATTTCGGGCACCGTCGAGCTGGTGACGGCCCGCTTCGGGCTGGACAGCCTGCAACAGGGGTGGTATGTGGGGTGTGCGCTGGCCGGCTCGGTCGCCGGCGTACTCTGTGCGGGCGTGCTGAGCGACCGGCTGGGACGCCGGCGGACGATGCTCGTCTCGGCCGTGCTGTTCACGGTGTCGGCCGTGGGATGCGCCCTTTGCGCCGATTTCACGCAGCTGGTCGTCTACCGGATCGTGGGCGGGCTGGGCATCGGCGTCGTTTCGATCGTCTCGCCGCTTTACATCTCCGAGGTGTCGGCGGCGCGCCGCCGGGGCATGCTGGTCTCGTTTTACCAGCTGGCAGTCACGATGGGATTTCTGGCGGCCTATACGGTCAATTACCTGCTGCTCCGCATGGGACAGACCGCCGGTTTCGAAACGGCGTGGGTGCAGCGGATCTTCGTCGATGAAGTGTGGCGGGGCATGTTGGGGGCCGAAACCCTTCCGGCGCTGCTTTTCTTCGTCATCATCTTCTTCATTCCCGAAAGCCCGCGCTGGCTGGCGCTTCGCGGACGGACGGACCGCGCTCTGCGTGTGCTCGGCCGCATCAACGGCGACCGGGCGGAAGCCGCCGCGGAACTTGCGGCCATCGAAACGGCCGTCGGCGGCGGGCAGACCCCGCAGTGGCGGCTCCTGCTGTCGAAAGGCATCCGGACGGCGGTGCTTGTCGGCACGGCGATCGCCATTCTCGGACAGTTCATGGGCGTCAATGCCGTACTTTACTACGGGCCGTCGATTTTCGAGCGGGCCGGATGGTCGGGCAGCGACTCGCTGTTCGCCCAGATACTGGTCGGAGCGGTCAATATGCTGACGACGGTGCTGGCACTGGCGATCATCGACCGCGTCGGGCGTAAGAAGTTGGTTTACTGGGGCGTGTCGGGCATGGTGCTGTCGCTGCTGCTTATCGGGACCTGTTTCCTGACCGGGGAGCGGCTCGGACTGCCGGACGGCGTGCTGCTGGCGGCGTTCCTGTGCTATGTTTTCTGCTGCGCCATCTCCGTCTGCGCCGTGGTATGGGTGCTTTTGTCGGAGATGTATCCGATTCGTGTGCGCGGCGTGGCGATGTCGATCGCGGGGTTCTCGCTTTGGACGGGGACCTATCTGGTCGGGCAGCTTACGCCGTGGATGCTCGCGAATCTGACGCCGGCGGGGACTTTTTTCCTCTTCGCCGCGATGTGCGTGCCTTATATGCTGCTGATATGGAAGGCGGTGCCGGAGATGTCGGGCCGCACGCTCGAAGAGATCGAACGATACTGGACAAGGTAACAATATAAATAAGATAAGATTATGGACTTCAAAAGATTAGCGGAACAGTACAAAACCGAATTGCTGGATGGTGTACTGCCTTTTTGGCTCGAAAAATCACAAGATAGGGAATTCGGCGGCTATTTTACGTGTCTCAATCGTGACGGCAGCGTCTACGATACCGACAAATTCATCTGGTTGCAGGGTCGTGAAGTGTGGATGTTCGCCATGCTCTATAACAAGGTGGAGCGTCGTCCCGAATGGCTCGAATGCGCCGTGCAGGGAGCCGAGTTCCTGCGCAAATACGGCCACGACGGCAACTACAACTGGTATTTTGCGCTGACGCGCGAAGGCCGCCCGTTGGTGCAGCCCTATAATATTTTCTCCTATACGTTCGCGGCGATGGCTTTTGCGCAGGTCGCCGTTGCGACGGGCAGCGACGAATACGCCCTGATCGCCAAGCGGACTTTCGACCGGATTCTGGAGAAACGCGCCAATCCCAAAGGCGAGTGGTGCAAGGCTTATCCCGGAACGCGTTCGCTCAAGAGCTTCGCCCTGCCGATGATCCTCTGCAACATGGCGCTGGAGATCGAGCCGATGATCGACAAACAACTGTTGGCCGACACCATCGGGGAGTGCCTGCACGAAGTGATGGAGGTGTTTTACCGGGAAGAGCTGGGGCTGATCGTCGAGAACGTCACGGAGGACGGACGGCTTTCCGATACGTTCGAGGGCCGTCAGATGAATCCCGGACATTCGCTCGAAGCGATGTGGTTCATCATGAACCTCGGCGTGCGTCTCGACGACCGTGCGCTGATCGACAAAGCGGTGAGAATCGCGCTCAATACCGCCGAATACGGCTGGGACAAGGAGTACGGCGGCATTTTCTATTTTCTGGACCGCAAGGGCGCGCCCCGCGTGGAGCTGGAATGGGATCAGAAGCTCTGGTGGGTGCATATCGAATCGGCGATCGCGATGATCAAGGGCTATCAGCTGACCGGATCGAAGGAGTGTCTGGAGTGGTTCGGGAAACTGCACGAATATACGTGGGCGCATTTCAAGGACGCGGAGCATCCCGAATGGTTCGGTTACCTGAACCGCCGCGGCGAGGTGCTGCTGCCGCTCAAGGGCGGAAAATGGAAGGGATGTTTCCATGTGCCGCGCGGGCTGTTCCAGTGCTGGCAGATTCTCGAACAATGCAAGCAGCGCTAAAATACGGAACGATGAAAAGATATTTACTGACAATTCTGTTGTCGCTGTGGTGCGTCTGCGCATGGGCCGCGGGCAGCGTCACAGTCAGGGGGCGCGTCCTTTGCGGCGGCCGGGGCGTGGAAGGCGTCTGGGTCTCCGACGGCGAAGAGTTCGCGCGCACGGACAAAAGAGGAAATTACAGCCTGGAAGCCGGTGCGGACAACCGCTTCGTCTTCGTTTGCGTGCCTGCGGGCTACGACGCTCCGGTGGAAAAGGGCGTGGTGCGCTATTTCCACCCGCTGCCCGCCGAGGGCAAATCCTGCGATTTCACGCTGCTCCGCCGTGCGGGCGACGACTCGCGGTACGGGTTCATCGCCATCGCCGATCCGCAGATATGGGCGCCGAAGGAGTTTGCGAAACTCGCGGCGGCGGCCGACGACATCGCCGCCACGGTCCGCAGTTACGGCGGTATGCCTTTCCACGGCATTTGCTGCGGCGACATTGTGTCGCACGACCATTCGCTTTACGGCCGGTACAACGAGGTGATGGAGCGTACGGGAATTACGTTCCGCAACGCGATGGGCAACCACGACATGGAGGTCTACGGACGCTCTTACGAAACCTCCTTCTCGAAGTTCGAGGAGATGTACGGCCCGGTCTACTATTCGTTCGACGTCGGACGCATCCACTACGTGGTGCTCGACGACAACTTCTTCATCGGGCGCGACTATTTTTACATCGGCTATCTCGAAGAGCGGCAGATGCGCTGGCTCGAAAAGGACCTTGCCCGCGTGCAGCCCGGTTCGACGGTGGTCGTCTGCCTGCATATTCCTTCGACCTGCGAGGAGCAGGACCGCAAGCAGTTCCGCTACGACCGCGCCGGATCGACGATGACCAACCACAGGGGGCTTTACGAAATTCTGAAACCCTACCGGGCGCATATCATTTCGGGCCATACCCATACGACCTTCAACCAGCCGATCGCGCCCGGCCTCTACGAGCATGTGACACCCGCCCTGAGCGGCGCATGGTGGCAGGGACCGCTCTGCACCGACGGCACGCCCGCCGGGTACGGCGTCTATGAGGTGAACGGCGACCGGATCGACTGGTATTACAAATCGACGGGTTATCCGGCGGATTACCAGATGAAAATTTACAGCGGCCGCGAATATCCCCAGTTCGAAGGGTACGCCGTGGCCAACGTCTGGGCCAGCGACCCGGCGTGGGAGGTCGAATTTACGATCGACGGCGTGCCGGTCGGTCCCGCCGAGCGGTTTCAGGCTTACGATCCCGCCGCGAAACAGCTCTATTCCGACACCAGTCAGATGGACCATAAATGGATTTACCCTTCGATTTCGGACCACTATTACCGCGTCGCGCTGCCCGAAGGGGCGAAGCGCGTCGAGGTGTCGGCTACGGACCGCTTCGGGCGGATCAGCCGGGCCGCAGTCGATTTAAAATAAGCGACCGAATATGAGATTTACCGGACTGAAATATTTGCAGCTGCTGGCGTGCTTGGGGCTGTTTGCATGCGGTTCCGCCGAGCGTTACGACGTGGTGATCGTCGGCGGGGGAGCGAGCGGAACGGCGGCCGGACTGCAAGCGGCCCGCATGGGGGCGCGAACCTTGATCGTCGAGGAGTTCGACTGGCTCGGCGGCATGCTCACCTCGGCGGGCGTGAGCGCCACCGACGGCAATTACCGCCTGCGCGGCGGCATCTGGGACGAGTTCTGGACGGAACTGGCCCGGCATTACGGCTGCGATTCGGCCTTGATGACGGGGTGGGTCAGCAACGTGCTGTTCGAACCTTCGGTGGGCGACAGCATTTTCAAGCGGCTCGTCGCCGGGGAGCCGAAGCTCACCGTGTGGTACCGTTCGGCGGCCGAGACGGCCGAGCGCGAAAAGGATGTATGGCGGCTGGGTGTCCGGCGGGACGGCCTGCTCCGGCAGGTCGAGGCCGACGTGCTCGTCGATGCGACGGAGCTGGGCGACGTCGCCCGGATGGCAGGCGTCCCTTATGACGTCGGCATGGATTCGTCGGCCGTCACGCACGAGGATATTGCCCCGGCCGAAGCCAACGGCATCGTGCAGGACCTGACCTATGTCGCCGTATTGAAGGATTATGGCCGCGACGTCACGATTCCGCGGCCCGACGGGTACGATCCGTCGCTTTTTGCCTGCTGCTGCGTGAACGATCTTTGCGTCGCTCCGAAGGAGCCGCATCGCATGTGGTCCCGCGAGATGATGATCACTTACGGAAAACTGCCCAACGGCAAATACATGATCAACTGGCCGATCGAGGGCAACGATTACTACGTGGACATGATCGACATGACGCCCGAAGAGCGGGCCGACGCCGTCCGCAGGGCCAAGAGTCATACGCTGTCATTCGTTTATTTCCTTCAGCATGAGCTGGGATTCAATACGTTGGGATTGGCCGACGACGAGTTCCCTACGGACGACCGGCTGCCGTTCATTCCCTATCACCGCGAGTCGCGGCGCATTCGCGGCGCCGTGCGTTTTACGCTCAACGACATCACCGACCCCTACGCCGGAACGCTTTACCGTACAGCGGTCGGCGTGGGCGATTATCCGGTCGACCAGCATCATACCCGTTATTCGGGCTGGGACGATCTGCCCGACCTCTATTTCCATCCCATTCCCTCGTACGGTTTTCCGCTGGGCATCGTGATCCCCGCAGGATTTCCGGGGTTGCTCGTAGCCGAAAAATCGGTTTCGGTAACCAACCTCGTCAATGGCTCCACGCGCCTGCAACCCGTCGTGTTGCAGATCGGGCAGGCAACGGGAGCCTTGGCGGCGTTGGCCGCGGCGGCGGGCGTCGATCCGTCCGAAGTTGCGGTGCGCAGGGTGCAGGAGGCGGTGCTCGATGCGGGCGGCTACCTGCTGCCGTACCTCGACCTGCCGGCCGGTGATCCGCGTTTCAAGGCGATGCAGCGGATCGGCGTGACCGGAATCCTCAAGGGGCGCGGAGCCAATGTCGGCTGGGAGAACCAGACATGGTTCGACGCCGATCGGACGATCGCGGAATCCGAACTGCGCGAAGGGCTGCGTGAAGTCTATCCGTCGGTACGCTCCTCCGTTCGGGAAACGCCGGTCGACGGGGCGCTCCTGACGGCGATGCTGGCCGAAGCGCTCGGCAAGCCGGCGGGGGACATTGCGGCGCAGACGGAGCGCGTCGCCGCCGGACTGCTCGCCGGTTACGATCCGGCGCGTCCGCTCACGCGACTCGAATGCGCGCTGCTGATCGACGCGGTGGCCGATCCTTTCCATGCGGCCGAAGTCGATATTTACGGAAACTACAAACGAAAATAGCTTTTAATTTTCCATGAAAAAACTGCTGACTGTATGCCTGCTGGCCTTTGCCGCGGCAGGTGCGACCGGCTGCCGGAGTGCCGCCGAGGGGGTGAAACCCAAACTGATGTGGCTCGACTGTTCGGCCAACTGGGTGCGCTTCAGTTACCCCGATTCGATCCGTTATTATGTGAACAAGTGCCGGGAGGCCGGCATGACGGCGCTGGTGCTCGACGTCAAGGGCACGTCGAGCGAAGTGGTGTATCCCAGCGAATATGCGCCGCAAGTTCGTGAGTGGAAGGGCTTTACCCGTCCCGATTTCGACTTTGTGGGAACTTTCGTCGATGCTGCGCACGATGCCGGACTGGAGATTTACGGTTCGTTCAACACCTTTGCCGAAGGCAACGGCGTATTCCGCCGCGGACTGATCTACGACGGTCATCCCGAATGGCAGGCCGTGAACTATGTTCCCGGCAAGGGATTGATGCCCCAGCTGGAGATTCCGGACAAGAAGGTGCTGTTCGCCAATCCCGCGCTTTCTGCCGTTCAGGATCACGAAATCGCCATTTTCAAGGAGGTGGCGCAGAAGTACGATTTCGACGGCCTGCTGCTCGACCGCGGCCGTTATGACAATATCCAGTCCGACTTTTCGGATTTCTCACGCAGAGAATTCGAGGCCTATATCGGGAAAAAACTGGATCGTTTTCCGGAGGATGTCTATGCGTGGGAGGAGGACGGCGACGGCGGCTGGAGACGTATCGACGGCCCTTATTTCAAGCAGTGGATCGAGTGGCGCGCGTCGGTGATCTACAACTTCTTCAAACGCACCAAAGAGGAGCTGAAAGCCGTGAAGCCCGGTCTGAAATTCGGCGCTTATACGGGCGCGTGGTATCCGTCCTATTTCGAAGTGGGCGTCAATTGGGCCAGCAATACGTACGATCCTTCGCAGGACTTCGCATGGGCCACGCCCGAATATAAGAATTACGGATATGCCGAACTGCTGGACATTTTCACCAACGGCAATTATTACTGGAACGTGACCGTCGACGAGTACCGCCGCAGCAACGGCCTGCATAAGAACGAGACCGACAGCGAGATGTCGAAAGGCGACCACCTCAGCGTTGAGGGCGGATGCCGCTATTCGCGCCGTCTGCTGGGCGGCAGGCCCTTCTTCGGCGGTATGTATGTCGAAGATTACAAACGCGATACGACCCGGTTCAAGCGGGCCGTGGAGATGAATCTCCGCGAGTCCGACGGGCTGATGGTGTTCGACATCGTACATATCATCAACCGCGACTGGTGGGGACCCTTGCAGCGGGCCGTCAGCGCCTATGAAGCGGAGGCGAAGCAATGAGCAGACGGCTGATTTTTGCAGCGCTGGCGCTGTTGTGCGCCGGCGCCGTTTCCGCCCAGAAGCGGACGGAGACGCCCGCCGCGTCGTCCGAAGTGCGCTATGTCGGACGTACGCAGACGAAGGGCGGCGACGTGAGTTTCGACTGGAGCGGAACCAGCTTCGAGTGCCGTTTTACGGGCGGTTCGCTGGCCATGCGCGTTTCGGATACGAAAAAGAACTACTACAACCTGACCGTCGACGGCCGCGACGCCGGCGTCGTTACGACGTTCGGGACGGATTCGGTCGTGGTGCTGGCCGAGAAGCTGGGGCGCGGCGAACATACCGTGCGGATGCAGAAACGCACCGAAGGCGAGCAGGGGCGCACGACGATCCATGCCTTCCTGCTTGACAGGGGACGGCGTCTGCTGCCTGCGGCGCCCGCGCCCGGACGGCATATCGAATTTATCGGCAATTCGCTGACCTGCGGTTACGGGACCGAGGGGCTTTCGAAGGACGAGCCGTTCAAACCTCAAACCGAGAACTGCAACAAGGCGTATGCCTGCATCATCGCCCGTTATTTCGGCGCCGACTATACGCTGATCGCCCATTCGGGACGCGGTGCGGCACGCAATTACGGCGATAAGAACACCACTTCGCAGAATACGATGGCCGACCGCGTCGCCAATACGTTCGACGAGGCGGCGGAACCGGCGTGGGATTTCGCGGCGTCGCCGTACCGTCCCGATCTGGTCGTCATCAATCTGGGGTCGAACGACTTTTCGACCCTGCCGCATCCTTCGCGCGATGAGTTTGCGGCCGCCTATACCCGTATCCTGCAAACCCTGCGCGGCGCTTACGGCGACGAAATGCCGATCCTCTGCGTGGCGCCGCGCGTCAGCGAACCGGCCTTCACCTATATCCGCGACCTGTGTCAGTCCGCCGTCGTGCCGAACCTCCATTTCGCGGCCGTCCTGCCCGGCTACTGCAACGACGGGAGCGAACTCGGATCGTCGGCCCATCCCAATTATGCGGGACATCGCAAGATGGCGATGCTGCTGATTCCCTACGTTTCGACGCTGACGGGGTGGGAGGCGGAGATCAAACCGATCGAATAGGCGTTTGGCCGTATCGCGGCTTTTTGCTGCTTTTGTCCTCGGTCAGGATCGTGAACTCCGGAATTTCACAATAACAAATTTATAGAAACAAAGGTGCAGAACGGGAGCAACAACCTCTGCGGCTGCAAAAAGTTGATCTGTCTTTATATCAATTCTAACCTAAACCTAAAAAGAACCGATGTCTGCAAATTCCCGAAAAGTGTCGCCGTTAGCATGGGTTCCCACGCTCTATTTTGCGATGGGACTCCCCTTCATTATCGTAAACATGGTGGCAACGCTGATGTTTCGAGGGCTGGGTATCGACGATGCCCGCATTACGCTTTGGACTTCGCTGATTATTTTGCCGTGGTCGCTCAAACCCTTTTGGAGTCCCCTGATGGAGATGTTCAGGACCAAGAAGTTCTGGGTCGTCACCACGCAGCTGGTTTCGGGGCTGGGACTTGCGCTGGTTGCCATGTCGCTTCCGTTTCCCAACTTTTTCCCTTACGTCATCGCCCTGATGACGGTTGTGGCTTTCAGCGGCGCGACGCACGACATCGCCACCGACGGCGTCTATATCACCGAACTTTCCAAGGACTTGCAAGCTAAATTTATTGGTTGGCAGGGAGCCTTTTACAACATCGCCAAGGTCTTCGCCATGGGCGGATTGGTCTATCTGGCCGGTGCGCTTAAGGATCATGTCGGAATCGTGCAGGCGTGGATGGTCGTGATGGGCCTTTGCGGCGGCATTCTTTTTCTGCTGGGGCTGTACCACATCCGTATGTTGCCTTCAGGCGGCATCGCGACGGCCCATGCCGACAGTTTCGGCGGCGCCATGCGCGAAACGAAGCGCATCTTTCTGGAATTCTTCAAGAAGAAATATATCTGGATCTATTTCGCATTCATCCTTTTCTACCGCTTCGCCGAAGGTCTGGTCATCAAGATCGTACCGCTGTTCCTCAACGCTCCGCTCGATCAGCAGGGCATGGGGCTTACCGAACAGCAGATTGGACTTTATTACGGTACCTTCGGCGTGATCGCCTTCGTCGTGGGGTCCATTCTGGGCGGCTATTTCATTTCGTGGCTCAAACTGCGGCGTGCCTTGTTCCCGCTGGTCTGCATCTTCAACGTTCCGTTCGTGGTCTATGCGCTGCTGGCATGGTTTCAGCCTTCGAGTCCCGTGTTGATCTGCGCAGCCATCGTGTTCGAATATTTCAGTTACGGATTTGGCTTCGTGGGGCTTACACTCTTTATTATGCAGCAGGTGGCGCCTGGTTCGCACCAGATGGCTCACTATGCTTTCGGGTCGTCGCTTGCCAACCTTGGCGTGATGCTTCCGGGTATGATCAGCGGCTGGCTCTGCGACAGCTTGGGCGGTTATCACTACTTCTTCATGTGGGCGCTGCTGGCCACGGTTCCCGCCTTCCTGCTTGCCGCGCGCATTCCCTTCACCTATCCCGATACTGAAGAGGTGACAGCCGAGGAGGTCGACAAAGAATTGATCAACGAATGAAAAGATCCCGTGCGACGATGGACAACAACCTGAAGATCGTAGGTCCGGCCATGTCAGATCTGCCGTGGAAGATCGTCCTGCCGGCGCAGAGCGTTATCCTGCCGCTATTGCCTCCGCTGCCATCTTGTTTGCCGCAGTCTTTCCGCAACCATGCAGGTTGGGAGCCTTTATCGGGCAGCCCTTTTGAGGAAAGCCATGTCAATAGCAGCGGGCGACCTCTTTGAGTTGCGGATCGCGTGCCATGTCGTTGGGATTTGTTCCGGGAATATCCTGGGGAATCTCCTCTCCCAATCCGGCAAACAGTTCTGCCCAGAACCGGGGTAACGATCCGTCTGCCGCGAGGAAATTCATCGGCCGGGCCGGAAATCGTCTGCTGCCGTCCGGGGCGAGGTAGCTTTCCCATACCAGTTCGCTGCAATACATCTTGCCGTTGTCCGGTCGGAACGAGTAATCGTAGGGCTGTCCGATGAATTTTCGCGCCCGCTCTATCGCTGCCGCGACGCCCGTCGTGTCGCGCAGACGCATTACCGTAACCGCAGGCCGTCCGTCGATTCGGGCGGAGCGTGCCAGAAAATCGCCCAGGGCCGTGACCCGCACGCCGCCGTCGCTCGTGGCCTCCAGTACCGAATCGACCCCGCGCGACCGCACCGCTATGCCTACGTGCGAGTAGTTCAGTTGTCGCTCTTTGCCTGTCGCGGCAGTGATCGCTCCGGTCATTTCCGATGTTTCTCCGACCTGAAACAACAAATCTCCCGGGTGCAAACAAGGGGCGTTTCGGGTGCAGGAAAAGCCGCACAGTAATATACCTATATATAATAACAATCGCATGGGTATTGTTTTGAAATTGTTTCTGCAAAGATATTAAAATATTTTTACAACTAACTCGCTGATCCATAATCGGGTGAGAAAAAGACGTGAAAATTGTCGAAAAAAAGTCCCGGAATTATTTGGAAGTTGCCTGGAAAAGTCCTTATCTTTGCACCCGCTTCGAGAGAGAAACACCGCTCGAAAGCGACAAAAACAGGTTCTGAAAAATTTTGGAAAAAGTTCCGAAATCCTTTGGAGATTCAGAAAAATGACTTACCTTTGCACCCGCTTCGAATGCAACACACGGTTTGAAGCGATACGAAAAAAAGGTTCTGAAAAAATTCTGAAAAATTCTTTCAAAAAGATTTGGTGGTTCGAAAATAAACACTTATCTTTGCACCGCTTTCCGCTGAAAAATCGCGGTCAGAACAGCGGGAGAGGCCGAAAGGCGGACCCCGGAGAAATAAAAGAAATTGTTCTTATAGTAATATATTGAACAGCGTTCTTTGAAGTATTTGAGCAGCTAAAAGTTTTTTCCACTCTTGCAAGAGAGTGATTTCAAACAATACCTTTGAGATTAGAGCTAAAGATTTATAACAAAACATTTTTTTACAATGGAGAGTTTGATCCTGGCTCAGGATGAACGCTAGCGGCAGGCCTAACACATGCAAGTCGAGGGGCAGCACGGTGTAGCAATACACTGGTGGCGACCGGCGCACGGGTGCGTAACGCGTATGCAACCTACCCATAACAGGGGGATAACACTGAGAAATTGGTACTAATACCCCATAACATCAGGACCGGCATCGGTTCTGGTTGAAAACTCCGGTGGTTATGGATGGGCATGCGTTGTATTAGCTGGTTGGTGAGGTAACGGCTCACCAAGGCAACGATACATAGGGGGACTGAGAGGTTAACCCCCCACATTGGTACTGAGACACGGACCAAACTCCTACGGGAGGCAGCAGTGAGGAATATTGGTCAATGGACGCAAGTCTGAACCAGCCATGCCGCGT